>Ga0065711_1045812_pt1 | contig 13253 bp, 12 predicted proteins | sample Hoacrofraction12_FD_59098 | JGI IMG/M metagenome (GOLD analysis project Ga0065711, IMG submission 59098) | Hoatzin crop microbial communities from Cojedes, Venezuela - Epithelial fraction 12 v2 (version 2) | ecosystem: Host-associated > Birds > Digestive system > Esophagus > Crop | place...
ATGACTTTACTCCTAAAAAAAAAAAAAAAGGGTTGGTGTCCTGTTCAGTATAAACCCATCATCTTCCTCTCTAGAGATACTTCTACTTCAGTGACAAGCAATGAGTTTGTTACATCCTAGGCCACTGGTTTGTTGCTCTGGGGTAATGCTAATGAGGTACTTGTAAAATGCTCATAAAATATAACCAAGAAAACCAATCTTATTTCTACCAGAATTTTATGTACAAACCCATAGAATGAAATTTTTAAATAAATGCAAGAACAGTCCATTGCTCAAGCAGACAACAGGTGAAATGCTCTGCACCCCACCTTGATCTAAGGTGGTCTAACACCAAAATGTATAGTTTCACTACTGAAGGAAGACATCTCCAGACATGGAAAGCCTCATTCGTATTTGCATAATTGCCCATTTGTAATAGAACCGTGTTCTGCAACTCGTACGTGTTTTGAACACTTTCCTGGAGATGTAGCCTCATCAGAATCAAACATGACCTTCTAAATATGCTCTAACTCTTCTAGTATTATTCAGAAACAACTTCATTTAAATCAGCAGAGCTGCCTGCAGACCAACACGCTGCTGAGCTGAATTAAACAGGTCTTTGTATATCTAATTGTTTAGTACCTCATCTGTTAGAATGAAAACAGGAAAGAGGCTCATGTATGAATTATTCCTACCAACATGAAAAAAAAATGTTGTGATTCAAAAATGTTTAATTCAGTTTAAAAAAACCACCAAAATCACAAACTTTTTCTTTTTTCCTAAGAGCACCACAACTTCAAGGAATGTGTAACTGTTTCACATCTATCCTCTGCACGTAGAAGATGCAGGAATCATGAACTGAACGCCAAAGAGCTTGAGCCACTGACTTCCAGCAATCTACAAATTCTTGTGGAATCTTTAAAATCATTAATTACTTAGAGGGCTTCCTCTTCCCCCTGCACCTTCATATTACAAATTGAGAAGAATAACATGAAGCTTGATCTCATAAACGACAACAAGTCAACAATCCTAAAGAATGACTGGTCAAAAGACAGCCCAAACCTCTCATTCAGCTTACAAACTCATACAACCCCATCTTCCAGACCAAATGTGCAGGAAATAAGCCGATTCCTACACTTTCCCAAATTTAGGGAGGGAGAGAAGAAATCTAGAAGTGCATCTGCAGATCCTGCAAAAGCATTTGCAATGCAAGGATTTACTGATGTTACACATTCTACCAAAGCTCATACTCTCACACAGTCAGTTCAGAAATTGAACAAAAACTGAGAAACTTGATGGACAATAAAAAGAAAATATAGTTTGAATAAGGAATAAATTGCTATAAAAATGGTTAATAAAGGGCCAGACTTGAATGGAACAATGAAGTTGGTCCACTCTCAGACTTTATATAAGCAAAGTTCAGATGAGACACAGGCAGCAATTTCTCCCACGTGAAGCAGGCACAACCTGACCTAGGTGCTCTGTCAGCAAGTGTTGCCAAGGGAGCACTCACAAGTCTGTAAATTCTTCTTAATCGTTGTTAAACTAGTTTGTTGGAATTTTGGAAGTATTTCACCCACACATAGACAACCTCCCCAAGTTCACTGATGTAGAGCAGCTTCCATAGGCTGAGCAGCTGAGATCTGGAGGGAGAGGAACAATGACCTGAAGATTTTCTTATTTTGTTTCCATATGACATATTGAGGGTGTGGAGGGGGGTAAATACATCAATATCCTGAAGAGCAATGAAAACAACTAGCCTGCCAGTCTGGTTAAAAACATTCATTTTTCTTTTTGAAGCCTTGCAAAAGCCTGTAACTTACACAGTAAGAAAACTGACTAAATATTACTATGTATTTGGTTCTCTTAAGAAAATGCTAAATGAAATTACTGCTTCCAAGACACATATAGCGTTGTAGCTCCTGTCCCAGTAGCTTGTTTCAGTGACAAACATCACTACTTGGCTATGAAAAGCAAAGAGAGATGGGAGGCTTACCCAGTATATAACCTCCACCTTTCAAAAAAGGCAAGGTTGTTTCTACTTTGACATACATACATACAATGGTTTCAGATTTCTCTATTTTATTTTATCCTTATCTCTCGTAACTCTAAGAAATCTCTGCCCAGATGCCAACATGAAGCAAGGAACTGTCCCATCAACCAATGCAGCCCAGCTGATAAAGCAGAGCAGGAAAACTGTTTTCCTGCTATTTGCTATGGCTCCTCCCCCTCTCCCTATCTAAACACTGTTCCAAATAGATCCATATAACCCATGCCCTGCCCCCCTCCCCCCCCCAAAAAAGAAAAATCAAGAACACCTCTTCCCCAAATATCCTGTACAACAAGAAAATAAAGAAACATTCCTGAAAACCTCTGAAAGCACTGGCATGCAGGGCAAGACTCTCTCTAAAACCACAAAGTAGTATTTAAAATTTTGGCACTTAAGAATTTGCCTTCAGTGCACAGGAGTGGTTTAGCTAACGATCAAACTTCAAGGTCATCAGAGTATTGGGCTATCCTCTCAGTGACTCCTAATTCATAAAGAAAAAGAATTACACAGGAAGCTTTTGATCAAGAAGTGCATTATGTGGGAGGGTGGTGATAATTTCATTCATTACTGTACCTTTCCTAAAGTGCAGGACTGAAAAAAAGCTATTTTCCCAGTTCAGTTATATCTTAAATAGACTGTAATTAGTAATTGGAAAGTTGTAGCTTTTATAATTTCTTTTTCTCAAAACCATTCTGAATAATTAGTAGACATTGTCAACTGTCAAATACTCCTGAAGGCATAACTGAGGACAAGCAAAATGAACCTAACTGCAATGGTTTCTTTCGTAGCTTCCACACATCCAAAGCAGACAATTCTGTCACACAATGTGATAACAGCATCTTGTAAAATTAAAAAGAAAAACCACACAAACCAAACCTGGAATATTAGCTAGTTGGACATAGCTTTCATCCATCAGATGTGGAGGCAGCTGGTTCAGAAGGAGTCAAGACTTGCAGTTAATTTGTTAATTCATCTTGTAGTGTGAAAGACTGTCACTAACCTTCTGCAACATCATTATAAAAGTATGCCGTTCGGTACAGACAACAGTTTATTGGTCTAAGATTAGGTAAAATAAATAATAGTAATAGATTAATTTCTATTTCCACGGTTGCCATTGCCCCTTATTTTCCTTTTTGTTTGTCATCATGGAGCTCTCCTCTCAGCTCTCATGAATTCTATAAACTGCTTCTTCTGGAAACCGACACATCTAAGCCGGCTCTCTTCCAAGCCCCAGCACCAAGCAAAAAGGAAAGGAGCACGGTCGCTCTGTTAACATCTGCCAGCTTCCTCCAGGCTGCCTCAGGTAGAACACATTAAAAGCAAATACTCGTACAGAGATATGTCAGCAAGCAGTTCTTAAAGAACATGAATTAAAATGGTTTCCTAGTTGATGGGATGGCAGTCATAAAAACAAGAAACACAAATCTGAGACATCACCCAGTTATGAAATATTTATCCCTGTTACACCTCACTGAAGTCATACATCACTGAAAATGGTCCCACCTATTAACCAGCCAGATTCTTGCACTTCAAAAGCAATTCACTGATCATCAAATGACTTCTCATTGCCTGTCAGACAGACCCTAGAACATCCAGCACAGTAACACACCAGCATTCTTCCTTTTGCAGAAGGGCTTAGGGACTTTAAAAAAGCAGGATTAGCAGAAATTTCTCCACGGTCACTTCCTCTTCCATGCCACTTTCTTCCACAAAACCGTAACCAGAACAACCAACCATCTGACAGAATTTTCATTTTCATACAAAGATTTCAGGTTTTCAGTCATTCCTCCCACCAAGGCACCTCTAGTGTAACTTTTCTCATTCTGAAGTCAGCACTTGGCTTCAATTAAAAATAATGACTCAAACTAAAAATGTTGCAATGCAAAAACATGGATTTAAAAAAACAAATAGTTTCAAGTTGTGCTGAGATCGTTCAAATTAAAAAAAAAGTAATTTCTTGTAAGAGTAGTTCTTTCCAGACCACTCAACCCCAGGGGCTTCAGTGCTACCCTACCTACCACGAGAAAGCTTGAATGAACTCTGGAAACCCTTGACTATTCCATAAGTGCCAACTCAGTTTTTAAGAGGTGCTCATATAAAAGTATGAAAATAAGGAGGGTGAGAATGTGTTTTGTTTTGGCCTGGATAAATGCCACATGCCCACCAAAACCACTCTGTCACTCCTCCTCCTCAATTGGACAGGGGAGAAGAAATAGAACAAAAGCCTCGAGGTTTGAGATAAGGCCAGGGAGACATCACTCACCAATTACTGTCACAGGCAAACAGACTGAACTTTGGTGAGAAGAAGGAAATTTAGTTCATCACAAATCAGAGTAGGACAGTGAGAAATAAATTCAGATCTTAAAACACCTTCCCCCGACCCCCCCCTTCTTCCTGGGCTCAACTTCACTCCCATTTCTCTACCTTCTCTCCTGAGCGGCGCAGGGGGACATGGAATGGGGGTTACAGTCAGTTCATCACACATTGTCTCTGCCGCTGCTTCTTCCTCAGGAGAAAGGCTCCTCACACTCTTCCCCTGCTCCAGCATGAAGGTTCCTCTCACGGGAGACAGCTCTCCACAAACTGCCCCAGTGTGGTTCCTTCCCACAGGGTGCAGTCCTTCAGGAACAGGCTGCTCCAGCGTGGGTCCCCCATGAGGTCACAAGTCCTGCCAGCAAACCTCCTCTGGCATGGGCTCCTCTCTCCACGGGTCCACAGGTCCTGGCAGGAGCCAGCTCTGGCACGGGCTCCCCATAGGGTCACAGCTTCCTTCAGGCATCCACCTGCTCCGGCGTGGGTTCCCTTCCATGGGCTGCAGATGGATGTCTCCTCCACCATGGACCTCCATGGACTGCAGGGGGACAACCTGCTTCATCATGGTCTCCAGCACGAACTGCAAGGGAAGGCGCTCTGCTCTGGTGTCTCGAGCACCTCCTCCCCCCTCTTTCTTCATTGACCTTGGTGTCTGCAGACTTCTCTTTCACATCATCTCACTCCTCTCTCTCTCTCTCTCTCTCTAACTGCCGTCTCCCTGCAGTTTCTTCTTCCCCTTCTTAGATATATTATCACAGAGGCGCTACCACCGTCACCGACTGGCTCAGCCTTGGCCAGCAGTGGGTCTGTCTTAGAGCTGGCTGGCACTGGCTTTGTCAGACATGGGGGAAGCTTCTCGTACCTTCTCACAGAAGCCACCTCTATAGCCCCCCCGCTACCAAAACCTTGCCACGCAAACCCATAACAGAATGTTAAACTCATGATGTGTCACAGGAAAGAATCTTTGAAGATGAAGACATCACAGAAATATCTGCTTACTTTTCACCTCTCTCCTCAGACCAAGTTTTCATACAGCAGTCCACATACCCCTAGACAGCACTGCACTACACTGAGTCAATGTCACCACGGAGTTCATACTAGAAATTCACTTTTGAACAGGACAGCTCAGTCATCCCCACTTCCTATACTTTGGTTTGATTCCTGAAGTGGTTGTAGAGCACAAGTTGGATTCCTTTCAGGTGAAGCCAAACCAGAGGTGCAACAACTGCTTATGGGTCCACAGGATCAAACTAGAATAAACTCAGGAAAGGTCTGTACCCGTACAGCATGGGTACTGGATCCTATGCACCAAATGTTTTGCCTTTGAGACCCACTGAAAATGAACTCCACCACTTCCCAACATATGCACAGGCAGTAACGGCTCCTGCAGAGGCAAGTTACCTGTGTGTGTTCAACCACCAACCTAAATGAAATTTTTGAAATGCTCTCACTGGAGAATTTCATTCTTCCTAGTTCCATAAATCAATAAGGTCAAAACCAAGTGCCCTAGATAGTTATTATTACAAAGAATAGCTATACATGTTTTATTTTCAGAAGCAGAAAACCACACATTCTTTTTGCCTCTGTGCCAGAGGCAAAAAAAAGGTTAACTTCACAGTCCTGCTCTAAAAGCCAAGCTGAATTCTTTGCGAGCTCTGCATCCCTCACCAGTGAGCAGCGACTCTATAGCTTGTGCCTGTAGTTTCAAGCCAGTAGGAAACCCAGCTTTGCAAAGGGGAACATATTTAACTAATTGACAGTAGCAGAAGTTGAAGGGTATCTTTAAGTCCAGAGAGAAAATGCTAAAAAGTGCATTTTTCACTTTGCCTGTCCTACATTAATGATTAATTTTATGTCAACTATGGTAATCGCTGCTCAGCTCCTCACATCTTCACCACAGCTGTAGGAGAAAAAATTCAGAATTAAATATTTACATGAAACAATCAAAACCTTCTTTAGATTGCTGTTGCACACCCATCAGTTACTTATTCAACGGCACTTTAGCTAGAACATGTACCTTGAACTAAACTTCAAGCTTTCAACCATTCCATAATTACATACATTCTCAAAATATGACAACCTTGCTTTTTTAAATTATTTTATTATACTAAAATCCTCTTTGCTTCATTTCTAGATGTCCAGCTATTTGAATCAAGTATCTCTCAAGTTTCTAAAAAAGGGAAAAAAAAGCCAGCCTTGTCCTTCAAAAAACCCACCTATGTTTCACAAAGCTTTCATCGAACAAAAATGCCTCTAGTTCCAAATGCTATAGTTTCCTAAAAGACATCTTGCTTCCTCAAAAATAGGGAACTGGGCTAATAATCTTTCAAAATTCTTTATTATATGTCCATTTTGTGGCAGTTTGACACATGCAAGGGCAATTGTTAAAATTGTACCTCAGTACAGAATCACTGAGACTCAAACAAGGACAGGCTTAGTATCGCAACCCTAATATACCATTTCATTTCAAAGACTTTAGCACCTCTGTGATGCAGCAGTCTTCCTGTACTCAAAAAAGCAGCAACAGGCCTGCTGTTACGTACTGTGATTTGTCCCCTAGCCTCTCCATGCAGTATTCGTAGCTTAATAGGAAAAGTTTCCTAGCTTCGGGAAAGCCAAACACACTGATCGAGGGTAAGTCTCTCCCTCAAAGGAAACCTTTTTCAGCATTCACAGAACTTTCAGAAAAGCACTAGTACAGGAGCTGGAAGAAGTGTAGTATCTCACAGCTTCTCTAAGTCAGCCTTTGAAAAGATAGTACAGAACGTGGAACTATTTTTATAGAAGCTAAATTACTGCAAAACATTAAAAAAGTACCAGTTAAAAAAAAAAACAAAAAGAGTTCATTTATCTTAAGTTTCCGGTCCCTTGTCAGTGACATGGAACAGCAGTACCGGAAAGTTTAATCCCTGGCTTGCTGCTGGGGTCACTGTTCCCGGAACCCTCTTCCTCCGTGCCGCTCACACGGACTCAGCGGGGGGCTGCCCCTTCAGCTTCCTGCTTAAAAACAACGTACAAGAGAAGTCTTACGGGAGCAGCGGGACAAATACAGTGCAATGATAGTTTGAGATAGTACATCCACTCTATCTTTTGCATTAAGTTTATTACCCAGCTGCACAGGTCAGGAAGCAAGCTGCGGCACACTCCAGCCTGGTCCCAGAGGCCGTGTCCCTGAAGCATCTACCCAGAGACGGACGACCTGCCGGCAGCCCGAATGCACACACTCTACCTCCTCGCATATCCAAAAGCACCGTGCTTTGCTGGTGAGGGCCAGGTGGACGGAGCTGCCGTGAAGCACATGGCTGGTCAGAAGTGCAACCTTCTGCTCAGAAGGAAATTCCAAAGAAGTTTCTAAACTCTTCTAAACTTTGCTGGCCAAGCAAAACTTCTGACACCAACCGCACTGCTTCCAGGCATGCAGCTGCATGACAAGCACCAGCCCAATTGCAAACGTCGCATCAGAGGTAACAGAAACTTACAGGTAGCAACGGAAATAATTTTTCAGCCTTTGCCAGCTAGGGTTTTAGTTTCCATTAGAAAGGAAAAACATAATCGGTCAGTAGTGACAAACAGAGCTGACTAACAGACACATAATTCTGCAATGTAAGGTGTGTTACTTGCCAATAACATATTAAACCAATAGCTAAATGACCCAGTCATAAATCACTACAGCTCATTCAGTTGTTCTTACCCATATATAAACATTCCACGATTTAAAATATGGCACTAGATTTACCTTGTGGGACCAGATGAGGTCTGCACGGTGCTCACGCTCTCAGAGCTCCATCTGCAAATCCAGAAAGCAAAGTGTTACGTGACCCAAGTCAAAACCATCAGTCTATTCCAGCATAAGAAATATTTACCATCCACAGCTGCTTACCTAGAGGTCTTTATAGGCAACAGTAGGACGGATTTCATTTTTCTCACTTTCTTATTCAGGCAAACTGTTTTCATCTTAGAAACTGAAGATCATCCTTTTCTCTGACCAACTGTGTAGGTAAAAAAAAATACCTGAACAAGGACCAAAAGTTGGTCCACATTTTCCCACAGCTACAGACGTTATTCAAGAACATGCTTAACCTGTCAGCAGTCCTAACAAACTGAAGGTACTCTTATGCCTACCCTACTCAGCAAGGTACATATCAATGTTTATGTTTGCACTGAAAACCTCTTCAGCCCACTAACCAGAACATCATGATGAAGGAACAAACGAGATGGCAAACTCCTGCAAAATAGTGACTTTAGATATTGATTCAAACATCTAAACTACATTTGCATCAAGGTTTAGCTAGGGGAAGAAAACCCCAAAATCTATTATGCATAAAACTCTAAGGTGCTTGCACATTCAAATAAGAATAGTATGCACGTTTAAACACATGAAGCCAAAATATGCTCCTAGAGTTTCACATTATTTTTGAGATAAAGCTTTTAAAGCACTTTGATGACACACAGCTTGGGTTTCCTTTTCACTGGGCCTTCTAACATTCTCATTATATTGCCAGCTCTTTTTGTCCTCCAAAGCCTTTATATCACATTTACCAGACAAAAGCCTGAAATGTTGAAGTCACTGTTACTGAAGATCTCACAAAACTCTTTCACCTCCGGGGCAGTCTGTGCAGGGTGGAAGAAAGAAGCCCAAAACAGCTCTTCAGCCTTCGGCCCACCATGTTGACCAGAGTTTCAGCTCTTCAGCATCCTCTCTGCTCCAGTTTTAACTCCTTAGCCATGTGTTTTAGCTTAATAAAGAGACCATCTCACATGCAAATCCACCACCTCATTGCATGTGATATTTCCTATGTTACAGCACAGTAAAAAGCTGAGTATCATAATCTGGTCCCTACAGCCCTTTTCCCTAAACTCACTACAGCATATATGTAAACTGCCTATGCATGGGTAGCCAGCTTTCATACCAAAAATAAAAATACAAACTCGGTCTAAACCCCAAATAGATTTATAAAAGAAATGATGTGTGAAACACTGGGTGTATCCCTTTAAAAACAATACTCCCCTATATGTAACCCTCGACTGAGTACAGCAGCAGTTATCACATATAAGACATGACTTAAATACAGCCACAAGGAGTGGAAAAATACAGAACGAATTCTTCTGTAAAGAAGGAAAAACATACAGTCAAGTGCAAGCTATATAAAAAGAGGACTGAAATGTTCCAGAAGCCTGCTTCAGATTTTTCCACAGTTATCAAATACCTAACTCTACTGTCAAGCAGGCAATTTGCAACTAAATCTCTGCAATAAGTGATCAAGGAAAAGAAATACAGCCCAAGAAAATACCCCAAGGCTGATTCAAACTAGTGTGGACTTCAAGGCATAGGTATGCAATAATTCAGGCTGTACCGTAGAGAGATACATTAGAATATATAGAAAATTATTCACTGGTGAAATGACATCAGAGATAAACTGAATCAGCATTCTGCTACACTAACTCTCCTACCAGGAAACAGATGAACCTTGATTGCCTCCCCTGGCTCACTGGCTGGCGTAACCCAAAACATTCCAGGTAGACTCATCAGTATGTGCAGATGAGCAGCAAATTTTATTTATTATCTACAAGCCAGGTAGAAGCTGTTTCTGAAGTTGCTATTCATCTGAAAGGAGAAAATGAATTTGAATTTATACTTGAGAAGAGCAAAAGGTACTATGAGAAGACGCGATAGAGTTGGAGCAGACTATGATGTCCATCTTCTAATATCTTATTTTGAAAGCTGTATGGAGGTTATACAATTTTTGCTGAAATATCACAAGCTTTCAAATTAGAGCTCTAGACAGAGGCTGTCTGTATTGAAGTTTTGTTTTAGTTAGAACTGTCACATCTGTAATGTTAAAATGCAATTGTTTAAATAATTTCTGACATGCTAAGTGTGTGAAGTGCGTCATCAATGCACTGTTTCCAGAACAGGAATTTATGTGTCACTTGCTGAAAAAATCAAAATATTTTATTTTGAAACATAAAATCTCTGCATGTTCAGATTCAGCTATTATTTGAGCCAAATGAGTTCCTGCATTCTACAGTTACAGCTAACAAACAAGACAGACCAGCTTTAGCAACCAAATTATAATTGCAGGAAGGTCTACACCGAACCAGCTTCCACAGATTCCTACCAAGATCAGGATACTTACATCCTCCTTCTAAAACAGAAACTGGAATACTTCTAAGTCAAAGCAATCAAAAGGTTTTTTAGAAAAAGCTTCCCGCAAATTAGTTCAAATTGAACTTGGATAAGCACTTCTCTGCAGAAAAGTGCTCTACCGAGACTTTAAAAGCAACTCTGAATTCAATTTCTCTCATAACAAACCTGACGGTCTTCGCTCCCGGACTCTGTGGAGCTGACTTGCAGACACCTTGGTTATCCCCGCTCCTGCACCTTTCACAAGCCCTACCGAAGACCATTCAAAACACCAGCACTGGGCAGAACTCGCACACCACAGAGGGAAAAGTGTGGGCATTTTGGAGTTGTCAATGCAAACAAAACTAAGCTGTGGCCTTAGTCCGAATCAGTTTATCTCACAGGTAAATAATTTGGTTGATAAACCTTGCTGGAGAGTGGAAGCTCTCTCTGAGGTGCCCTCTGTGTTGCGAGACGGGGGCCTTCTGCAGCATAGGAGCAGAATATTACCAGGCCTTTGCAGAGTCCTGCCAGCAGGCTGAGGGAGGTGTTCCTTCCCCTCTACTCAGCACTGGCAAGGCCACACCTGGAGTGACAGGTCCAGTTCTGGTCTCCCCAGTACAAGAGACATGCTGAGGGAGGTGTTCCTTCCCCTCTACTCAGCACTGGCGAGGCCACACCTGGAGTGACAGGTCCAGTTCTGGTCTCCCCAGTACAAGAGACATACTGGGGAGAGTCCAGCAAAGGGCCACAGAGATGATGAAGGGACAGAAGCATCTCTCCTATGAGGAGAGGCCAAGAGAGCCGGGACTGTTCAGCCTGGAGAAGAGAAGGCTTGGGGAATCTCATCAATGTACACAAACGCCTGAAGGGAGGGTGCAGAGAAGATGGAGCCAGGCTCTTCTCAGTGGTGTCCAGTAACAGAACAAGAGGCAATGGGCACACACTGAAACACAGGTGGCTCCACCTGAAGATAAGGAAACACTGCTTTGCTGTGAGGGAGACCGAGCACTGGCACAGGTTGTCCAGAGGGGTTGTGGAGTCTCCATCCTTGAAAATATTCAAAAACCATCCGGACATGGTCCTGGGGAACCAACTTCAGATGGCCCTGTTTGAGCAGGGGGACTTGGACCAGATGACCTCCAGAGATGTCTTCTAAACTCTACCATTCTGTGATTCTGTACATACACGTCGTTGTTATTTAAAATCCTAACGCAGTAAGAACACAGCGGGTGGGGAGGACACACACACACAAGACTACACACTTTGCACTATACACAGAGGAAGAGTAGGGTCAGTGTTTGCAAGCTGGTTTTTGCCATTTTGTTTACACCATTGCCTTACTTAAAACAAAAGCAATACTAAGCTTTTCTATCTCATGGTTTGCACGAACTCTACATTCCTACCCTACCTCCGCCCTTTAAAGAAAGAAAAAAAGTATCGACTTTAACCCCTCTAACAAGATGTCATAACTGATCTTTCCTGTGCTGTGCAGTAAAAATAGTTACTGATAGCCACAGAAAACCTTTACAAAGTCTCAAGGTGAAGTCTCAGGTATTTGTTCTGACAGTGATGTTTTCAAAGGTGTAAAAAGGTAGTAAGAATGTAGGAAGTCTCCCATAAATTAAAAATATATTTAATTCTGTTCTTAAATCTTCAGTTCTGGCCGCTCTCCAAGAGCAGAAAACAAGCTGCAGTTTGTAAGAGTGGGAACCAATCTGAACAGTCATGGGTGAATGTCACATATAGTCCAAACAAATCCATTCACCACTCAATAAATGAGAGACTAATAATTGATTATTCTTAGAAGGTGAAAATTTGGTATTTCCAGAAATCACATTAGATTTTTCACTAGTCATAAATTCATATTTACACCCGATTCCACTGACAAACACTTATATAATAAAAGGAAAATATTGATCCATTTCATTAGGCACGAAAAGCACTTAATATTTTTGCTGGATGCAAGGGCAAATGTAAACATTTTGAAACAGTGGGGTTTTAAATATTTACTCTGAATAAAGAATAGTAGCAAGCTGCAAATACATAATTAAATCAAAGTAATAGTATGCTATCCTACTAATCTGGAAATAAATTACACTTTCATCAAATAACATCCCTCATTTAAAATCACTTTCATTGCAAAGCATTTTCCTTGTATCTTTTTCCTTCACCATCCCACTGTTTTCCTATTTTAAGTCGAACTGGGTTTTGTGTGACCTTAAGAAACAAAAGAATAAAAGACTGAGAAAAAACTAAGAAAATAAGAGCATGAAAACCTACAAACTGTCTAGTGAGGTATCTGAAGGCTTTTAATGAAGGATCGACGGAGATGAGTGTCATTTTCTGGCTGCTGAGAAATTTTTAAAATTGTTGTTATGACTAGATTATTATTATGACAGAATTTAAGAAGACTGATATTTGGTGAAAAAATTTGGTTTCTGTCAATAAGACTGCAAGAGTTCATGTATTTTCAAAAAGATTACAAAGAAAAACAATAAAATATTCTAATTTTTTAATACATACACACAAGTTTGGATTTGTAGCTGCAGAGAGTAGTCTACCAATACAAATCAACTTTACCTATTTCACCTAAGCACTTGTGGAAAGGTAGTCAAAATAAGTAAGAAAATCACAGACATATCTGAAAATACAGACTAGAGGTAACCCAGTTAGGAAAACTTGATCTTACAGAAACCTGAATTCCTAAAGTATTTTCCCAATTTACTAGAAAAGAAAGTTTTTCCAACACATTCAACACGGAAATGGAGGAGGGGGGGGGGGGGG
>Ga0065711_1045808_pt1 | contig 13252 bp, 15 predicted proteins | sample Hoacrofraction12_FD_59098 | JGI IMG/M metagenome (GOLD analysis project Ga0065711, IMG submission 59098) | Hoatzin crop microbial communities from Cojedes, Venezuela - Epithelial fraction 12 v2 (version 2) | ecosystem: Host-associated > Birds > Digestive system > Esophagus > Crop | place...
GGGGGGGGGTTGTTTTGGGTAAGGGCCCGCCTGGAAGCCCACTGAGGAGGGGACTGAAGCAGCGAGAGACGCAGCTGGCCGGGGCAGCCCCGGTTCCCGGTCGGGGCTGCTTTTCCAGGGAAAACGTTTGTTCATTTTCTTTTTGTGCTCCCACGAGGGTCGGGGCGAGGCAGGTGGCTGTCCCGGGCGGGCAGCTCGGCGGCGAGCGGCTGCTGCGGGAGCCCGGTTGGTTCTTTGTGCCGCGGAGGAGCCGAGGCCTGAGGAGAGGCAGGAGGGCAGGAGCGTACCTGGGAGAGCTGGGCAGCGCCGAAGACAAAGGGACTGCGGGACTTAGCGGAGCCCCGCGCTGGAGAGCGGCCTGGTCCTTCAGGACGCCGAAGCGAACGGGCGGTGGAAGCCCCGAGGAAGGATTAGATGGCTTCCGAAGAGGAAATGCGTGTCTGAGTGCGGATAGGCATCGCTAAGGCGTTCAGCCCAATGAAGTGAGATTGGGGGGAGCGTTAGGTACTTGCTTTTTTAACAGTATTTTAAATTAAAGCGTTCAGTCTGTGACTCAAAAACCTGCGGTTGTTGTGTGTGCAAACTGAAAGTAGCTCAGTCACCCGTCTGACCAGGCAGAGGTGACTTCTTTCATGTTCCTGCAAGGAACGGTCAGTGATCAGACAGACGGAGTTTAATCCTAACTACTGCTTTTGTAAAAGATGGTGTGGCTGTAAGGTTTTTCTGCCTTGTAGGAGCAGCGCAGAGGAGTTACAGAGCACCTTTTGAGAGCACGAGTGTGTTGGTATCGCTCCTGCGAATCTGTGAGTAGATGGAGGATGTGTTTCTGCAGACACTTGCATGGTATTAACGTTAGGGGGGGGGAAAGGGGCGGCTTCTCATCCTCAGAAGGGATGGCGTTAGCTGCAGGGTCAGGAGGAGAGAGGAAACCAGTGCAAGCAGTGAGGTTCAAGGGGGGTGCTCTTCTCTTGGAGAAAGTACTGCACGGGATGCCGGGGGAGGCAGACAGCCTAGCGTGTTCTAGAAAGTTCATCTTGCCAGATAGACGTCATGGAGCTAAAAAGAGAAACTAAGTAACGTTGGGTTTCTGTCCTGCTTTGTTGACTGTGTATAATACAAGCTAGGCAAAAAGTGGAACAGAAAACTGCAAATGAGTCAGTAAGTTGAAGGGAGATGTTACCCAAGGAAGACCTGGAGGGGTTTTTTTGGTCACTTCTGTTTATCCTAGATAGCGCAGAGGGATGGCTCCTGTGGATGGGAAGGGCCTGCAGAGGAGGCGTGCCGAGAGGTACCCGAGCCTTCGCCCCAGCGGCGCGTGGGCGGGTTGTGCTGAGGCCTGGCAGAATACGGTCTCCTGAGCTGGAGAAACTGTTCATCAGCTCTTCCCCTAAAGGCTGTACAGGTTCTTGCACTGCACAGCTACGAGTGAGGTATTGGAAAGACATATAAAGTTCTTAAGACTCTTTGGTTTGTTTTTTTTTTAGGATTTGCAGCTGTAGGTTGGGTTGAACAAATAATGGAGACTGGGGTATTCTAGATGAGGAGAGGCGTCTGCCCCGTGGGCATGTGTTAAGAAAGCGCCTGGAAGCAGGGGACGGATGGATAGGCTGGTCGTCAGAGCTGGGGTGTTTGCTTGGGTCTGATATTTCCCTGTAGCTTTATGTGACTTCCTTTGGCTGCCACATCTGCTGAAATCCTTTTAAGAGAAACCATGCTGGCAGAGCCGACTACATCCTGGCAAAGCCTTGGGCTGCTGGTGCACAGCTCACCCTGAGTGCTCACCTGATTGTGTGGGTGCGGATGGATGGCTGGGCAGTCGGAGATGGACTCATCCTTGCAGGGCTCTGTGGGATCCCCTCTGAGATAAGGGAGGTTTCAGGCCCATGCTTCACGTGTGGTACGAGCTTGTCTGGTTCATGTCACCCATCCACCGGTCTGTGGCGCGTGTACTGGGCGCTTGATACCTGCCAAACACCAGATTTGTTCCCCAGTGAGCAGGTCACTCTTTCATTAGCATGTGGGACTGCTGCAGCGTGTGTTCTGCTGTACTGGCTGTGGTTTGGAAAGCCACACTGCCAGCTCAGAGAAGAGGTGCTCAGTTCAGAGAGCTAACCATCCTGGGCTGGCGAGACGGGACTATTCCAGCCAAAGCTCTCCTGCAGCCGTCAGTGTGTGGCTTTGGGAAGCTATGTTGCTTTCCTCCCCAGGTAAAAGTTTGCTGTCTGTCTTTAGTTGGTGTTTTTGTATGGTAGGCAGCGCAGACAACTTGAGGAATCGGACCACGTTTGGCACACGAGTTAAAGGCTGTCATTCTCATCTTCACGTGTGGTGTCAGCCAGTTCAACTCTGGCTGAAAGATGGCAGCACCAAAACGCAGTCGTGTCAGGCTCTGCAGCTCTAGGAGAACCTTGCCACCCCCTCAGGGAGTAGTGTCCTAGAAATGTACTGGCCTTTCTGGTAAGTTTGCCTTCTTAGCTAATGCAAGTGGAAACGGTTAAGATACTCTAAAGCTGTTTTGGAGTTGATAGTCATTTCTGGGAGAGCATCAGTAACCCAGGGAGAAGTAAACTTTGTCTGCTTGGTAGTCATCTTGTGCAGTGATTAGCTTGTTTGTTTTTAAAGGTTTTTCTTTAAAAGGCTCCCTTGGTTTTAATGTAACTTTGTTTTCTGCCTGATACAAACAGATGTGATGTATTAACTATGACATGGTGGGTAGTCAGCTGTTTAATTTAACATGTGTGTTATTCATGGCTTTTGAGGGGATGCTCACAAGTAGCTGGTGTCCAGGGTTTTTTTATTTATTATTGTGTTGGGAATTTGTGACGATGGCAGCTCCAGCTGTGTAGAGAGATGGGTTGGTTGTGGCATACCAGTAAGCCCTTGCTTGTAGTCTTGAAATTTCTTTGGGTTTGTTTCCAGTCTGAGTGGAAAGGACAAATAGCATGTGTGGTGGAAAGTCTGAGCTATAGTAAACTTTGCAAAAACATCCTGCTGTGATTTGGCTTTGTGCTGGGCCCAGGATTCCAAAGCAGAGCCTGGCTTGGGAGCTTGTGGCAGAGCACAAAGGTGGGGTGGGCACTGGGGGCAAGAGTCTCGAGCGCTGTGTCCAGGGGTCAGTGTTAGACGAGCTGACCACCTGCAGGTGGAATTAAATTGCATTTGAGAGGCAGGCCTGAGCTGGATGGGGAAATTGCTATACATGCTGCTTTTAAATTTGGTATTGACCTGAAAAATATGGGTCCTGGTACGGTGCGATGGAGCTTGTTGTGACAGGCGTGTACAGGGAGAGGAAAATTCTTGGGGAAAATTCTCATGGCTCTTCCTGTCAATATGGGAAGTGGTGTTGGGAAAAAAATGCAGCTTTCAGTTATTTTTCAGCTGGAGATGAGGGTTTATTTGCTCTCCTTGCTGGAATGAAAGGAACCTCCTCAAAGATCTAGAGAGAAGAACGTTGATAAATGTAGGAGGGAAGTTGACCATAACTTAATTTCCCAGTCCTATCTCAGATACTGTTGATAGTTAGCCTGCTGAGGGTTTGTTAAGGCAGTGTCCTGAGCTCTTGCAGTGTCTTTCCTTTAGCACTCGTGTTCTGGCAGCTGCGGGTCCTTCGTACCACAGGGGCGCGGGAGGAAAGCCTGGGGAGAGTGACAGGGGGGTGCTGAATGAAGCTGGAGACCGCTGTTGCTCGTATGTTTAGGCTCCTGTCTGCTGTGAGGATTGAATTTGCTTTTAACTCTTCTCCTTGTGGGAAAGGCATAGGAAGGAACAGTGTTATGGTTGCAATTCGGTCATTATTGAAGTGGTTAATTGCTGTAAATACAGGGAGGACTCCTGATTTCTTGTTTGGAGACCCCTGGTTTCTTCTGTGATAGTTGGTTTTTTTTTTTATTCCTCCTGGCTCAGTATCTCTACAAAAATTTAAGATCACCCTTCTGGTCTGGTCGGCAGTGCTGTGCAGATGAGTTCCTCTGCAAGCTGTGGTTGCTTCTTGCCTCTGCCCCACTGCAGCAATGGCTCTTCCTGCCCCTGCCCTGTGGCATCTCTCGTTTCTACGGAAACCTAAGGGTCTTTGAAACCCCATGGAGGGGTAAGAATTGACCAGAGGGAGCAGAACGTATTGGTGACTTGTTAGATTGCTGTTCATCCGCTGAAAGAGCGGGAGACTCCACAAGCTGGGGAACTGCAGGGTTGCTCCTCAGGTTTAAGACCTGCCCAGGGGATCGTGTCGGCAGCGGCAGCCGCCTCTGGAGGTGGCTCTGTTCCTGGCGTGCAGCGCGGGTTGGTGTGGCTGCGAGATGCCCGCATCTCAGCGTCCTCAGTGCCGCCTCTGGGCTCTGTTGTGCTTTACCTTGGGGCTGGGAAGAAGTGTCTGAGAAAACGTGCTTTGCTGGAGTTGTGATTGGGCTTCCTGATAGGAATCTTGAAGAAAAAAAAAAAAAAGGTTAGTTACACTAAAATTTTCGTGAAAGACAAAGCGTATGCAGGATATGATGAGTGATTTGCTGTGGCTGGTGGCTCTGCCGTCGCAGGAGCGTGGAGCAGTCTGCTTGTTCCCGCAGAGACTCTCGTAATTAGTACTTGAGCTGCAGCGGGCTGAGCCCCGGTAGTTGTTACAAATATGCTTTGTGCTCTGTGCTTGCTTTGCTGCTGGAGGGGATGCTGAAGGAGAAGGGAAAGGCGCTTTTCTCGCCTCTCGTAATTTCTCCACTTAAATTACCATCAGTAAGCATATGGCAACTTAAGCAGGCTGGCACGGGGTAAATTGGTGTGGGTTTACACTGTGCTAGCTTTTCTGATAATTGTGCCTCTACGTGTTCTACCCATAGAAAGTATGAAGTAGCTAATACCTGTTTACACCGACAGTTAATTACCGCTTAGGTGGAGTGGGTCGGGCATCGCCGCGGGTGCTTGCAGCCGGGTGGCTGATGCAGTGGTTCGTAACGCTGGCTGCACCGCGGTGCCTTGCCTGCGCACCCGGGAATCCTGCCGGCCTGCGCCGGGAGCCTGGTCGGGAGCCCCGAGCGGGTGATGCGCGTGGTGAGAAGGGTCTGCACGTTGTGCTGCTGCGGGAGGCTGCTCTGGCTGGAAACCGAAGGGAAGGTGGCCTTTCTAGTGATTTCAGTTTCAAAGCTTTTGGGCTTTTCTGGGGGTACTGGGTAGGCTGATAATTTGCATCTAGAGGTTTAACACCACCCTGAGGCAGTAGCAGCAGTAGTTCCTGGTTCCCCAACAGTTGTTGCCGGGCGTTTAGCGGCCGTCCGTGCCACGTCTCCTGCAGGTGCCTGTGATATTGCTTGTGCTGTTTTCCAATGAATTGGACTGGAAAAGCTGAGGAGTAACATAGCGATGCCACGAAACACAGCCGTGTGCATTCCCCTTGTGCAGTTCAGCTGAACTGGCGGTGGCGTGGCCCCTTCTGTACGCCGGTACCGAACAGGACGGGCATTTCAGATGCAGAAAGCTCCAGCGCGTCCTGGTCTGAAAGCCCGGGGGACTTAACGCGGCGTCTCTGTGGCAGGCTCGGGGCCGGACTGTGCTGCGGCGATCCTCAGCCGTTGTGCGTGCCATTAGCAAGGGTTTAATTGAATTCGATTGTCTTGTGCTATCGTGATGATGCTCTCCACTGCATAAATCCTGTTTTCCTGAGCTGCCGCTTCTACAGAGAGTATGAAGCGCGTCTGGAGCGGTACAGCGAGCGGATATGGACGTGCAAGAGCACGGGAAGCAGCCAGCTGACGCACAAGGAGGCTTGGGAGGAGGAGCAGGAAGTTGCTGAGCTGTAAGTACCAGGGAAGAAACTGGTGTCTGCCTATCTGTAGGCACTGGGGCAGGAGAGCGGGCTTGGGAAGGATACCTGGTTGCGAGTCTGAGGTGAGGTTAGTAGCTTCTTGCTGGCTGTAAACAGCCTTGGGGATTCTGGAGTTGAAAGCAAATTAAGTCCAAATTTGGTGCTGTCACTAATGCAGTTGAGTAATGTACTTATTTAGTGCTGTGTCTTGGTATTACTTGAACCAAAATAGCTTGGTGCATGGTACATGGCAGATTTCGAAGCCCCTTGAGTAATGGGAATTTTTCAGAGGGGGAAGAAAATGAATCTTGAAGGAGCAAAAGTAAAAATACAGTAAAAAGAAGCCGTTGAAGTGTTTCACATCAGCCAGGTCCACAGCTGTAATTATTTTTTCAAGATCTGCATTGGAATCAGTTGTACTAAATAAAAAAAAAATATTTTGGAGTGAGATTTTGGGGATCTGCTCTGCTTGACACAATAAAGAACAAGGGGAAACCAGAAAGAGTCATTACTCTGTTCAGAGCACCCTGAGCCCCCAGTCTAGCACCGCACAGGCCCCACATCCGTGGTCGAGAGCCAGCGTGACCCTTGCCGTGGAAGTGAATCTTCTGTAAAGGCGCAAGCCCTTGGCTCAGCCAATGTGCGTCACTTCGTGGTTGCCAAGTTTTCAGAATTGTGCCAAACGAATGGCGTTGTTTCTGCATTCTGTGAGCTGGTGACTTGGAGTTCTGTGGCTTCTTCTTGGATTTACCGTGGGGGGGGTGTCAGCAGTGCTACCTAGGAGGTGACATTTTCTGCTGCCTCTCTTTCATGAAGAATCCACAAAAGAGCGAATAGCCTTAGCCGAGGGAGAAGTTCCCCATCATTTGAGGTTAATCACATCCTTAAAGGCAACAAGTAACAATCCTGTTTGCTGGCAGTCCTGATTTCTAGGAGGGCTGAAGTACTGCAGTCTTCAGTCTTTCCTCCCTAGCATTCTTGTTTGAGAGGAGGGTGCAGAGCCAGCTCCCTGAGCTTATAGTCCTGAGTCAAAACCCCCTGGTCTAGTGTCACTTACGTTTGGTGAACAGCGTTGGATTGGCTGGCCCCTTCTGAAAACCGTAAGAAATGTACACGAAATAGAAATGGAAGATTTCTCAGTAACAAATTTAGCTACAGTCTCTCTAAATGTGGGGGGAAAAAAGACTCTGTCAAAGAAGATTTTGGTCTTGTCTCTTTGAAACGGGATTAAAAACTTCCCAGGCAGTTTACTGGCTGCTTTAATACCTGACACTAGTCTGAATAAAAAAGTTAATTTGGGCAGTTTGCTAAAGGGGTGGATTTGTTCATGGCCATTGTAGAACAGCAAATACAGCTGAGGATTGTCAGCAGTGGATCCCAGAGTCTGGGAAGCCAAAAGGGTTTTGGAAAAATGGAGTGTTTTGCTCCTCCGCACGGTAACTTGAAACGGACTTTACTTTTTAGCCAGAAAGCTTCATGCAATGTATTTCTCAGTACTCCTGTCAGCTAACTGACCTGATCTTTTAGAAAGGATATCAGTCGAGTAAATTTGTAACAGTCCTTTCTCTTCTGTGAATGGAAAAGTTTGGAGATCATGACATGGTGAAACACACAAAATCTTTTTCTCTGGAATGATAACTGGATTGTGCAAGCCTGCCTCTATGTTCTTCACTGTCTGTTTGGGAAGAAAGAAATGCTAAATGTTCCTCAGCATCATGTTATTGTTGGAAGCAAAAATTGTAAAATAACAAGTCTCAGAATAACGACATGGCCTTGGTATATACTGAACAACTAACGGAGAGGCAATAATAAGCAGCAAGAAAGGGCTCCCCATCAGTGCTGCTCTTCCAGAATGCCTTATGGTGCTGCTTCTGGGAGGGACAAGTATGATTTGTGTTGTCATGCCACTTAACGCTTTGGGGGGTGCTGGGGGGAGGGCAGCAAAAAGCCCATGGATGTTTGCATGCAAATGTGGCATCTGCCTCCAACGTGGTCCTGGCTATTAATGTTCCTGGAATTGCGAAATAGAGGGCTACTGTGCGTTTTGGCTTTTATTCCCTAAATAATGCAAACTTCTTATTTGCTTGCTCAGCTTGAAGGAGGAGTTCCCCATCTGGTATGAGAAACTGGTACTGGAAATAGTCCACCACAACACTGTGTCTTTGGAAAAGTTGGTGGATGCAGCTTGGCTGGAGATCATGACCAAATTTGCAGTGGGAGAAGAGTGTGACTTTGAGGTGAGGATCTGTTTTCCATTTTATCCTATGCTTTTGCACAGAGATCCTTTGGGATATCTAAAGGCAGGAGATGGGAAGAATATGTTAGCCTCTTACATTACCAGGAGGATGGTGAGAATTTCTTTTCTATAGAATCCAATTTGGAGTGGTTCCATAAGCAGAGCCAGCGGATGACCCATACCGATGGCAAGAGAAAAACAACAGATCTATGTGTGTGCGTGGAGAAATAGAGATATATTTGTCATACTGATTAAATATGTTATGGTCTGTGTATATATTTAAATATCTATAAAAATACGCATTTTAGTTAAAAGACATTAAAAATTATAATCTGCCATAATCTTTTCACCTACCATGTTCCCAGAAGGAGTAGTATTTGTAAACTGATGTGGCTTGAAGTCAACTGCTTACAAAACTGGGAATGATGGGGGAAACTCAAACTTGTTAAAAATAAGGGAAAGTTATAAAATCTTTTCTGTTAGCAGTCTGTTCAGGACATATTCTCTCAAGTGGCGCTGCTGAGAGAGCACGCTTGCACCTTGCACACACACTCTTTCCATGGACTGAGAAAGCAGCATTATTAAACACTGGAAGAACTTGGGGCTTGGCAGTTCTCTCTTCCTTAGCACTTTGTACAGAACTTCCTGTCCTGACTTTGTTAGGGACGGCTTCAGATGTACAGAGCTCAGCGATTGTGGTGACAAGGTCGAGTGCTTATGGGTAAAGATAAGGGAGAAAGCCGACAAAGCAGACATCCCGTTGGGAGTCTGTTACAGATCACCCAACCAGGATGATGAGGTAGATGAAGTTTTCTACAGGCGGCTGGCAGAAGTCTCTCAGTCGCTAGCCCTTGCTCTTGTGGGGGACTTTGACTTACCAGACATCTGCTGGAAATACAACACAGCAGAGAGGAAACAGTCTAGGAGGTTCCTGGAGTGTGTGGAAGATCAGCTGGATAGTGAGCCTACCAGGGGAGGTGCCTCGCTTGACCTGCTGTTTACGGACAGAGAAGGACTGGTGGGAGATGTGGTGGTTGGAGGCTGTCTGGGGCTTAGCAACCATGAAATGATGGAGTTCTCAGTTCGTGGTGAAGTTAAGAGGGGGGCCAGCAAAACCACCGCCCCGGGCTTTCAGAGGGCGGACTTTGGCCTGTTGAGGACGCTGGTTGAGAGAGTCCCCTGGGAGAGAGTCCTGAAGGGCAAAGGGGTCCAGGAAGGCTGGCTCTTCTCCAGGGAGGAAGTCTTAAAGGCACAGGAGCAGCCTGTCCCCATGTACTGCAAGACAACCGGCCTGGCTGAACAGGGAGCTTGTGCTGGGGCTGAGGAAAAAAGGAGTGTCTGCCACCTATGGAAGAAAGGGCAGTAAATCTGCAGGAGTGAGGGGAAAGGCTAGTTTCTCCTGAAAATGGATGGTGAGCTACTGAAGGCAGGTTCTGCAGCTTGGGCAGTGCTTGGAACGAGTACTGCTTTGGAAAATCCGAACTAAGTGATGAATAGCAGGAGACAACAGCATATGGATGCTAAGGAAGTTCCAGTAGTGTAGTGGCTGTCAGTTTTATTACAGTGCAGTGCAACAGCAAGCGAAGCATGCTCTTGTGACATAACTTTAGGAAGGAATGTACAGTGATTCTTCCCCGCCACCGAGTTAGCCAGGTGCTGTTTGGTGGAATTCAGTGTAGTCATCCCTATTTCTAGAGGTCGCTTTAACCTCACTCAAGAGGAGTACAGGGGTCTCGTTAGGTCGTGCAGAGAGGAAATTGGAAAGGCAAAAGCCCAGGTGGAACGCAGACTGCCCACTGTTGTAAGGGACAACAAAAAATGTTTCTACAAATACATCAACAACTAAAAGAGGGCCGAGGAGAATCTCCATCCACTGTTGGTTCAAAAACTGTGTAGATGTGGCGCTTTAGGACATGGTTTAGCAGGCATGGTGGGGTTGGGTTGACGGTTGGACTTGATGATCTTAGAGGTCTTTTCCATCTTTAATGATTCTGTGATTCCAAGTAGGAGTAGTAGAAGGAAAACTTGTAGTTGTTTCATGAGACAGATCATGAGCTTCTGTCAAGGAGGATGTCAATTAAGTGTTTTGCCAAATTAGTTTGTAGGTTGTCTTAGCTGCTTTTTTTCCTTCCCCGTAGTGTTAAGGCTCATTAGTTCACGTGTCTTGCTCAGGTTCAGTTTTCATCAATATTTCCGTGCAGGTTGGTAAGGAGAAAATGTTGCCTGTGAAAGTTGTGAAAATACATCCCCTGGAGAAAGCTGATGAAGAGGCCTCGGAAAAGAAGTCTGATGGAGCCTGTGATTCACCGTCCAGTGACAAGGAGAACTCCAGCCAGGCAGCCCAGGACAACCAGAAGGAAGCTGTCCTGAAGGAGGATGACAACAGAAGGGAGAGTATGAGTAAGTAGTAAGACAGCACGCCAGTACGTAGCACCTGGAAGTATTTGAATTTACGTACGTCTTGGGCCTGGGCTGTGGCCGTTGTAGGTGGGTGTAGACAGTGTTGTGCAATGCAAATCCTGAACTTGTCACTGTTGGTGGTGCAGCTTTGGTGGCATCAGTGCTGTTTGTTTTCAGCTGTTCTTGCCCATTTTCAAGCAGAAAATGTCCTGTCATTCTAAGGTGTAATATTCTAAGGTGTAATACTAAAAGCTGTGCATGAAACATAGAAGCTTTGAAAGTCCAACGTGTTTTGGGTTTTTTTTAAAAAAAAAAAAGGGGGGGGGATCGGGGGGAACAGCGAAGGTTCATGCAGAATCATAAGATTCGGCTGTGATGTTCATCATCAGAACAGGTATCTCTAGTTCTAAAGCCTGTGGGTCTGCAGAGGCAAGCTCTAATTCTCTTTCATGTCCCCAGCTGACATAAAAAGTAGGGATTTTGTTTGTTTGTTTATCCCCTTTCGAATTTTCAAAAGCTGGGACAAAATTCATGCAGAAAAATGCAGATTTCATTTTCTTTTCTAAGGTTCAAAAAAAAAGCATGCTTTCAAACTTTGTTCCCCTCTTTCATAGCTGTTCCTCCTTGCTGCACAACGAAACAGTGGATGTCCAAGGCTTTTCTTGACTCTGAGAAGGTGCTTTTGAAAGAGGGGGGAAAAAGTTTCATATCCTGTGTAACTCCTTAAAAATTGAATTGTAAGATTCTTTAAAAGAGATTTCAAAAAGTGTTTTAAAGCAAACCAAACAAGCCCAACCCCGCAGCATAGTTCTAATCGGGATAGCTTTATTTTAAAGGCACATAAATGTAATAAGCTGTTCACACCTGTAAGTAGCTGCTCCGGCACCTGGGGAAGGTGTCTGCAGCCGCCTCTGGTGGGGAGAAGAGGACGCTCGGGAAACAGCCCAGCAAGTTAATAGTGAAGTCAGGAGTGGAAGGCAAGTTCTACCAAGCTCTAGTCCCGAGCTTGATAATTGTCAGCTGTTCCTGACCGGTACTGGAAAAAGTTGTGAGCTGTTTTGATATCATGGCAGTGCTCTGTACAACCAAGAAGGGAAAAAAAGCATTGCAGAGCGATCTGGCCTTACGCTCATGCTTCGAACCAGTGCTCAGAGAGGGACTAATGCATGCGCTTTTTTTTTCTGTTCAGTGGTCGTACTCTCAAACTACCCCATAAGAGGCATGGGAAGTATTTTTTACTTTAGAAATGCTCATTGACCAAATCTACAGCAGCATTTGTGGGCCTGGGTGTTTACTGAAGCCTGCCGTAGTATTTTGCTCGTCGGTGCGCAGCGTTCTCGCCAGCCGTGTTCAGCTCCGCTCTTGCTGGCCTGGCAGCACAGCACTCTGAGACCGGGAGAACGCTGCGGGAACGCGATTCCGGTGCCTCTCCCATCTCTCACTGGGCTGATGGTCTGGCCCCTGCTGAGTCGTCGCTACAGACTGGGACTGTCCAGCCCTTTCTGTAAAAGATGAACCTCAACATTTTCAAATCGGAGATGCTGGCAGAGTCGTAACATAATCAGTAAAAGCAGTGAGCACTCATTCTTTTAACTCTTCTCCTTGCACATACGCATTCATTAAAAGGACATTTTATTGCTATAACGCTTTTGTATTCTGGGTTGTAGTAGAACATAGGTTCATAGTAAACTCGTGATATTCCAGAGTCCATGAGAAGAGCTGCGCAGCATCGGTTACACTTTTACAGCGTGCTGCCGAAGCGCCGCAGGCTCGCTTTGCTTTAGAGGGTTCAGGCCCTGGATTGCAGCTGCCGGAGGCTGCGTACGCTGTCGGGGGGGCCCTGGCCACGCTTTGACGCTTGGTTTCTGACCATGTGCGTTCTTGAGCACTGGTGATACAGGTTGAGGTCGGTGAGCATTGAAAAGCCATGACAGGCTCTGCGTCTGACGTCAGAGCTGTGTCTCTGTGCACACACGAGGGGGCAGGGTTAGCCTGAGCATTTTTAGTAATGCCGGTGTCAAACTCGCTGGTTTTGTTGGAGGAAAGGAGAGGCAGAGAAGAGAGCTTCAGTCTCTCTGGTTAGGAGTCTGCTGTGCTTCAGAAGCTAAAAATAAGGCTTTATACCAGCTTTATTGCATTGTATGTGTAGGCTCAAGTGGCTCTGTATTTTTAGTTGCTTAGGGAGTGAACTCTGCAAAATCTGCAGGAGTGAGGGGAAAGGCTAGTTCTTCCTGAAAATGGATGATGAGCTACTGAAGGCAGGTTCTGCAGCTTGGGCAGTGCTTGGAACGAGTACTGCTTTGGAAAATCCAAATTAAGTGATGAATAGCAGGAGACAACAGCATATGGATTCTAAGGAGGTTCCAGTAGTATAGTGGCTGTCAGTTTTATTACAGTGCAGTGCAACAGCAAACGAAGCATGCTCTTGTGAGATAACTTTAGGAAGGAATGTACAGTGATTCTTCCCCGCCACCGAGTTCGCCAGGTGCTGTTTGGTGGAACTCAGTGTAGTCATCCCTCTTTCTAGAGGTCGCTTTCAGGCCTGTTGCAGCAGCAGCAGTGTAACAGAGTCCTCCAAAGTCAGAGCCAGCACTGAGCAACGCAGAATTATTTCTTAAATACAGGCTCACTGTGCGCGATACGCAGATCCAGCAAAGGTGACATTCAGCCCGTTAAAAGGCATCGAGGCAGATCTCTGGAAGCAGATGTTTTACACAGTTTGGTATGTCCTGTATGCGACTTCCACTGTGCTGTTGAGCAGAGAAATGGTAGCTCAGTACTTGTGAACTCAACAAGATTTTTTTAATACAAATGTGGAACCACAGCAG
>Ga0065711_1045813_pt1 | contig 13252 bp, 6 predicted proteins | sample Hoacrofraction12_FD_59098 | JGI IMG/M metagenome (GOLD analysis project Ga0065711, IMG submission 59098) | Hoatzin crop microbial communities from Cojedes, Venezuela - Epithelial fraction 12 v2 (version 2) | ecosystem: Host-associated > Birds > Digestive system > Esophagus > Crop | place...
CCCACCTCTCCAGCTTGTCCAGGTCCCTCTGGATGGCATCCTGTCCTTCTGGTGTATCAACCGTACCACTCAGCTTGGTGTCATCTGCAGACTTGCTGAGGGTACACCCAATGTTGCTGTCCATGTCATTGATAAATATATTGAACAGCACCGGTCCCAGTACGGACCCCTGAGGGACTCCACTCGTCACTGGTCTCCATCCGGACATTCTGGAAAGGATAGAGCAGGGCTAGTGGCTGGCAAAGAAACAGTGACACAAGGCGCTGCCTCTTGCTACAGCATCGCAGGAGCAACAGCTGCCTTGTGCTTCGCAGCTCCAACCAGCCAACAGCCCTCTGCTTCAGCAGGACTCTTGGTGACTTCAGCGAGGGCATGTTTTCCTGCATCTCAAGCTGGGCCTGCTGTCCTGCAAATGCTGAAGCAGGGGTGTGGTCTGACCTCGGCTCTCTGCCTAGCCACCTAGGTTATCTCAGCAGCTTACATAAGTCTCTAAAAGCTCATGAATGTGACTCCTTCTATCTTTGTGCTCCATCCCGTCTGTACAGTGTCTTGACAGAGCACAGCTGAAGGGCCATAAAACTTAGGGAGGATGTAACTGGACTATAATAGAGTTACTGAACAGTATTGAGCATCAAAAGCAGCATGGCCAGCAGATTGAGGGAGGTGATTCTGCTGCTCTACTTTGCTCTGGTCAGACCCCGCCTGGAGTCCTGAGTCCAGCTCTGGAGCCCTCAGCACAAAAAAGACATGGACCTGTTGGAAGGGGTCCAGAGGAGGCCATAAAAATGATCAGAGGGATGGAGTACCTCTGCTATGAGGAAAGGCTGAGAGAGTTGGGGCTGTTCAGCCTTTCAGTACCTGAAGGGGACTTATAAGAGCAGAAGAGTGACTTTTTACGAAGGTGTGTAGGACAATGAGTAATGGGTTTAAACTGAAAGAGGATAGATTTAGATTAGATATAAGGAAGAAATTTTTTACAATGAGGGTGGTGAGACACTGGAATGAGTAACACAGAGAAGCTGTGGATGTGCCTTCCCTGGAAGTGTCCAAGGCCAGGTTGGATGGGGCTTTGAACAACCTGGTGTAGTGGAAGGTGTTCCTGCTCATGGCAGGGGGGTAGGAACTAGATGATCTTTAAGGTCCCTTCCAACCCAAATCATTCTATGATTCTATATATATTACAAAGGTCCAATGCAAAAAAAAATATTTTTTTTAAACTGACAAACTGTCAGCATTTGATGTAATGATTTCATAATTGTTTGTGGTAATGGCTTTAGCTGTTTCTTGCTCAATATATTATCCAATTTACAAGTGTGTTTTTTCTCTTCAGTCAGCACTTACCTTTCACACCAAGCCAGGACTATAAAACCCCCTTGGTAAATGTCATCAGTCCAAAGAAGGAAAGAGGAAAACTCCCTCCCTTTGAACTTTCAAATTCATATAGTGGATAAAGCCAGGTCACAAGGGAGAGGGAGAAAGGGAAATTCTCAGGGACTTTCCTAGGAAGCAGAAGGGAAACTATTTCAGGCTCAGGAGACTGCTTTGAGCTGATGGGATAGTCAATAAAATGTCTTTATTATTTTTGTTCAACGCCTTGTCTAGGAGGAAGTATAAGGCACTAACACCACAGAATTTCCATTTTCCAAAATTACTTTCTAGCTCAATAGCATAAGAGCAGGGAAAATCCTGGCCCTGCAGATGCTTATTTCACCTGGCAACTGATGCCAGCAACAGGCTCAAGGACTACCAGTTGCTTTTCTGGATGGTGAGTCGTCTCTCCTCTTAGCTATTTTTAATTTGCACAATGTAGAAACCACCCTTCTTCAAGACAAGATGGTGTTGTTAGTGATCCATGCCCACAGTTCCACTAAGATACAATAGTCAGTTTACTTTTTCTCTCTGACCTGTTACTAGACAGTAAGTCACCTCCCTGGCTTGCATCCAACTGATCCTAGGGTTACATATTTCCTGACAGGTGAGAAAAGGAAGAAAGTTGCATGAAGTTCAGGAAATATTTATTATTGTCCTCTAGGAAGGTGTTAAGTATTCCTCAACAAAGGTAAATGAGGCGAGTTAGTAACCAATGCTATTATAGTTGCTGCATTGAACATGGAAGCATTGGGAAGGGTGGGTCTGAAAATGGAAACTCCGGATGCCAGGATGAGAGGAGAAAAAGAAATTCAGGTTAACCGAGGTTGGTGTAACTTGTCTTGGCTCTTTCCCAGAGAATTATGTTAACTTGCGACTGAACCGACTAAGCCCTGTGCTGGGCACCTCACTGAGGGTTTGTACACCTAGAAGACACATTCTATGGTGATGGCCTCTCTGAGTGAGAGGAACCACCTGCATTGCATCCTGGGTTTTTCTACTAAGCTACAAAGTGCAGTTTGAACATGCTTATAAGCAACTGTTCATCATAAAGTCTTCATAGTCCCGGAACAAATCCTGGGGCCAGTCAACAGTGTTAATTAACCCACTGATGTCAGAGCTACTGACCTGAAAGGAGGTAGTCTCTGCCTGAGCTGGTGTCTCTAGGAGCATTGCTCTGTTATAGCAAAAGTGAAGGTGTCTGGGTTTTTATCTGTGGTTTGTTTTCTCTTAATTGTTGCAAACAGACCTGCAGCTGCAGTTTGTGAGAACTTTTTGAGGAGGGAGGAACTCTTTGTAGAACAACTTTCCCTCACAGTAATTCACAGCATGTACCCAGTACCACCTATGCCTGCTAACAAAGTACCTTTGATATTCCTGGTGGCATCTTTTCTTATGCAAGGAAAAGCAGGCAAGTGCAGTGAATGTAAACAACTACGAAAAAGAAGAGCTATTCCCTTCTCCAGGAGCTCATCTTGGCCTTCTCCATAGTCATCCAGTGTAAAGCACAAAGTACTCATGGAATTGAGTCCTAGTGCTTAAGGACTCTTGGACTAGTGACAAAAATAAGGCTGACAGTTGCCAAATACTGCAGGCTTAAACCCGCCTCCCTCCTCCCAATGGAATTGCCTTACCAATCCCTGTGTTTTGAAATGATTTTCAAAGCTGAAGCCTCCACAGGCTTTTAAACCTAGCTGCTCTAGTATCGGAGCAGGAAGTTTCTAGTTGTATGGCTGTATTACAAGCATGAGAACGTTAATGTCCAGCTAATTTCTGTCCATCTCTGATGGATAGAAATAGGATCCTAAATAGGGGCCCCTAAAAGCCCCCTTAAGCACATCATGCTTGTTTTGCTAAGCTGTAAATAATTGTTCTAAGTGGAGAACAGTCATACGTAGACTTAATGGGATGTATATACAGTATACAACATAAAGTTGTGTTGAGATGTGGAAGTTATTTTGCCCAGGTGTTAGAGGACTGAAGACTATTGGCTTGATAGCTGAGATAGATGTATTTATTGTCTGAAGGAAATGTCTTGAACAATAAATTTGTGTAAGTACAAAAAAGAAGAGTGGGGGTCATAGGCAATTCCTGCAGGCCCTTTACTCTGGGATGTTTCTCGATCTTCTTAAAGATTTCATGTTTTGTTGTTAGTGCTCAGATCTAATTCAGCCAAATCATTTTACCACCTGAAGTGCCCACTTCTCAACCATTGTAGGCATGATCGGATCTTGTCTCATTCTTGTCCCCGCAAAAATGCTTTTTCTGTTATCAGTGCAATAGCACTGCATTTTTACCCCCATCTGTAGTCATGACCACACCGGGAGGTGCTGGCTTCTTTTCAAAATAGCAGGCTTAGGGTTTGGAAGCAAAGAAAGGAACTCCCTTCTTCCAAAGCATTCTGAAAGACCACTTGTGTTTACTTCGTATAGATGTGTTTCTATTCAGAACCGAGGCACAAGAAAGAGGTGGCATCCTTCCCCTTACCCTTTTCTGACAACAGTACCCTATTCGTCCTACGGCTGTGTGTGTACAATTAATTTTCACAATGTTGCCTGCTCTCTCCTTTAGGTACACGCAGGGAATCTACTGCAACAACCCTTATCGTTAACTGTGCATGTGTCTTGGGGGTGTGTGTGTGTTTGTTTTTCCTTTTTATGTGGTGGTTCTGTCTTGACTTTCCTGTTGGAAACTGTAGGACTTCAGCAGAGTTTCTTGTGAATGATTTTTAGGTGAGCACTGTACTTGGCTGCAGTGCTGCTCTTCCAGAAATGGAAGATGACTCTTAACTCCGTTTAAGGTATGTGTTGTTTTTTTGTTTTTTTGGTTTTTTTTTTTTTGAAGAAAAAAAAATCCAAAGCCATTTCCTCCCATTTCTTCTTCCCCCCTTCTCCCAGTGGACTACTTTGCAGCTAGAAAGGTCTCTTCCCCCAGAAGAAAGCAGAGGAACAGCATAAGATGGAAGCCACAATTTCTTATTCTGTCACATTTTGTTCTGCAATGTCTTTCTGTGACTCCATTTCCTGTTGCAAATCAGCGCTGGCAGCCATGCAAAATCTTATTGTCACAGGGCAAAACTGATCTTTTTTTCCCCCTCTTTTTCTCCTTTAATACTGTGTTCCATAGAGTGTCTGGCTGCTGGCTTATGCACTAACGTGTTTTGAATTGATAATGGGTTAGACTTCAAGCACTGCTCAACAACAACTCTGTCGGCTCTGTCACAGCTGAGGCAGGGAGAAAAGAAGCTTAAGGTTTTTGGAGCCAAACTCTGTTGGATTGAATTCCTGTTTTGACGCAAGTAACTTCTGGTACGCTTTGGGGCAGTAATGTTCCCTCAGACAAGTTTGGAGCTGTTAGAGGCAAAAGGCAGTAGAAACCGCTGTGCCAAGCCTATGAAAATCTGGAGAAACCACTTCTCAACTGTTGGGCTAGACCACATGGTTTCTCTTCTCCCCTGTAGCACAGAGATGACTGTAGTGCCAGAGATGGTGGTGTGATTTAGCCATGCAATATGGTGATGGATTAGAGGCAATGCAACAGGACAAAGAACTCCAGGAACGTATGACATGTAGCTAAGGCTGACCTGGGCTAGTCTACAGTGGTAACTCAGTGCTAGGAAAAGTCTGAGGTGGAGCTACAGGGGATGATTCTGATAACCAGGTACATTTAACGTATGTACTGCTCACACCTCTGATCCTTAGAGTTAGCAAACGCTGATTGATATTATGGCTTGGGCAGTGTTTGTCGCCTTGCTCTGGCTTTGCTGCTAATTAGCTCTTGTAGGCAGTAACGCTTCACTTTGTGCAGGACTACGTGAATTGTGAATGCTGGGGCAGTACAAGCACAGTGTAAGCCTGGCCAGTTATCTGAGATACCTGTGCTATCCCTCAAGAGTATTTTCTGTTGTTACTGCTGGAGATGAAGAACTAGGTTAGACTTGTGTGATCCAGCAGCCACTTCTTCTTTGGGCAAGAACTGCAGAGTGTAACTCCTGTTTGTCTTAAACACAAGGAAAGAAATAACTAGGACAGAGAGACTAACAAGTCCAACTGATATTGTTGCAACAGCAGTACAGATGATACTACACAGGATGCCCAAAGAACAGAGGGTTACTAGCAGTCAGGTTGGAAATGCTTTGCACTGGATGTTGTACTCCCTAGTAGAAGGGCTGTGTCGAGGGAAGACAAACTGTAGTTCCACAACTGCTGGAAAAAAACTGCACAAAAATGCAGGGAATGGGCAAATGGATTCTCTGATGTGTCCTGCTATTAATGCTTTTGCACTGGAACACAAATTCTCTACACTCTTACAAGAGCTGACTTTACAGGGCCATCTTGGTTTTGTCTTTTCTCTTGCCTCGAGAACAGTGCTAACAGTCTCCTCTGTGGTTTTCTCTTTTTTTGCTTATTTTTGAAAGACTTGTCAAAGGGCGACAAGGGATGTTGGGGAGAAGAGGGGGGAATTAGGCAGGTGCTTAGGTGCTTTGCTTGATCACACAAGCCTTTCATTTCTTGAGAAACCAGGTTGTGAACTGTTAATTGCATCTTCATACAATTGGCTGATATTGATCTTTCTGGATTGTGAAAGAACAGGAAAAGACAAGGCAGCCTTTGAAATTAACCATTGGAGATGACAAGCCAATATGTAAATTGATTATACCTCCCAAGAACTACACGGGGGACATAAGTCCTAAAAGTTGCTGGTTTTCAAGTGAGCTTTAGTTTGCTTTTCTAAGGTGATATAGTTCAGTGATAATGGAGGTCTGGTAGCAAATTGTCTCATTTCCTCAAAAGGAGCTTCCTTCTGTTGTAGCCATGTGAGCCTTTCACCAGTTACTGTGTTTAATACCAGAGAGCATAACACCTGTCATCTGAAAGTAGGAGAAGCTGGATAATTAATAACTGAAAGCAACCAGATGGTGTCAAGCTTTTGAATGCCACCCAGATGCCTTGAATTGTAATAGCACCTGCTGGTCACTTGGTGGTCGACAGCAGGGTCATCTTGAGGGTGGTGGTGGAGGTCACTTTAGATATGGCCCCAGGTCTAAACAAAGTACCTTAGCAATGAGACACTGGGTCAACTCTGTACAACTCTGCTATAAAGGCAACTTACTGGCTATAGGTAGGTGGGCTACACCTACACTAGGAAAGCAGTGCATGGGCAGCTGCTGTCATCTCTTGTCTGTAATCAAAAGTCCACCAAATGTAACCTTTCTTGGTGTCAGAGATACTGAACAGAACTTTTATATGTTTATGCTCTTTTAAGTCTGTTGGTAAGTAATGATTTGAAAAGAAAGAGGAGCAGCTTGTGCAAAACCACAAGCTTTCATGCTGTGAAAGATCAGCCTGACCTCTCTGCGGTTCTACACTTTCAGTATAGGAAACCCCCTGTGAAAGTTTAGGTAATCTTAGCTTTACAATATGTTTTCAACTAGTTCCAGACTGGAAGTTGAGGGTGTGAAATGCACATCCCAAATAAGGCTTGCAAATTCAGCAGTGCATTGCACTGATCTACAGTTTGGCCTGTAGGCTTCATTTTTGCCCTTTGAGGAGGTAAGCTTTGGGAATGGATTAGATCATCAGCCTCAGGAATGATAGGTACAGTCAAACACCTTTGCAATTAATCAACTGATCTAAAGCAAAACCATCTGAAATTTTGTAGGGATTTAGTCCTGTAGGCTGGGGCTCTGCACTGGGCCCCTGATTCTGCAAATAGCAACCTCCTTCAGGCACAGGAGGCAGAACCTGGGGCACTGGTCTGCAAGAAGCAGCTGGAGTCTGAGGAAGCAGCAGCCACCAAGATGGAAGGACTGGCAGCTGCTGCTTGGGGAGAGGTTGGTAGAAGATGGAGACAGCTTCTCCACAATCTTACTTGACGCCTTCCCATACATTCCTCCTCCCATTTGCTCTGGAGTGGCAGGGGTAATGGAGCCCTTTCCAAAACAGCAACATTTAGCTTCACTAGTACTGTTGAGAAGTCCTGACATTGTGTGACATCTCCTTGCTCCCACCACACACTCTCATCTCCCTTGGATGCCTGCTCTTTCCCTTCCATTGACTAACACCCTGTGAAATATCATCTGATGGCATATTGTGTCAAGGTTTTTCCCTAGGATGATCCAGGCCCAGTAGCTCCTTCTGCAAGGGCTGAACAGGCTGTAGCTCCAGTGGCTCTGATCTAGTAGCTCTGGGTAGCAGGAGGAGCTGGTTTGGTCCCTGCGGTGCCATAGCAAAGATACAAGCTCTTCTGCACAGTAGCAGGTGCTAGTGGCACGTGTCTTTTGGCACCCTTCAAGCTCTTGGCTGGAGTAGTGCACGAGTGAGGAGGCTTTGCATCACCTGGATAATAACTGTTCTTTGGAAATCCAGGAAGATGTAGGTTGGAGTATTACAGTGATTAGGTCTGTGCCACTAATTTTGGAAATGCTATTAAGTATGTGTGTTCTACAGCAGCAAACTGCTAGTTGGGCACATGATCTGCCTTGCAAGATAAAGGGCACAAAGATGCACTGTATTGTTCCAGCAATATCAAAAATCAAGTTGTATGCGAGTGGAAATGTCTGATAATATAACCTCACAACTTTGCATCCTTGGATATCTTCTCCAAGAATGTCAGAGAACCAATATAATTCAGCAGGCCATCCATAACTGAACAGATGATTATGACTATGCAGTGGCAGGGCCAGTCTTCTCAAATGTTTCTCTGTCCACTTATCCTAGAGCTGTGACATAAATTTTGGGCTTCCCAGTTGTGATAATTCTTAAAAACTGTTTACTCTCCAGTCCTTCTGATAGTCTCTGCTTTAGTGATCTCTTAAGGTGCGTATTTACCCAAATGGGAGACAAGGTCTTAGCTTTCTGTCATAACATACGCTTTCTGAGAACTGTAAACACCAGTGAATAGCCCTGCTTTCCGTGAGACCAAGACATGTAAAATAACAGCTGAAGGGATTGTAAGTGTTCCTCTTTATGTGAGAAATCATTGTTTGTTTTTGGGTTCCTCTGACTAAAATCTCCTGTTGTGCTTGTTTAAAAAAAGACTACTTTCCTTTATTCAGTTCTGGCAGAAGATCTGTTTGAAATTGTAGGCCAAAGTACTTTAAAGTACTATTTATCCATTTGCAGAGTATAGAGGCAGAACCACATCTGGCTAGGTTCTCTGGCACCTTGTAGTGTGCTGTGGATATTTTCCTAGGATTAAAAGGGTTGTCCAGTCTTGCACATCTCAAAGTACTTATGAGTGTTTTTCTGATACAGTCACCCTCACTCCCCCCAACACAATATTATTCAATGCAAAGCTGTTACTGCTAGAGTAAACGATTGATTTTCTGCTTTGCCATCAGATTCTAGGGAAGGAGACACTTCTAGGGAGAGGTCTAACCCAGCTGTAACCAGGAGGATTTTTGCCACTGTAGTATGCTGCTTGCATACTTGCTTGACAGACACAGAAACTGAGCGAGTCTCCCTCCTGCTGCTGGGAAGAGATGTGCTTCCTGGGCCACCCTCGTTTCCCACAGCTGGGCTGCTTGAATCCACATCCTCTCTTGCCACTAACACTTGAAGAAAACTCATCTGTTGGAGGTGGCCAAAGCCCGAGTTCTGAGCGTTTGTGGTAATGTATGACAAGACTTGGGGCCTCAGAAATGACTAAGCCTGGAGCCAAAACTATACAGAAACTCTGATTTTGAAAGAGAATTTCTTCTCCCATTTGTATTTGCTTACTAGTAACAAGAGGTGATGCATTCAATGAGAACTTAAATAGTTTGGTCTTTGATGATGGGAATGTAGATATTACCTACTGCATTCCATAATTTCAGTTGGGGAAGTGGGGAGAAGAATGTTTAACAAGACTTGCTGTACAACTTACTGCATACCTAACTCTCACAGGAGAAGCGAAGTGATGTCCTCAGGTAGGAAAGTACAAAGTGCTAATTGATTATATATGGCATTGTACTAAGTTTACTGGTAGCTGCCAAACATCTCAAGGACTTTTTATAATGCAGGCAAACAAAATATTTTGTTTGGATCTTTAGAGCACTATTAAATGGCATGAAACATCACGGCTGCCCTTTTTGTAAACACAGATCTGTTGTTTGTGAAAATGTATAAAGCTTTTTTTTTTCCTCCCCTTGCTCACACATTTGTGGAGAGCTAGCTAGCAATTATTAGATGTGATTTAACTGATAACTGTTAAACAAAGTAGAAGCTTTTTGGTTGAACAGAAGGGAGAAATTGTTCATAGAAAGCATTCAAACTATATAACTTCCAATGGACTAGTTTTGAAGCCCTTCCTTTGAGAACTCCTGGAAATCTTCTCTAGATGCTAACGTGCTTATCTCATGCCTGAGGTTCAAAGCCCTTGCATCCCTGTCCTACTACCAGATGGGATTTGAAGAGCCTCATTAGTTACGTATCTTACAATGTCTTGGTTTCTGAGGACCTCAAAGTTGGCGTTGGCACTGCTAAGACTGTTTATTTAGAGGACTGAACTAAGAGTACTACATATTTGTCTTTTGTAATCCTTCATTCAATCTGTAAACAGTCATTTGGGAGATGAAGTTGAGGTGGCAGCTGGATAAGGACAGTGAACTGCTTAAAGCAGCTCTGAAGTGGAACACAGAGGTTCTAGGAACTGAAGCAATTCTATTTCTAAGCAGTTGCTCAGGGGAAGCAAAACATCTGAGGATTAGCTCTGGAACCTTCCATTCCCCCCAGGCTCTGGAGCCACCTGAGATAAAATACTGGTCTTGGCCTAAACAGGGTAAGTCACGGGGCTCTCTGGTCTGCACCTTACTGGCAGTGAGCTGATGGTGGTCTTAGCCATGACTTGTGTTACCCCATCTGTGCTCTATTTCTTAAAGCTGCTCCATCCCAAAAATCTCCTGTACTGTGGCTGCAAATGCAAGGAGGATTGGAGCAGATGTAGCATTTTTACACCCCCTGGAGATGACCCTTGACACAAGGACTATTTCTGTGTAAAATCTTGTTTAGGCCTATCGATGCAGAAGAAAAGTAAGAGAAAATGGGAACCAAGACAATAGAACTGAACTTTAATCAAGGCTATCTGAACTTAGATCCTTCTCTCCCTTCTTCTGAGGTGTGGAACAGTTCTGTAGTTGAGGCGAGGTAGGGACACGCCACCAACCTTGTCAAGCCAGCACTGCTTGTGCATATCACTTTGCATCTGAATCAAGATGTACAACTGCAGCTGTGAAAGCAGTATTCAGAAGATACTTGTAAATTAATATAGGGGCTTCATGTCATGACCACCACGAAACTTGCAGCTGTAATGAGGTACTCAAAGGGTGAAATTAATTGTGTGGAGGATAATTTTTGAGGACAGAAGTTTCCCATGAGGAAATTCAAAGATCCCCCAGCCAGACTTGCCATACAACCCTGCTAGGTCTTTATTTAGGTATTTTGCTTTTGGTTTGAGAATATTAAGGCTTCATCCAGACTGTAGTGCAGCTGCATCCTGGTGCCATAAAAGGAGTCTGTGCTCAGCAAGTTGCTGCTGCTCTTCTTGGTCTGAATGGACCCTAACCGTGGGCCCAAGAGCTGTTTATGGAGTAGGTTTCTCCAGAGTACACTTCTTGGGTGGATGACAATGCCCTAGTACAAACAAACACACCCTTTTCTGCTCCATTCCTCTGTGAGAAGTGCAGAAAATGGGGAGGAGGTACTAAAATTAGTGTTATAATATAGAGTCTTACATGAGTGTTAGTCACGTGAAATGCTTACCCCTGACTCTTTAGCTTGGCACAGCTATTTTTCAGTCTCTCTTGCAGAGGAGGCCTTTCCAGGGAAACCCCTTAGCCTCAAAGTTTGTTTGGTTTTCTCCTCCCTCTCTCCCGGCAGAGGACTTGGAAAATATAAGATGTGCAGCACAACACGGGCATCCCAGGGAGCTCTCACTCCTGTCTTCTTAACTGCATACTGTTGCAGTCTCTCTTGTCGGGAAAGATTCCTTCCTCATCTCAAACAAAAACAAAAATCACTCTGAAAAGAACATAAATTTTGCTATAGGAGACAGTAGAAACTCTAATAAGTTTACTCCATAGATCCTAGCATGAAAGGGCCTCAAGCTCCTACTGGGTCATGCTCTGCTTTCAAAAATCTCTTAGAAATATGACTCCAATAAAGTTGCTGCCGGATGTGCAGATATCAGAGCCAGCTTTTAAGCCACCGCTCTGCAGTTCACTAACAGATGAGCAGCATGTGGCAGCGCAGGGGTCAGGGTAGGCAGCAGTCAGAGCATGATCAGCAAGAAAAAGACAATGCCAGCTCCTCCAAAGCTGGGTAGCTGGAAAATGTTGAGTCTGCAGATGTACACAATAGTTTGCATCCATGCAAGGATGCAGAAGGCAAAATGCAGCAACTCCCTACAGACCCTGTAAATCTACTCTTTAAAAAAAAAAAAAACAACCAAGTTTAAGCTGAGCTGTCTCAGCAAGGGAAATGTAGGGAGTTCTGGATGCTCTTCCCCTTCCTGATGTCAAAATAAAATAATCCTCATATCAGAAATGATGGCAAGGATCTGCTTGGCTCTAGCTCAGATAGGTCTGTAACTGTGGTGACAGCTGACCTTGCTCTGGCAAGGCTACTGAGAAAGGAGCTGAAAGCAACTTTGCTTTTACAAAAAAAACTTCTGGTTTGGAACTTAATCAGATGGCAATGCAGAACATGGGGAAACTCGGATGTTAGGAAATGACATGTGGAAAGCCAGAGGTGAAGAGATTATACTTCAAACGCACTTAGTTAAGAAATACATTTGGACTCTACAACTAACTAACTATATTCATAAACTGTGGTAGGAAAAAATCAAGCAAATCACAGTCTCCTTCATCTCATTGCACCTAGTCTTTCTAGCAGCCTTGCAAGGAAATTGTAAGTGAAATAAAATAATATGGAAAACTGCACAATAACATATGCACAAGGAGGTGTGAGAGGAAAAAAGCTACATACAAAACTAAGTTGTACAAATAATTTTAAAAATTAAAAAACCCCTAGTGTTCTCTGGATGACTAATTTGCCTGTTTTCTCCATCCTCCCCACTCTTGGCTAAAGTTGCACCCTTCAACTACACCAAGAAACAGCGAAATTACACCAGTCACCAGAACTCTTTGTTTATAGAACAGAAGGGAATTTGGGGTGAAGCTTTGGTAAACTGCAGTAACCAAAGCTAAAATACTTGAAATGAATCCTTGCAAATGGCGCTGGGTCCTGTGGTTTTACCCACTGCAGGTGCTCTCTCTCAGGATGCTACTGAGCGCTTGTACTGTTACTCTCCCTTAATGCCTGCTGCTCAGTAGGTGGGCTGGGTGTGTTGAATAATTCTGTTTTCCAAGGGTAGATTGCTGTCTGGATCCTGTAGTCATAGGTTTTGGTGTTAGCCCATCAAAGACTTGCTATAGATCTGTGCAAATACCATTTTATTCCACTTCGTCTTGCTTGTGCATTGTCCTTTGCTAACAGAGCTGGTCTCTTGCTGAAAAGGCATGGTTGAGCCACCTCCACTTAAACAAAGAGTGAAGGGTCTGGAGGATGTGGTAAAGTAAATCATATATGGGCAACACTTGGTTGAGTTTAAGCATGAGGCTGACAAGATGGGTTCAAGGCCATCCCTCCCACACATACCTGCAAGGACATAGACACTCTTGAGACAGTGGCTGAACTGAAGTAGTATCTGTTGCCAAAGGTGTCGTTATGTTGTAACTAGAAAAGCTGTGGTGGGCTGAACTTTTCTGCTGTGTGTGAAGGAATATTTTTCCTGTGGTTGCTTCAAAAGCAAAACCAGAAAGTGGTAACCCACAGATGGAGGATCAAAAACAAAGTATGGCTTTAAGACAGTTGGTTCTGGGATGTTAGAGTGTGGTCACATCCAC
>Ga0065711_1045814_pt1 | contig 13252 bp, 9 predicted proteins | sample Hoacrofraction12_FD_59098 | JGI IMG/M metagenome (GOLD analysis project Ga0065711, IMG submission 59098) | Hoatzin crop microbial communities from Cojedes, Venezuela - Epithelial fraction 12 v2 (version 2) | ecosystem: Host-associated > Birds > Digestive system > Esophagus > Crop | place...
GGGGGGGGGGGGGGCGCGTGGCGTTTTTTGTTGCCGGCGGCAGCCAAAACCAAAACAGCCTCAAAGGTCTGGGCCTGTGAATACTTCTACAGCTCTGGGGTTAGCCCTGAGCTTTCAAAAGCCCAATCCAGACTAAAGATTTTACCAAGTGTGGGTAAAAAGGGAAAGAGTTTTCTAGTCAAGGTCCTTTTAATATCAGTGGCTACAGCTCTTACGCAGAGCTAAAGAAAATGAGACATGGCTAAGTAAGCTCCATTATCTCCAGATTCAGCTCTGTGAAACACTGATAATTAGTTAACAAGTATGCAGAAAGAGAGCAATTAATCCCCTTCAGGTTGCCTGGTTCCCTGCAGTGTTTCTGCAGAACTCTAATACAAATGCCTATCTTTGGGTTTGCAAACCACCTTTTTTGTAAGTTTGAAATGTGCCTTCAACTTTTAACCCAAAGGAAAGAGCACTTGGTAAGCATGAGCACGCCGTAGGGTCTCATGTTTTCCTGAGAAGTGCATCTTAGAGGCCCACAGTACGATTTTAAAAAATCTGACTAAAGGAGGTGGTTGAATCATAGAATGGTAAGGGCTGGAAGAGACCTTAAAGATAATCTGGTTCCAAGTGCATCATACACAGAGATCTGTCTTCAGGAAAATTATGCAGATCTGTTTGTCTGGACTTCTTAAAAATCCAAAAGGTCCAGGTTCAAACTTTACAAGTTGACAAGGGTTATTGACAACAGAAGTGCCCAAACCTGGTAGGTTGAACTGTACTGTTGCTCCTGACAAGACTCCAGTGCTCAGCCCCCTACATTGGGCTCCCACTACTGCTCCTGGGCACATGGAGCACCAAGGGACACTGGCACTGGGAACCAGCATCACCAGGAAACTGCAGAACTAGCCTGATTTTTGGTTAGCTGGTATTTTTAAGGGAGAAAACTGTGTTGGATCAATGTTCCCTCCTTGGATTTTAAATGAAAAGTAATAGAAAATAATTACTAGGGACTGAACAAAATGTTTTCTTTCCGAGAGTCTTAAAAAGCATTTTAAAAGCAATTATCATTTTGAATTTAGAAAAAAATATTTATTTTTCCTTGAGGTTCCCTTTCATTCTTTTAAAATGCATACTTGGCTGAAAAATTTCACAGATCAAAATGCACTGAATGTTTTTGTTAACCTATCTGACAAAAAATTCAAACAAAAAGAAAATTAGACCCAAAGGTCATCAGGTTCACATAAAAGGAAACAGAAAGTCTCCTTTCATCCCGCCAAAGTGTAAGGAAGCTGCCCTGCAGATCTTTTTCTGAAGCCTGGTAGTCACCCTCTATGCACCACTAGGGGACTTAAGGTGTCCTGTATCAGCAGCAGGGCTCTGGCATTTTCCATGCAGCTGAACTTTATCTTCACAGAACTGACAACAAGAATATTGCATCAGAATGTTAAAATGAGTGAACAGAGATTAAAAAACACTATTGTTTTGATCTCCAGAACTTCCTACCCACTCCTGGGCAACTTATTTAAGCTAACTTCAACGAAGGTGAAAAAAGTGCTTAGTTTTCCACTGTATTTTGCTTCAGTTACCAGTCTACACTATGAAAAGAATAGCATTGATTTTGCCCCTGGGGCACCGTAAGGTTAAATAGCAAAGATTGAGAGGCCTTCAGATATAATGGTAATGTGACCCTGTAAGTACTAGTGAGAGACAGAAACATGGGAGTGACGTACACAGAAAGATTTAACTGTGTTTAAATTTTTTTACATAAAATAACAAAGATCCAATTTTGGAACATATCCTCAGGGCAAGACTGACCCCACTGTGCTGCTTCCAGGATTTTCTGAAGCCTCTGCCTCGTTACAGAACTCCCAGGAGGGTGGGTGGTAACTGACAGAGAACCCTCTTGCTTTTGCATTATTCTTGGCTATGGCATGTAATTGAAAAAGAGCTGAAATGCCTTAGTTGTAGGCTGTGCTTCCCCTTCATGTATTTTCACATGATTAATGAGTAGCCAAAAAGCCTGGAGGGTTTGTAATGAAGCCTTTCTAATAGGGAAATGTATTGTAGACAAATCCATATTTTATCCCAAACAATCATTCATCAAAGCTGCAATTTGACCCTTCACAATTAAATGCCAGAGCACCCAGACTATCCTGAGATGCTCCTCTCTGCACTCTGGCTGAGAGGGACATTGTCATCCATTTCCAGAGAATCAGCCTATTTCCTTTGTCACTAGCCATAATTAGCAGCCATATTTAACGGCCTTTGATTAGAGACATTGTTCACCAAACCTGAGACTGCAGTGGGCTACTACTCATACAGGCACATAGCACATGCTGAGCATCAGTATGAGTTAAAAGTCTGACCAGAACACCTACACACATGTTTTGAGGGTAGGGCACCTTTGCAGTGGGACTCCATCTATCCCACAGCACGGACGGAAAGACAAGGTTAGAGTATCCAGAGTCTGTCCTTGAAAGCACAGGAGACACTTACCAAGGCCTGGTTTAACATGTCATTGAGCAGCACTGACACAGACCCCCTGTTGCAGTCTGCCCTGAAGGTGATGTGTGAACTGTAAGCAGTCCTGGGAAATCTGGGAGCCCACTGTGTTCCTGAGGTCCTGGTTAAAACAAGACTCAGTAATTTCCTTTAAATATTTAATCTTTCAATGGTGTTAAGAGCCCAAATCTCAGGTCATTAAACAGGATGTTTAACCAACCTGTCAACAGGTACCCGGCCTGTAAAGAAGTCTGATAGGGTACATACAATTTTGGACAACTTCTTTTAGTGCAGCCCCTAAAGATTGGATTGAGACCCACAATACTTTCTGCTTAGGTCCTTAAACGGCTGGTGGATAATAACACGTTTCATTCAGTTTTGTTACATGCTGAGCTCAAATCAGTATCTAGGGATGAAAGACAATGAATTTCTCCCACTTGTAATTTCACCCTGTAATGCTTTATAGGTGTTACAATACAATAAAATAATACTGTAAATTATTAGAATTTCACCTACTCAAAATAATTTCAGAAAGAACATCCAGGGTCACATCTCCAGGGTAGAAAAGCCCTGACCTTAAAAAAAGAGATTTCTCGAGAGTCCAGCAGTCACATGTTAATTTATACCTAAGTGATTTTTTGTTTTTAATTAGAGTGTAACAGCCACTGCTTTCAAAGGTTTTACTGGAGTTCCTACACTTCATCCACAGAATCTAGTGCATCTGTCTGTCTCTCAGTGGAGAGATGGCCAAGGGGAAAGCAAAAGGTCAAAAAGGGAAGAAGATCACCTTGAAAACTGCCAAAAATTCCATCCGGATATGTTTAGATGGAGGGCGCCGTCTTGATTTAAGTAAGATGCGTATCACCACCTTCCCCAAGTGCATTCTGAAACTGGCTGATGTGGATGAACTTGATTTGCGCAGAAACATGTTAAAAAAGATTCCAAGCAGCATCCAGAAGTTACAGAAACTGCGCTGGCTGGACCTGCATAGTAATCAGCTCAAGGAGCTGCCCGAGGCGATAGGTACACTTCAGAACATTTTCTACCTGAATATATGCAACAACAGGCTAACCACCAAAAATCTGCCAGAAGAATTGAACCTTCTCAAGAATCTGTGTATTCTCAACCTTGGCTTGAATTGTCTTGACAGTATTCCCACCAGCCTCGGGGCCCTGAAAGAACTTAGTGAGCTAGGTCTCTTTGATAATGCCTTGACCACTATCCCAAACAGTGTGAAAAAGCTCCCCAAGCTCATGAAACTGAATGCAAAAAGAAACCCTTTCCCAGATTCAACAAAGCGAGAAGAGCATGCCGACTCCATCAAATGCATGGAAACAGTACCAGAGAAAGACCTGTGCTGTTCCTGCCTGAAGATATGTCAGGATGCGAGGGACAAGCTGAGCAAGTTAAAGAACATGACATCCAGCCCCTCAAAGAAGCCAAGTTTCCCTTTGCTCCTTACACCCAATTCCTCTGCAAAGGATAATGAAGAAGAATGGAGATTAAGAGGCAGACATCCCTGAAATCTACCAAGACACTCCACAGACCATGTCTCATGATGTCCAGCCCAAGCTAATAAAAAGTTGTCCTCCTTCTTCCTCCATTTTCCTGCAGTTCTCTTCCTTTACAGATCTACTCAGTTTTAGAAGCAGCAGATCTGTGTGGTTTCTATAATGAAAACCAAAACAACTAAAACAGATGTATATTTGGGAAAAGAAGGATCATTCGCTAGCAACTGGGCCCATTCCTACAACATGTTCTCCATGTTTCAGCTTTTGGTGTTTGGTGTCAGCTCGTGAATGGATGAAATCAGATCTGGTGTCCCCACAGTACTTTTAGCTTTCTGTTCACCTGTGTGCATGCATGTGTGCACCTGAGCACATGCATTCACTTGCTTAAATCTCATCCCTAGGGTAGAGAGTGCTGGCAGCCTGCAAACAGCAATATACAGGTACAAGCAATGAGCAGATTATAAAAGCAGTCAAGCACGACATGAGAAGAGATGCCAGTTGTGGCCGTAGTAACATATGATGGCAGCAAATATTTATGTATATTTAAATGAACAATGAAGTGCCAGCAGCAAAGTACTCAGTTGTCCAGTAACAGCCCGTTATCATTTTTTAAATGGCTACAGCAGAGCATGGGATTCAGAACTCCTGTGTATCATTCCTATGGACTATGCAAAAACTGATACAGGGTTTCCCAAAAATGCTACTACTTCAACGTCTTATCATAGATCACATTAGTAACTTCTTTTTTCATAGAATCATAGAATGGTAAGGGTTGGAAGGGACCTTAAAGATCATCTATTTCCAACCTCCCTGCCATGAGCAGGGAATTTTTTTTTTGTCACTGATGTTCATGCTTGCAGTGTGCCCTACACAAGAATCTGCTTGTATTTTGGTGAGACTCAGGACTAAGAAAGCACTATGAACTGCTCCATTCCTGTTAGTCAGCTTAGCCTCAGTACTGGGAACTCCTTGCCTGCAAAACATTCCGGGTGGTGTCATTCACTGGGATGAATTCACATGCAATGACAGTGGAATTTCAAAGGATTGCAGCCCACTTTTCCTCTTTCCCTAAACAGTCAAATGTTTTCCTATGATTCCTGTTCTTTCCATGCTTCAGCTGTGTAATTATTAATAGTGTGTCTGTCTGGGCAAAGACCTTAGTCTGGCCTGCCTCCCTGTCTCAGGTAGGGCAGGAAGAGCTGTGACAGTATGGAAGATGGCCATTGCTCTCCAGATGGGGAAGGAGCCCCTTGTACTGCTGTTGAATTCTTCTAACTCAGAAGTGGCTCCAGCATTCAAAGAAGGGAAAAGTAAACTCATCAAGTCTCCAGTCCTTCAGTTCCCAGACTGGAGCTTGGTAAAGGGAAGCATGCCCACTGGGGTAATTTTCTCTAGCTTTCCACTTAAGCACGACTCTTCTGAGATCATTACTTAGGCAGTGGCACTATGCTGTATCTATTTTATTTCAGCTTATACTGTAAGGCACTAGACTTTGCATAAGCAAGTTATCTGGGATTTTCATTGCTATACCTGGGTGCAGTGATCTCTAACTTGCATGACACAATCAGCACCACTATAATATGCCAAAACATCCATTTGTACATATATCACTGTCTGCCCTAAGCACGGAATGAAGAGGCCATTACGCAGAAGAATTATGGATTAGCTCTGACCCCACCTCGCTGTCTCTTTCCTACACTAACTATCTGTGTAGGGTTTACCAATAAAGTCATATTAAGGAGACAATAAATATTAATCAACTGTGTACAGTGAACTACTCAACACATTCTTCATGTCTTCATACTGTGGATTCTGTACACTAGAATGCTTTTTGAAGTTCTGGGGACACTTTTGAATCTTTAAAATAGGAGGCACAATAGATGCTCTTTTTACAGTGCAATTAATTCATACAATTGCACTCGTTATCCACAGTTATCCAATGTTTCATATGTTTTACCTTATATTCAGGGACTCTTCTGTTATCCCCTTCGACTTCAAAGCAGGTTGGAAAGAGCAAAACCTATAGGAGATATGAAAGGTCACATTACAATTATTTCAATGGCTATCTGTATACATTACATACGTATATAATCTATGTCGTGTCCTGACAGCAACTTGCTTCCTGAAAGGTGACACAGCATTTCACTGACACTCTGACACAGAACAAAGCTGCAAGACAACACAGCAAAACCATACATTTAATGTTAAGAAGTTGCCTATTGTCTAGATAAAAGCAGGTTTTTTCCCAAATAGGGCCTTGAATTAATATATAAGACTGTGGACTTATGATCAGGTGGTTTAAGGTACTGTTAATAAAAGCCAGAGAATGAGAACCCACTCAGACATTTATCTAGTAAAAATGGCAGAAAGAAATACCAACCCATATCGCAGCCATTCCTATTTACTTCCACTGGGGGTTTATGATATCAGACATATTAAACCCTTGAAATAAATAGGTTTGGTGACCTTTAGCTGAGGGGCAATACAGGTATCTGAGGATCCAAACATTATCTTGAACGGCTTCTGCAAGATTCCCCCGAGAGCTGAGCTGAGGGACAGCAAAGATGAGGGCTAAACAAAGCATCTGGCTCTGGAGCAGAACCTGTTGATTCTAAGTAGCCATGCTATGCATCCAGTTTAGAAAGGAAGAACAGAGAAGTCTGCATTGACTTTTAAAGCAATACTCCACTAGAAACTGCTCAGAGATTTCAGGAGCAGAAGAAATTGTTATGATTGTTTAGAAATTAACAGTACCAATCCTCAGTCCAGGCTTCAGAATTTACCACAAGAAGAACTACATATTGAAGTATTTTTCCTGTGTAAGGGACAGAGAAAGTAAACCTGATATAATGACCAGAACTGGAGTAGGAAAAAAATGCAAGAAAACAAAGTGCAAATTAATCACTTCATAGTCTTACATTCAAGTTCCATCAAACAAGATAAGCACATATGGAGAAATATTTTCTGAACAAAAATTCCATAGTTAGAAGTTAACTCCACACCAAAAATACAAAGTCAGAGTCAGAAAGACAAGAATTTTTTACTCCTAAGGAATCTAATGACACTTCATGTGTTGGAGGAATGCAGAAAGAAACCTTTTTTCACCCAGTACTGTGAGGTGAGATGAAGGTGGCTCTCATCTCAGTGAGAGGAAGCAATACAGCTACAGTTGCAATTTTGTGGGGTGCAGGGATGTACAATACACCACTGGGTGCTAGAAGAGTCCTACACATGCATTAGTTCCCAAGATAAATCAATAGTTATATAATGCTCTGAAGAATTCACAGGTCAGCAAAAGGAAAATTTCATAGCTTTGCTGAAGTGTAACTGGTTAAAGACCAAGGTACTGCAATTGAAGAAAAAGCCCTCGGGGCAGCCCAAGACAGACATCTGAAGCCAGCATAAACAGGGGCAATAGACAGGGTAAACAGGGGCAATAGACCAGGAGTGTCACCTGGGTGTTCACATGTTATTGTGAAGTAGTGATTACCTCTTAAATATCTTATTTCGGTCGCTGTCATGGAAGACAAGAAATCTGGAGTAACCATTTTTGAAGAATATTTCCAAGGCGATCTCCTGGAAAGGTAAATCGTTTACAGTGTGAAGAGCTGCAGAACAAAGCCTAGTGCTGCAAAGAGTTCGTAAGGGCCTGTCCAATTCTGCAGGGCTTTGAAAAAACAAAGGCCTTGACTTTGTATCAAGTGTAAAGAAGTGTGGCAAAATATGCCTAATATTCCCAATTTCTCCAGCTGTAGGAATGGGTTCCTACAGTGTTCACTAGGAGTTCAAATGCTGCTCTGAAGCAAAGCCAAACTCCAGATATTGGTTCCACCACTTGCCTCCTCCTGTTGCTTCTGAAGCATTTTTGTCTTAAAATTTCAGTGTTATTAACAAGACACTAGTAGCATCAACTTCTAATGAGGTGAGAAAGGCAACATGAAGAGGTGATGCCAAATAAGAGTTGCTTTTAGAAAGCAACGGTAGTGCTTTCTAAATGAATAGTGAGCTCAACAGAAATGCCAAAACTATTTCTCCTGACTGCAAGAAGCAGAGGAGGAAGGGGAGTTTATGACATTTCTCACTGAAGCTTTAAAATAATCAAAGTTTTCCGCAATGTCTCCACACATTGTTATGTTGGGCATTTGCATATAGTCCTATTATTTACTTAGTGAGTGGTCATTTTTCCCCCAAAGTCACTCAAGTAAAACTATACATAGCATGTAGTGTCTGGGAACCCAGACATGAGTTTCAATCCAAACGTGGCAGGTGCAATACAAACCTAGAAAAACACCACAATGGCAACTGCCCCATACATGATTCACAGATGAAGTATAAAGCAGAAAGGTAATATGAGAGCAGCTATGACAATAAACAGCTTGCAGCATTTGCTCTGAAGCTCAGATTTCCAAACCAAGTCTGCTCAAGTATCGCCACTACAGAATTGGGCTGTGTGGTTTCACAGTACTTTCCTCTGAGCTGGGCTGTGCGCACGAACAGGAGATCAGCTCTCCGAGGCACAGTAGTTGCCTAAACACCTGATCTACCTGTCCCACAGGGAAAGCATAAGGAACCCATTTTCTTCTTTTTGTGCAACACTTTTTCCAAAGATTGTGGCATGGAATCCCAGTGCAAGAATTTGAGAGCCTGATACAGATACCTGAGTTTTCAGTTGATTAATTGAAACAAAGCAAAAATAAACAAAGAAAACCCCAAATCCCCTATAACCAAAAAAACATGAAAAACTCTGAAACCAACAAGCATTGTCTTTGCCCCAGGCTCATTCAAAGACTATTTTTACTCATCTCCAGTTTTCACTTTGGGTCACAGAAAACATTTCCATTTCACTTGTTTAAAAAAAGTCATTCATACACAGACATGTGAATCTATGAGAAGGCAGCAAGATTCCACAGGCAACTTTGATGATTCTGTGATTCTGTTATGCTATTCACAGAACAGAAGAGACGACAGTTCTGTTACTTAGGTTGCTTACCAGTGAAGTAAGAAAATAAACTTCACGCAGTTACTCAGAACAAGACTTAACATTCCTGTACATGCTTGGAGAGTGATGTAACCACTGAGCTATGCTATATCCTGAAATATGTCTCACCTACTAACGTCGTCCATTTTCCATACATAATTAAATACAAAATGAAACAGGGCTGAGTCATGGATGAGTGCCATATTACATGACATAAGACAATTATCAGACCCATTTTCTCCAACTTTTTAATTTTTGGAAGGATTTCTTAACTCTTTGTTGAATCTCAACCTTCCAAAAACGGATTCAAAGTAACAGGTAACTAGTTATGGTTACTTCAAAACTCCATATTTTTTTTCAAACAAAATCTGTGAATTACTCTTTAGACTGTACCAAAAACCCTCTAGAGCTCTGGGGCTGCAAGGAGCTCTAGCTACAACTCCTCTGTGATTCTCATCATAGGCTTTTCTAAACCAGACAAAAGGGTACCAGAACACTGGTGGTGAGTAGCTTCTGGTAGTGCAGCTAAAGGCACATCAGATTCAAATACTCTGCTCCAACTTATGATTCATGTATTGACCCAGATGCACAACCTGAAAGTTATTCCAAGAGGCCCAGGGTAAGCATGTTACACACACCCATAATCCACTGGTGGCCAAAACTACTGAAGTCCGTGAGAGCTGAGTATTACTGAAAGTTAGACACTTACTGGGAGCTTCCATCAAAATGCAGGAAATCGACTTCAAGTCTTATGTTCAAAAGCATTGAGATAAGCTGTGAAAAACATTGATAGCCTAACAACTAGTGAGCCAACCACTCCAGTGAGAGTGCTTAAACACTCTGGTGAATATAGGAAGGATTTTGTATTACCAAAGGCTAATGAAGCAATGATGGGAGCAAAAGCATTTTGGGACTCCAGCAAAGAAATCTCAGCAGTCTTAGTAAAAATTGTGCAAGTAGTTTTCAGTCACATGTCATTACTGCTGTTGCAGCTTTCCCTCAAATGACTAAGCATGTTAGTTCCTACCTGCAGAAGAAAGCGCATCAGATGGATCTCTTTTATATCATGATACGAATAACGGGAACACATCTGGTTACCCACAGCGTGATCTTTATGACATAAGTTGAAAATAAACGGATCACTGATGCTGGAAGAGAAAAATATAAAGAAAGAAAAATTAATCTGAACCAGATAAGATCAGAACAGCCCTCATGAACATCCAAGTCCTCCCTAAAGAAGAATAAAAATACTAAGAGATAGCCAGATCAGCTGGGGCACAAATGAATTGAAAACAAAGCTGAATACTGGAGACAGATTTTGTATTAGTTCCCAAAATAAAACAAAGAGCCTGCGGAGGCAAAGGATAGGTTTGGAATTATTTTAGTGCATGCAAATAGGCAGAAAGCAATGTTTTTCACACACTGAAGTCTGAGAGCAACAAGGGAAGGAGCTGGGTGGGAGAACCTGAAAACCTGGGTCAAGGGCAAGCATCATATGGACACAGAGGTATTATAAACAGCAATAACAGCAATTAATGGGAAATAATAATTAAGCAGTTAATTCATTCTTACTGTAGTTGTGTACATGTATTGCAGTTGCTATCTACAGCCTACCCCATAGCAAATCCTTTAGAAAAACAATGCAAGCTTTTATCGGACCCAGACCAATTTATCCCTAAGTCACCTGATCAGATTGACTGATATTGGACTCAGTAAGAATCAGATGCAGAGCAGACAGTTGGGGAGTAAAAACTCCGAGTTACTCACTGTCCCAGTGGACTTTGCACATGAGCACACAGTATGCACAACGAGCTAAGTCTAACGGACTCATTTTTAATATTGATCAGTTTCAATAAATCATGAGTCAAAGATGATAGCAGTGTGCCAAATATTAATTACGATTCTGTCTTGGAGAAACAAATAAAAACTTATGAGACAATGAAGCTGAAGGCTCTTGTAATGACTATTCCATATGAATAAAAGATGGGAGCCAGTCAGAAAGAAACATTAACAACACTTTAAAAGAATTTAAACAACACTGTATGTGTTAGACTGCCCACCATCTCCATCTGTTGGAGCTGGGAGTCCTTGTCGCACCTCCAAAGCCTGTGAACAAGCACCTGTGTTAGCTATTTTAAACAATTCTGTGAACAGATGAAAAGAATAGCAAACTTCTTGCTTTGCTAAAATCCCTCTTCAAATCCCCTGGAAATCTTGAAGTCTGTGGAAATTCTAGGTATCCATGTGCCAATACTGAAGTTAACCAAGCAGATCTCTGGGAGGAAAGAATGACTTACCTGGACAAGCAGTGACCTGTACAGTAGACTTCTTCTAGAGGGGATAACACAAAGCACTCGCAGATGTAGAAGTGTTCTATGCCAAAGAGCAGCACTCCTTCCAATACTCTATGCCCCTGCACAACTGCCACAGAGCACTTGAATGTGACCTAGCACAGAAGGAAGCATAATGAAGTCAGGAGTGGGCAGCACAGGAGATTGGGACAGAAGGGAGCAAGACCCAATGATACAGAAGGCCATATGTTTGTACCAAAACAGCTGCCATCTTAATTGACAGGTCTATAGGTGTGACTGACAGTGCATGCTTCTGTGTTACTAGCAATGGGAGCGTCTGATGCCCTTTTCACCCAGTAAATCTGCTCCTTCCCCACCTATCTGTGGCTATATTTAGCAACATCCTACAGAACATGAAGAGTTTGCAAATGTTGCAGGAGTTAGCACTGTGAAACTTTGTTAGACAGCAATACTTATGACACAGGCAGGGGACTGAAGCAATGAGAAGTGACTTGCATAGCATCATACAGAAAAAGAGTGACATATAATAAATACATGTATATTTAGAATAAAGAGAAAATGAAAATAATTATATTTAGATCCCAGTGAAATCTATACTTTAAGAAGTCCTGCAAACGGATCCCAGGGAGCAATGATCAAGGAAAGGATCTAATGCTCTAGGTGTCTATCTCACCATGGCCAGCTGAATCAGCATACGATGGTAACACAAAACTCCTTGCATTAGCAATTTTCCTTCCTATATTATACAGAAGGCAAATCAAAATATATGATTCTATGATTCTAGTTTTCTTAAAGATTTAGTTAAACATTCTGGAATAGCTTAAAAAACCTCCCTTGGCATCCTAAGGCTCACTTTCTTTTTCTTTCTCCTGAGCAAATTAACTTGGCCCTTAAAATAGAGGAATTTCTAAGCCACAATTTAGAACCACTGAAGAATTTTTCAACAAAGTAGTTCTTCAGTCATATATGCCAGTTCATAGAAAGTTTTCTTAGAAATTGACCGGTTTTGATAAAGAAAAAAAGCGCCTTTTTTCCTTGAACAGTTCCTATGGCTGAAAGATGGTGTAGAAAGGAAACAGACCAATACAGAGGCCAGAAAAGCCCAGCAATCTGGAAAATTGTGTGGGCTGCAGGAAACCTGAAGTTCTGATTTTAAATCAAGCAGTAATTCATTGCAAAGAATTTCCCTAACATTTAGAGGCATAAAGTTCCTTATTTTTCTTGTCTGTTAATTCAATTTTAGATATATACTCAGTTCCAAAAGGGCAGTTCACTGGTTAGCGCAGTCAACTAGGAGGATCAAGGTCAACTTACTGTGGTACCCCTTTGAGACCAGCACTTTAAACTAGTATCTCCTACCTTCCCATGGAAGGAGGCAGGAGCTAATCATCAGCCTGTTAGCCCAGTGTCAGATAAAATACCCACTGTTCCCAAAAATTTGTTCAATCATTCATACTACAACAAAACAATAATTCTCCCAAAATCTTAAAACACTAATACTACTTTACATTCTAAGAAAACTGCTCACTGCTGAGCCCCACTGTAAATCAACACAGTCCTGAACTACATATGATCCAGAAATGAGTGTAAAATTTTCCAAGCTGAGTCCATCTGAAGCTTCAAGGACCAGAGGGCTGCATACAGAGGGGTTAGATCTGAGAGGTATTTACGTAACAGGAGAAGTTTGCTGGTTCAGAAATCTAGTGCAATGTTCTTGAGAGAACTATGAGAAGTATCCCAAAATCTCTTTTTTCTCTTAAGATCTCAGTGATCTTACCTCTACCTAACTTCATAAGAACAGGGGTCCTGTATTATTTTTTGTGCATGCAAAAATGACCCAGAAATCACAGAATCACAGAATGTTCGGGGTTGGAAGGGACCTCTGTGGGTCATCTAGTCCAACCCTCCTGCCGAAGCAGGGTCACCTACAGCAGGCTGCACAGGACCTTGTCCAGGCAGGTCTT
>Ga0065711_1045816_pt1 | contig 13252 bp, 27 predicted proteins | sample Hoacrofraction12_FD_59098 | JGI IMG/M metagenome (GOLD analysis project Ga0065711, IMG submission 59098) | Hoatzin crop microbial communities from Cojedes, Venezuela - Epithelial fraction 12 v2 (version 2) | ecosystem: Host-associated > Birds > Digestive system > Esophagus > Crop | place...
TACAGGGATGCTGAGCCCATGGGGGACTGGTCCCTGCTGGGATACAGGGATGCTGAGCCTATGGGGGACTGGTCCCTGCTGGGATACAGGGATGCTGAGCCCATGGGGGACTGGTCCCCGCTGGGATACAGGAGCCAGCTGGCACTGTGTGTGGCAGCATCGGGTGCCCCCACGTTCCCCTCCAGCTCCCGATGCTCACAGCACTGGGGGGGACGGGGAGGGGGGACACAGCTGTACCTGGATTTTGCACGCAGAGTTCTGGTCCATGCAGTACTGGCCCAGTGACAGCCCCACACTGGCTCAGGCCCAGCAGTGGCAAGAGAAACAGTGTAAACTGGGGCAGCAGTGCCATGTGGGGGGCTCCTGACCGGCCTCTCGGGGGGGGGCTGGGGCACGTCTGAATCAGGAGGGGGTGGCAGGGGCTCAGCGGGCAGGGAAGCCCGCAGGAGGGACAAGCAGCACAGTCAGGGCCAAGGGGGGCTGCCAGGAGGGTTTCTTGCCCTGGAGGGAAACTGAGGCAGGGGGTGGTGGGTGAACAAGAGGACCTCGCACCCCACAGAGCTGACACCCCCCAGTCCCCCAGCAGCCTCAGCAAGGCTGGGACGTGGGGTCCCCGACAGGTCTGAGGGGAGGCTCAGCCCCAGGCTGTCCTCAGGGTCTCTCCAAACGCTCCTTTTGGAAACAAAAGGCGCTGGGGGACAAGGACGGGCGTTTGTCCCCACAGGGACTGGCACCCAGCACCCAGCCACCAGCGCCCACACCACTGCTCCTCCTCGCACAGGCGCCTGCGGTCAAAGCAGGGGTGGGGACAGGACTGGGAGTGGACGTGGCCCTTCCCTTGCCCCGCGGGGCACCAGCCCGTGGCCACAGACTGAGCAGAAGATGACAACAGGAAACCGCTCGAAGCCGTGCAGGGACCCAGCAGCAATGCCCAGAGGGGAACCCGGGAGTCTGCGCTCCCAGGGCCGCATCCCGACCAGGGAAGAAGTCTCACAATCGTGCCAGCGACCTGCCCCACGGCTGAGCAACCGGGCAAGACACCGTGCTGTCCCAGCGAGATGCTCCTGCCCTCAGCACCCACCATAGCCCCAGCCCAGCCATGGCCTCAAGGGGAAACTGAGGCACGAGGGGTCGGGAAGAGCAGCCCTGACTGCCCAGCACGCACTGCTCCCCCTGCTCGTGTCTCCAGTGGCCTCTCTCACCCTCGGTGTGGAGCGAGAAGACAGGATCAGCCTGGGTTTGGCTGTCCCTGGTTACATGGCACTGCCCCACCGCTGTCCCCTCCCACCCCATCCCTAACCCCTGCACCTCCCCACAGCCAGGCACCACGAATCCATCCAGGACCTTGCACCCCCCAAACCCAGCTGGGGCCACGGGCAGGGGCCCGCCGGGAGCCGGTGCCAAGCAGGCAGCACGAGGATGGGGACCACAGAGGTGGACCAAACCAGGAGCCGGAGGAGGGCACGGGCAGCCACACAAGACAAAAACCGGCGAGGCCAGGACCGACACACAGCAGACAGACAGACAGACAGACAAGGAGCTGCCGTACTTACAATCATCTGCCATTGAGAGGCGAGCGGAGCAATTGGAGAGAACAACCGTGACGTGAGTGTCGGCCTCCTCCTCCGTCCTCCCCAGCCCCAGCTGCCCCACGGCTGGGCACCAGCCCCGGCTGCCCCCACCCCGCCAGCTGGAGGGACGCAGAGCCAGGGCTGTCCCCGTCTGAGGGGCCACAGCATGCGGCGTCGCTGCCCTGCCACCGGCACCGCAGGTCTCCACAGCCCTGGCATGGCCCCATCCCACCCTGCCCAGTCCTTCCTTGCCGTGCCAGCGGGCTCTGCCCCGGGGGGGCTCAGCCCCACAGAGCCAGTGGACCCCACTCGACCCTCAGCTCCGACACAGCCCCACGCTGCCAACCTGCCCAGCAACGCCCGGCTGGAGGCCAGAGCCACCCCGGGGGGCTGTCCCCCGCCATCAGGACCAGCCCCCCATGGCCCCCTCTGAGGGCTGCCTCCCCTCAGGAACATCGCCCAGCAGAGCCACACGGCCATGCCACCGCCTCTGCCCTCAGCACGGGGCGCTCCAGAACGTGGCATAGCCACACGTGGCCGGGAGGGGACAGGGACAGGGACTGGGATGGCAACTGGGACCCAGTGGCACCAGTGTTCCTGCTAGATCTGGCCACCTTTGGCCAAGGGTGTGCGAGCCAGGCCGGGAGCGATGCGGGGCTGACCTGTGCAGGGCTCTGGGCTGTGACAAGGTGCCACCGGCTGTGACAAGGTGCTGGTGAGGTGGAACCACTGAGGGCGGACATGTTACCAACGTGCTGACCCTCACAGATACAGCACAAGGGGCCCCTCAAAAGTGACGCAGCAGCCGGTGTTTTTAGGGACTCCAAGCAAGAGCCTGAGCCCAGCTTTGTGATAGTGACAAAAGCCACCGGGAGGGACAGGAACAGATGCGTGGCTGGCTCAGAACCCTTGGTGTCACCCTCCCCTGCCTGACCCCAAGGGAGCAGCCGGGGGTGCGTGGCTACGTGCGGGGAGGACAGACACACCGCAATGCGACACGGAGCCTCGAAGCCTGTAGGCAACCTCCCCTGAGGAGGGACCATTCCCTGGGCCCTGCTCTGCTCCCCTCGAGCCTGTCCAGCCCACGAGCAAGGAGCAGTTCAGCCCTGCTGTGGGGACATGCCCCCCCCATCCCCACATCACCCTCATCCCCACGAAGCCAGTCCCTGCTCCCCAAGCAACGCCAGCCCCACAGCAAGGCCGATGTGTGGTGGGTCTCCGCACCCCAGAACCTCCCAGTTCACCTCCTGGCGGAGGGACTGCGCCCGCAGCCGGTGCTGATGAGCATGGCGTGGGATGGTGCCCCAGCTCAGAGGGAAGGATGGCGAGGAAAGGACCACTGTCCCCCTCCTGGTGCCACCAGGGAGATGGCAGGAAGGTCCTTGAGCAAAGCCAGCCAAGAGGGTGCTGGGCTGCATCGGGTGCCCGGGTCAAGGATGACCTTTCTCTCCTCCACCCCTTCCCCAGCCGTGAGCTGGGGGCAGGTCTGGGGGGGCCGCCAAAGTCCCCACCCTATTGTGAGCCAGCGAGGGCACTGGGCCAGCAACGTCCCACACTGGCCCCAACCAACCACCTGCGTCTCAGCGCCAGGGTCCTCATCCCTGGTCCCCCTCACCATCACTCACCGTCTGGTCAGTGAGTGGGGGCAGGACGATGGTCTTCTCCATCGTGTTCATCACCAGCTTCCAGAGCTCCTTCAGCACCCGCTTCAGCACCGTCTTCTCGCAGATCTTGGCAAAGAGCGTCAGGCTGCAGAGAGGGGATGGGGCTGAGGGTCCCGGCATGGCACCCCTGATGTCACCCCCTGCCCAGTCACGCTGACCCTGCAGGTGCCCCACGCTCCCAGGCAGGTCAGGGTCTTTGGGGAGGGTGGGGGTCCCCGTTGCCCCCCACACTCACTTGCTGTCCAGGAGGTCCATGATGGGCTGCAGGACATTGTCAGCATCCTGCGCAACGCTGCTGCAGGTGCTGGCGGGGACGTTGCCGGTGCCCTTCACCTGGCCCAGGATGTCGCCCATCTGCTTCACGCACTCCTCGATGTGCGGCTGGAAACTGGGGACCGCGACGCCCAGGCAGCTCAGCATCCCCCATGGCTGCGCCCAGGACCCGCTCGGCCAAGCAGAGGTCCCAGCCTGGCCCCAGCTGCAGCTCCTGAACCCCCAACCCTCTCCTTGGCCCCCCACCAGTGCCCTCTCGCTCAGGTGTACCTGGTGGCAAAGACTCGACTCAGCTCATCCAGAACGTTGTTGAGTTTCACCTGCAGTTCCTTGAGGATATCACTGGCTTCTGTGTCCAGCTGGAGGAGCGACAGGTTGAAGAAGCCATCAGGGTCCCTGGCCCAGCCTGGGGGAGGTCTCTGCACCCCAAATGCACCCGTGGGCAAGGTGAAGCCCATCCGTCATCAGACGTGGTGGGATAGCAGGGTGCCATGGGCTGGGACAGCGTGACCTCATACAGCAGTGAGGAACTGGAGTCTGCTCCCAGCACTGCGAAGCCGGGGAAGGGGCTGCCGCCGGGGAGAAGGGCCTGATCCAGCCCCTCCACAGGGCTCACTCCTGGACACCCCCAGTACACACCTCCTTCCCGCCCATAGCTTCAAACATCTTCTCCAGCTGGACACGGAGCTGCTGGATGTTGTTCATCAGGATGCAGGGCTGGAGGGGTGGGATGGAGAAGGGGGTCAGCAACAACAGATGTGGCTGGAAGAGCTGCCCACCGCCCCAGGACCCTCCCACCCTGCACGGGAGGATGCAAGAACAGCCATGGCATGGGGCCCTGCCTGGCAGCATGTCAGGGACCAACACTGGACAAAGACCGAGGGCAGGACCCGTGTCACAGGGACCAGCTCTGGAGCTGAGGTGATGGCTGGGGTCACTGTGTGGGGACAGTCCTGCCTGGCAGCACCAGGCAGGTGGCAAGCAGAAGGGAGATACATCACCACTTTCTCCTTCTCCTTGGAGCAGTAGGAGGCAAAATCCTTGGAGATGATCTCAGCATACTGGAGAAGCACGTTGCTGATGGTCTACAGCCAAGTGGAGGATTCAATCCATCCAGACAGCAGCAAAGAGGAGGAAGAGAGGGAGACCATGAGTCCCACAGCAGGGAAACAGCCCGATGTCTGGGTACACCCCAGGACCCCTGGACCCTCTGGTCCCACAGATGTACCTGGAGCTGCGTGGGCACAGCAGTGGAAGCTAGATCCAGCACGTCTGCTCTCCACAGGCAGCCCCAGCACAGCTATGTAGGCATCAAGCCTACACACAGCTCCCCCACACATTGCAGGGAGCCAGTGGCATTTAATTAATCTAGATTTATTAACCAGTTAACTCATTAATTAGCTAATCTCCTGTGCTAGCAAAGCTGGGAGAGCCACACAGTCTGTTGGTGGCATGTTTGCTTGAGCATCACTGTTAGAGGTTGTGCAGCCTATGCCCTGTGCCGCTGCCCGCAGCTGGATGGGAGGCGTCAGAGAGAGCCCAGGAATCGCAGAATCACAGAATCATCAAGGTTGGAAAAGACCTCTAAGATCACCAAGTCCAGCCATCAACCCAGCACCACCATGCCGGAGCCCCGGCCTGCCCGGCTGGGACCGGGTTCCCAGGGGTGCTGCTGGCCCAGAGGCCCCTGCCCCGGCAGCTGCCCACCTTGGCAAACCTTCGCATGTAGTGCCCAACAATCTGGGGGTCAGGGCACTCCAGTTTCTTGATGATCTCGAAGCTCTGGTTGAGCTGGGAGAAGACGTCCACCACGGAGCAAGAGAAGAGCGCGTGCTCCGACGTCTGCTGGAACTGGGGGAGCGAGAGGCGGTGTTAGCAGGAGGCAGGGAGGGGAGATACCGGCCCCGATGGGGACACAGCGGGCATCAAGGCACGAGCCCCTTGCCCACCCCCAGCTGCGGCTCCTGTGCCCGCTGACAGTCCTGCCCATACCCCATCCTTCTTGTCCCGCTCCAGCGCTCCGTGCAGGAAATCCCGCGACACTTCTTCGTTCTCGTCCAGCCACTGGATAACGAAGGGCTCGAACCAGCTGGAGGAGAGGCGGGTCCCGTGAGGCCGGGCAGCCCCCGGGTGCCAGCCCCCCCTCCCCTGCCCCCCGAGGGCTGCACTCACGCGGGGTACTCGGGCACGCGGCTCTTGAAGGAGGGCAGCTCGGTGACGTACTCGTTATACAGCCACTTCACCTTGAAGTGCAGGTTCATGTAGTCCGCGCTCTTGCACAGCCGGTGCTTGTCATGCTCTGCGTGAGGACAGGAGAGCGCGCCCGGGGGTCGCTTCGAGCCCCACACCTGGGGGGGCTGCCCCATGGGCAGCTCCAGGGACCCCAGGGTAATGGGGTGAAGATGGAAGTGCTTCTTGGGTGGGATTTAAGCTAGGCGTCGCAGTGGGGAGCAGGTGAAATGGGCTCGCCCAGGGAACAGGCGAGGTGGGAGCAGAGTGCGGCTCCTGCCTGGCTCCCCTGCCCGGCTCGGGGCAGCGCGGGGGGGCTCACCCTCCATCGCGTACTTCATGTCCTGAGCAAAGAGGTTCCACATCACCTCGGCGCTGATCTTCCCCACGTTCAGTTCCTGGGGGAACCTGGGGCAGGGGAGAAGCACAGACACAGGGTGGCCCAGCTCTCCACTTGGAGATACTGCCCCCCCACCCCTCCCGCCTGCCTCGGTTTCCCCATCTGTAGAACGGATGTTACAACCCACTTCCAAAGACGAAAGCTCCCATTGCCGCCGTGTGGGCACCCCCCCGGCGTGAAGCAGGCTCCCCTCTCCCAGCACCTACTCACTGGTTCAGGCAGGGCGTGTAGGAGTTCTTGTCCTCCTCGATAATGGAGACTATCAGGGTGATGAGCTTGGACCAGAAGTCCAGGTTTTTGATGCTGGGGCCCTGCTCTTCAGGGGGCACCTCGCCTTTCTTAGTCTGCAGTGATGGGGACACAGTGGAGGCACCGGTTGTGTGGGGCTCAGTTTCATGGTGGGGCTGACAAGGAGGGCTCGGGAACACCCGCGGGCCCCCATGCAGCCCGCCCTTGTCTGGCCCCGGGCTCAAACCCGCCACAGTGGGGCTCAAACCCTCCCCAAGGGTCAGGGCTCATTCTGCACAGAGCTGAAAGCTCTGGAGACGGAGCAGGACCATCGCACCAAGGAGATGGGCAGGGGATGGGGAAGGTTGGGGTGGGCAGCAAGGTCCCTCTGCAGCCCCCAGCGCATCCCAGTGCGTCCCAGCTCCCCCAGCCCCACGCACCGGGTCTGTCTGGTACTCGCGGCTGTAGAGCTCGTGGCAGTTGTTGAAGATGTACTCGTAGGTGGAGTTGAGGCAGGCTTTCACGCAGTCCTTCACCACCTGGCTGGCACGGGGGGGGCTCTGCAGCTCCTGGACCTGCACGTGAGGGGAGGGAGTGGGGCTGGAGGCAGACCCACGGGGCCAGCACGACCCCAGCCTTGCAAAGAACCAGGGCCAGCGAGGGTCAGGCTCCATGCCAGAGGGACAGGGCAAGCAGGGCTCCAGCAATACCTTCATCCGAAAGAAGGTGATGCTGGTCAGCAAATCCACTGTGGACTTGAGATCCTGGAGCCGTTCAGGACTGCTGGCAGGGAAGTTGTTCTGCCAAAGGGGGAGAAAAAGAGCGGAGCTGCACAGAAAACTCTCTCACAGGGGCGAGTGGAGGGGGAGAAAACAGACATCTGTTTATAGAATCATAGGATCATTCAGGTTGGAAAAGACCTCTAAGATCATCAGGTCCAACCATCAGCCCATCCCCATGCCTGCTAAACCATGTCCCCAGGTGCCACGGCTACACGTGATTTCAGACCTTATCAGACGGGTGGGGAAACCGAGGCGCAGGCGCCTTACCCGGTACATGGAGAGGTCGATCCGCAGTGAGTTGTGCAGCTGGTCAAGGAGCTTGACAAACCGCTCCTTCTGCGGAGAAACGCCCCGGAGACAGGTAAGCAGGGGAAAGGCGGCGGGGACCGTCCCCCCTCCCTGCTGCCCCTGGCTCTCTCTGCCCCCAGCCTGGCCCGCACCACCCCCGGCTCATCCCTCTCCTCCCTGCTGTCCTTCCTTCCCCAGAGCCCTGCGGGTGGGCATGGGAGGCCCGCGGAGAAGAGCGTGTCCTCACTGGTGGCTGGGGCTCGCTGGCAGCCGTCGACGGCTCCCGGGGTGCGCGGGGCCGCGCCAGGCGCAGCAGCGCAGATCGAGGGGCAGCACCACGCGTCCCCGTCGGCGGTCGGTGCCGCGGCGGAGAGGGGCTGCTCCTCCTGCCCTGCCCGCTCGGCCACCTCTGGGCCTGGGCTGGGGGCAGGAGCGGGGAGAGGGCGTGCAGGACCGTGCCCCTGGGCCACATGGCCCCTGGCGTGAGGCTTCCGAAGAGCTCAGGAGAAAAGGGGCAGGGAAAGAGCGGCTGGGGTCTCGGAGCCGTCACCCATCGTCGGGGCCGGGCTGCTTCCAGACAAGGCCAGGATGGTCCCCAGGAGCTGGGGGCCCCCGTGGGCTCCTCGCTCGCCCGGCGGGGCTGCATCAGGGGATGCGGGCAGCGAACCGCCCTGGGTTCTACACTGGGGCTGAGCGGCTTTAATTCAGCTCAGCCCAGCTCCGGTCCAGGGAGCGCGGGGCAGGAGGACGCAAATCCCGCGTTGGGCTGCGGATCGGGTGTCAGAGCTGAGGGCAATGCAACCAGTCTGCCCCAAAACGCTGTCGGGAGACATTCTGCTTTGCGCGTCTGCTGAGGAGGGGGGCTTTGGACAACCCCGTGGGGCCTTCCAGGAGAGCCCTGGGTTCCCCCCACGGCATCGGCCGTACAAGGTCGGGGCTGCCCCGCAGGGCTCCGGAGAGCCCGGAGCTGCTCCCTGAGTCCTGGGAGGGGAGGACGAGGGGACGGGACGGGGCAACGAGTCCTGCGCCCGCCGGGCCGCAGCTCGGCCAAGCCCGCAGCCTGCCCTGGCGACCGCAAACCTTCGGCGCGCTCGCCCGCCGGAGACGGCAACGCCGGGCCCTGGGCCGAGACCGTGCGTCCCCGCCGCCGAACGGCTGCAGCGCTTTAAAACTGGACACGACGGGTACTCGGGGTTAAAGCGACACGGCCGGGCACTTTAGGACCCAACCTTAGGCTCTCTAAAAAAAGAGAAAGAAACAAGTTTTTAAAACCCTCCACGTTAGAGAAAAGGTGCTTCTTCTTTCATACGGGTTCCTCCTCCTGCGTGGCCTGGAGGCACAGCTCCCTCGGCTGGAGCCGCCCCCTGCGACGGGGAGCAGGGGGGAGCCCAAGCCGCCGCTGCGGAGCCGCGCTCGGCCCTGGCTGCCCAGCTCCTCGCCTAACCCCGGGCTGGACACTGCTCCCGGCTCGGCCCCTGCGCATCCCGAGTCGCTGCTGCTGCCGCTGGGATGACCAGGGGGGAGCCGGGGCGAGGGCTCAGCCCCTCCTCGCCCCCGTCCCTGAGGGCGCACCTGGCCCCGGCACAAACTTGCCCCGCTCGCTGCAAGCAAGGCGCCCAGCGGGCACCCACGGGTGCTGGCACGGCCGGGCGAGTCTGCGGCGGTCCCGGGGTGTGCCCGAAGCGCCCGGGGCCGTGCAAAATTCTCAGCGAGCTGCAGCGATGGCTCCTTGCCACCTGGTCCTGGTTTCGTCACCAAGGTTTCCCCCTCCTGGCACGCTGCTGCCCAGCAGCCCAGCCCACTCGGACACCAGTCGCCATTTTACCATCAGAATTTGGGGAGCAAATTTAGACCTTCTCCCAGGAAGGCAGTGGCTCTTTTCCTTCCTGAAAAACGGGAGCGCGATGAATTTGAGGGCAAGCGGGGGCTGACCCCCCAGCTGCCCGGCTGCAGTTTGGAGCGGGGTGTTTTGCATGGCCCTTTTTGCCCCCTGAGCCCCCCGCCCCCTCCCCAGAGAAGAGAGAGAAGAAGGAAGGAGTGTTTACGCACCATCGGACTTACCCCGAAATTGGAAGCAGCAAAGCGGTCGGAGGCTGAGACGTTGGTGGACGCCGTGGTGTGGGCGTAGTAGGCGTTGATGTTGGCTAGCAGGGTACTCATCACCGCCGGCACCCCCGGGCACATGTATTTGGAGGAAAGGCAGGCAAAATGCCTGGCGGGGGGAACGGAGGGTGAGGGCGGGGGGCTGCCTGCAGGAAGGGGCGCGGGGTCTGGGGTGCAGGCACGGAGAGGAGGAGGGAGGGAGGGGTGCTCGGGTGCCGGGCGAGCTAGGGGAGCACGTCTGCGCCCGTGGCGGGGAGGCAGGTGCAAACAGCAGCAGGGGATGAAGGTGCTGGCGGTGACCCCCTCCACGCCGGGCTGCCACAGCCCCTTTGGGCAGGGTGGAGGGCGCGGGACTCACGTCATGGCCTGGTAGATGGACTCCACCCCATAGCGCATGGCAAACTCATCCACGATCTCCTGTGCCGTCTCGTCAAAGTACACCTTCCAGGCATCGTCCCCCTTGGCGTCGGGGATCTTCACCACCCCGTTGTTTTGCAAATCCGTCACAAAGTGGAACAGGTTCTGGAGGTACCAATGAGTCCCGTCAGGTCCCCAGGGCTGGCAGTGGCACAGTGGCATCGCTGGGGCGGGGGCCATGCCCCTCGCGCCTGCCTGGGCTGCTCACCTCGTGCAGGCATGTGTACTGGACATGGTAGGGAGCCACCTTCTCCTCGCCTTTGATCTCCACGCTGATGTGCAGCCGGATGGCTCCCGACACAGCCGACTTGTCTGTCCGCTTGTCTGCGGGCGTACAGGGAGGGGGACGAGAGGTGAGGCTTCCCCAGAGCAACTCTGCCTACTCCTGGCCCCAGAGAGGGGCAGGTGGCTCCAGCACCGACGGGCTCTTGGGGCCAGGACCCGGGGGACACCCAGCGCCCAATGCAGCCAGGCCAGGCACTGCAGAGGGGACCTGGCCACGTCTCCAGGCACTACAGAGACGTGGCTCCTCCATGCCCCGGTTTTCCCTCTGCAGAGGGCCAGTGCTCCAGACCTCCTGGGCCAAGGGTTTTGAGAATGACCCTGGGAAAACACTTGATCCCAATGGCTTTCGATATGCAGTGTTTTTAACACACCGGGGCTGGCAGCACGTCCCCCAGGAGCGCAGGGCCAGGGGTCCCAGCCCAAGCAGGCCATGCCAGGGCAGCCGGTTACCGAGGTTGTACCAGACGTCCATCTCCCCGCTCAGGGTCCGGACCTCGATGATCGTCTGGCCCAGGAAGTCATCAGACTCCCTCTTGAAGCGCTGCTTGACGCGGGACTTGATGTCATCGTCTTCGTCCCAGACGCGGACCTTGATGCGGTCAGAGGAGTTATGGCACTCGCTGGGGAGGCGAGAAGGGGCGAGCCCCGGGATGAGCAGGGGGGAAGCCTTTCCAGCCTCTCCCCAGCCTCTGTTTCCCTAAACAAGAGCGACCATCCCAGCACTGGGCAGCAACTGGGAAAGAGAGGGGATGTGGGGGAACCAGCCCTCCCCGGTGGGCTCGGCAGGGCCCTGTGCCATGCGCAGGCAGCCCCAACACAGCCTGGATCAGCCCCCACTGCCCGGAGCCAAACCCTCCGTGGCACAAAACCAGCACTCCCAGTGACCCAGTAGCTCCCCTCGACCCTCAGCTGGGGTGACTGGGCAGCAGGATGAGGCCCCAACTGACCCCCCACCACGCCACAGGGATGTGCTGGCAGCCCAGCATGACCGCGAGTGGCCAGGAAAGGGGACGGAGGGGCCAGGGGTGAACTTACAAATGGAAATTCTCCTCCCAGACCGGGTTGAGATTGCCGTAGATAGTTTTAGTCCTTTTCTTTGTCTTTCCAACCTGGACAGTGACATACGGGTCACTGGAACCCGTCTTATCCTTTGCTTGCAGGCCCTGGGCGCAAACAACTGCAGCAGAGCGTGGCGCGGCACAGCACGAGTGCCCACCCGCACGAGGCACACACGTGGCACACGCAGCGGGGAGAACAGAGAGAGAGGGGAGTCAGTGCCACAGCCGCGCCGACCCCCGCAACGGGCACCCCGTGCCCGCTGGCAGAGCCACAGGGGCCGAAGCCGCTTTGCAGGACGAGGGGCAGGAGCGGGGCTGGAGCACGCAGCGTCCCTGTGCAAGGGGACAGCCACACGGTCCCCACGCACACGGTGCCAGGCGCAGCCGGTGCCTACCCGTGATGCTGATCTTGGCCGACCATTTGGAGGTCCCGTCCAGGACACTCTGCTTCACTGCCTTCATCTGCTGCGTGTGCGTGGTCTTGGTGACCCCAAACACCTCCTGGATCAGCTCAAATATCTCCGGCTTGTTGCGCTCCCGGATCTTCATGCGGTCCTTGAGCACCATGATGATATTCTGGGTCCGGTCCTCTGCTCCATGCTTGGAGCTCTTCTCTGCCGCCCCTGGGAGAGGACAGCCATGGGTGAGACGACGAGGGCAGGTGGCATGCAGGAGAGAGCCGAGAGCTCCCCAAGCCCACCACTCAAGTATGAGTGAACTCAAACCCGGAGGGTCTACACCCTGCCCAGGAGAGATCTGCCCTGCTCAGCACTTCCCCCACGCCCAAGGCAGGAGGCCAGCTCTCCCCAGGCCACTCCCTCCTCCCTCTCCAAAGGGAGAAGGGACGAGGCGGCAGGCAGCGGCTCCTTACTCTGCAGGCAGTCGGCGTTGAGCAGGTCCTGGCACTTCTCGTGACACTTGACGCCGCACTCGGCGCAGCGCATGCCCTGCCGGGCGATGCCCCACAGCAGCCCCTCGCACTCGTAGCAGTAGGTGGGGGTGGTGGCCGTCCACACCTCGAAGTTGTGGGGCGTCGTGCAGGAGATGGGGTACACTAAGGCTTGCAGGGTCTTCTTGTAAACATGGTTTTTCTGTGCAAGGACAGGAGAGAGAGGGGGGAGAAAAGCTCAGGCAACGTGCAGCTGCTGAGCAGGGCTGGGTGCGGAGAGCCCATCTGCAGGTGCTGGGCCACGTGCAGTGTCACCGGCGGGTGCGGACACGCAGGGCAGGGTACAAACACCGTCACCCGCGGGTGCAGCCCTGAGCATCCTGGCTGCTTTGGCATCGCCGGAGGAGGATGCTGGTGTGGCGCAGACCCCGCGTCTCCGTCGTTGTCCCAGCCGGCTGGGGCTCAGCCTTCCCACCACGACCGCCCTGCACCCCAGCCATCCCAGCACCTACCAGCTCCTCGTTGTTCAAGGTGCTCGAGGCCAGCGCAGACGTGATTCCCGCTTTCCGGGACTGGACCAGGGACTGTGGGAAAGAAACGCAGTTCACAAATCCGGCAGAGTGTGGGGTGTCCCTCCCACGCCCCTTTGGCGTCTCATTGGCCATAAAACACCTGGGAGGGACCCCCACCCCAGAGAGGGGTGGGTGCTGGCTACAGGGGCTGGCAGCGGGGACAGCCCAGCTCCCAGTGATGCCAGTGCTGCAAAGCGCTGTGCAGTGGGACTGGAACCAGTTCAGCAGCCTGCGGCATTCCCAGTTAAGCCCCAATGGGGCAGAGCCTCTCGAAGTGTGTCTGAGACGCCGGGGGGACCACGGTGGGGGGCACTTACCATGGCCTGCAGGCAGCCAGGGCCAGCGGAGGGGGGAATAAAAGTCCGTTAGCGCAAGGCACCTCACAGCAGAACAAGTCCTGGCCTCTTCCCCGCCAGAACGACCGGGGATCAGGGCAACGCCAGCCCCTCACCCCACGCCGGGCCAGTCCCTGGGCGGTTTCCCACCGCAAGCC
>Ga0065711_1045817_pt1 | contig 13252 bp, 5 predicted proteins | sample Hoacrofraction12_FD_59098 | JGI IMG/M metagenome (GOLD analysis project Ga0065711, IMG submission 59098) | Hoatzin crop microbial communities from Cojedes, Venezuela - Epithelial fraction 12 v2 (version 2) | ecosystem: Host-associated > Birds > Digestive system > Esophagus > Crop | place...
CCCCCCCCAAGCCAGGGAAACTGCTCTCATAATCAGGATTGGGAAAGATGCAGAAATTGTGATAAGATCACAAGAGCAAAAGCTAGAATTCCTTGTTCCTTGGTTTACAGAGTGACTCTCACTAAGCTTCAGGATGTTTTAAGAGCACTAGACACAACAAATTGTCTTGGAGACCAGAATGTCAGTACGAAGAACCCTAATTAAAAGAGATTCTAAAGACAACGTCATGTTTTGAGGAACATGAGGCACTGCTCTCAAGACTTTATAATTTATAGGCTGAGGGGTGGCTGTTCCCCTGCCTTGGGTGATGCAGGCTAGCAGCTCCTCCACAAATAGTTGCTGGCTCCTGCCAGAGGAATTCTTCAGAACTATCTAAATGGGGAAAAAAGCTGTCAAAAAAAGGTCAGCTTAGTCAACTTGTCTTGATTGAAGCCCCTGTTATCTCTGCAACCACAGATGAGATCATTTGACCTGGCCCGGCAGCAGCAGCAGCTTGCGGCAGGGCGCTGTGGGCAGCAAACCCAGCTCCGCTGTCAGGAGGGTGAAACCTGCCTGGCTCCGCCACTCACGGCTTGCAAGGACTCACGAGGAGGCATGGACAGGGGAGACAGCTGCTCTGGTCCTGGTTTGGAGGAGACCAGTGACAGCATCACGTCCAGCCTGCGCAAGAAAAATCGAGGACTGCTACCCACATAAACGTTTTCCCATTATTGGGTGTATTTGATTGTGTGTGGCAGGGAATTCCAAGCACCCATTTTGTGTCTAGTGACATGGCCTTTCAAAGCTGTTGGAAGTCTTTGTTATTTTCAGAATTTTGCATGATTTGCTAATGAACTTCTTTCTTGAACGATTTGGTCCAACGGATTTTATTCTTGCACACTAAGAGAGCAAAATGCTCCCTCTAGATCTTTGCAGTAGCTTACCTGCCAGTACAAATGTAGACAGTTTCACAGAATTCCAGGGTTCCACTGATATTCATCAACAGTCACGCAGGATTTGGCCTGAAGTGAGAGCTCCTGAACAGTAAGGGAAAGAAACAGGACCCAGTCATACAAAGAGCTGTCAGACCCGTGGTCTGTCTTTGGGACCAGGTTATGCTAAAAGCGAGGAGACTTTCCAGGTAAAAGAGCAACAGAAACTCATGAGGAATAACACAAAGTTAGTGTAGGCATCTTTCTGATTTTTCAGGGTTTAACTCATTTATCCCCTTAATTCCCGAGTGAACACACAACGCAAATCTTGTGATTATTACACAAACTCTAGTCTACACAAGGATGAGCAAAACCCAGGGACAGTCCCCGGTACAGAAAGGTTAAAATCTCACAGCAGCATCAGAGAACTTGAGACTCACCAGAAAACCAAAGGAAAGACTAAAATGGAATTCTCAATATATTTATTTTAAAGATTACATCCCATTGTCCTCATAATTTTTAAAGATCTTTTGGCAGATCTGCTAGTGTAGAGGTTTGGCTTTTGAGAACTTTACCTACTTGCAGATTAATACTAGGTGACTTTCACATGTGGCATACTACTAGGACAAACTTTGCCAAGAAAGCGCTCCTGACACCAGCACATTTCATGTTTATTCCCAACTATCAGCTTATTTTCCAATTACAGTTAAAAAGAACAGCAGATTTTTTTTTTTGTGAAACAATGAAATATATGGTAATATATTGTTTCCCCTAGAGACAACCTACGTACAATGTGTATGATAGGCATAATACACACAACTAAGAAGACTGTGTGACAGATTAGTGACCAGAGGTCATGAAAGAGCAGAGGAATAAAGCAAAAATTGTAAATATTTGATCACTTTTAAGAGTTAATTTGATCACCATAACCCTTTTGTATTATTTTTTCCTGAAAATCAGATGTGCAGATATCATTAGAACTGCCCAAGCAAAACATTAACAATAAATGATAAAATACAGACTTGACAGATATTCTAATATTGAATTTCCATTACGAAATTTAGAGATTGGGGCACAATCAATTATGACAATCAAACAAGCTATTCTGCCAAGGAAATAGAAAAAAAAACCTCTTTTGTGTTTATGTACCAGAATGTAAAGTGCAAAACATACAACAAAACCTCCATCCAAGAAAAGAATTCTCTGCAGACTTACACCCTGGTAGTAAATAAATTCACAAGAACACCCTTTGAGGAGGTGCTCAGGACAGCACATATTAAGCTCTTTCCTGTCTCCTCCTCCTCTGCTCAGAAGCCATCCTCTATCTTCACCACAGCCTCCATAAGCAAAATGGACTTTTCTCATCCTCAGATCACTGCCTTCACCTATAATGGTCTTCCGCACACTTGGAAGTATTTTAATTTCTCGGCTATAGACTTCTATGTTGGTTTGAAGTGCATATGCCTGATCTTTCATCATTTTGATCATGAAAGCCCCAATGTAGCATTTTGCTGTGGCAAAACTTGTGCCTTTAGGAACATCATATTTTCTGTCTTGTAAATGGCTTTGCTTTCAAATCGCCACTCAGGCTGCCGGCCACCACCATCCCAGGCACACTTTGCCAGCACAAACATCAGTCAAGTGCTGCTTCTACAGACACTGACTATGGATTTACCAGCAATAATTGCCTTAGAAAAATTTTACTCAAGAGTCTGAACACAACACCTGTTGCCAGCTTGAGAAACTTTTTCTCAATCTGTCTGAAGAACAGTGCCTTTTAGGGTAAATATATTGCTTATATTGGTTGATATGCCATGGTGCATTCTTCTTCTATTCTAAGATCTAAGGAAGCTATTGAAACACACTGGCACTCTGAGGTTAGCTAAACTAACAAAACCTCCTGATTTCTTTTTTTAGTATCCATTAATTTATCTGATTATTTGTAATTCAGTACAGTTAAAAACTTTCAAGCTCACACATACAGCATTGCTGGGCATTGCTGTTACCAATTACACATATGGGTAGGCTGCTCCAGAAGACCAGCAAGCAGACAGTGAGACGGTTGAGAATGCCACCAGAATCACCACTGGGATGCCATACAAATACTACTAAAAGAGGAGAAAGCAGTTACTTCTCTTCAACTTATCTTCTACATTTCTCTGTAGCCTTAAGACCTTCTTTCTCCTCCTGTCTCCTCAGGATCTCAGAAGGGTATTCCCCATCCCAGGGCATGAAAGTTACTATTTACTACTTCTGTAACATTCTTCCTACAATTATTCTGTATAATATTTCTCCTAGTCTCAAATTACTTGATAGAAGAGGACATACCACTGCCATAATCTTGCAGCTGGAACGGATTTTGAAACATAGCATTTCACTATATTCTGGAGTCATGAAATGGGTCATTAGCAGAACCAAAACCAGACATCAGGCTCAGGTCAGCGCTCTGTCCCATGCTGCCTTCAAAGGACACTTTTCTTTTTGTCATTCTGGACTGGTGACCGCCCACCATCCCTGGATTGCTCAGCTAAGACAAGCTCTGCACAGTGAGCACAAGAAGCAGGCACAGACAACAGCCTGGGCACGCAGGGCAACTGATGTGCTTTTCATCTTCTGACCAAAGAAGAGGTCACAGAACAGTGAAATTTTAATAAAACTACATTCCATTTTTACTGCTCTTTTCCAATGGTATTGATTTTTAGAAGACAGAACGTGAAGTCTTTACAGTTTTGCTTTCACTTTTATTCACGTGTGAAACTTATTCTCCTTGAAACTGCTTTGCTATTACCTTAGACAGAAGGTCCACGTGGCTGCAGCTGGACTGTTCCTGGTACCGCGATAGAGGGACTCTGTCACAGCTGCCTGGGCTTCTCGACACCGCACAGCTGTCTGCTCTGCAGGCATCCCACTAACACGGCTGCAACACAGCCTGCGGCTCCTCAGCAGCTCTTGGTTCCAGCTGATTTTACGCCGCTAAATGAAGATGCATCACAGTTTTCGCGTTTTTCAAATGGGTAATAAACGACGTTATAAGACCACAAACATCAGAGGCATCTCTGAGCTTACCAGATGCAACATTCAATACACCAATCAATTCTGAAGGTAAAATGTTAGTAACGGTTTCATAGTCCAAGTAATGAATATAAATTTTATCTCCCAAACTGATGACATTTCCCGAATCCAAATTGCTTGGACTTTGCTCTCTATCCAAGCATAGTTTTCTCTTGCTTCATTTAAGGTTCTGCAAATGGAAGTTACTGGCCTTTCATGTGCAGCTGTCGCATCAGTAACCTTGAATTTATTTAAACTCTTTGTTCTGTCACTAAAGGCAGCAACATTTTCCCATTTCAACAAATATCTCACTGGTTTTATTACTATAGGCAAGTACCTGGAATATAAAAAATGTGAAAAATCTTAAAATAGTTTCAAAAAAGGTGTGTTTCATTACCTAGAACAGAGCAGAGACAGTTTTACCTGCAAGAAATCTTGAACTACCTGATCAATCCTGTTATGATAATAATTACAAGGCAACACTACTGATGCAATATAAATGGCTATTTTTTTCAAACCCACTTTCTCATGTTTACCTCAGTCATACTACTGAGTTAGGAGCTTACTCCACTTAAAAGTGCAATATTTGATGTACTGTACAGCAAAATACAGACAAAGTAAAACAATTACTACATGGGATAAATATTTTGTATTAATGTTGAGTTAATAAGATTGAGAATTATTCAAAACTTGGATACGTGAATATAAAAACCTTACATGACGTTTGTGTAAAAAACCAAAAATTAACAACTGAAATCCCCTTTTAGGGATCATTAAAGAACAGAACTTTGCTTAAAGAATAGTCTCTAAACTTTGCTTAAACTGCAAAACATTGTAAACATGCATATGTTATACAACTTTCAAGCCTTCATACTTACATTACTGAAAGAATACATATCTGTAATGTTGGTGCCATATCTTTGGAAAGTTCAACAGCAACATATACATCAACCTTTTGACTAGCTCAGTGCTAAATCAAGAAAACAGTTATAGACTTACTTCCCTTTTCTTACTGAAAGAGAGCATTAAACTTATATTAAGTAGATACAAGAGAAAAAAAAATCACAAAACCACATGGTTCGTTTTGAAAACTCAGTTGTTCTGCTAACGCTGGTAAATCAATTAACTCCTGTAGCAATCCTGTTGCCTGCACACAGTCAACCCTTCCTCTCACTTATGTGCTCCTTACATACAACTGAAACCGAGAATGAATGCCGAAGGAGGAACCATGTCCGAACAACATCTCATAGAAATAATTCAAAACCATTTTCTAAATTACCAGAATAATGACAGCAAATCAGACTTGTTGACGCATTTTATTGTGAGATGGGGAGTCTGGTAAAAAACTAGAAAATGACCATGATGTAACAAGGAACTTAAAAATGAAGTTTCAGATTTGTAACATACATACATGAATACAGGAACAAATTGGCACAAAAATGTTAAACATTGTTCCCAACACTGTTTATAAGATTATTCTAATTTGGCTTACTAAGGAAATGAGAGTTTATGGTTAGACTAATCTCTTAATAAAACTGCAGAGCATCATGCTATTAGTCACACGGTGAATTTCAAAATTTAAGAGCTTTATATTAAAAACTGGGTAAAGGTAAAATGAATTGATTGCAATTGTAAAATTAATACATTCCCATTTTAATTCTTCTGTTCTACAGTCCAAGGCAAGTATAAATGTTAACATAACACTGTTAAATCAAATCTCAATGCAAGAGAACCGATTGCATCTCTACTTTAAATCTTATCAACTTTCCAAATTTTCATACTAAAATATATTATTGTATTAATACAAACTACAGTATTATACACTACACTGTGTAATAAATAAAGAAATATAAAAATAAGACACATAAATATAAAAGTTTTCTAAAACTAAAAAGGTACATATGTCAGTAAGAAGGGTATTAATACTGCCAGGTTTGAAGACATACAGTACAAAATGTTGCACAGATCTATAAACTAAAAGAAATAAAATAATACTGATAGGTAAAAATCAGCTAACATTGTTAATAAATGGGGTCCATAATAACTAACATTTGAAAATACTTATGAGCCAGATAACATGTCATGTATGTGTCTGAAATTAAAGTAAACCAATAAAGCAATAAAGCAGATTAGAAAATTTCCCTTGTAATTATTGTAGAGAAATTCTGCAAGTCAGGTATTAACCCAAAACACCACCAAATAATTAAATAATGAAATATACCAGTGTTCTTCCTTCTCTGATGGCTGAGTGTTTTTTTCCCCATGATTAGTTTCGAAGTTTGATACAAATCAACAAATGCTAGTTATTGTAGGCCACACATTGGATAAAGGCTGCTCAGAGCCTTTATAATACTGATAAATGGCACTTACAGCACACAGGTCTTGCATAAGGCCAAAGGAGATACAAAGCTTCATATCATATCCTTCATATTGTTACTACATACTCCAAACACAATTACAAACACTGATATTGACGACTTTGCTGTCCTTACCAGTATTAACACTGTTAGTCCCTGCAATCAGAACTCAACGACAATCTTCTCAACTACATTTTTAATCACATGAGTAAGAAACTTCAGTTCTTCTATCATCTGCTTTCTTAAGGCTAACAATACACTTTAAATGATAGTATGCTCTACTACAACATCTAATGTCATAAACTGCTACCTTCTAGGTTGAATTTACAAAGGTAGCCAAGCGCTGTTTGCAACTGCATTACAGGTTTCTGCAAAAGGGAATTTTGTAGTGCAGAAGTTCTCACATTTTAAAACAAAAGAAAATACTGAAGTGGATTTAGGAAATGTTTTACCATTAAAAAAAAATAATCATATAAATCTCTCCCAATTGTACAGCTTGAAAATTAATCAACTTAAGAATGAAAATTAATACTGATAAAACAAACAATGCCAGATGCTTGTCTAATAAATCAGGTTTCCTATAACCTGTTAAATCTTTGCTTCCAGAGTCACTGTATTTTTCTAATCTGCTTCATGTTATAAACTTGTTCCTAGCTTTGAAAACTGTGTGAAAAATTACTAAGTTTGAGGTTCAGGCACACCTGGATTTCTTTTTTTTTTCTTTTACTTTTTTTATATATATATTTTTTACACAGTAGTGAACAGAAATCACAGTATGCAGGCTACTGCGTTTCCATGAAAAGCATGTATAATATAGAACGAACTTCATTACCAATCTTTTTTTCCTTATAGAAAAAACTATCATTTAAGCTTTATTCGTTTCTTTCTTCCGACACCTGCCCATTATTCTGTATAACTTCTGGTTCTGCACTGCTTGCTTGACTTACAGCTTCATTGTTCTTGTTACCTTCAGTTTTCCCTTCTTCTTCTTCTTCTTCTTCTTCTTCATCATCATCATCATCCTCTACTTCTTGTAGTTTCCTACATTCTTTTTCTTCCTGAAGTCCTTCTATCTCTTTTTCTTCCTCCTCCTCTTCCTCTTTTTCACTGTCTTCCTCTTCTTCCCTGGTTAGACTCTCTCTCTCATCCGAGTCGATCTGTGACGGAGATGCCCTGGCACCAGCATGCTCGTTACTGAGGACCTCCTGGCCTGCCTCCTCCTGCTCCGTGCTGTCACGCTCTTCTGCCTCTCTTTTGCAGTAGGAGTAGCGATGATTCATGTGTTGGGAGTAAGACCCTGAGTGTGAAAACCGCTTTCCACACTTGTCACATTGGTAGGGTTTTTCCCCAGAATGCAGTCGCATGTGTTCAATCAAATGGTGTTTGTGTTTAAACGCTTTTTTACAGATTCCACACTCGTGAGGTCTTTTACCTACAAAATAAAGCACAAACAGTTGGACATCTTGTAGCTGAAGTTTTAAAAGTGTATACTGTTGTCTTCATCGTAAAATACTGCGGTTACCAACAGTTGATAATTTTATTTGACAAGACATTCTACTTCATATATTCTCAGCCTGAGTTTCTCACCTGAACCCAAAGGGTGCAACACTACTCTGTCACAATTACAAGGGCAATTTCTAAGTTCCTTAGGAAAACTGAACGTAGAAGGACAAACAGATTCTCAGACCTCACTTTCAGCACAAAAAAAGTGCAAATTTAAGTAAATTAGCAAAGGAGACATTTTTCTCGTAGTAAACATTATTTCAACTCAAAACCATTTTAATTTTTCTGTATTGGTGGAAATTCTAAATCTACTAAACTTTTATGTTGTTTTTGTGTACCAAGTTCTTCTTCCATGACATAGGTAAAAGGAAAATCAATCTAAAATTTAGGTTGGCACAGGTAAGTGCCTCACGTACAGAACTTGCTGACTAAACATATATTAACAAGAAATATCTGCTTTGTTTCACTTGTTTCTCTTTCTGCCCTGTTTTCAGCTTTCTACTTTGTTGCCTTGTTTTTAGAGTCTCTCATAAACACAGCATGAGCCTAGCAATGTTATTTTGATTTCAGTACTCCAAGCTGTTACACAAAACAACTTTGCACGGTCTCAGCCCAGACATAAAAAATACAGGCAATAAGACAGCAGTTTTCTGGTCACGCTACGCAGATGATCAGCACCTCCGTGTCAACTTCTGTCAAACAAGCAGCGAGGTGGGTGTCAGTCTCTTTTCCCAGGTAACAAGTGATAGGACGAGAGGAAACAGCCTTAAGTTGCGCCAGGGAAGGTTTAGATGGGATATCAAGAAACATTTTTTCATTGAAAGGGTTATCAAGCATTGGAACAGGCTGCCCAGGGAGGTGGTTGAGTCACCATCCCTGGAGCTATTTAATAGACCTGGAGATACAGTGCTCAGGGACGTGGTTTAGTGGTGGGCCTTTTTGCAACCTAAATGATTCCGTGATTCTGAACACTGCATATAATTTAAAAGTAGAATGGAAAGAACAACTGTGTTACAAAAAGGAGCAGTTAAAAGAGTCTCAGGACAGGAAAAACATGAAAATAGATGTCTTAACAAACACAATTTGAGAAACTTGATCAAGTGGCAATGACAGAAGGGAATTTTTCATCTTTTTAATTCTGTGAGATGAAATCAAAACATTAATATGCAGAAATATAATATAGGCAGCTAACCAATAAAAAAAAAATTTTAAGCCATCACAGAAGAAATAAGAGAGCAATAATTACTAAAAAAAAGACTAAAGATACCAGAACTGGAGCCAAGAGGAACAACTATGAGAAATCAGAAACAAAAATCAAAGCCAATAAGATGCTCTTTTGGGGTTATATTATGTGTAATGAATGGCTGTTAACTTCAGATAATTACAAATGTGGCTCAATTTGAAAATCCTTCATGCTAGATAGTTTACACTAAAGGCAGTGTATCTATCATACACATACACGATCCTACTTTCTTAATTTATCATTTTAATTTTGAAATTTTCTTAATTTATAACCAGGGAAGGTAAATTAGAATACATCCTTCATTACAGGCTGTGGCTTGCAGATGATTGTCTCTGAGCCACACAGAAGACACCCCCCCCCTTTTTCTATTCAGGGTTTAGGTTTTACAGATTTAAAGAAACATAGAATTGTAGCTCTGTCAAACAAATATACAAAACATAGGTTTCTAAAGAGACTGAGCACAGACAATAAGAAGGACTATTACACTTCCTTACACTTTCTGAGAACTGGATTCCAGTTGAGATTACCAGTTACATACTGCCAATGAAATCATGATCTGAAACTGCTTTTCCTAGTACATACCTGTGTGTTCATACTTGTGTCTCAATAACGAGCTGCTCTTCTGGAATATTTTGTCACATAAATCACATGCATACATCCCATTTTCTGTCTTTCTCATCTTTTTCTTTGGAGGTGTTGAATCAGAATCATTTTGATCTTCTACATTCGATACGCCTTCTGAGCTAGTGTCTTGCCTTTCATCCTTAAGAAAAATTACAAAAAAGGCTGAGTTCAATAAAAAAATGCACCCATGCAGCACATCATTTCTAAAGTGTAAGCTGAAGCTGCACTGTTATTTTCATTCAATTCCATAAACAGTCAAATAAAATTGTTGAGACTTAAGAGAGCCAAAAAAATCTTTCACTGCATCGCTCTGCTTTGCAGTCCCTGCCACCACACAGCTGCACGGTCCTCACCGGGACTGACTTTATAATCACATCCCAGTTGCACTGTTGGCCAAGTCTAAGATACACTGGCACATCATGTTTTAGGGCCCGTAAAATAAACGCAATGTTAGGAAGGAAAAGAAAATAACAGACCTACAAAGTACCTCAGTAAGTTGGAAAGGCAAATTTGACACCTTAACTGCTTTTTTTCAACTAATGTCTGTCACGCACATTTTGCTACCTCATGGATTTTATGGAAGTTAACACCGTATTTTCTGATGAAATTTTCACAAAAAACTATTTAAGTTAGCATCTGAATTTGCATATCTGACTACCCTCTTCCTCCTAAAACAACCACAAATACTACCTAACCCAAAACTGGGGGGATTTCAAATGTTTTATTCGTAAAAAGTTTTTTAAAGTCATAACTGTAGTCTATTTCTAAGCATTCCAAGCCCTGAAGCTCACCTGTAAGAAGCACAGTATCTTCTACCGATACCGGCAGTATCACTACATGCAGAATTACTTTTATCGTATATCATCAAATCAGAATATAAAAACGTATGTATTAGCTACCTCAAATGCTGTCTGTCTCATGAACTTTAACTCATAAGCAACCTTGTAACTCCTCAAGGCTCCTCAGTCTCTGGCTACACAGAAGCCTGCATAACAAGCTGAGCAGCCAGTTTCTAAGATTTAAATAGAAACACTCGGTCTTTATGCAAGCCACTTGTCTGCCGTGCTCTGCCCCTACCTCAGCGTGCACAGGTGTTTTCTCAGCAGGATGGACTCCGATTAGATCTCATCTGTATGTACCCAGGGAGCAACAGGGCAGGATACAGGAATGGCAGATGAAGATAAATACCTGCCCGAATTTCAACTGAGAATACATCTGCATTTTGTTTCAAGTGCCATTACGGCATAGGATGAATTCAGCTACTCCCCAAGCCAAGAAAGCAGAGCAGCATGAAGGGGGTAGCCAAAATTCCAAACAGTTTATTTTCTGGATGTGGGGAAAGAGGAGGTACAGAGCCAGCAAGAAACACAAGCCATGGCCTTATTCTGTTTTCTGATCAGGAGAATTAAACTGTCTTTAAAATACTGAGCACTAACGTCCTAGAAGACACTTCTGAATGACCGAACATAGTGAAGAACTGACTTGTCCACACACAGAACTATATAATTTCTGTCAGTCTGGACTCGGGCTGCCTGAGCTAGCTAGCTTTGCAGAGGAGTTAACATAACATCTAGTACCCATTAACAATCAAGCCAAATAAATCCGATAATTTATATTTACATTTTATTTAATTTATCTTGACATTTTTCTGCTAGTTCAGCATGGATACAGAATGAGTATGTCGTACACAACATACAGGAATACAGGGACCGAAGTACCTGATTTCCGTTGGCCTGCGTCTGTTTCGGTGGTGTTTCTTGTACTGCAGGACTAACTGTAGCAGAGTATGTATAAGCCACCTGTGGAATCAAAATGGTTTGCTTATTGGCAGCGAGAGCTCTCAAGCATGGAACACTGTTCTGGTCAGCAATGGCAACAATTGTAGGTAACTGGGCAGTGACTGTAGGTATAGCAATATTTATGGGATTGGCACTTGGTGGGATTACATTTACAATAGGATCAGAGTCTGTAATACTGTTGTCCTTCTGCGGTTCTTTTTTTGCACAAGTTAAGTTCAAAGGTTCTTCTTGGACAGAATAAACACTATTCTGGTAAACACTAGTTATGGTAGATCTTTCCAATAGTTCTCCATGTTGCTTTGGTAGTGAAAGGTCAAGAGGTTCAATCTGTGGCTCTTCTTGTACACCCTCTACTGTGTACGTGTAACCCTGTGAATTTCTTGATGAAGAAAGGTTTAGTGGCGAAGGGGATGGCGTGCTACTGCGTGAACCATTCAGAGTTGATCCCCCTGGTAAAGTCTGAGATTTTGTTGTATTGACAGGATTTTGTGAACTATCTGTGCTGTTCTGGCGTTCGTTCACATTCGTAGTTGCTGCTTGATCATCATTATCTGTGGGACTGCTTAATTTAACTTGCTCAGGAGAAGATGGCCCAGAAGACTGCACAGATATCTGTCCAGCTTGCATTTTTTCAAACCACTTTTTTACCACATCCAGGGGTAGGTTTACTGAATCAGCTATTTTTGAAAGCTCTTCTGCGCTCGGTTGTGCATTTAATGCGTAATACGCTTTTAGGAGCGATAAAAGGTTCTTTAAAGGTGGCTGACCAGGAGATAAGTTGTTGTCCCCACTTTCTGATGGGACAGGGGAGTTGGGCTTCTCAGCTTCTGTTCCACTGGGCTGAGGAAGCTGAGGAGGATTTTTCGTTTCATAGTGCTTTAATTCTTGAAGTGCATTAAGATCCCCTGGACAATCATCACAAAGAAGACAAGTGCTATCGTTGGTCTCTCCTTCAAAGTTCTTATCTTTCTCAGACTTCACTGTAAGATCTTCTGGTAATTTTTCATTTTTGCAACTATTTGTAGGAACAGAGTTTTCTTTTTTTAGATTTTGTGGAACAACCTGAAGTTGACTTGGCTGCTCCAAGCTGTAGTTGATGATAATTTTGGTTGTCCCATCTTGGTCAACCAAAGGAAGACTGATAGCTGAAATGAGGGAATGGCCAGCTTGTTGTATAGATGCATTGCTGATTGTTTCTTGTTCTTTGGATGCAAGATTAGCATGATTGTTTTCCAATACTTGCCTTATTACATTACCATCCACTGCCACTTTAAGTACATTTTGAATGTCACTTAAGTTGATGCTTATGGGAGACACCAGACCTACTGTTGGTAGAACAACAGCTTGCACCACACCCTGAGGAGAACTGGTTGCCTGCAATGGGCTACCACCACTAAAAACCCCATTCTGCAAAGGGGCTGAACAATTAATTCCTGAAGCAACCACTATGGGCTTGAATTCATAATCCACAGGTTCAGTTTTAATTTGGTTAACAGGAAGTTGCTCTTGCAAGGGTTTATTTTCTATCTTTTGTCGTATCTGTGGCCTTGCTGGGCTACCTGGTGATGCAGAAAGGGAAGGGGAGGAGCACTGAGACGTCTTGAGCCCTGACCGAGCTCGACCATTCACGGGCATCAAACCAATACACTTCTTACTGCTTATGTGTGAACTGTAAGAACCAGAATGGGAAAAACGTTTCTTGCAGTTTGGGCACTCATATGGCTTCTCTCCTAATGATAAAAAAAAAAAAAAAAAGAAAAAAGG
>Ga0065711_1010800_pt1 | contig 13251 bp, 22 predicted proteins | sample Hoacrofraction12_FD_59098 | JGI IMG/M metagenome (GOLD analysis project Ga0065711, IMG submission 59098) | Hoatzin crop microbial communities from Cojedes, Venezuela - Epithelial fraction 12 v2 (version 2) | ecosystem: Host-associated > Birds > Digestive system > Esophagus > Crop | place...
TACAAAAAAGATGTGGACAGGCTGGAGAGGGTCCAGAGAAGGGCCACAAAGATGATCAAAGTACTGGGAAGCCTGCCATATGAGGAAGGGCTGAGAGAACTGTGTTTGCTCAGCCTTGAGAAAAGAAGGCTTAGGGGAGACCTTACCACCATGTTTCAGTATTTAAAGGGTTCCTACAAAGAAGGTGGGGACTCCGTTTTTATGAGGAGTCACATGAAAAGATGAAGGGTAATGGGTACAAGTTACTCCTGGGGAGATTCCAACTGGACACGAGGAAAGTTTTTCACAACAACAATCAGCCATTGGAATAATCTCCCCAGAGAAGTAGAGGATTCCCAAATGTTGGAGAGTTTTAAAATTTGGCTGGATAGCGCAACGGGCCATCTTGTCTAGACCATGCTTTTGCCAAGAAAAGTTGGACCAGATGATCCTTGAAGTCCATTTCAACCTGGTATTCTAGGATTTAATGATAACTGTTTTGCAAGAACAGCTGTAATGGCCTACCCTGTTGCCTCCCGAGATAAATATCTCAGCTTGCTGGCCCATTCATAGGGAGGCAGGAGAGAGTGAAGAACCACCGTGGGCTATTTCATACTTGGAGCTGGTCCCACAGCCCTGCGGGGACACAACCAGTGGACATGGACCTTTTTAGGGTGGTCAGTGAGTTGTGCCACCCTGTGATCAAGAGAGCCTAGGGGGTGCAGACAGCATTTTTCATCGCCCAAGTCATTCAGTGTCTCTGTCAGCAGCTGTAGAGATAGTAAAGATAGGACAAAAGTACAGGAAAGAGTTTGAGTGGGCATGTGGTCAGAGTGCCTCTCTTGCTGACTCCTGGGGGGTCCGAAAAAACATCTGCAGGTGTGGAAAGATAAGGACTGTTGCCTGAGGAAAAGACTAGGAATCATAGAATCATGGAATGGTTTGGGTTGGAAGGGACCTTATAGATCATCTAGTTCCAACCCCCCTGCCATGGGCAGGGACACCTTCCACTAGACCAGGCTGCTCAAAGCCCCATCCAGCCTGGCCTTGAACACTGCCAGGGAGGGGGCAGCCACAGCTTCTCTGGGCAGCCTGTTCCAGTGCCTCACCACCATCATAGTAAAGAATTTCTTCCTCGTGTCTAATCTAAACCTACTCTCCTTCAGCTTGAAGCTATTATCCCTTGTCCTATCACTACATGCCCGTGTAAAAAGTCCCTCTCCAGCTTTCTTATAGGCCTTCTTCGAGTACTGGAAGACCGCAATAAGGTCTCCCTGGAGTCTTCTCTTCTCCAGGCTGAACAGCCCCAACTCTCTCAGCCTTTCCTCATAGGAGAGGTGCTCCACCCCTCTGATCATTTTTGTGGCCCTCCTCTGGACCCACTCCCAACAGGTCCATGTCTCTCCTGTGCTGAGGGCTCCAGAGCTGAACGCAGGACTCCAGGTGGGGTCTCACCAGAGTGGAGTAGAGGGGCAGAATCCCCCCCCTCGACCTGCTGGCCTCACTTCTTTTGATGTAGCCCAGGATACAGTTGGCCTTCTGGGCTGCGAGCGCACATTGCTGGGTCATGTTGAATTTCTTGTCAACCAGCGTTACGAAGTCCTTCTTCTCAGGGCTGCTCTCAGTCCATTCTCTGCCCAACCTGTATTTGTGCTTGGCGTTGCCCTGACCCATGTGCAGGACCTTGCACTTCGTCTTGTTGAACTTCATGAGGTTCGCACAGGCCCACCTCTCAAGCCTGTGAGAGCTTTCTGAGAGGCAAGCAGATTCCCCTGGGAGATCCTGCCTTGGTCCCAGCAGAGCCATCCTGCCAGCTGTGCTTGGGCAGGGGTCTGCACTGGGTCCGTCTGCTGGGGGGCAGAGACATGCTCCAGGACCTGTCCATTTCCTGGCTGGGCGGTGTGTTGGGACCCTCTCCTTCCTCTGCTGGTGATGTATGCAGGGCTCCCTCTGGCTCTAGCAGTGTGCTCCCCCGCAGTGTGTGGTGGGCTCCAGGCGCAAAGAGCTGGGTTAGGCAGAGCAAGCTTGGGAAGAGCAAGTGCTCCCTGGCAAATGGGCAAGAAGAAGGGGCCTTTGGCAGCTCAGGAGAAACTGCAGGCTTTTGTGAAGAGGTGGTTGGTGTGTGTAAGGTGGCTCTGTGAGGTGGAACAGAACAGAGTGAAGGCACTGGCTCTTTGCTTGTGAGCTGTGAGCACCATTGACTTGTGTGTGTGGTGCAGTGGAGTCTGTGGCCAAGGCGGTCCGGCTTAGCTGCCTGAGTCTACCAATCTTCTTGTAGGGTTCAAAGCGAGTCCTGAGATCAAATGAATACATCCTCCCGCCTGGCGGCCTGATGGAAACCGAGCTGGAGCTGACCTTCTCACTGCAGGTACCTTGTGTGGCCTGGTCCCCTGGGCTTCCTGGCACTCCTCTTCCCTCGCATTTTTCGGCAAGCACAGCTTTGGGGGCTCAGTGTGAGGGGGGCAGCCTCTGAGGAGGGGCCTCCTGTGGTTGCCCACGCTCAGGTCATAACAGCACGGATTCTTGCTGCTGGCCAGCTGCTCCATTGCTCCAGGGGTTGTTTTGCTGGGCAGTGTGTATTTGGAGAATGATGTGGGATGCAGGTGGCCTTTGAGGGGCACCTCAAAGCTCAGAAGTTCAGACTGTGCTGTACGTCAGCACTGAGGATGAGTTTTCTACCTGTGTGTCACACTGAGCCCTGCCGTCATGCTGCCATCTTCCCTGTGCTTCCCTTCCCCAGTACCCACACTTCCTCAAGAGAGATGGCAACAAACTGCAGATCATGCTGCAGCGGAGGAAGAGATACAAGAACCGCACGATCCTGGGCTACAAGACCCTTGCAGTTGGCATCATTAACATGGCCGAGGTACAGGGTGCTGGGGGCAAAGGGGAGCTTCGCATGGCCTCCGTGTGCCAGCGCTGGGAAGCGAGCTGGGCTGGCTGGCGGGTGCTCGGTGCTGTGAGTGTTCTGGGTTGCTGGCTAGCTATGAGAGAGAGGGGGTGGGCTTCCAGCTGCCATTGTGTCACCCTGGCAAGGGGTTTGTCTGTCTGCCTAGGTGATGCAGCACCCGACGGATGGCGGGCAGCTTCTGGGCCTCCACAGCAACATGAAGGATGTGAGCATCCGAGTGGCTGAAATCAGCATCTACTCTTTGTCCAGTCAGCCCATTGACCACGAGGACGGGAACATCCCCTCAGGTCCTAAAATCAAAGCTTCAGGTGTGTTAGCACTCATCACAGACCTGAAGGCAAGCGTTTGGGACAGGGCATGAGTAACGGAGTGTGTCCCCAAGCGCCTGCCAGCAATACCAGTCATTTCACTGGAGCCATGACAGGCACCATGCTTAGCTGTGGCATTTGCATTGTCTGCTTTCAGATCGCTCCCCAGACATTGATAACTACTCCGAAGAAGAGGATGACAGCTTCTCCTCAGAGCAGGAAGCCAGCGATGATGCTGTGCAGGGTCAGGTAAGGGAGGTCTGTCAGGGTGGCTTATATCCTGGTCCTGTTTCTGGAGCAACAGTCAGGGGTTGAGGGTCCCGATCGCACTAAGCTCTTTCATCTCAGTTGTAAGCATTTGTCAGGGTTTCAGAGGGCAGAGAGCTAGAATACCTGACAGAAGGAAGAACTGTGGGCTGCTGTCAAGTCTATGGTGGGGCAAGGGACTTTGGAGAGCCATAGGTATCACCCATGTGTGCTTAGAGACGTCTGGTCTGCAGCACAAAACCCTGCTGAGGTCCCTCCACCTTGCACCAGATTCCCGTCTCCCTGTGATAACAGGCTGGAGGCTGCCCTCTCTCAGAGAGAGCAGAGCTTTTCGGAAGTACAATCTGGGTCTGAAAATGGTCAGAGGCAGCAGACCCATCCTAGCCCTGTGACGAGCTGTGCCACTGCTGTTTGCTGTCCTCTTGTTGTGGTGCCTACACTTCAGGCTGAAAAAGACTTGTGGTAGTGTGCTGGTCAAGCACAGGGACAAACTCCTCTTCAGGGTCCTCCACATTACCTGTCCCATCGTGCTGGGTTAACACATCAGGGCCCTGTTTACCTGGGAGCTGTGTGCATCATTGAGGCTGATCCCTGGAAGAACACTTTTTGTGAGCTCAGGTGCGCCCTCTGAGCTAGCCCTAGAGAGGAGAGAGCAGGAGAACAACACATGGGTCACAGGGGGACTGGTCAGTGCAGAGAGAAGAGGTTTAGGTCACAGCTTGCAGAAAGCTGCTGTCTCTTCTCTGAATCTTGCTGGTGTATGTCCCCCAGGAGGGGCCTGGGGGCAAAGGCACAGGGGACAGTGCTAAGGAAGGAGAAGGACCTGCATGGAGAGAGGCAGGAGAACTGAGAAGCAAGACTTTGGGAGCAGAGTGGACCAAAGCTTTTCAAAACAGGGGGCAGGCATGGGGCAGAGGAGCTTCTAGGAGCTGCTGCGCCCTGCGCTCTGAGTTGCTCTGATGTGCTCTGACCTTTTGTCTGCAGGATCTGTTTGATGAAGAGGATGACTTGAGGAAAACCAAGAAGGCTAGGAGGAAAATGATCCGAACCACATCAATGACCAGAGTAACATCAGCATTTACAACGTGATGGAAGGGATTCACTCCCTCCCCTCCTTGCAGGGAGCAAGGAGGGTTTCGGGAGGAATTCTGGCACTGGTGCAGAGCCGGGGAGGGAGCCCTTGACTCTGAGAAGAGGGGCCAAACCTCTTGTCCTTAATGAGTTAACTTGTTGCTCAGGGCTGTACCCCAGCTCATGGTCTGTACTGTGTTTAGCCTGGCTTCCCATCAGTGATGATCTGTGTGCAACACAGTTTTCGCTTGCTGCCATGACATGGTTCTTCTCTTTCCCTCCCTGAGGAACGGGAAGGCTGGCATGAGGAAGGGTGAGCCATTAGCAGCTCTTCTGCCTGTCAGCAGAAGGGGGGAGCTGCTCTGCCAGCCTCCTGCTCTCCAAGCATCTCCTCGTCCCCATCTGCTTCAGCCCTGCAGGTCCCTGGCACCTTCTTCCTGAGTTTGTTCCCCATCTTTTCTTGCTTGAAGGCAGCGTTCCTCAACCAGATGGTCTGGGGAGAAAGGGGATTTAAATGGAGAGAAAGTGCTGTTCCAGCCTGTAGCAGAGAGAGTCCTTTCGCCCTCCCTCATGCCTAGATACAGCGGCTTCTTGCAGAGTCCAGATTTAGTCCAAATCCTACAGCAAATTTAAAGAGCAAGGGAGATCATAGCTGACCTTGGGCCTGTGGGCCCAGAGAGGAGCCGACGGCATGTTAAAGAGAGTAACCATGGCCAGTACATTAGTCATCTTGGAACCTGCTTTGGTAGCTCTGCTGATCTTTTTAATTCCTTTGTTTTGTTTTAGCAACCGAACTTCAAGCAGAAATTTGTGGCTTTGCTGAAGAGGTTTAAAGTGACAGAGGAGGTAAGAAGCAGGAAGGCTGCCCCACGTGGCAGTGTCTCCTGCAGACGTGTAGGTGTCAGAGTGCTGGTTCCCACTCACTGGGAGCTCGAGGCATGAGCCACAGGTGCTCAGGGGTGTTACCAAAGGTGGTGTGAGATGTGGCACAGACTGGAGCTTGGCTTTTCCAAAGCCTTCTGCTTCAGGAAAGCAACTGCGGGCCTCATGCTTAAATCACAACCACCTTCCTGTTGGGGAGGAGAACCAGGGGAAGAAGGGTGCTGTCATGCACTGGCTCTGCCCCAGGACCTGGCATGGCAGTGGCAAGCCTGTTCACGAGTGAGACAGCAGGCCAGCATCAGCCTGGAGATAGCTGGTCTTGTCTGAGAGCCTGCACTGAGTGTGCAGCACAGTCCCTGGAGGACCTCCCAGGTGTCTTAACTCCCAGCGAGTATGATGGGTGTCTGAGACTCCTTCGGATGTCACACTCATGGCACCCTCCTTTGGCACGGTGGTAGTGTCACTTGCTTCTTCCACAGGCTGGATTTGGCTCCCTGAGGTGGGAACAGTGCCATGATGTGCCTCGTGGCCGGGAGGGAGTTTGTATGTCCCTGGCCTGGGATGCAGGTGACTCCGTATCTCTTCATTGCCCTCTGCGCTTGCTCCCACAGGTCCTGGACTCTGACCCTGTAGACCAGACCCAGGAGGTGGAGGAAGACCTGGGCTTGCTCTATGACAGCCTGGAAGAGTGCAACAACAGTGACAGTGGCCCGGAGATTGAGGACAATGAGAGTGTGCACAGTACACCCAAGCCCACCCTGAGGTAAGGGTTCCAGGGAGTCACAGGCTGACAGCGCAGTCTGTGGGACCTGGAGAAATGCCCTTTGACACTTTTCTGTTGCTCAGGCTAATGCAGGCGTTATCTTGTCTCCACTCCCATCACCATCTTCTGTTGGCACCACTGAGCTCCTCACGTGCATATTCTAATAAACTCAAACTTGCCCATTAAAACTGGCTTCCTTCACATTTAGTCTCATTTCATTTCCTGCTAGTCTGGCATCTGATGCTTGTTGATCTGCTGGAAGAGTACCTATTTAATCTAAGCCCCTGCTGCTCCCAGCTCTCGTATCTTTCTGCTGACAGTCCTGGACTTCTCAGGGCTCTCCATACGGAAGCATGCCTGTCGTTCGAGCACTTTTTGACTGCTTGGGCCAGTCCCTGTGTCCCTGTGAGATACGCATGCTGCGCTCCCACCCTTTGTGCAGACATGTGACTAGCAACCATCAGCGATGTTCCTCACCCCGTTCCCCAGGCACCCGGTGGCTTGACTTGCTCTGCTGAGCACTGCTGACTTAGCAGAGAGGTCTCCAGTGGACCATGCAGTGAAACCAGGCTTTTCTCCCACATGGTCTGCATTCACCTGGCCTCTCTGCTCATGGCTAGTCTGTCTCTGTGCTGTCCTTTTGAGAGCAAGTTGTCTTTTATTGTCTTTCTACTTGGCTGCCTCGGTGCGCTGGGTCTCTTCTAACCAAGCCAAGCTTACTTGTCATTGTTGTTTCTATAGTTTGGTTTTTAAATATAGTTTGGATTAGCTGGAATCCCTGCTGAAGGTACTTAGCAGGGGTGGCAGACTTGGTCTGCCACAAGCAAATTGTATGAAATTAAACCTGCTGGATTCAGGAATGCATGGGGCACTGGGGAAGAAACAGGAAGATGGCAGAAGTCATGTCTTCTACAAACCCACAAGTTGTCGTGAAGGAGACAGGAGGCACGTGGGCAAGGGGGAGCTGCTTGGGTGGTCTGCTTGGACTCCAAAAGGAGTTTCGCATGGTCTCTCATGAAAGGCTTTAAAGAAACAAAGGTTCTCTAGGAGAAAAAGGAAGGTCTTTTAGAGGTTAGATAATGGTTTGTGTAGGTAAACTGTGTAAAACTATGTAAACTGCAGATAAATAGGAAAGTCTATTGAGAGTATTTAAATATAAGACCCTGCTCTGGCTCTGCAAGTGCCTACTTACAAACATCTAGTCACTTGGAGAGCATCCTAGAGTAAGTGATGGTTTGTGCTTGTACTTGCCGTTACCATCTTCCTTGGGTGTTTGCTGCTGTCTCTGGCTGGACAGCCTGCTGGGCCCTGGGCTGTTTTTCAGCCTGCACGCAAAGTGTCCCTAGCCTGGTTTGCTCTCTAGTGCCTCAGTTTCTGGCAGTGCTGAATGTGTATCTCCTTGAATTCGCATTACTGGGTGTGTACTTCTGCTAAGGGGACGTGGAAGCCGGCTGCCGAGGTCCTTAGTTACTGACTGCATGGTTCCAAGGCCTTGCGTTGCCTTCTCAGCTGGTGATGACCTTCTAGCCCAGCCTGTAAATTCAAGATGTGATCCTCACGTTGAGTTTGTTTATTGTCATAGGCAGCCTTGCTAGACACTGGGAAGGTCTCTGTCGAGCAAGGGCATTAAGGTAGTCGTTAATGGTGAGCAGTGGCTGGTGCCCTGTATTGGGCCAGTGGTGATGGGAGCAGATAGCCATCCTTTTGATCGACCAGGGAGGCCACGCAGCTGTGGGCTGCTCCTGCACTGGGGTGAAACTGGAGCTAGAACTGAGGCTGTTAGGTAAGACCTCAACAGTCAGAGCCTTTGATTGAAGATCAGAGGTGAAGGAGCAAATGTCTCCAGAGGTGACTTGGAAAGCGAATGGGAAAGAGGAGGCTAATTCATTGAAAACAGAAGGAGGTTGTGCGGAAGGGCTGGAATTTACCTAAATCTCAACCTGCTGAGACTCGGACTCCGTCATGCCTATAGAAGAGCCTTTAAACTGCAGAACAGGGAAAGCGGAGAACTGCAGAAGAGCTCTGTGCTCAGTGTAACACATTCTCTGTGGATGAAAGCTTCTGAATTACAAGTGAGAGAGGGCAGAAACAGACACAGCTTCCATGAGGAACAGGGAGACAGCCCCATTTAAATGGGGCGTTGAGGGCCAGACCGTGTGTATACAATCTAGACACATCCAATGTCTGAGAAAAAAGAGGAGATGAAGATACCTTTTTGAGGTGCCAGGGGTATGTCACGTTGTGGTGGGATTACTGGGACAGTACAGAGGACTGTGGGAGATATGCTGATTGGGGGGTGAATTAGTAGAAAACTTACATATTTCTCTGGTTTGACTCTTAAGTTGTTAACACGGTCTGTATGGATTGAAATTGCTGGCTGAGAAAAGGCAAGTGCAGAGTAAGGACTGTACAGGGTGGTGAAAATGCCCGAGGTCCTGTAGCAGAGATTGGAGGGGTGGAGAGAGCAGAAATATGTTAATAACAGGAGACATCATTTATCCCTGTGTCACCTGGTAGAAACGTCCCACCCGGGCACAATGCCGACTCTAAACCTGTAGCTTGGGTAAACAAACATGTCGTGAAGCAGCTGGTTGCAGAGCCAGTGAGAGGAAGATCGAGCCTTGACTTCTCCCAGCCAGTGTACAAACACTGCTGCTGAAGAGCTGCTCTGTGGTGGGGACCATCGTTTACTGAGATGAAACGTCCCTGTAGGAGCAGTAAACGCAAAGAACCTGACAAACACTGTTGTGCCTGGCAGCGCAGCGTGCTGTATACAAGTGAGGAAACATGTTCAAAGGAAAGTAAAAGGAGCAGCCGGGATGTTCAGAGGTCTGTAGGTATCCTGTAGAAAGCTGCAGATGTATCCAGACGAGGACGATAGAAAGCAATGGAGACTCTGGCAGAGTCGTAAAACAGAAGAACTGCTCTATATCCAGTGCCTCTGTAGCCATCCTTGGAAGCCATCTGCACACCAGGCAGATCAGGAGAAACTTTTCATGGGAGTTAGTGAGCAAATGTCTACATCCAGCTTGGAGGGAAGCTGGCTCACATCTCCTGCAGGAAAGCCACACACTGCAGATGGGCTGCGATTGCTGCAAGGGTCCTGGGAAAGCTGACGGGTGAGATCCAGTGATAGAGCCTGCTTGTTTCCTAAAGACTGGCCTTTGAGCAGCCCACAGGATGTGGAGGGGGTCCTTGGCAAGTAAATAATGGGTGGAAAAAGGGGAAACAAAGGTCGAAGCTCTCACACTGTGATGGCAGAGACAGTCCTGCTGCCCCAAGGGTGTTCCTGTGTTGACCGTTGTGAGTTGGGAACAGGACCTTGGAGTTGCACTGTGCAGCTCTACCAAAACATCAGCTCAGAGATGTGAAAAAAGGCAAATTTAAGTGCTGGGGAATAAAACAGGACATTGCTGTGCTGCTACACGACCTCACATGTGATTCTGTGTGCAGTACTGTGGACTTCAGAGCCTCTGGAAAGGGGAAAGCAGAAAGGAGGGGGTGGAAGCTGCTGCTGTAAGTGAATGCAGCAGCAACAGTCAGAGGCAAGGAGCCCTCACTGGAAAAAGGGGAGGAGAAGGGAGAGCAGCAGAAATCACTGGAAGCCGTGGTGGTGTGGAGGGGGCAGAGAGGTTCAGCAGCACGCTGGAGTCGTGATGTTGACAGAGACCATGTACCAATGGGACGGGGCAAGGTGGCGGGTCCTCACCCTGCACTGCGGTGGCAGGGGATCAGCTGAGAGAGAAGTTGCTGCTGGCTAGGAGACAGGGACCCTGCCTCCACCGCACTGGGGTCACAGGTCCGGCCCTGTTGGTCTGGGGGGGCCCTGTCCTGTCCCTGCACCCAGCATCGCTGCAGCAGACTGTGGTGCGGGGGGCTGTCAGTCTGCTGTCGGTCTGCTCCTAGGCTGTGAGTCGCTCGGACACTTCGGTGTCTGGCCCTGTGTCCCACTGGGGACCTCTCCACAGCGCTCTGTGCTTGGGACAGGCCGGCGGGGGCGTGCTGGGGTCACGGTGACTTTGTTCCTCTCTTATTCCTGCCTTTTTCTCTCCCGTCTGTCTGTCTGTCCGTCCGTTCGTCTGTCTGTTTCTCTGCAGGCGTTTCTTTGAGGGAGTCTCTCATTCTGGTTCCCAGACTGAGATCGGCAGTCTGCACAGCCAGAAAGGGCAGGATCAAGAGTCGGGCAGCCCTGTGAGTTACACCACCACCACCACCACCACCACCTCTTGCCCCCTTCCCTCCCCAGCCAGCCCAGCATCCCCGCGGTGCCTGCAGCTCCCTCTGCGACCACAGCTCCTGGCAGCACCTGCCTGGGGCTGCTCCTTCCCTTCTTTCCTCTTCTCTTTCCCAGTGCAGGCAGACAGGTAGCGATGGGGGGCACCCCCTGGGGCCGGTCCCAGGGGGACACCGGGCTCCCCTACGGGAGCATGTGTTGTGTGAGGCCAGGCGTGGGTCACTGGCAGCTGCCCTGCTCGGGGCGCTCTGGCCAGCTCTGACCCCGCTCCCTGTCCCCCAGGGCGAGGCGGACAAGCGGAAGCCGGGAGTGCTGCGACCGCAGGAAGAGCCAGGAGTGGAGGTCCCTGCAGTGGTGAGTCCAGGCGATGGGGTGTGGAGCCGGGCTGGGGCTTCCTCAGGCCCCACCTTGCTCACTGGGGTAGCCTGGGAGTGGGACTGGGGGGACAAGCAGACTGGGCTGGAGATCAGCAAGGGTGGAAGGAGGGTTAGGGTCTGCAGAAGATGCAGCCCAGCCCCCTCGAGGCCCTGCAGCCCTGGTTCTCCAGCGGGGCCACCAGGCCTGTCCTGGACGGGGGCACCCGTGGGTGTGGGAGCAGGGCAGGGAGAGCGGCGTGTGCGAAGTGACTGTGTGTGGCCCTCAGGAGCTGGCTGCAGAGGAGCCGTGCCCACGGCTGGCCCCCGCAGAGGCCGCCACGAGGGAGGGCAGTGTGGACAGGCTGGTCCAGCTGGGCCCCGGGACCAAAGCCGAGCTCCCCGGTGCTGTGTCCCCCAGGTAAGGAGGGTCCGCGCCCCGTGCCAGGCCTGGGAGGGCCCACGCTGGCTCCCTGGAGCGGGTGGGGGCTGGCGGAGGTGGGGTTTCCTCAGCAGTGTTGCTCCTCCTTCTTGCTCACAGCAAGGCAGAGAGCAAGCAGCTGTGGCGTCCCCGCAGCACCTCTGTGAAGGACCGGCAGAGCTCCAAGGGACAGGGTGGCCGCGCCAGCAGCCTGGACAGCGAGAGCTCTCCAGACTCATGGCACAGCACCCAGGTGAGGCCCTGGAAGCCGCCTCACCTGGAGGCTTCTCGCTCGAGACCCCTGCCAGGTCTTCGGCTGTGGGCAGAGCGCCCGAGGCAGCCAGCTGGGGTTAACCTTTGTGCTGGTGCTGTCATAGGTGCCCCGAAAGTCTGTTTACGATCAGCTGAACCAGATCCTGGTCTCAGACGAGCAGCTCCCCGAGAGCATTGTGCTGGTGAACGTCGCGGAGTGGCAGGGGCAGGTGAGCAGGCGCCACGGGAGCTGGACGTGCGGGGGGAGCAGAAGCGGGGTCCCAGGGCATTCTTCCAGCTGTGGCAGGGTGTCCTAGGGAAACTGGCACCAGCTGTGCCCACCTCTTCCCCAGTGTGGCTCTTTCTTCAGGGAGATGGTGCGTTAGCATGGTGCTGAGCTACACACGTGGGAGTCTGGTGTGCCTCCTCTGCCATGTGCCGCACACCAGCGCTGCTGGGTCCTCAGAGCACGATGCCCTGAGCAGTCCCAGAGAGGCTGGTTAGCGGACTGTGCCTTGTGCCCTCTCTGCTTGGTGCCAGCTCCCGGTGACCGCGCTGGTCTGAGCTTTGTTGGGTGCCCTGGCAGAGGTGCCAGACTCACTCTGCTGGCACCAGGCCCTGGGACGCAGCAGAGGTGCTGTGTCCCACTCAGAGACAGGAGAGCGCAGCCCGCTGCTCCCAGGGAGCGTGAACTGCAGTGTCAGAGCTGGGGTCTCTGGGCAGGGAGGTGCGTGAGGCCTCATGCTGGTCACCCCCTCCATGTGAGGACGGGCTTAGCCCCTGACGAGCACCTCCCTCCCAGTGCACGGAGGAGGTGACTGCTGGGGGTGAGCAGGGCCACGTACGTGTGCACAGACATGCAAACAGCAGCTACAGCAGGACTGGTCAGACCCCTCTGGGATCCTGCAGCTACCTCTGACACGCAGAAACAGCGCTGGAAAATCAAGGCAGGGTTTGTGGCAGAAGAAAGGGCTTCTCAGTGAGAGGTGGTGCAAGCCATGCATCCTTGGCGTGCTCCTGCTCTAGCTCTTGTCCTGATGGGGAAAAAAGGAGCAATGCCCAGTCCCAGACCCTGTCATGGCATCTTCTTAGGCCCCTTGTCTAGCAAAACTGCCAGGTTTGCCACTGTTCAGCTGCACACGGACACTTAAAGAGGCACGGAAGGATTTTGGAGTGCCGCAGGGGGAGAGAGCGAGGGAAGGGAGTGAGCAAAGGGGGATTTAGCCTAGAGCTGGGCCAGGCTGTGGGGTGGCAGGATTTAAATCGGAGGGTCTCTGGACCAAACCCTTTATCTCAAGGGACACAGCCTGGTCCTTGGGATGGTTTTGCCCTTGCCGTGGCAGGATGGTGACTGCTGTGCTGAAAGGCGAGCGCAGGGCCCTAGGGCAGCCAGACCCCTGACGCAGAGCTGGGAGGAGCGGGGTGCTGGGGTGTGCAACGGGGGGTGGCTGGATGGCTTCAGCCTCCCTGCACGGCGTGGGTGGGGACAGGGGACAGGGCATGCACGGGCTGGTGCTGTCCCCTGCAGGGTGCCTTAACCCGAACTCTCTGCCTTGACAGTACGTGAGCGAGCAGCTCCAGGCGCACAAGCAGTTGGTCGTATCCACCTGCTCCGTGGCGGACATCCAGGCAGCCTTCAACACCACGGTCTCCCGCATCCAGCGATAGTGAGTACAGCTTGGCCTCAGCCTGGCATCTCCCTGTGACCACAGGGAGGGGCTGGCAAGGGCCCTGGCACCCCTAGGGCTCGTTAGGGCCCTTTGGGATTGTGGACACAACTGTGGGAGCCGGCGTAGGCCCTGGGGAAAGC
>Ga0065711_1045811_pt1 | contig 13251 bp, 13 predicted proteins | sample Hoacrofraction12_FD_59098 | JGI IMG/M metagenome (GOLD analysis project Ga0065711, IMG submission 59098) | Hoatzin crop microbial communities from Cojedes, Venezuela - Epithelial fraction 12 v2 (version 2) | ecosystem: Host-associated > Birds > Digestive system > Esophagus > Crop | place...
GGGGGGTTTTGTTTGGTTGGTTTGAGTTTTTCTTTTGTTGTTTGTTTGGGATTGTTTTTTTTTTTAATATACAATAAGAAAATGAATATTTGTCCCTTGAACTGATGTCTCTGACCTCCCTTGGGCTCCCTGGCCTTTTTGTTTATTTGTCTTCAAATAAAGAGTATGTGTAGCATCAGATAAGTAAGGGGAGAAGGGAACTGACAAAAGATTGAAACTTTTCCAAGAAAGTCCAATAAACAGGCATTTATAATGCAGATGTTTCTGAACCACCTTGTTGAGCACCATTAAATTCACCTTTATGCTGCAAATCCCCAATACCAAAACACCTGAGACTGAACCACAAAGGAGTTTCTGTCAACATACCCAAGCCTAGTGACTGTTATTTATGTTTTAAATCTCTGACAAACATGCCTAGTTACTGTTATTTATGTTTTAAATCTCTGACAAACATAAACCAAACTTATTTGGTGCAATATATGCAAATGTGCTATGAAATACTGGTGTGTTTCAGATTTCAAAGCACGTATTTTCTTGTGCTGTTTTCCACATAATCTAGCCTCAAATAAAGGCATCAGTAATTTTGACTTGATTACACTATAATTATTCAAATATCTTTAATTTTATACTCTGGACTAATTTCCATATCCGTTGTTGTCATTAAAAGAGATTGTAATAGATAATGTATCTCATGTATTTCCCCCTAATTGAAAAATGCAGTCCTTGAACAATAACAGTTATGTCAACAATAACAATCCCATTTAAAGGCTACTTTGGCAATACAGCTGTAATTATTGCAAACGTAAACTATGGTAAGCCACCAGCATTAATAGCAGAGCAGGAGGACAAGCTGCCGATAGTTAACTTTGTCCTTTTTGCCAAGTTTCTGTTTCTTCACCACAAGCCAGTAGACAATGTTGGAACTTCACCAGGGAGCTCACAAAGCAAGCTTATTATTTCTAAAACTCTATAATATCCAGGCTATGTCCCAAGTAAATTCAGTGTAGTTGTCTTGTACTGAAGACCCTGCAGAACCTCCCCAGCTGGACCTTCCAGCAGTTAGTGACTCCCAGCAGAGCCCCAAGTCATGGTGCAGCATAATCTTCTCTGCCAAAAGGTGTGCTTTCCCCAAATAACCTTTCTTGTTGGCAGATTCTTGCTGGGTATGGAAAGCGAGGAAGGGTAGAAGAATTCACCAGGAAAAGTGCAGCTAGGACAAATGATGACAGAAGTTACTTCTTCCCAGATCTCCCCCAAAAGTGGAAAGAAAATCAGGAGGGAAAATGCCAAAAAGAGTGCATGGAAAAGATGAGAGAAGAGTGAGAAGGGTTAAAAGATGGAGACTGAGACAACAGAAGATATAGCAGAAAAGGAGATAAGAGAATAGAAGGGGAAAATTAACTATAAGAAAAAGGAATCACACACGAAGAAGAGGAAAACCAAAGGACAGTCAGAGACATAAAAGAGTGCAGATGCATGAATTTCATATTTGTCAAACACCAACACAGCTCTGAGGAAGAGGTTCAGGTGCCATGTGCTGGAATAAAAGAGAGGATGGAAATATCAGATGAAATTATGAAAATGAAAAAAAAAAAAAAGCTCTTCAGGGGAAAGATTGCCTTTTTATTGTGTGCTTTTGCAGAAGTCAGGAGAATAGGATTTTTAGCATAACTCTTTTCTGAGTGCTACTTCAGTACAAATAATTAATAACAATAACAGTCAAAATAATTCATAAGACTAATGACTTTACAAATGATTTTGTGCAGTTCTCAAGGGTAAGTTCTCCTTTCCCTCAACTCGCTACCCAAAAATCACCAGCGAATTTAGCAGCTTCCCTTGACAGCTCATCTTATCTTTCTCCTTTTCTTATTTCAGCTTGAATTATGGGCCAATTAATATATTTTCTACCTTATAAGCGGAGCCAAAGAAACCCCCTACAGTTAGCTCCATGCTGAAGCTGACTGCATGTTGTGTTGAATTTGTAATGAACACCCTTCTGCTGGCAGTCGGCAGTGCTTTTTCGAAGCCAAGCATTTTGCATAGGTAAATAACAAATGCTGGGTTTGTCAGATCTCTGGAACACTGGCATTTTACCATGGATATTGCAGTGTCTGATTGGCACGCTACAGTGTTAATATCTCTTTTTAAATGTATGCTCTCAAAAAAATGAGTTTCCCTGCAATCACTTATGTTCATTAACTCATACTTACAAAATATGGACCAATTCCAGCAGAGCCTACTCACTCTTCCTTCATCCTGATGTTTTTCTCTTCTATTACAAATGTTGGGCTGATTTTTTAGCAAGAACAAAACCACAGAGAACAAAAGCCCAGGGAGAATTATCTGGTCTGCTTGCAGACATGAGCCATGCTCTGAGCTGTCTGGATGCAACTCTGCCTAGAAGGATGCATCCATGGCTTTCAGCAGATGCCAAGGGCCCCACCTTCATCGGATGCCCCCCGTGTCTGCAGTGTCCTGCCAAGGTCCATCCAGCTGGACATGAGAATGTTCCTATACATCTGCCACCCACTGCATTTGTCCTTGTTCTAGCTATCCAACATATGTTGTGAGAAAGGGGAGAACTGGACAACCTTAGTGTTGAAAGCCTTTTGCTGTCCTACTGTGAGCTCCTTCTAGTTTCTTACCATCTTGATTTCTAAATGAAAATATTCTTCAGGTGCAATTTCTCAAAAAAAACCCCAAAAACCAGAACAACCCACCAAACACCAGAGCAAATCATCACTTTCTCTTACAGCTCCTTCAAAGTAAAATAAGTGGACTAGCAAAGATTTCTCTTTCTTTACAGTCATGCCACTATTGTGCATGTGAATGACTATCTTCCCAAATGGCAGTTGTCAGATAGCACTGTTGTATTTGATCAGTGCCGTTTTAGTTTCGTAGACAAAATAATTTCCATTGAAATAGAATCAGTACAGACTAAGGGGCCGGCAGGCTGCTAGATTGATCTTCTCCAGGATCCTTCTCAATAGTCCTCTCCATCTTTCCTCCATAGTTACAGAGTCAATAGACTAAGATGTAAGATTGAAGGGAAAATGGAAGGCAGCGGAGATTTGTATTTACAAGGATAAGTGATTTTGTTTGCCTGTCCGTTTTCCAACATTGTGGACTCTGAGTTCCTGAAAACTGGTGGACATATTTTAAGAGAATCTGGCAAGAAAATCCAATTCATGTCACCTTTATACTGGTCTCACTAATATTTTACCTTTTCTGCCAACTCTGACCCCAGCACTTACAGAACTTTTTTTTTTTTTTTGGCAGAGGAAGAAAGGGATCCGAAATGTCACCAATTCTGTTTATAAGCAGAAGCCAAAAGAATAGATGGGACATCCATGTGTAGACAAAGACTTTCCTCAATGATTAGAAGTAACTTGAAGAGATTTAGAGGAACGTCACTGTGCTGAAGGTCAGTTGCCACCTCCGCTGTTCTGGGGCCACTGCCAGCCACCAGCAGAGTTTTTCAAAACTTAAATCCCTGTATTTTTAAGTCACAGATTTATTACTTCTAAATGAAACCTCACCGCTATCTCTACAGAACCCATTTTGTGCTAGCAGCAGCTACAGTGCAATAGTATAAACTTGTACTGGTGTGCATGCTCATCATGTTTCAATGAGCAAGGCTCCCCTGTAATTGCATTTTCGTTATAAATCCAATAAATGATAACGCAACATGAAATTACATTTGCTCTTTATGTTGTCATACCACATCATAAATTCATATGGAATGATTTGTCTAGTCTCAAACTAAAGGACCCACTCAGCAAGCCGCTCTCAGGTTTTCCCTTCTGTGTTCCTAAATAGTATTCCCTAATACTGTTGGTAGAGCTAAAAATGAGCTGGGGAGGGGGCGGGAGCGTGTTGCCTAGGAGGCAAAATATCCTCACATGTTCATAAAAATAAGTGAAAACAACAAATCTGCATCAACTTTCCTTAAATAACAACAGCAGCCACACAATGGCAGGCAGCAGCACTCGGAGACAGCTGGGCCTTACTGAAATAAGGAGGGGAGAGTGGCGCAAACAGAAATCAGCATCCTTGAGTACTGACATGGTTCGTTTTGTAAAGGTCTCTAAATAGCTCCCACACCGCGGGACACAGTTTTAGACAACCCTGTGACAGAAAAACATTTCCAACTTTTCCTACATCAAGAGAAAATATGATTTGTAGTAGCTGCTGGCAGCGCTAACATGAGCTAGTATCAGATATATCCCGCAAGTAATTTATAGCTAAGCCGGACTGACACTTCAAGGAGCACCTCTCAGCAACAGGGAGTCACTGATCAGCTTGAGGAATATTCCTAACGCTGGAGCCACCCCCTCACTTTCAAAACCGCCTTCTGAGGTAGCCTTCCAGCACGTGACTGGTCTGACACCAGGTCCCAACAGTCCTTGACAGCCTCCCGCATCTACCGTAGGCAGTAAGCAGGCTGTTGTCTGCCCTTCAGAGGTTCGGCAATTAACAATCCATTTTATCACGCAATATTAACAGCTGTAATAACAAAGCCAACCCGAGCAGCAGCAATCTGCATAACAACAAAGGGAAAAACAAAACCTGCGGTACTTGGAAGATGATTAAATGGAGCTGGTTGCCTCAGAAGAGTGGAAGCTGGTTATGCAGGGATGAAAATAGGGAGAAGGAAGTAGAAAGCCGGAAGAGCTGCCTCCCTGCACCAGTTCTGGGCTGAGAAGATGCAACTGGTTTGACTTCTTTGAAACCAAACACCGAGACACATTCACATTCAAGGTAAATAGGTGCACGTACCAACCCAGCAGCTCCCCGTGCACATCACATCACCCGGCTGTGGTGAAGGTGCCACCTACAGAGCCAACCACCTTCACCCAGCCCCTGGGGCTGCCCAAGGGGACAGTCCCCTTCCCCCAAAGGACCTGTTGGAGAAAATATAAAGTGGGACTAAAAGAGCTCAGCCAGTTGGCTCACTGGAGGGGATCACTTGACCCTTAAGCAAAAGAGTCACAAGGAGGAAGGGACTGAACGCTCCACAGAAGGTCACAAAGGCTTCACTTGACCACTGGCTTCTATTGCAACTACATTAACATTTTTCTTTCTAAATTTTGCAAAGGTTTTAATAAACTATTGATAGGGCAGGACGTTTCTGGTAGTTATCTCCTCAGGCTGAAACAGCCAGAGGCCTGAGGAAGAAGTGGCTGACTGTTCCCCAATCCAACCAATGCCAGCAATAGGGAGATGAACTCCTCGGTAGAACAGAAGACACAAAACCAGTGATTTAATTTTACACATAAATACAAATATAGGATCACACAGCTGCAGGTACAGAACTGCCCTTTTTCAAAATGCAGATGTCCGATTTCCTCAGCCCACTGCAGAGCTCTACAGACATTCTCACCTTGTTTCACATCCTGAACTCCAACTGGAAATTATTCATGCAGACCAAAGCCGAACCGAACGCAAGTGATCTGCATTGCAGATAAGGGAGCTAAAAGACTTGTTTCGGAAGGAAAAGTTTAACTGGCTAAATTACTTGACTTAAATACTTGCCTCCAAAGATTATATTATTTAATCGTGTTGATATTTGCATGGTGATAGCTGGGTTTTATACTTTAATCTGCCTGAATTAAAGTGAATAAATTGGGCGATAAATCTTTAAAAATCAAGCTGGACCTCCTATCTCACCAATTTTATCTTTGCTTTGGGACTCAATGCTATTTTGATTAGATACTTGCCCTTTTCTCCGAATTCCATATTATACCAAATTCATTACGATGATTGCTGTAATCTGTGTAGCTCTAACTGTAAGCCTCTTCAATAAATCTCTCCTGCTTTGTTTCTGCCAGGTTCTGTAACGGCATCAGGACACATAGGAGTGAACAGGCTTGGGCAAGACCCAGCCTGTGAGATCACTTTGCCCATCCCATCCCTGCTCCAGGTCTGGTGGAGTCAAGGAGCCACATTACCACCCACAGTGAAGGCCACACGAATGATATAAAGGAAAAGGCCCTGACTCTTTTTGAAAAACCTGCAGAGATTATAATAGTAATAACTTACTGCTCTCAGATATATGGAAAATGCCAGTTTCCTGTTACCTGGAAAAGTAGAAAAAGGGAGGGGGATTTTGAATATCTAGTAGATATTTCTGTTAGAAGAAACGAGAAAAGTTATCTAGAATTTGCATTCTAAATCAGCTCCTTAAAAAGAGACAGAAGGGGTCTTAGTTCTGCAGTATTGCTGCTTAGGCAAAGCATTCAGAATTCAAATCCGACTATTAAATGCAAAAAGATAAAGAATAACGCACAGCGATTACTTTTGTTCGCTGTTTCCAGTTTTGCTTTACAGATATAAAATATACTTAAATCTCTGTCACTATATTATCTCTAAATGTTGCTTATAGTGAAAAGCTGGATATGCTTTCCTGACCATAACGGAGGTGTGGTAGTAAGTTGAGCTTCAATGACAATGACAGGCTTAAAATTATAAACATAAGATGTTTTATATTCAACCAGTGCATAACTTTTATCAGGAAATAATGGGCTGTACACACCTCCCTCTCCTTTGCTGAACAGATAAATCAGCAGTGCTATTTCTAAACCTTACAACTAAATAACCTGTTTAATTTAGTAATTAAGAGTTTGCCTGGGACATTAATATGTGAGATTTGACTTGATTTCTGGGTATCAGAAGAGTATCTAATAAGCAGCACAACGCTGCGAGCCTCTGACTTGGTTGTACTTTTCCTGGCTAACTTTAATCGAGTGCTGCAGTCACTGAGCCATGTTGGTTGCACTGTGTGTAAACAGCAAGTGCCTCTTGCCTCGCTGCAAAGTGTGGGAGGAAAAAAAAAGAGCCTGCGCAGTAAAGGAGTCCGTAAACGTCCAGTGGGCTGAAAAGGCAGAAACGCCTGCTGTAATCATGCTGGATGAGTTGGAAAGCAAGGGTCTGGTAACTGTCTGCTCTGTGCAGGCTTCCCCAAACAAACATACTGCGCCTAAATTCCCAGGAGGAATGTGAAATGAAACAATTCCTCAAATCGCCATTCATGAAAGAGAAATCCAGACCATCTGCCGCAACCTGCATTTCACAGCCACATGGGCATAATACTGACCCAGGAGAAAGAGTACGGGGACTGTCAGTCAAGGGGCAGAACGGCAAGGGAAGACAGAAGATGCGTCCTGAGGAACAGCCCAGAAACGAAGGCAGGCTCATTCACACACTGGACAGCCCATTTAGGCACTTTCACTATGCTTACTTGCACTGAACACCAAGAGTGCCCTTCTTCACCTTATTACTCCTTATTAACTTTGCCCCATTATGCTCTGAGAAAGGAAGATGCTCACATCACATCACTTTTTACAAGGGCATGGAGTGATAGGGCAAGGGGTCATGGCTTTAGACTAAAAAAGGGGAGATTTAGACTGGATATAAGGAAGAAATTCTTCCCTGTGAGGGTGGTGAGGCCCTGGCACAGGCTGCCCAGAGAAGTTGCGGCTGCCCCCTCCCTGGCGTTGTCCAAGGCCAGGTTGGACGGGGCTCTGAGCACCCTGGGCTGGTGGAAGGGGTCCCTGCCCACAGCAGGGGGGTTGGAACGAGATGATGTTTGAGGTCCCTTCCAACCCAAATCATCCTATGATTTTGTGACACGCTCTGTACTATCCCACAGGACGTGGCAGATGTACTACTCTGCTCTCTCATGCCTGTGCCACAGTGAGATTTTCTGGAGAAGACACATCACACTCCATGACTTGTCGCTCGCAGCCAGAGGCATTGCATCAGTGCCTGCTAAACTAAAAGATATCTATAAAATGACAGCAATTTCCTCTTACAACAACTAAGTTCGCTGCTTCTTCCGTGTTTCAACCCCGTGGGAGCCTAAAAAGTATTTGAACTCTGGATGTGGACTTGGGTTCCAGTACTCACATTTGTTAAAACAAACACTAAGCGGACTACGGCTGATTTACCACCAAATCCAGCAAGCACAAGAAAGTAGGTAGGTCAATACTAAATTGAATCTGATTGCATTTCCCTGGGTTTCCCAGAAGCATTTTGCTCACATTAGTGCTGCATTCAGGAGCCCACAAAAGGCAGAGCTAGAAACACATTTTAAGAGATTTAAAATATTTATAGACTGTGGTTTCATGATTACAATAAAACCTATTGCACTTTTGGGGCATCTCCATTGTTCAGGTCTTCAGCTCTATGAAGAGTTTTCCATTATTAACAGGAGACTGGCAAGTAATTTAACGGTTCTTTTAAACACTACGAGCAAATTGTTGAAGCAAGCCCATATAACCCTGGAAGGAATTTGTGCATGCTCTTCTAGATACAGTTTGACTTTTATCTCCAAAGACGACATGATTTTCTCTTTACTCATTGCTTCTGGCTCTAAAGCTAAATTTGTGTAGCTTACTCCGAAATGGAGTAAAATAACACAGAAGCAGCATCTGCTGCAAGGGATTCAAGCCTCTGTAGAGCTTTACAACTTCTCTTGATTCCTCAACACGCATTTTGCAACATCTCAGCCTCTCCAAAGTTTTCACAAACTGGTGGGCACATGTTAAGAGAATCAGAGAAGGAAAACTACCCCATATCATCTTTGCACTGCTCTGTTACTAAGATTTCTGTTACTGTCATTTCTGCTAGTGTGACCCCAACATAAAAAAGAAGAAAGAAAGTATCTGTGTGGATTTTTTGTTTGTTTGTTTAGGGTTTTTTGAGTAAAGAGTTGTAAGGGGGATGTAATCATCTCTGCTCATAACCAGAAGTCGTATCTCGGGCTATTCTATAGAAAGTTGGTCAACAGCATTTTGGCCTGCAATTTCCAGCACCAGATACACCCTTTGATTTTGTACGAGAAAGGCAGCATCAAGAACAAATAGGCAGACTGTTTATCTATGCAAAAAGCAGTCTTCTAATTAATTGTAATTAATGAAGTGGAAATATAGAGATGTCTTGTCTGGTACTGATTGTTAACATCAGGATATTAGTGTCTGGGGGTAGAAAGTAACTGGTTTTAAACTATTGACTGGTTTTAAACTGCAAACATACTGTACTAGGAACTGACTTGCCTCCTATAGACACAGCTTTAAGCAACTCTTGTTTCTCACAGGAGGCAAAGGTGCTGAGCCCCACTTTGTCAGATGCTGCGATAATCGTGGGTGACCAAGGCTGCACTTCGCCGCTTACAGGGATTAAGCAAAGTCACGGCTTCCCTGAAAATTTGGTTCTGTTTTCAGAAGTCTTTATAAGGACAGGGGAGATATTACAGAAATGCATATCAAATTCAACAGATTTCTTTAGCAAAAGAAACCCCCAAAAATACAGAACTGTATATTCTTAGTTCTAAAACTCACTTTTTAAAAATGTTAGCTTCAGGTCAGAGCGTGCAGAAGCACCTCACTGAACTTCAACTCGAGGGAAACCTTGGGAGAGAAGCATTTCTGCAGCTAAACCCAAGCCCATTGCACCATCTGCCGGGCGCTGCTCAAAGCCAGCGCTGACAAAGAAAGCCCTGTCAGGCTGCCAAGCTCACACCCGGAGCTCAGGCCGAAGCACCCTGTCCAAATGCAGGAGCTGCAAGCATTTAAAATCATTTTGAGATTCGAGGTTTCTGCTGAAAGTGAAGCTGGAGCTTACCAACCCCCAAAACTTTGAGTAGTATTGTGTCATGAAAAATCCTGGGTCCTAAAAAGCAAACAAACAAATTCTCAAGCCCTGCAGATAACCTGAATCCAGACAGGATCCTGAATGGGAATCCTAAATAACCTATATGGCTATACAGCCTGACTCCAGGAGTAAAACTACTACTGCTATGGAGATCATTTTGATTTTGCCAGCTAGAAACTCAGCTGACTTCCAGGCCATATTTTGATGTTGGTTTTAACCAGAAAAACCCTACATGGCTTGAAACTCCCAGTTCTGACATAGTGATACACTACATCAATCCACCCAAAACGCCCAAACATCTTATTTTAAAAAAGACAGGAGGGAAGAAGGTGAGGAGAAGGAGGAGCATACTTTTACATTTGAATTTATCTGGCAGTTACATTTTGGTTAGCTGCTCACTTCAGACACAACTTTTCAGCTGACAGAGGCAATGATTGCACTTTGAATTCCATAAAAACATGCCTATCGCCTGCTTGTTCATTTTATGCCTTTTTTGTCCCTGAATGCTTTCTCAGCAAGTCTGAAAAAGACATGAAGAAAGTGTAATTACTATATTCACAGGTTTTACATTCAAATTTGGACCTTTGAGAAGCAGGTATTAGAAGTTAACACAATTAATGAGGACGAGGAACAGAAAAACCTGCTTAAGAATGCCCAAAGACCACACCATAAGGATTGAATTTCCCTGTAAAACAGTTCAGGCATCACAGCGATTGATGCTACAGATCAAGCAGTGATGGCTGTCGTGTTTGGAATTTCATCCAACATTTCTTCCTTGTATTTGTCTTTCTTGTCCCTAAGCCAGTGGTCAGGGACTCAAAATCAGTTTCTGCTCAAGCACCCCGTTATTCTCCTTCTAGTCACGCTTTCATCAAAACCACAGGTATAAAACTCAGTAGCTTTTTATACGACTGGCCAAAAAATAATTGAACAGTGCTAAGTAATACCTTACACCATTTTCCAGTGAAAATAGTACCCAAAAGCTGCATTTGCTTTGCTCTTGGCAAGAGAGGCTCTAAACAAGGGAGAAGAACACCCTGCCTGGAAATCCCAGGCTATTCTAGAAGACATCACTGAAAATAATCTCTTCTAGCCCCAGCCTGTAGTTTTATTCACCTACAATTCAGCTGACACCGTTGCCCTGGATTCCTCCTCCTTGTTAGATGAAATACTACGCTACAAAAATGCGTTTGGGAATTCAAAACCCAGGGACAACTGGACTCTGCAATAGCTCTTATGCCCTACTGACACTTAAAAATCCTTTCCTCCCTCCAGTTTCAGCAGTAAAACCAGCTTTGAGACATTTCTGTATTTTTAATATAGTTGACTTCTTTCTGCTGAGCATCTTTTCCCTCTCCTTCCCTCCTCCTTCAGCTGCAGCAAGTTCACAGGCAGCAAAAAAGGAGTTAAAGCAGGAAATATCCAGCAAAAACTGAAATCCCAGCTCACTCTGTCTCATGCAAACAAGGCAGGCAGGAAAATCACCCTGAAAACTCAAGTTTCCGTCATTTTTCAAGTGCCCCCTTGAGAAACTCCCTAGTAATCAAATTGTTCCTAGATCTGCTGGAGCTTATTAAGAAACACCTCTGTAAGCAGAAACAACAAGACCTCTCTGCCAACTGTTTTACCTCAGTGGAGGATTTGTTGGGTAGGGGTCCTAATGGGCTTCTCCATAATCTACTCCTGACACCCGCTGCATATATGGAGAGGTCTCCAGAGGCTGAAAGACTCGCTGCTGTTGCAAGCACAAAACAGCTTCCAGGGTTTACAAGTCTGAGGGCACTCAAGGCATTCAGACACCCAGCCAAAACTGTACAGCAATGAATCAGCAGTCAGTGAGTGCAGGCCCTCTACGAAATAAGCTGGATAGAAAGAGAAATATGAGGAATTATCATTTCAAGCATCTTTTATTGTGACATCCCTTACGTGTATATCAGAATACGTGGGTACAGCTTAGATGCTAACAGGATTCAGGCAGAAATCATAGCCAGACAGAATAAAATACAAAGTAGTTTTGGCTGCTCTGAACTGACAAAGCATCAGTTTCGGCTTAAGTACTCGGCTGGGAGGCTGGTGAACTTGGCTCCCCATTCCTGCTAGTAACCTCACGCCCTAAACCGAAAGTATTAAGTACATAATGTATTTCATTAGAATAGATTTCATTGTGGATATGGTGTAAAAAGCCCCACTTGACTCTCAGCATGTAGCGCGGTTGCTGGAAGACAAATTCAGAGCTATGGATACTGGGGAAATACGCGGAATTACAGCTCTACTGCACATAAGTGCATCCCTAACTGTCCAGGAGAGACCCGAGGACCAAACACTGCCCAGATATCTGGAAAAAAAAGATATTCGTTTTCTCTCACATTTGCTCTGGCTGCTTGCCAAGAGTTTGCACACATTTTCCAGAATTTCCACTCTTCCTATGTGTGTGTATATATATATCATCTCAGTGCACTCAGTAATGTGTTTGGAGTGTGGTCAGCACAGAGCTGGAGGTGAGCCAGCTTCCAGAGGTTGCAATACATGCAGAGGAGACCCACGCTGTTCAAAGATGAAGGAGGGGTGTGTGTGTATATATATATATATATATATTTATATCTATATATCTATACACACACACACCCCCCCAGAGCTAGCGTTCTCAGAAGCAGAAGAAAAATTGCTCATCAGCTGAATTCTTCTTCCAACAAAAAATTATACTCAAAGGCATCCAAAGGCCATTGAAATAATGAAAAAAATCTCGAAATGGTTCCAGGAGAAGATGCACCAAGTGCTCAGTCCCCATGAGGGAACGGCAGGTTCGGACCCTGTACTGTCGCTGGGCTGTGTGTGCGTTGCCACACTCCTGACAGATGGCCAACAACCAGAACCATTGTTTGAATCCGTTCAGTCATGCTTTGGTTGTCTCTAACCTAGGAAAAGCAGAGCCATCAAGGTGCTATTACAATAAATCATCTACTGTTTTCGTGAGGGATAATCTACACACAAATAGGCTGAAGAACGATGCAGATGGAAGGCTGCATTGCTAGTGCCATGTAGCTGATGCAGTTCCATTTTCCACGCACCAAATGGTACCTATTTTTTTTTGCCAACTCATAGACATTTGGATAAGACACCTTACTCTAACTTGTGATATAAAGCCATTTCTAATCACTTACCCACTAAAGTACAGCAAAACAATCAACGCAACTAAGATTAATTATTCTGTCAATGTGAAAAACAGTGCCCCAGACCTTTATATTATAGCTTAAGAACACCAAAGATAAAAATCTACTCAAGAATCCTCTCCAGAGGACAAAAACTTCCCTTTTCTCATCCAGCAAAACAAAAAAAATGAAATAAACCAGCTGATTTTCTTCCAGAATTGGCTTCCCATACTGCCATTATTGAATCTTCAAGGTGACCCGATTTAGGCTGAAAATACCAATAGATTACCAGGAGGAAGGAATAAAAATAGCGCAGAAATGGTATGTGCCATTCTCCTGAGACTCACAAACATGAATGACAAGGACAGAATCTTGCTGTCAGATCAAGCAAAAAAAAAGATAAAAGACAGAAAAGAGTAGCGAGTAGCAGGATAAAACACCCCCCCCC
>Ga0065711_1045818_pt1 | contig 13251 bp, 8 predicted proteins | sample Hoacrofraction12_FD_59098 | JGI IMG/M metagenome (GOLD analysis project Ga0065711, IMG submission 59098) | Hoatzin crop microbial communities from Cojedes, Venezuela - Epithelial fraction 12 v2 (version 2) | ecosystem: Host-associated > Birds > Digestive system > Esophagus > Crop | place...
GTTTTTGTCTTCCCAAGTAAGCGTTAGGTGTGCTGAAGCCCTGCTTTCCTGGAAATGGCAAAACATCTGCCTGTTGATGGGAAGTAGTGAGTGAATTCCTTATTCTTGATTTGCTTGTGCGTGCAGCTTTTGCTTTACTTACTAAACTGTCTTTATCTCAACCCATCAGTTTTCTCACTTGTACCCTTCTGATTGCCTCCCCCATCCCACTGCAGGGGAGTGAGCGAGGGGCTGTGTGGTGCTTAGCTGCCTATGAGGGTTAAACCACAACAGTACATTTTTAGTTATTTCCTCCCCCTCAACACCAATATTTCTTTCATAACTGTTCCCAATCCTGCATTATGTTCTTGTACCAAATATTCTTGGTATCCCACGTATGCTTGGATAAGGAGACTCACAAATGCTAGTTGATTAAATCAGTTAGCTTGCTACTGAAATTTTATCACGACAACAAGAGTCTTCCCAAATCCTCCTTGCATGCTTATTGTATTAAATACTGTAGCTTTCAAAACTCCTTTTATGACTCCCTCTTGTAAGTCAAGTGGGTCTAGCAGGTTAACTGCTTCTCACATAGAAATATTCAGCCTATGCTTCTCAACTTCCCATAATTTTTACTGCATGCCTCTAGAAATGTCTTATTTAGATGCTATTTTTGAGCAACCACAGCATTCCTGAGAACTGCACACCACCATACTGCACAGAAAACATGTAGCTCACTAAGGTGATCTTTCAGATGATTCCTGATTTTATGCCTTGGAGGGAAGAAGTAGAAATTTGACTTGAAACATAGGGTGATCCTACATCTCCCATCCTATCAATCCCAAACCCTTTCGTTACATATCCTTACACTTCCAAATTAGAAATCCAGTCCCCCGTTCCTGTCACTGCCACTCATCTCACCCAAACCAGGAATTAACCTTATCCATCCATACCTTGCACTGCTATGTTTCCTCAGTCCTTTATCCTAGATTTCCCTGCTTCCATGTCTGCAATATCCCTCCCTGCCTCAACATCACCACTGTGCTCTTGTCTGGATGTTAAGCACCATCTGAGCTCCTGCAGAAGCTTTAAAGCATCTAAAGATATCAGCTCACATTGGGAAACACTACTAACAAGCAGAGATACCTTACCTCTGAGCAAAGCAGCTCCTGCACTGCAGTGGTTGGTACAAGACAAGGTGGCGAGGGGTGTGTGTGGGGGCAGGTTTGGTGGCTTTTTTCAGGAAAACTACACTAGACACAAAACAGAATTTGCTGCACAATAAACCACTGTGTGTTGATTGCAGTATTCTGTCATTTTTCCTGGCACTGCTATCCTGCACGAGACATGTTGGTTAAAAACAAATTCACTGTGTTTCTTTGAGATTTCACACCAAAAACCAAAACCAAAGCAAACCTTTCAAAGAACTTTCTGGAAAACAACTGCTGGGAAAATTTTAACACTTTTGCTAACTCTAAACCGCTGACTAATTTTTCGAGATTTTTTTAAAATCCCGGTATGTGGTACAAGAAAGATTTGGGCTGTTTATAGTGAAGGTAGGTGTTGTTAAAATTGATTTATGTGCTGAAACTCACCAACTACAGAACAAAGGATATTTCAATTCCTTGTAAGCGTTGCACTTTCAGAAAAGTTTAAAGAAAATTCACCCAGGAATTACTAAATATATACTGGCAAATTTAGGAGTAAGAAAATAATTAATAAAATTGATTGGGGTCCATGTGAGAGCATGAAAGCAGACTAAAAATTGCAGACAGGTATTTCATGTTGAATTTTGTGAGGGGCAAGCTACAACTCCATTAATATTTCATTCAAATTAGACCCTATAAAATCAGTTAACGCTGCAGTTAATAGAAAATAGGTGAAGTCAGCCAAGTGTAGACAAATGAATTAGACAAGCAGATTCAGAAGGAGAATATAATATTTTACTGAAAGCTGTATGCTTTCACAAAATAAATGCCCAAAGGTAAACATAAGCAGATGCTACCTGTCAAATGCAGGGGGAAGGAAGAAGAATCTGCATGTGGTGGGTCACTCAGACTTTTAGCTTCTGATTTAAGGCACACAAAGAGTAGTGAACGCATGTGCAAAGAATACTTTAGGAACTCAATGCTCTCAATGACAGTTTTTTCTTCTGCATAACAAAAGTTACACATTGTTTGAAAGACAACTTGCACTTCCAGTGGGCAAACAAAAAACAGACAGCAAGACAAATAAAGTGATAAACAGAAAAAAAATATATACACTTCACTTTACAATCCAGAGATACATAGTCTGGAGAAATGCCTAAGAGCAGCTAACAGCACTGAAGTAGAGAAACCCTCAAAAGGTGACAGCAGAATTTAAATTGGCTGCTGCGAGAACGAGGAAAGATCAGGAGAGCACTCAGGTTTAAATTGAAATGTCAAGTGGGAAAGGTGAATGTATTATTTTACAGAAAATATTTAAAATGGACATCTCAGAAAGGTATTTCAAGTCAGATTGTACTCATTTAACTAAAAACTGGATAACTGTATGGAATATTGGAAGTTCTATTCCAAAAGTGATTACATAAAAATTGCACCTTCCTACTCAACAGATTTGATTGCTGTGTTTATTCAGAGTCAGATCTATTTACCTCGAAGACAGAAATATGCCTTTACAAACTCTTATTCCTGTCCTGTCTCCTTGCAGAGCCCACACAATTCAGCCAGGGGTCTAGATGTTATTCATTCTTGTGGAACAGCTAAATTACTTTGCAAGTTTTAACCAACTATACTCGTTAAAGCAATCAGAACACAGATTCAGTGCAAATATTAGAGAATTATATTTTACAATCTACATTGTGGAGTGGGCCAGAAAAGATCTTTTTTGTTCCTCCTGGTCTTAAAACCTGTATGTAAAATACTGACTTCCCTAGAAGTCATGTGGTTTTACCACAGACTTCAGTCTATGCACACATAAAATAATTCTCAATGTCTTTCTGTCATTTGTTGGTTTGAATGCAATTGACCTCTAACAAATGAATTTCTTTGGTTGGCGGTGGAGCTGTTAGAGAGACTTTCTGCAGATTCTCAAATGTCCTTCACCATTTGTAATATTACACAAAGGTATATATATTTTACAGAATATATACCTTTACAGAAAAGATCCAGAATGGTCATCTTGGCAAGTTACTTACATTCAGATTGTACTCTTATATTTAACTTAAAACTGGATAAGATTTAAGTACTCCAATTACCTATGCAGTGTAAACTATAGAGATTCAACCCTTGATTCTCTCTATTATTCTCCATTCAGTCTTTTAGCTTTCCCATACTGACATGTGAAGTTTTTCAATTCAGCGTGAATGTATTAAATTTTAGAAAAGATGGTTTGGGATTGATTAGCATCATTAAAATTCTCTATTGCCACCCCAGGCTGCTACTCCCGATAAAATGCACAGAAAGTCCCACTCCAAATCTGCTCCATCATGAAGAAGCAAAAAAATAAATGGACGATATAATTTCTGGTGTAATTGATTATTTCTCAGCTCAAAATAAAGACAGCATGAGTAAAGTACTTCCATCTCCCAGCTGAAGAGTCTCATGAAGTGAAAACCTGTGCAGAAAACTCCATAATCCTAGAGTAAGTGAATGTACCACTTCACCTCAAAAACAGGTCTAACATAACGTACGGGTCAGAGGCAAATTTCACTCCACAGTGAGAAACACACACACACACTGACACTCAGATCATTGCCAGCAGCCAGGCCCAAAATATTCAGGGTGCAATAGGTCCCAACTAAGCCAAGTCACTGCACATTTTATGTGGGCCCTTTCTGCAACGCTGGTCTCCTGCCTACATTCCTGCTCTCCACGCACGCAAGAAGGTTGTGCAGGTTGGCACACTGTGCAAACACACCTTTCAGACGCCACGTAGACATACTCACAGCAGCATGGAGAAGGATCAAGGCATGGACAGAGAAAGTGTGAACTGGATGTTTTGAAGAAGGGGGAAGCGGGCAGGATGGGAAGGATGGGAGAGACATGATCAAAACGGTTGCACTGTATGAAGCAGCAACATTAGTAAGGGAGGGATTTCCAGGAAATGTTCTACTGTGGAGGGAGATGTGACAGAAAGTGGTTACAACTAGATGAGCGCAGTATCCGAAGGCATACAAGCCAAAGTTAAAAGTCAAAAGGTGTAGACTGCAAGTGGAAACAGTCCATGGTACATAATATACCAAGAGGAAAACAGGCAACTACACAAAGTTCTGGTAAAAGGACGTAGGCTGGCATTAAAGGTGGACAAACTTTGAATCTTTCAGACAAAACCATCTGCGTAAAAAGTCAGAACTGAGGTCAAATGGAGCAAATTGATAGTGTCTGAAAATACTGTTCCTGAGAGCTAAAAAAAAGTGCAAATTCTGTGTTCAGAGTGATGGGTTGGAGGCAAAATGACAGAGAGCTGGGAATATGAATGCCATTAATATCATGAACTCTGAGTAGTTGACTAAGACACACTTGAGACATAAACCTTTAATAAAGGCGATTTCCTAACTGCTGCCAACATACTGACTATGGGACCCAACCTCTGTTATACACAAAAAGCTAGAGAGAAGCCTCATAATATGTTTTTGCGCTAACAACACTGGCAGAGGAGAGAAGTAAACAGGAAAGAGCTGAAGCTTATCAAATTGGCTACCATATCTTTGATTTAAATCTGAAAGATGAAGGGCTTTTTTCATTTTTCAGAATTGGTAAATACAATCAAGTTGTTCATGCACATTTTTAAGTCAGGAATTATTTTCAAAAAACAGTATTATTTTCCCTATGCTTTTTTGCCTTCCAATGAAAAAATCCCACCCAAAAGCAAATCTTAAAAAACAAACAAGCCGCACTCTCTCCCAACACTGAAGTACAGCTACCTGTTTCAAAGTAAGCTATAGCCAAAAATATTGTAATTTAAACAGTAAAGAAAGTTTCAGAAAATTTCAGTGAGGTTGCCAGGATAGTAATCTTTAAGGCAAATGCAACATTTACCTCAAAAACGCTATGGCTGCTTGGGAACCTCCATTGAACCTTTAAGTACAGGGAAAACAATTTTGCCTGCCCTGCTGAGGAAGCCTTGCATCCAGCTCTGGATCTTCCCACCTTCGCACTGAAATAATGAGGAACACACAGATGCTCTGCTAGCTGTGCAGCAAGGATGGTAAGGGATTTTAAGAGATGCTACCACAACCATTTCTGCAGTAGTTATTTGATTCTGACATGAGATAGATCATCTCATTTTAAAGACCCTACTAGAACAGCAGTTTAAATGATTCTTCTTTACTATAGAGGATATTCAGCATGCAATATCAAAAATGTTCAGTTATTCCAATAGGCTTGTCAGGTCAACACCAAAATATTTTGCTTTAGGGGGCAAATCCTGACTCCTAATTATGGGCCTAATTTTCTTCTCACTGACATCAGGATGAAATTCGTTACGGTCAAAAAGAGTTTCACTGCAGTATTGGCATGAGGGCAATTATACCACGCAAATCTGCTGTAGCCAAACCTAGATAACAACAACTAAAAGCCTGCTTTCACTTGCTTAGTAATTCCAGTCAGCTGCACACGGTCAAAAACATGTTCTACATGGCATTTTTAAAGCTCCAACAAATCATGTAGGAAGCTCCTAAAAAACTACCTGCTTTCACCTCCCTACTTACTATTGTGAATTACAAAACCTTAATTAAGGCATTAACGTCACCTTTCTCTGTCATGGATGCTTTGTTTGCCGAGCTGTCAATCCTAAGGGAGCTAGTGTCATGGAATACAGACTTCACCAAATATAGATACAGACTAATGACTGTACTGAAACTCAAAACGCCAGGCATCTGCATTTGTCATTTTGAGAATATCAGTGTTAATGTTTTTAATTTTTATGCAATTCTAGATTTATCAACACATAACATTAGCAAGCCTTTGTCAGCTCCTCGGCTAGCTCCAAAACCTGTCTGTGCTGGCAATTGAGAGCGTAGATTTTAAGTAAGAACAAATAAGTGAAAACTGAGACAATAAAAAGAAAGTAAGCCTGCTTATTTGTGGACTTCTAAATGAAAACTATTGCAAGGATAAGTGATAAATGTAGAGTTATTTGAGTCTAAAGTAACAATACCTCTTTCTTCCCTCCTATGAGAAATAAAATAAATATACAGAAATGCATGGTAAGCAATGAGGTATCTATCCTGATTAGTGAAACCAAACACATCCATCCAGTAATTCTCAAAAAGAACATTTGACATTTGGATATAATCCATAAGGAAATTAAGTTATACAAGGTGGGTGAAGATGGACCACCTTTATTAGAAAGCTCTCAAGTACAATGTATCTGAATTTACCTTTAAACGGATCTTAAAAGACCATTAGTCAGGGCTTCAGTGATGTAAACTGGAACAGCACTACTGATGTCATTGCATATATGGTGATTTATATCAGAAGCTAAGAATCCAATCCGTTAAGGTTTTTTTAAATATCCTATGTAGTATGGTATATTCTATCACTGCTGAAGTTTTCAGGCTATGTAAAAAGAACGCACGTACATAAAGGGACCATGAATCTCTCGCACTCTGCAAAGGGCTGTATTGGTAGTATGATATATGAAATAATTGTTTGACTTCTAGTTCATGAGGTTTAGTTGTATTCCAATTGCACAAACAATTTTATGAAGTACCAAGCTTAGCTTCAGGAGAAAGGATAGTCAAAATAGTTTTTGCTTACAGTTTAGCTGTCAGCCCTTGAAATACAATCTGGAATCTAAGCCAAATGCCAAACTGAGTTTCCTTTCTATTGCCATGAGCAACAAAGTTCTGCAGAATAAATTAGGAACTCACTGGCATCTATGTAAATGTACCACCTCAGTCATGTTCTTGTAAGAACTCCCATAGAATTCTATCGAGTTTCTGCTGTAAATGATTGCCTACCTACATTAAAAAGACTAATAATATGAAAGAAATCATACCATCACTTTTTTCAAGTGCTCTCATTGCTCTCTTCAGGCTTTGAAGGAGAAACAGAGATAAACACCAGCAAAAAAAGGTGTTTCAGTAATTAGAGGGAGGAATTTAATCTCTCAATATACACAGGGACCAAGCCCATTCAATAAGAAGATGCCATTTTCACACAGATGTTGATCAGAGTAGATTTGCTACCTGAAAGGCTCTTATAATAATACAAGATAATGAGGCCAGTTGGAGGTAATAATTGACAGTGATTAGACTAGCCAATGTATCACACTTTCAGCAGAAAAATTACAGTATTCTGTCTAAGAAATAATGTCCATATTGCTTTCAAATATAATATACAACTTATAAGAATTTGAATATTTAGAAGACTAATTTTTTTCGACCAGATTTTCTTCTACTTTGAAGTTTAAAAGTTTATACAGTAAAATTGCAAAATGCCTAAGCATGTTCACTGAGAGCTGACTGTTCCAATTCAATTGACACCCAAGACACTGATCCACTTGTACTGAGTGATCCAAGATTACTACTCCCTATCTGCTAGTTACCACAGGCTGCCAGAGATTCTTATGTCCATTGTAGCATAACAAGATATGAGCCTCAGACACTCATGTTCATGGTCTGATGTTGTGATAAATCCATTTTAACCTATGTTTTGAGACAATATGATAGACCGTGAGACAAAGTGACTGAAAGTTATACCCATCCACTTCTGCAGACTCTGTTAGGGAATATTAATCTCAATCAGAGGAGCACCGTGTGGGCAATATAGCAATTTACATGTCACAGCTCATTCATGAGAATTAGAAAAGGACATTTTGGTCTTGTTTATCTTGGCAAGATAGTCATTTTACTTAGATCACACCTGATGGCTGAAGCCAAAATAGTGATAATTAGCCAGAAAACTACTTCTGGAATGAGGTCATTCAAAAGTTATCAATGTTGTCTGGACTTTTAACTGCTATGTGTAATGGAAACTGGGCACAGATTAAATGTTACATAGGATACTAAATAAGGAACGTGGAAGCTACGCTGGAAACTGATGAACAGCCATAAAGCCAACTCTACTTTGCAACTTCTTTAAACAAAAGCCTTATAAAGTTAATTTCATTTTCATCACCAATATATCTTCTAGCTAGCTTTATACGTAGAGATTACCCTTGATTTTGTATGAGCAATCTCATATTACTCTTAAACTTCAAGCAAACACAAAACATCCTTTCCAATTACTTTGATAAAGTTTTAAAACACTTGTATCCTGACATCGTAAATTCTTGGAGGATCTTTCAGGTTAAGGCACCTTCCTCTCTATACCAGTCAGGCCAGAGTGCTTTTCTCCCTAACACTGGTCACTGAAATTCATCTCTTCTAAGCAGACACCTTGCACTACGAGCTCCTCAAATGGCCTGTGAAGTTTGTCAGGGGGCCAGCTTGCCACTGTCTTGATACTCTGCAGTGCTGGACGTTGCAAGAGTGGTCCAGGGTCTCATTAATTCTTCACAAATGGAAAAGACAGTCCCTTATTCACCATTGATTTCACAGTCACCCTTAGCACAAACACTTCTAATAATGAACCTATTTATAATACATTTAAATAAAAGCAACATGGTTTCAAAGCTTTCATGTTCCTGGATTACTGACTGCCCACATCTCTTTAAAAATAGTAGCATCTTTCAGGGAAGCCAGATGCAGTCACATTCCTCTCTGAATTCAGTGTTTGATTAAATCATAAGGAAACCATTAGACTATGATGAGCAAACCACCCTCTATATCAAATGATGTTAAAGTCATCAAAGCAATGTCAAAAATGAAAATCTCAAAGCAAAGCCTGACTGAGCCTTGTATTTTCTAAACATGTACACGTTGTTGATTAATATATCTTATACAACCATAAAAACTAGACCAAAGCTTACGACTCATTAAAGTCTGCTGGCTGAAACTGATGGTTGATCACATTCATATTCTGAAGATCATGAACAGATCTATGGTAGCTGACCCTAACTCAGTTTTTGAGCGGTAATATTACAACCTTATTGGGTTAAGTAATAAATACTCAATAGGCAGGAATACCAAAACACAGGCACTGGCACCTAAGTGTATCAATACATGCCAATATCAGAGGTACATAAGAGGTATGTTTTTTTTTAACCAACAGAAGTACACAAGGCAGTATAAAAAGCTAGCCAATTGATGGTAGAAAATACCCCTGCACAGGTTACAATGAGTTATGTATATGACTTTACGACAGCTGCCTATCAGTCAACAGACCTTCAAGAAGTTATATTAGAATAATATGGATTGACCTATATTCTGTATATTTTCAATTTGCTGCAAAACTTGAATATCACTTTAATCAAACTATAATCTCTAAAAGGAAACAAGCCAGTAAAGGTTTACCATGTGTTTAGCTATTAGGAATCACACATATAAAGATCTCTGAAAAAAGAAAGAACAAAAATAAAAATTTGGCAGAAGTTACAAGTAGACTGGTGGCGTATTTGTCAGGCTAGTCAGGTTTAGCACAATACTAAATAAAAGGACACCATAATCTGCACACAAGATTTCATAAGCAAATTCATGAGATCTGAAAATAACCCCAGTAGATCAATAGAGTCCTAGCCTACTCAATGAATATTAGCATCATTTTACAGAATGACAAACTGAAGAACCCTGCAGTTCTGTGACAGCTGCAGATCAAACAAGCAAATGCCAAGAGCAGAAATACAATGCAAGATTTCCTGCACTCCTTTCCCTAAAGAGAATGGGAAAGAAAACAGAACAATGTCCAACATTTATTAGAACGCTTAACTCTAAACCACATTATTGTTGTCTCTTTCTCTTCTCAATGCAAACTCTTATTTTCAGTCTTTCCTTACATACTCATAATCATATTCACATAGCAAATATATATTCCTCTATCACAACATTCTGCACAGCTGCATTTGGTCACCAGCTCTTTGATGCACCACATCAGAGCGGTGGTTGGGTGAGAAGTTTTTTCATCCAAGGCCATGTTTTGGTTGGTTGGATGGGATACTTTAGGGATGCTCCTGCCAAGGAACAACCACTGGAACCTCACCACAAAAATAATAAATTCAATATATTAAGTGCTGCATATATTTATTATTTATAATAGACACATCTAACTTCAGGTCAATTTCTGCATATTATTATTAAAGCATTACAGTATAACTCCTAAAATTTTTTCACCCCATTTTCTGTGCTTTTCTTTTTTAACTGAATACCCTACACTTCTATTCAAACAAAAAAGTCAAACTGTATGCCTTTATTCAAGAGCAGTCCTTTACATGGTTGAATATATTAATGGATCTGCCTTAGTTGAAGCACATAGTACTTCCTACTCGGCTGCTTCCATCTTGCTGTTTCTAGTATTAACCCTTTCATTTTACATTTAACATATTACACAATATTTGTTGTGGTTCTTTAATGTATATAAACTCTTTCTAATAGGAAATACTTTCTTAAATCAGGCATGTAATTTTCTTCAAGAATCTGATCCACAGTACCTAGGAAGAAAGGAGTCCTGATTTGATTCATGCTTTTAGCTGCTTTCACAATAAAGTTAATGAAGTCTAGTAATACTGAAGCAAATAGGAAGTGGTAAAGGCCAGCTGCAAATACAAGCTGGCAGTAACCTAATAAGAGACCATACAGGTATTTTTCTTTTAGGCTGTGTTAAACCCTGACTGTCAAGAAAAATCGGTGAGCAGAGAAGCAGGAAGAAGAGTCTCTTTTTCTGGTTTCTGTTTCTTTGTACATTTTTTTATTTAAACAGAAACCATGCAATTCTGGGTCCACTATGGTCAAGTGGGCAATTTACAATCCACAGGTCTTAACACTGGAAACACAGAGGGATTCTGGACAAGCTGGTGAACTCTAGTTCTATTTAGAGGTATGGAGCTGAAAACATAACGGTTATGAAAAGTACAGGAAGAAAAGGAAGTTCAGAAACGCATCTAACAGTGATGTTGAAGGCCAAGCCTGGATTCTCAGCACCCCCTTGGGCACAGATGATCAGCTAATGCTGTGTAAAGAGGTCAGAGATGAGTTTGGTAAGACTGAGTAAGAGCAAATCATCCCAAATATTCTTCCTTTCTTTTTGTGCGGGTTCATTCCAGTGCATTGCAGAGCAGAATACCTGTGGTATACATGAAGGTGACAAAAGGCAGGCTGAAATGCCACTGTTCTTGTATCTGTTCCCCATCATCTCTCATTCTTCCTTTTCTTTATAAACATGACCTTTCCTACACAAAATTTCAACTTCCTACATGAGGAAGCACTATAAAGCAGGCCAGCTAGTCTTCAGTGTTTCTCAGCATCAGAGAGGCCAGGGATGAAAAGCATCAAGTTTGGAAGAAGTGAGGAAATATACAGCTATACAAGTAAAAGAAAGAAAAAAAAAAAAATTTCTCACAGATGTGACTTCAAACCAGGACTGTAAAATGCTGTCTCCCCATGGTGCTGCAGCACCATGGCAATCTGCAGCTGGAATTTGTTGCTTGGCATCATGGGAAGACAAATTATCAATTATCTAAATTCCTTCCAAGTCAAACGTCTTAACTGAAAAGAGCAAATTCAAGAAGCAACAGAAATTATTTGGAAGGAAAGAAGCTGTACACACACTAGAGAGACAGTTTTAAGAAGTCTTCTGCCTTTTCATCTGACTGCTCTTTCTGGTTAGGGCAGAGTAAGAACAAACTGTTGTCCCAAAAGTGAGATCGTTTACCCGGTGTGCAGTATGCCAACACACACACAGAGCAGAGGTACTGTCTTCATCGCATATTTGCGCGGATATGGGTGCTAGGTGATAATCCCACAAAGCTAGCACACCGCTTAGCAGAGTCACAAGGACTACATACTCTTACAAAAACAAATAAATTACTCATTACATTCTGATTGGTTCATTATGTTACACACTTATTTTAGAGGTATACTCCTTCGTTACTGAACTACACATGCTCGCAACCTGGGGGGATGCATTCTTTCTGGTTCTGAATTGAGTCGGTGGTGGTCACGATCTCCCCCTGCCGCCTTTACCTTTTTCCTGGTTACCCTAGATCTTTGTGAACTTCATGTTTTTTTGGCACTCTTCCAGCTTTCTGTGCCTCCTGGGCTGGATGTTCCCCTTTTATCAGTCTGTTAGCTCCTCTTCAAGGGCATAATTGTTCATAAGGCACGCATTGTTTATACAGAGTAGTCAGGCCTATATTAAACAATGTCAGTACGACCTAAGCATTCCTGCCCTATATCATTACAGCCTAAGAATCACTATGCTCTGAATATTTCTGTCCAATATCAAAACCACTGGAATGAAAAAAAAAGGAAGTGTTAGAGAGGTTTCCATTCAAATTATTAGAATTCCGCTACTGTTATGGACTGAATCTCATACTGCAGGAAACCAAAAGTAACTATGGTTAGCTTCAGCTGGCTCAACATAAAGAGTTCAGTCAACTGAGTTAGAATGCCTGTTACCTGTTCTTGAAAGCCCAAAATATGTATTCCTCCCCTTAGACCCATTTTGTCTTAAAAGATGAAAACCAACAGTTTGGGGTAAAGATAAAGAAAAATGTGCACAGGTAAACTGTTCTGATTTGTTCTGCAGCATCATTCATCTTAATAGAAATGCAAAATGGCAGCTTCCTAGATACCCTCACAACAAGCAAAGAGTAAAGACTACATAAGAAAGTACACAGAGAATGCAGTATCACCATTCTCAGATGCCACAACATAGACTCTAAAGAACCTACTTAAACACCTACTGAACTTTATAGCAAATAGCTATATGTGAGCATTTTTTGCAGGGTTTATATGGTCCCATTAATGAAACAGTGAATTTTAGTCTTACAGAAGAAGATGCACGTGAGCTCAGCACATGTTAAAAATAAAATCATGTACATATTATTTGCTACATAAAGTTAGGATTTTACTCTCTATCACCGTAAGGTACTTCTAATATTATTAATGGGCAAACAATTGTTTATTTGATAGTATGAAGTATAATCTCCTCAAAGTCTTACAGCCCACACAAGTACATATCCAAAACTGATATTTCCTTGCTATTTATTCACAGATGGGAGCAGGCTTTGGAAAACATAACCTTAAAATAGGAAAACTATGAATGTCAATAAAGACCTTTGAATAAAATTGGATCATACTGAATTCCCAGCTTTCTGCCTGAATTGGCTAAGTTGATCTACAAAAGATGCATATGCAGCTCGGTTTTAACACCACCATGCAGAGAAAAAAAAAAAAAAAAAAAAGAGAAA
>Ga0065711_1045819_pt1 | contig 13251 bp, 5 predicted proteins | sample Hoacrofraction12_FD_59098 | JGI IMG/M metagenome (GOLD analysis project Ga0065711, IMG submission 59098) | Hoatzin crop microbial communities from Cojedes, Venezuela - Epithelial fraction 12 v2 (version 2) | ecosystem: Host-associated > Birds > Digestive system > Esophagus > Crop | place...
CCCTCCGCCCGCCGGCGGGAGCCGCGCGGCCGCCATCTCCCCGCACCCGCATCCCCCCACACACCCCCCACACCCCACGCACATACCCCGGCAGGGTGGGTGTCCGTGTGGGGTGTCGTGTGCGTGAGGTGTCCCCTGCGAGGCGCGTGCTGCGGGGTGGCCTCTGAGGAGAGGCCTGTGCCGCTGGGACCAAAACCAGCAGGGTTTTGCCCATTAGTTGTTATTTTTTGTTCGTTTGTTTTCCTTTCCTGGGTTTCAGCTTGATTTCTTTAGCACCCGGGGAAAGGGACAGCACTCCCCGAGCTTCCCGCCCTGTGACAGCCCCGGGGTGGGGTTCAGGCGGAGGCGCCTGCCCCTGCGGCGGCCATCCTTCAAACAAAGGGAGGTGCAGAAAATGTCCACCCTCGCCCCCCGCAGCGGAGTGGAACCGGGGAAGGCTGCCTGCACCAGCACGTGGTGTAGCGGCAGGTACGCCTGCGCCTTTATTGTCAGGCAGGCCGAAGTCTTCGGTCGATGCCTTCCGCTCGCGTTGGGCCAAGGGTGCTTGAAGTTGCTTCTGCGCGATCTTGAGCGTTTGGAGGTTTCTGGAGGGGCGTTTTTCTGTTGGCTTCAAGCCCTCTTCGTCCTCTGAAGGCTTGGTGAGAGGAGGATTAACTCTTTGCAGGGCTCGAAATGCATGTTCCACACAACAAACAGCCCTTGGCAGTGCTGACCTCTTAAAAATAACCGGCATCTTCAGCAAAGCCGTAACCTGGCGTACCTAAGGGTCACGACTACAGGAAGGAGACCAGACAAAGTGCCAACACTTTAAACTACTGGTGATGGCTCTTTTTCACCCCTCTCGTTCACTTTATGTTTTACAGCATCAGATCCTCGGCGAGCAGAATGTATGCAAGCATACCTGCACCGGTGCCCTCATCTCTATCAGGAAAGCCGGAAAGCTGGAATGCTTTGGCCTGCAAAGCACCGGCCGTCCAAGGCAGTGCTCGAAGGACACGCTCGCCAAGTGAGCAGTCCCACTTGCGTTGGAAGGACGCGGCCCTGAAAGGGAGGAGTCGCAGTACTCTCTGTAGTAACCCTGCTGCTCACAGTGCCCCAAACGTGCTACCGAAATGGAGCATCTGTCCGCAGGGATCTTGTGGTGTCTAATCAGGATGCAGCAGTGGTTCAGTCCTCCCCAGCATCCATAATAGGGTAAAAGGAACAAGGAGGGGAAGATGACCATTGAAATGAACATGCCTGTGGGTGTTTGCATGCGGGAATAGAAGGTGTGAGAAGGAGCGTTGTGAGAGCTAGCTAAGGGCAACCCATTCACGAGGGACCAAGCGAGATGATCAGCTTTACTGGCTGTGCTGAAGACAACAGGCGATTCATCTCGATCAGCTTTTTGAATGAAATAGTAGTTACATGTTCTGTACTAACTGTAAAAAAATCTTGAACACATATGTTATAGATTGATTGAGGCATAGATATCTTAAACTAGTAGAGAGTATTTTTCCCATGCGGTGCGAAGGGAATACTTGTCTCTGACCCCTCAGATCTATACAAAGCCTCCTTATTTTGAGGTGATCAGAGAGATACGTTTTAAGTTCCTCTAAACTTAATTGGATTAGAAATAGCACGTGTCTGTGTTTTGGGTTTTTTTAATCAAAATTTTGATTGTACAAATGAAAGATCACTGGTGTATTTTGGAATGTCTGGAGCTGCCTGAACAAAAAGCAGAGATGCTCTCACTGTGCTTTAAGAAAGATTCTACCATCCTCTTGTAAAGTTTCTGGAAAGTACTGTATTAGTGCCTAAGATGTTCATGCTGACCTATTTTTCTTTTTTTTTTTCTTTTGGGTCTTTCTAGCTAGTACTATTGTGTTCTGGGGAAAAGGAGCTCGAGTTCCTGTAGTAATTTCCCCATATGCTTCCGACTCTGCCAGCTGTGGGATGCAGGTGAGACATAAAGCAACAGTGTTTCAGGACGAGTTTCCAGATACACAACCAAGTCATTCTAACCAGTCCTTATTTCTAACCATTATAAAGTATACCAGCAATGAAAACTGGTGCCTAGTTTTTAAAAAAGCTTCAAAAACTGCTGACTGACTCAGGAAAATAATGAATGAGCGTAGGGCTGTACACATTTGAAATGTGCACCATTTCATATTTGTGTGATGCTTTTGCTTTGTTAATTGCATTTTTCTCGAACATTAATTGCCCGCCTTTCAGTTGAAGGTATTAGCCTACGTGAAAAATCTGAGCACTGTACTCATTCGGATTCAGTTATGAGGAAGTTAAATAATAAATTAATTTGCAAATGTTGGTACCAGATGCCTTAGTGTAGGGCCAAAGTAGGACATCCAAGTACAGGAGGTACGTGGGGCTGGGTGAGGGGGATATTGGAGGTGTATTGTTAAATGAGTGTTTTCCTGGAACTTTTTATCCCATTTTAAAGTCATGTGCCAATTACAGGTAGTAATTATAGGATTTTTGTTCCAAAAGTTTGATTTCAATAAAGTTTTATTTTAATGTCTATTTTAAAATAACAGCAAGTGGATAACAACCTTTGGCTCACAGAGCTGAGAAGGAATTCTTTCAGCTTTGGGATCTTAATATGTGCCTTCCCGTTGAAGCTACGCACCCACACAAGCCGCAGCTCAGGGATCGTTCTGTATAAGCCTTCAGATGTATTTTGGTTTTTGTTACTCTAGTGGGACTGCTGGCCTGTTTAAATACCTGACCCTGTGAGCTGCTCCAGCCTCTGGCAAAGCTAATATTTCCGGTTGTTTTGGCTTCAGCTGGTGGCAGCGGCGCTCCCTGTGCAGAGGCGGTTGGCACCCTGATGGACTGGGCCCTGGGCTCTCCTAAGTCTCTTGCCTCAGTTGATGGCAGTGGGTCTGCAATTAAGAAATCTGTGGCTGATATAATGCCTTAGCATTGCTGATATGTAGTGACTTTTGTGTGTTTGACTTTTTAAATCTTCTTGCAGAGGCATAAATTATTCGATCAAGTTGTTTATCAAAGCTGTTTCTGTGTGAGGTCTCAAGACACATATTTGTCATTGTGAGAAACTTCCTTCTGAGACTTATAAGGGGTTCCATCTCTAATCTGTACCTACAGAAGCATTTTTGTAACTGAAAAGTAACTAAAACAATTTCAGAGTTTTCATGCATGCTTAGACAGTATATAATGTCAGTGAATGCTAAGATGACCCATTCATTCATTTAAATTTGCTGAGGCATATTAGAGGCTGCCTACCAAATTTCTCTGAAAATGACGAATGAATGCCTGTGCCCTAAGTCCACCTGCTCACCACTATTTTGTTCGCAGGGCACATAAGTAGGAGAGTGAAATTTGCTCTTCATATACACAGGTAGGCATAGCTTGTGCCTCCACAGAGGACAATGAACTAGAAAACATTCACATTTTCTTGTCATTAGTCACACAGATCCCATGACAAATTTTAGTAAATTTAGTCCAACTTGAGGTAAACAGGAAGAATAAAAGTGTGGGGAATAAAAGGTAACCTCAGTGTGATAGTCTGCCTGCTGTACTCTTAGTTTGTATACTCCCATTGCAGCCTAATGTCACTCTAACAAACCGTGTTTATGAAATACCTCCGTTTATAACAGCCTTTAACAGAAGCTGGTCATCAGCTGCAGTTGAGAGCGAATTAACAAGAGGTTGACCAGAACACAGTATTCATGATTTTCTTCTTCTTGTCAATAGTTAGCATATAAGTGCATTTAATTTTTCACTTGTTTAGTATTTCCCTTAAAAACACTGTTTAAATGTTGAAATAATCTCTGGAATTATTGGTATGTTTTGATATTCATTTCAGTGTTCAGTATTCTTGTGCAGTAACTTTTTAACTCTTCTTACAACAGGCACCCAGTTTACATATTACCGTGTCCTACATGGTTTGTTTTATGCATATTTAGTAATAAGGCAGGTATAGAGAATGTATTGCATGAAAGTAAAGCCAAATCTGGCGCAGCATTGTTCTGCACAAGAGAAATGTGGTGGGACAGTAGATACAGCTAAGATAAACAGAAGGAGTTTGTGCACGAGAGTCTCAGTGCGCAGCTAGCTGGTATAACAATTTAATACACAGATGAAATGAAAGTAACTGGGAGAAAATGGCTTAATCTCTTTAGAGTGCAACCACTGTATATTCAGTGATGGCTAAATCCTAACATGGTAACTCAGTCACAGCTGAGGAAAAACATCGGAATTGACCGCATTGTAAGTATTCAACTAATGTTTTAAAAGAGTTTTCAAAATAGAAGATACAACTTACTTCATCTGCACCTTACCTGTTGGTAACTAGGTGGTGTCCAAAACTTCTGAAATTAGCTAAAGGGCTATTTTGAATCTAATCTGAGCTATAACCTCTTCCATGTTTTACTCAAAAATTACTTTAATGTTAATTGCTTTGTAACTGTAAGTGCATTGGGTGCATATTTTTAATCCAAATGCAATATTTACAGTTCATGAAGAGGGCAGTGCGGTATCTTTGGCAGAGTAGTAATAATCAAAACCCATAAACATAAGGCATCTTTGCAGGGCCCTACAACCGCTTCCACTGATGTCGGTGACAAAACTCCCCGAGATCCCAGGGGTACAGGATCAGTTTTCTAAAAATATTACAGTAATACAAATAAACAGAAATAATAATAGTAAAAGGGGACAGGAGTAAACAATCAGAAAAGCAAACTGTTCCATGGCTCACAGAGATGAAATTAATGTTTTTCTAAAGTTTTCGTTCTACTTTTTGTTCTTCTTCACTGCAGTTGATAACCATCTCCATGATGTTTTGTGCAAGAGTAGCTTTACGTTAGTGTTAATGCCAGTTTTAGGCCAAGAATACCTTGCCTGAAGATGGAATCTGTGGCTGTTTTACAATGTCTGTCGTGTTTTTACATGTTTAGCAGCACTGCTAATGAAGGTATGATACGTAGAGGGTGTGCTAATTTTATGTTTAGCTAAAACATGTATAATGCTTAGGTTTGAAAACGAAGGTCCCAAAAACTAGATCAATGAGGTCTGGATAAACAGTTGCTAATGGATTAGTTTATACTAAGTACTGAATGTATACTGTTTTTCTGAAAAAGATTGCATTTTGTTGTCTATTAGAGAGATTTCTTAGCCAAGAAGGAACAAATGCAGAAAAAAATAATTTGATAACTTACAGTTATTATCTCTTGAAGTACCTTATATTCGGCCAGCGGTTTATTTATTGGTACAGTGGCTACCAATCTTCTAGTCATGAATCATGGCAAAGTATTTAAGATACCCCTGTGGACAAAATCTTAAATCTTTCCTTCTGTCTTATGGCAGAACTTAAAAAATGTTTTTGATTACTGTGTGTTAGGAAATTACTTAAATAATGCACCAAATACCCATTTACCATGTGACTTGATTCACTAACAATAAGAAAACATAAAACACCTGAAGTGTGGATTTAACATTTCAGTGGCTCTCAAAAATGTGAATACAGTCAGCAGATGAACTCAGTGGAAAACCAAGATCTGTATTTATATCCCACTAATGATGCAGATCTGAACTACAGAGTAAAGGATGCCAATAGTGACCGCACAATCCTGTATCTGACACTCCGTATGTAAGGTAAATCTTTTTGCTCACTTCCTCATTAATTATTATTGTCTGGGCAGAGGCTCACTACTGTATTCATGGTGATGCATTAAACTAACAAACATCCAGCTTGTCCTGTTTTTTCTTCATGCACTTTATCTGCTTGCATTTCTTTTAGTGACACAAGTTAACAGTCGTATTAATCTGAATTTTTTTTTGCAATAAATCTAAGAGAAGACAGAGAGGAGGTAAATATTGAAACTGTCAAGATGCAGCTCTGTCAAGTAAGTTTTCTGACCATTTAAAATATTTCAATATGTAACATATGTCGGAAAGTGTTATTCTAAATCTTCGCTTGACTACTGGTACTTTAGGGTGACGCTGTGGGAGTAGTTGGTTCCTCTGATCAGTCATTAGGGGCCAGATTTTTGCCCGAGTCTTGAGCGATTTCAGAGGCATAGTGCACTGCTGTTGCTCGGATACACAGTGTGACTGGGATCTGTCAGATGGGTTTTGAGAGAGTGTCTTCCCTGCTGAACAAAAGGGTCATGGTCTACTCATGGCTGATCAGGAGAAGGAGAACATGTTAGCCAGAGGTTTGGCATGGATGACCTCTGCGGTGGGTTGGGGTGTGCAGAACTGCCCTTTGCCGGAGGACAGGGTTGACGTGATGCAATACGCACAAGGACGGTATTGCCAAGAGGGTGAGTCTCCTGCAGCAGTACCAGCCCATGCCAATCGGCAGCAAGGCAGCGTAGGAGGAACCCGTTGTTGGTTAAAGAGGAGTGAACATGACTCTGCCCTGGAGCAGTCTAGAAAAAGTTGTTTTAGGGTAGTGCAAAATGAGTGTTTTCATATGCCTCCGCGTGCTAACGCAGCTCCCACAAAATTTGGCCGGAGTTACACTGTGATACATAATATTATGTTTTTGTTACAAAAATGTACCAGCAGGTTACAATGTCCAGGTACTATTTGCATAAGTCTGGTGAGATCCAACCTGTTCCCCACAGCCCTGTGGGTGCTCATCAGGGGCTGCCACCCTGCTCAACCTTAACTTTGTGTTCTGTGGTAGTAAGAAGATGTATCCTGTCTGTTTTGTATACCGGCAGTTGGATGTAGCAAAGATGTAAAAAGAAGTGTTGCTCGCAAGTATATTAATGCACATCAGCATAGCCTGTAGGTGCACTCCTGCTGGGATTAGCTGGTGTGGTAAAGGAATTTTTTAATGAACAGAATTAAACTGATTGATCTCATTGGTACCAGGAAATGTGTTGATTATATGATTATGTAGTTATTTCAGATGAGAATGCTTGTATTTATAACTATTCTGTGTTACCACTATAGTTTGTGTGAACTGTTTTGTGCATCCTTCATGTTTTCCCTTTTGGGGGGTGAAACGGTTACTGTCGTTGTTACACTATTAAGTCTAGACACTAGTGTTTGTGGTCGGGGTGAATACATGGCTTGTAACACTATCAGACGTGCATAGATTTATGCAAGTATTCTAAAAACGTACATGTTGTAAACTGGGTCGGAATAATATGAGCGTGGAAGACTACAGCCACTGTTAAAGAAGCAGATTACTCAGTTGTACAGTGCAGATTGTATTCCATCTAAAAAAATTAGCTGAGCAGAGTGCAATAATCACAAACTAGTTTCTGGGACTTGAGGAGGAAGAAGTGAAACCAAAGCAGAGCTTGTGCTTCTGTTTTTTAGAACAGGGTGTGTGAGGAATTTGGAGAAAGAGAATGTATGGGCAACTTTTTTTTTTTAGCCTGAAGAAAGAGAGAGGAGAAAAAAAAGGGTGAAACAGTTCCTGTAAGATTTTTTGCAAAGGGAGTAGTTAGAACTTCTGCTCCTTTGCCTAGAAGGAAAAGTCTTCTTCGTACGTTAGGAAGTTTTTTTCTTGCACATCGAGAAGGACAGCAGTAGGAGAGGGATTTCCAAGGGACCCAGGATCCCCCACACCCAGCTAGCCCTGACTTTTTGTGTGGGTTTGTGCAAGAGTGATGACAATACCAGAAAAGCAGTTCCTGATTTTAAACCCTGCTATGAAAGTTCTCATGTGTTTGTGGGTAACAGGAATCACAACTGTGAGTGATTCAGAGACGCTGGGGATGAGGAAACAGCTCCCAAAGTGACAACAGGATTGCTCCCTCCATCTCTGGTCTTCAGGGTACTCACCAGCTCAGCTCATAGCACCACCCTTCTCCTAGTCTCATCACAAAGCCCCAGTGCTTGAACTGCAAAGAAACTGCTGCAATTCAGTCACAGGATGGTTGTCTCTCTAATTTACACAACAGCTTCATCTTTGTTTCCGTGGGGAAGGTTTCAAGACAACCCCTTCCTGTGATCGCAGAACCTCCCATCTGTGAGAACAGCGTGCTGTGTGTCCCTGGTCTCTCATCCCTGGTCTTTTCACAGAATCACAGAATGTTCGGGGTTGGAAGGCACCTCTGTGGGTCATCTAGTCCAACCCCCCTGCCAAAGCAGGGTCACCTACAGCAGGCTGCACAGGACCGCGTCCAGGGGGGTCTTCAATATCTCCAGAGAAGGAGACTCCACAACCTCCCTGGGCAGCCTGTTCCAGGGCTCCATCAACCTCAGAGGGAAGAAGTTCTTCCTCATGTTCAGACGGAACTTCCTGTGCTTCAGTTTCTGTGCATTGCCCCTTGTCCTGTCGCTGGGCACCTCTGAAAAGAGTCTGGCCCCACCGTTAAGGTATTTACAGGCATTTATAAGGTCCCCTCCCAGCCTTCTCTTCTTCAGGCTAAACAAGCCCAGCTCCCTCAGCCTTTCCTTGTAGGAGAGATGCTCCAGTCCCCTCATCATCCTTGTAGTCCTTCACTGGACTCTCTCCAGTAGTTTTCTGTATGCATCTCTGTAAGTCGCTGCTTTCTGAGCTTTGTGTTCCAATGTATTCTGTCCCTCTTGCATTTCCCCCTAGTCCAGGCCTGACCCACTGATTTCATGTGTTCTGGTAATCCCGAGTATTAGACCACTCATTTCATCAATATTTTTGTTACTAAAAGTTTATTGTAAGTGGCATTGTATGGATAGCAACTTCCTGTGTCTGCGACTCGCATTTCCTGCTGACGTGAGCGTGTTAAGTTGGTAATAACCTCACCAGTCTTCTGGCTGAAGTTTTCCAGGCCAGTTGTCCACATCCAGCTTAGACACAGATGCATATTTATATGCTGGAGTTAGGTCATCATGTAGTGTTTTTCACAGGCACTCTCCTCTTGTCAGTGCCCAGGGTGGACCTGCTTGTAGATGAACCATGGCTTGTAAGAAGGGAGGATGTTTTCTGTAGGACCTCTAACTCACTTGGTCTGGAAGGCAGAAGGTACTTGACTGGTGAGTCAGGATATTGCTAACACAGAAAGGATGGTTTACTGATTACAACCATTGATGAATGCTACTCTGGTAAATCCCAGTACAGGACTCTGTCCCTGTCACAGGATTCATGTGTGACATGAAGCAAGTCATTTAACCAAATGTATCACAGGTGGTCATTGTGCCCTCCTCTTTTTCTAGCTTTCTGACTGGAGATTCTATGACCTAATTTGTGGAAGTTGTGAGTGCTCACGGTTGGAAACAAAATCCAAGGGGACTCTCCTTGGCATATGTAACTTCTCTGAAAAAAAAGAAGTCCTAGGCATACCAAATGAACAGATATCTCTGGTTTTCTTCTGTGGACTGCAGTTCCCTCCTATAAAACAGCGTACGGTCATAGTGAGTACTTCCCCAACTCGCACAGGAACTGTGACGATTCCTTTGATGGAATGGAATGCTAGCTTTATGAAACGCCCCAAGAAGCAATTAATAATTCAGTCTTCCAAACAGGGTTTAAGTTCAGTACAGTAAATAAGACCTGCAACAACATATTAGAGAATGAGGAAAAGCATAAAAAATGTATAGCTGCTCATTAAAAGAACATTATCTATTCTGTGCCCTGAAAAGGTGGGCAAGTACCTTGCAGTTCAATCACTAATTACTATACAGGAATGATGATGCGTAAGGCAGGCAAATTAAAGCTTAATTCTTTATTTTGTGCCTTTTGAGTACTTGACTTTGCAAATGTAGTAAAATTATTTTAACGTATTATTTTGTGTACAATATGTATAAATGCTGATAGGATTGCTAACACAAATGTTGCTCTTTAGAGGGCCACTTTAATAGTGGGAGGGTCACTTAAATTCCTGGATAAATCCCCATTTTGTAAAACCAAAGAAATAATAAACATAAAAGTACACAAAGAAATAGGTCTGTATATCCATTTTAATCCCTCAGCAGGCTTCCTAGAATACTAAAGGGCATTTCTCCTTAATGAGGCCAACACAACCAAAATTGAAGTAAAGATTCCAGAGAAAAGTTCAGCCAAAATAAAACCAGAAAGGATATCAGCTTGTTTGCAAAACAGTACAATTCATGATCTTATTTTATGTGTTTTACCAAAATCTCCTTTAAAAACATATCTGGGAGTGAGAAAGGACGCAAAATTTTAGAGGCAGTTGTTTTACCACACAGAAGCTAAAAAGGCCAGAGAGGAGAAAATGCTTAAGAACATGTGTATATCAAAAAGCAAATTCTTACCTTATCTGGAAAGTAGCTATTGCAACCTTTTAATGCAACATTGGCACAAATATGAAGATAGAGATAATGCAGAGGTTATAAGGCTGGTTTTGCTTCATGTGGCCAGTTTTGGAAAGACAGATGCAGTGATTTTGTATTTGATTGAAAACTGCAGCTTTTACGAGGAATTATGTTTTAACTCCCTAACAAACAACTGTACAATAAAACTGAGCTCTGTGACAAAAGCCTTAAGATGTCCGAATGTACTGGTAGTTGTTCAGGAGTGTGAGACATACCTATCGCTCCAAGCGCTGACAGACACACACTGTCAACAACCATGTCAGGGAACCAGAACAACTCACAGGCTTGTAGGACAATTTGTGCTGGAAGGGACCTCAGGAGGTCTCCAGTCCTACCTTGTCCCGGAGCGGGACAAGTTACGAGATCAGACCAAGTTGCTCAGGGCTTTTCACAGTTGGGTATTGAAAACCTCCAAGGCTGGAGATCAGAGACTGGAAAAGTCTTCCAGACAACCTTGACAGTCCTCATGATGGAATGTTTTTCCCAGTATCTAAGCTGGAACTTCTCTTATTGCATCCTACGCCCACTGTGTTTTTAAAAAGCATTGGATTGCAAATGTTATATCCGACTCCTCATTGATAACATTTTAAATAAATATAAAATTTCATCTGTAGCTGAAACTGGCTGATATTAAAAGTGATTTTAGTAGAGAGTAGTGACTTTGTATGATCAGAACACTCCAGATTCCAAACAAAATTGCAACACTGAAATAGAAAAATCACTTGAGGGAAAAATACGTTTGTTAGCATCGTAAATGTAAATGATGAGCTATGCAGGTATTCCCCAATGAGAGTAAAACTCAGCAAAATGAATCTAAACAAAAAACTAAACAAGCTCAGATCTGTACAAGCTTGTCCTGCACACACCTTCAAGAAATATTATATACTGCTGCGATCAAAAGGATCATCTGCAGTTTCCATATGATGCCATCATTTTATGACTGGCATTTAGTGTTATAGCTCATGGATACAAAGTTTGAAGAATATTAACAATATCCCATCTAACGACCCTGTGTTTTTTGTATTCTCTGTCTTGGCATGTCTACTCGGTGAGGGACTGTCTTCTTTCTAATAAGCTTCTGCCAGTACCATTCAAAAGGTTTTCGATGTTATTAACTCACAGTGACAGAAGACTGAAGTGTTGAGTAGATAAATAAATAATCACAAAAAAGAGCACAGAATGACAAGGAAGGAGGCATTCCCTCATACTGCCAAACTTTCCTTACTCATGCATCCCATTAGGCAGCAGGTCAGGGCTAGAGTAAAGCACATGTTGGACAGAAAAGTCCACTTTGTCAAGTGTATGCTTTTTCCAACATGCATTTCTCTGTGTGAAATCTGTCTGAGTCAGAACATTCCAGTATTTCAGGCTATTTCTTTATAAAGCTGCAGGGCAAATGACGTCTAAAGCCCATAGTAAGATTTGACCATCTATAACCAGATATGGACTCATCTTAAGAAGCCTACGTGCAAGTATTACAGCACAAAGGGATCCATACTTACAGGACAGGCACATGTTTCAGAGGTAAGACTAAGTGCCAACAGAGTCATGAAGTTTATGTTAAGCATTGCAATGTAACCACATGCCCTGGAATAAATTACGGAGCTTCTTAAATGGTCATGCTAATGTTTTTACTTATGAGGTCTTACCTGTAGAGGTATAGTCTCATAATTACTGTAATTACAAGGCTCATGAGTCTCATCGCTCAAATCACCTTGCTCCCTCAAGACATTCTCAAAATTGCTATCTGTCTGATTCCCACACACTGAAAAGGTAATGTTGGAGTAAAGTTTCCACGATGAAAAAACCAATGCAAACAATCGGAGGAAAGAAACACACAGCTATGTCATTCAACCCCCTAAACACTCCTAGGTTTCCTTTCTAAACCCCTGCCATGTCATCCCCAACATCTGCAGCTGACACACTGAAAACCCCTGTCTTGAGCAGGCACACCACTGCACATACAACGAGGTTTCGATGGTAAGCACTGTTCGTGTAGATTGCATATATTGCATAGTGAAAACTACTGTGCGCAGTTTTCTTAACTGGTGTTTGAGTTAGTGTCAGACAGGAGATGGTGATGAAGAAACCTTTGTCTGTAGCGCCACTCGATATTTCTCATAGCATCAGCTACAATGCTGAGAGCTGTACTGAGGGCTGCACTGGCAAGTGTACTCAGGATTCAGGCTGTTGAATATTCTTGGTTTTATTTCATTGCTTTGAAAATGTAGAATCATAGAATCACAGAATGGTTTGGGTTGTAAGGGACCTTCTAGATATCTCATTCCAATGCCCCTGTGTCGTGAATGAGTGGTTAGGTCACTTTAATGATCACTCAAAGGTTTTGCAGTAAAAGATTTTACTAAAAATTTAGAAAATGTGATCTTACAAAGTTTGTTGACAAGGTTCACTCTATTACTTCTTAAATAAATGGAATACTAAATCCAAAGGGGTTTTGTATGGAAAATGATTCATACAGAGTGAAACAAAAGTGTGAGGGGATAGGGAGACCCTCCTGTTGAGTCACCAGGTTTGGACTGGACCCGCTTGCTTTCTAAACTTCTCAGAGAGGAGCCTGGATGTGGCTGGATTCACTTAGACCACAAGTGTGCACGGTTTAGAGAGAGAGAGAGAATCACAGAAATTTATCAGCACTTAATCACTGGTTAACTTAGCATTCATAGAGACTAGAAAAATTTTCTGTTACAGTCACAGTAACAGAATGCTATGTTTTGAATTGATTCACACACACACACATAAATAATCCCCTCGAGTTCAGTGAATACTTCAACGATTTCTCAGCAGGTGGAGGCTGGGTCTCGAGGAGATCAGCCCAGGCCGTTCGCGAGTTGCTCTGAGAGGTGTCCCACTCAGAGGGAGTTACTGGGTGCTGCCCGCTGTGGAACAGAAGAGCTCCAAGGGCCTTCCTTGGTCCCACTGTTTGTAGGGTCTCAAGGAGTCAGTGATTTTCCATCCTGGTCACAATCCACGTGATGCAATCCCGGTATCTGGACA
>Ga0065711_1045821_pt1 | contig 13251 bp, 7 predicted proteins | sample Hoacrofraction12_FD_59098 | JGI IMG/M metagenome (GOLD analysis project Ga0065711, IMG submission 59098) | Hoatzin crop microbial communities from Cojedes, Venezuela - Epithelial fraction 12 v2 (version 2) | ecosystem: Host-associated > Birds > Digestive system > Esophagus > Crop | place...
GGGACGGGGCAGCTGCTGAGGTGCGAAGCAGCGGAACGTTTCGGTGCTGGTGTGCTTCGTTCAGGAGCCGGGCACTCCGGGAAGCCCCGTGGTTGCTCCAGTCGCCTCTCCCAGTATGCGGTGAAGGCATTGCTGCCCTGGAGGCTGCCCTAGCTGGGGTGCGTGGGCCTCCCGCCTTGGGGTGTCCGCAACAGGAGATCTGCCTGGCGGAAGGGAAAACAGGGTAACGTGAACATCCATCTGCAAGATTTCTGGGCGATCGTCGGGAAAACGTGGTAGAAGCAGACACCTCGGCAGCTGCACAGTGTGAGGCATCGCGGGGATATAAAAGACTATCCCAGCCTTGAAGACGGCGTGCTGCACCTTCCTCACATCACTCCGCAGGCCTGCAAAGATACCGGTGCAAAGAAGGTAATTGCACTTGACAATAATGGCAGAGGACAGCATTAAACTGTGTGTGTACATAGAAAGCCCTTTGGTGATCACTGCCCGACAGTTTTTGGTAAAAATAGAATATAAATATAAATGAAAGCACTGATCAGATGAGTATCTGTGAAGGGAACAAGGAAGGAAAACACATCTAAAGGACAAGTCGTTCACACAACTCCTGTATGGGAATGACTGGAAGTTTCATAAAAGAGATGTAAAGCATTCCAAGGACACATACACTTTCTCTCCAAAATTTGTACATAGCTGGTAGGAGGCCTTGACAAGATGATTTGAGCTACGTTTGAGGCATTTTTTTGAGTGAGTTATTGTCTCAGCTTATGTGGCCAAAGATAAAATGCAAGACAATACAATTTTAACTGTTGCTTTGCTGGCAGAAGTCTTATTTATATCTTCCAAGCAATCTTCTGTCCTGGATGTCTTCAAATTACAATTGTCTATCCATTTTCTGTAATAATTCACAACATGACATATTTGTTGTTTACCTGCTCTTCAATCAAGTCACACAGAACATACGACCAAGGTCAATCCTCTATGCAGACATTACAACTGGTATTTCAGGTAGATGTTGACACCATCACATAAATACCAATGTTTGATAATTTTCTGGATAAATAATAAGATATGAATAATGGGAAAACTGTGCATGCCTTGGAAGGAAGGCGGACAGAAAAAGCTGTAATTTGTTCTAAGGGTATACTGCAAAAATGAGTTTATCAGGGTCAGATGGGCAGAAATGGAAAGCAAAAACCTTAGGAAGGAACACAACAGGGTTCACCTGGGGCTTTGTCACCTAATGGTCACACAGTTTTTCATGAGGTTTATTGGTTATTACAGTTGTTGATTAGAGTAAAATTAATTTCTTCTAGATAAATCCTCGCATAAATAAATCAAAAGCCTTATTATCATCTCAGCAGTTTTCCTAGCAGGTGTGCATCTCCAAGAAACTGATGGATATTGCAAAGTGAAGGTGTGAATGCTTTTGTGGTAACATTTTTGTGATACAGTATTTAGCGCAGGGAACAGATTGCGCAGGGAGCTGGCACAGGGAGCACTGTGGGACAGCCTGTGCCATGGACGGTGCTGCCGGGGAGGACGACCGCCGCGCTGGCTGGGGGAGCCCAACACCCTGTGAGATGAAACGCGTGCTGGAGCGGTTGCTTGCAGCTAGCCAGATGCTGGTTGAGCCTTCTGGCAAGTGGTGAAATATCGTTAGATGCTGCAGCTACTAATTGAGTTTTAACCTTATTATGAGAAGACAGAAGCCATCTTTAGAGCAATCGTGTTATGCTGAGTGAACATGAATTCAATTAAAAATTATAGTGAGGACAAGCAGATCTCCCCTCTACTTCATAGGGAAAACCACATGTCAAATCCGACTTTGAATACCATTGCAGTGTACAGCATAAACATTCTTGGATCGACACTAAGGTACCTATAGTGTGTTTTACGTGCTTATGCTGTTCCCTGAAGCCGTTGCCCAATTTCACAACATTTATGTTCTTTTTTCTTTTTTTTTTTTTTATATTCTTCACACAATGGGAATTTGTGTGCTTAAAACAGCAAAATTCTGGTTGTTGTGCTTTGGAGCAACTCCCAAAATCTCCATTATTTATTGTAACTGGATTTCCCTCTCACCGCTCGCACTCAGCTTTCGGTGCCTGCCCCACCAGCTCTTGCTGTAGTACCTCTGAGCCATACCTTAATCGTTGAACAGCTGGGGTTGGAAGGGACCTTATAGATCATCCAGTTCCAACCCCCTGCCACAGCCAGGGACACCTTCCACTGGACCAGGTTGCTCAAAGCCCTGTCCAGCCTGGCCTTGAACACTTCCAGCGAGGGGGCATCCACAGCTTCTCTGAGCAACCTGTGCCAGGGTCTCAACACCCTCGGAGTAAAGAACTTCTTCCTTGTATCTAATCTAAATCTACCTTCTTTTAGTTTAGAGCCATTACCCCTTGCCTTATCACAACAGGCCCTGCTAAAAAGCCTGTCCCCATCTTTCTTATAAGCCCCCTTCAGGTGTGGACAGCTACAAGGTCTCCCTGGAGCCTTCTTACCACTCATCTGCTCTCCAGTGAGCCCTTGTGATGGATGATCAGCTATTTTCTCATGATTCTACTTTTAATTCTTAAAATTTCCAATTACAGTTCACTTTTACCTGCCCATTTATCTGTCCACTTGTAGACTTACCTCTCTCTCCCACCACTCAAAGGGAGATACAGACACTGGCTTTGCTTCCTGCTAAACTATCACACTTTGACGTTGGCCGGAATGAAGGTCTATCAGTGGAATGAGAACTTAGAAAAATTGCAATTCATAGCAGACGCAGAGCCAAATTTGCCGGCTTGCTTAGCATCATTCTCTTGCCAGCTCTGCACTGAAGAAGTGTTATGTGTTAGACAAATTTTGCCCTGGATAAAGTGCATAACACAGGATAGTCACGAGAGTACCCCTGAAATGGAAGTCAGATGTGAAATTGTCTGTTGTGTTGAAAGACACACTGCCTCATCACGATTTATTTTATATGTATCCTTATTTTCTGTAGCATGTCAGTGTGAATCTGACATGCTTTCTTACTTGTTTCTGCCTCTTTTATATCTAAACTCGGGTATGAGTTAACAAAACTAGAACCAACCTATTTGAACAAACCAAAGCATGACTTAACGAAACTGGAGACAAGCTGTTTTTGGAAACACACCGTGTTGCCCACTGGGGATGCAGCGCGACCCATCGTTTGTTCCACGGTATGGTATTGCATGACTTGCTAATGCCTTGTCTCTGCCTTTGCTTGTTTTTGGTACATCAGTTTTGCTTGCTGGATCAGCAGCTACTTGCAATCAGCACTGCGGTTCCTGTGGTTAATTGCTTCACACAACTCCCTCTCTAACACAGCATGACTTCTCAGTAGGCTTGTTTCTTCAAAGGGTAATCTCATAGGAGGTGGTCTGGGTACAGGATTACTCATAGAAGGACAATCTCATTAATAGCTTCCCCTCCTGAGATAGATATATTTATGTATTTTTGGCAACTCTTCAATGTTATTGGTAATGTATTTCCACTAGAGATAATGTTTACCAGAAGTTCTCTTAAGCCAGGCACAGAAACTCCATTTTACTTTATTTCCCAATGTGTTTATTCCACATGAAGACTACAAACTAACATAGGTTCAAATCTAAAGTATCATCTCTTCTTAAAGTAAGGCAATTTGGAAATGGTAAAGCATCCTCTAACTTTGAGTCTAACAATAAGCACAGTGAATATCGTACCGGGCTCTGGTCATTAGGCTTGTCTAATACTTAAATTTGAGACTTCAAAACCTTAGAGCATCCTAGGCCAAACAGCTCCAACAAAGCACTCGGTCCTTTTTCAAAGGGGAGGTTTTAGGTTTTTGCTGCTTGTCCTATGTAGATATTTCAAATAATGCTAAAAAATGTTTTAAATCCCTATAAACAGTAGCAGAGTAATGAGACTTGCTCTTCCAGCTGGGATTTGCACCAATTCCTTGTACATGCACAACATTTCTCCTCCTTTTCTGCAACCATCTCGGAATACCCTGAAATTATTTGGCAGGTACCTCCTCTGCCAGACAGAGGAGCCTTTCCTGGGCAGGGCACATTACTTGGGGTGGTCACAGCTGCTTTGACCTTTCCACCCAGAAGTGCTCTACATCTGGAGCAGCTCCTGCAGGAGGGTAACCACAAATTCTTGCTTCAAGCCAGACACAGCATAATGAAGACCTTTCCCCTTCCAGCCCTGGCCCCACACTCTCCGCTGGCATTGCATGCCATAGTCTTCCCATGCAGCATCCAGCGTCCTGCCTGCTGTTAAGCACCCTGCACTGTCAGCGCTCTACTTATGTCCATGTGTGTGAAAAGATATTAATTGTAAACATACTTTACAGCCTGGAGTTCATGCCATGTTTGTAGGAGGAACCAAATTACTCTTAGCAGCAGCTGACAACTGCTGAGTGCTGCTGGGTTTGCTCCACAGCTTTTGTTTTTATTCTAGTAGATGTATCTGCATCGGATGGGAAAATGCTTTTTGGTAGCACTGGTACGGATCTGCTCTGAGCTGCTGTGTAGCCAGGGTAACAGTACTACATTTCTGGTGAACTTATTACACTCCCTAAAATGGCACATGCTTAAGCATCAGCACAAGGCTTGTTTGAAGTAGCTTCATGCTGATGTTCTCAATAGTTGGCTCAAGTGGGTTCCAGTATCTGGCAAACCTCTTTCCGGATATTTCCCTGTAGTAGCTACACAGCCACGTTCAGCACATTTTACTACTACAAAGACAACAGGTGAAACCCATGACCCTAATGAATCAGCAGCAAATTTCTATTCACTTCAGTGCTTTCCCCCAGTCTTTTTTGTCTTCCTTTTTTTGTCAACTGGTATCCTTTATCAGGCTTTTCTCCCTCTCCAGTCCCACATGGGAGAAGCATATTAATTACCTCTGACACCTCCTGCAGTGAAGTTTATGTGGGAAATTTCACATGGGTTATTTTTCCATTCCCTTTGCTTGCACACACTTAGCTTTGTGCGTCACAAACTGGAGTAATAATACCTGATAAACTTCCTGTGATAAAGGAGACATGGGCTTCTGGGTGTCTGGGGGACAGAAAAATTGGTCCCAATTTTGCACTGCTTCTTGGGTAGGTTAAACGTGAGCCAGCGAGGAAAGCCAGCAGCACGCTGAACAGAAGCACAGCCAGTAGCTGGAGGGAAGCGATTACTTCCCTTTCCTCAGCCACAGGGATAGCCTGGGGGGGTCAGCAGGAGGACAGAGCCAGCAGAGCCAGGTTCTTCACGACACTGCATGGCAGGAGGATGAGAGACGGTAAAACAGGGGTGGTTCAGTCTAGATACAAGGAAAACATTTTTTCACTTGGAGGTTAAAAAACAGCAGGGACCCAGAGACATGGTAGATCCTCCATCCTTGGAGATTCCACGATCCAGCTGAACAAAGCCCTGAACAACCTGCTTTGACTCCAGTGTTCATTCTGCTTTGAGCGGGAGCTGCCCTGGGTGACCTCCAACGTTCCTTCAAACCTGACTGGAGCATCTATGATTCGTACCAACTTCACAACAGAAGTCATGCCAGATCTAAGGTTAAGCATGCAATCGTTATTTGGTCAACAGACAAACCTGTATGGATAGTTTTATATGGATAGCATCCATCTTGGATTTAATTATTCTCTATTCTAAAATTTCAGGCTGTATTGCTCTGGAGAAAACAGTAGCTTAGAAGTTCAGAGTGTCTTATTGGAAGACCAAGATCACCGAAGACTGCTTCTCAACCGATTCTGGCCAACAGGTTGTTTTCAAATGACTTTATTCTCCAAACATATTCCTCGGTAGAATCAATGCAGGACCCCATTTGTCTGGCCACGGATCCACTGAGAGAGACAATAGAGCCAAATGAAAATTGGAAAAATATAACTTCCACCTGGCTGTTTCACAAGACTGTGCTAATAAATTAGCCTACTATAACTACAAGAACAAAAGCAACTGTTGGCATAATTATTTCTCTATCTCATTGTATTATCATTAAAATCTCAGAGTAAACAAAGAACTACAGCATATACAAAGCGGCGAGTCAATAGGAGGGTTAGAGTTTAGGTTAGGAAGGAACAGTGCTGAACAACATTCATTTTAGCTGCCAAGTAGTGAATTCTTGTTGAAATTAGCAAGAGCACTAAACTTAATTTCTCCTAGTATTTTAATGGGAAGTTAGTACATTGGCAGGAGAAACAGCAAGAAGTCTTCCCGCTAACTGGGAGTAGATCACCACTGGCACTACACAAAAGCCTGCCAGCATTTGGCATGTTGACAATGAATGAAGCACTGCCAACTGTCTTTTCCTTAACTGAGAAAGAATTAAAAATATTTTTTTCCATTTTACCAGTGGATTAGGAGAAAATGGCTATAAAATTTTTGCAATATTTTTCAATTTCATAAGAGAATCGTAACAAAAATAGAAACACTCTTTACTTTTGATAGTTTTTTTAGCTACATCTGAAACACACTGCATTTTTTTAGATTGTCCCTTTACATGACAGCAAAACATGAAGTTACCCTGACATCATCATACTCTACTGCAAAATTATCCTCATCTCTTATTCTGTACCACTGGCTGCGTTTTCTTCAGGAGGATCTATTTTGATTTTTAATGCTATTTATCCTGATGAAGGAATGTGCAATTATCTTCCCACTTCTTTCATTTGGAAGAAAATAAATAAGGCAAGACAGTTCTCCATCAGTTAAAACTTCTGGGGTATCTGAGATTTGTAGCGCTTGCTGGGAGAAGGGTTTGCTAATGAAGCTTTTGAAGCCACAGTGGCGGTGTCTGATTGTAATTGCTGAAAGGTGACTCTTGAAGAGGTTTATTTGCACTAATCAACACCATGTTGTGCCTCAAAGCTAGAGTTCCCTTGGATGCACTGTCCCCACCGAGTTATTCTGCAATAACTAAGCAGGCTTTTTCTGTTTACTTCTGTTCTGGCACCATGTCTGGTTTTTAATAGGATCTTTTGAAGCTGCTCTCCAAACCTCTTGTACAGTTAAAACTTCATCATTTCTTCCTAACACTTTCCTCTTGCAGCCCCCAACCCCTTCTCCTCTGTTGCCTGAGCCAAAGGAACCTTCAGCAAAAGTGTTAATGTAAAATACCCAAGGGCTCTGGGGTGGGCTGTAACTGTCGAATCTGTTGCGTGCAGAGTAACAATAATTTCTGTTTCCCTGATGGGGGCCGTTCAGAAATATTATGCTGACAGTGCTGGACACAGCTGGACAATAGTAGAGTGGGATTCTTGTTCACAGCTGAAACACCTCTACACTTCCCTTAATTTTTGTTGCCTGTCTTTTACTGTACAATTGTTCTCCAGTAAAGTAGAAAATAGTCTGAGCGCCTCAGTTACCAGGGTGAGCTTACTGTTAATGCTTCACGTGGACTGTCGATCTGTTAGCAGCCACCACATCACTGAAGAGATTTTCAGAAAAATAATGTTGGTGTTATGGGAAAAATGCAACAACTCACCCCAAACTTACCCCCAGCATGTTCTCTTGTCCTTGTTTTATCAGCTCAGAATAAATTGTTCTAAATTTGCTGTAGCTTCCGTTCAGACCAGATTGCTGTGCAGGTCAGGCTGTCACATTACGCAGGTGCTCCTGTTTTACAAAGTCTTCACCCATGGATGCTGGGCTCACTGAGTTGTGCTAATGCTTATTAACGCAAGGCAGTTGCGGTGCTTGGGACGCAGCACCATAACGGTGCCCAGCTCACTCAGCTTCTCTGCAGGGCAGTTACCAGCAGATGGCTGGATGCTGCTTGTCTCACTAACGTGAAGGGAGTATCGCTACAGCCCCATTTCAAGGCATTTTGAGCTGTGTGAAGTCCTAGTCTGGTTAATCATAGCACCACCTTCAACGCACAGTACACTATGTGAAGAACATCATTAAGTGAAAGGCAGACCCCACTGTGAGATGAGTTTCAGGTTGTAATGATGCTAGGGTTGGATATTTAGTGCTATTGCTGTGGCAGTCTAAGGCAATTACAGCCGTTGCCTTAACGAACAGACCTTTCCTGCATAGACCCACCCTGCTGGATGTGCACAGTGCCTGTGGAAGGCTGTCACTGAAGCCAATTAGGGAAAAAAATTGAGAACTCTATAAAGGTGTTTGGAAAGTGAGAAATAAATCCTACCTGTCATTTCTGACTCAATCCAGCTAGCAAATTATGATCCTCCCTCATTACCACCCCTGCACATGGTAGCAAGGGAAGGAGCTAGCTCTGAAGAGTGAGGACTGCACATCCCTTTGGGGACGGTGATTAGCCCAAGCCTTAAGCAGATGAGTTTGACAGTTCAGTCAATACTCCAAAGCCACCAAGCGCAGCCGGCATGCGCTGTCACCACGGGCGCTCCGTGTGCGAGGCTTAGCGGGGGCGAGCTGGGGGGCTGAATTATGACTCCTCCTGCAGACAGGGTGAACCTCTCGGGCTGAGGCTGAGATCATCGGCTAGACACAGCCAAGCAGCAGTGAGGCCGTCAGAGCAGAGCAGAGATACAAAGCAAGTGCTTCAGTAAACAAAGAGGCTTTTGCAAGGAATTAACACCTTCGCGAGTGGGGGACAAAACATGCGTGGGTTTCACCCACCAGGTCTGGGGGTGTTCCACGTACTCATTTTTGGAAATGCCTTAAGATACAAACTACTAAATACAACATTAGAATGCTTTAGCTGCTAGTTGCTGCTTGCGTTATGTCTCAGACCTAGAGAAATATTAGGGCATCAGGGAATACCTGGTGTTATTTGTTGTTTCAAGATGCTGGTGGTTGTGATCTGTACATCCTCGTGCACCCATTCAGCAAAACATTGGCCAAGTACTGCTGGGGATCAGGATCCAAAGCTGGATTTAACTCCCATAAGTCATAGCTCTGTCAGGTCATTGCCACATGAATTTTCAGAACAGCAAAGCCTTCCCCTGCTCGTTTAAGTACACAAATGCATTGTCTTGGTCAGAGATTAAACATTTTTCGTGGGTACAATTTTACATGGATCTGTCAGGAGCTTTTACTGGACTGTAGCAGAAACCAATCTCAAAGTAATTTATTAACATTTTGAGGCTATCTGAAGGTCACATGTAATCAAGATTTGAGGCAAAAAGAGGGAGATGCTTGTTTAAAGCAAACAGGAATTTGTTTAGCCTTGAAACCCTTCAAACTACTGGGGCCAAAAGCTTTCCTAGCAGGCAAAGGAGGTTCCTGCTGTCAGTCAGGGTAACAAAACCTTTCCAAAACTGACATGTGGAAGGTGCAGGTTCATCTGAGTGTTTCCAGATCTCGCATGCCAGTGACTGACAATTTTGAGACTTCAAAAACTTTAAAGAAAAAAGTAGTCAGACAAATGATTTAGAGCCCCAGATACTGAAGTCAGATGAGGAGATACTTAATTTTCATTAAAAACATCTAGTCCTCATGATTGCCCACAATCAAACGGTCAAGTTTCAGAAAGCAAAAAGCTCCGAATCTGTTGCATTTTCAATTTAATCTGCTGGGTTTGGCTGTTCCTTTTTCTGCACACGGATTTGGCCGAATGAGGGAGGGGTGGCCCAAATCAATCAGTAGGTCTTCTTTTCATCATGAATGCTCAGGGAATTGTCATCACCAGCAGTAAAGTATAAATGCCACTTAGTTGAGATTTACAACGTGAAAGAATTAGAAGCCTCCTTTACTCAAAGTTATGGTGTGTTCAGTCCTTTCCCAGAAGACACCTTTGGGATTCTGCCTTTCTCCTCAAAATGGAAAATTTTGGTTTTCCACAGAATGTAGAATTAAACGTCCCTTCCCTCCTGACCCACGTTTGCAGTAGGTCAAGTAATTATGAATGAAAATGCCACTTTGTTTATACGAGTTCTGTTTATGACATAGATTAAGTTATGAAATTTGTACTCCTGGCATCTTATTAATACTGCTCTGCTGTAAAATTCCTCAGGCAACAGGCAAAATAATGACTTAAAACTCTAACAGGATAATTACCTTACAATGCAGGCATTTTGAAGATAGAGTTGGCTCTGGATTTGAAAATGCAATTTTTAGGACCTTATCCTTTATATAGAAGGGTGTGAAAAACTTACAATTACCTTAATTTATTTCCATGACATTTTGGTTTAGAGCCAATCAATTCCTAGTACATTAAGGAAAATCTTGTCATTATTCAATAATGGGATTTAGCTACTCAAAGCAAATTTCTTAACCTTTAATTTTGAAAAGGTAAATCTTCAAACCTTAGCAAAATTAACATCGTGCCGTGGTGAAACATTTTGATCTATACAATATCTTTACTGCATCTGGTGTATCAAGATGCTTTGAAGAATGAAAGAAATTAGCAAATTCAGCACGTCCCTTCAACTTCCAGCCAAAAGCCCAGTGTATGCACGCAGAGGAGCAAGGTCCTCGCTGATACCGGGCAGCGCAGAAAGGTTCTTCTTCTGAAGTGCCTCCCTAAAGCCGATGAGATAAACTACATCTAAATCCTAAGCAGACACTGTACAAAATTAATGTATTTGATTTAACTTCCTTCGCTTCCAAATGGAAGTAAACAAAGCTTCTTTCTGCTTAGTAATAATCCACACTGACATCATCGTTCAAGATAATTAACATTCCTGAGTGTCCCTTTGTAGGTAACGCCCGATGTGGAAATCACGTAACAGATTAATTCAACAAATTAATTTCCGAGCAGAGCAGGTCAAGCTCCTGCCATGGGAAAAGGCCTCTGCACTGCCTGTCAGTCTGACTCCCTGTCAGTCCTGCGAAGGCAGCACGTGCCAGAGGGGACACCCTGCCTTCACGACACGTGGGGACGCTTTCTCACTCGCCCCCCTGCTGAGGACTACGAAGCAGGACAGCAGCTACTCAGGACCATTAGCAGGGGAATGTTGTTACTGATGAAGATGGACAAGCTCGTGGAAATATTTCGCTGAAAACGTACTTTCCAGTGTTTCAGCTACACAAAGCAAAACAACTTGACCTAATGAGGCAGCCTGGAGAAAATTTTCCATGAATTTCTTATTCCCAGTTCTGAAGTTTCAACATTAGGGCCATGTAAGGTGCTTACCCTTGTCATTTCACCCCCCAGCTCCAAAATGAACATGACTTACCTGCACACAGTCGGAGGTCACATTGCTGTGTTCAGAAAAACATCGCTTTTCTTTCTGTATTCCCCTCTTCTGTAAGCGAAGCAAGGCTACTATCAGCACCCAGTCAGGAGAGTCTTTCACAAAGAAAAAACGTTAATCAAACAGGCACCTAAGGAAAGCCATACACGTATTTCCTCTTGGACACCAACACGTGGGAGACAGCAACCCAGAAAACGGGGAACGCAGAAACAAGAATTGTCTCCCTAAAGTGTTTTCTGCGCTTTTTGCAAAGACCTGCAGACTTGGAAAGTAAAGGCTAATCATGAAAAATAACCCCTACCCTATAACTGGTCTTGAGAATGACTGCTGGGAGATTCTAAGCATTATATTTGGAGAGCGTGACTACAGCAGACTCCTGTAAGAAATCTGAAAACACTGAAGTTGACCCCCAATTCTGCCTTTGTTTTCCTGTTTTGATTTGTTTTTAACAGGTGCTATTGGCAATTTCTGGGAATAAACGTAACTATCCCCCGACAATCAAAACAAGCTTCTATCTCCATAAAGTGAGCATAAAGAAAAGGTGAAAGCACTGGCTTTGAGCAAGAAGATTGCAGAATTCCCCTTCTGCCTCTCAACACACTCCTGCACCCTGAAAAGGAGATGCTGGGTGCTCCTTCGCCATTACAGAGCACATCCAGCCAAGACTCGGGGAGGTTTCATTTCTCACATGCACCAAACATCATTCCTAATACAAATTACGGTTTACACAGAAGCTGGCAAACATTGTACTTCCAGGCAAAAATACTGTTAATGCCTTTAACCCTTAGCTAAGGTCAGACACATTAAAGGAGCGACGACACAAGGAGACATTAAAACAAACAGTTTGTCATTTGTCATAACTGCCTTCCTACAAAAACAACAGGGACAGCAATCAAACGCTAACACACATACGTAAGTCTTGCATCCAAACTGGTAGCATCTTGTGTGGCTACATTCTGTTTCTTGGCGACTTTAAACATGGGCTTAAAAAACATACGTGCTCCACTGGTTTTCCCTTCCTTCCCCCTTAGCGAACGCATTTTTTACCTGTGCAGAATCTCACTTTGATAATATTAGTTGGAAAAGGAAACAATTATAATACATATAATCATTCCAAGGAGTTGTGGAAGGCATCTCTTTAAAGAACAAAAAAAAGCTGTCACTGAAGTGGGCCTTCCAAGAGAATATACCTGAGAACAGAGTAGGCAAAGCGTCTGCGGGAAGGTCTGTACAGGGTGGGTAGCTGCCCATGCGAGTCGTGAATTCCCCAAGAAGAGATTGACACAAACCAGCATTTACCACTCGGGGCAGAAAGAGGAGTTGGGGCGTTTCGGTCATCTTTACTGAATCAGAGGGTTTCACCACAGCCTTACCAAGAGGACTGGGAACACACCAGCGCTTCCTTTAACTGCGAACCAAGTGCCACTTACCCGAGCTGCCAAACGCAGCCCCGGCTGACAGCTCCATTAAGTAGAAATTGATGGTATTGCTGTAATGGAGTTATCAGTGACAGATACCTCCTGTGCAGCTTCCAGGTCACACTCACTTAAGCAATGATAAACGAGCATGAAACACTGTTAGCACAAACCAGGGTCATAAATACTCAATTCTTAGTTAAAAAAAAGCCAGCAACTTCAGACAGCCACCGCATCTTGCTGTTTCCATTATTTTATGGATGTTCTTACTCTTGTAAAAAACGTACCACCAAATAGCAAAAGGAGACTTTTTGCAGATTTAAAAAAAGGAAAGGAAAAAGCCCCCAGTCATCCATCCAGAGCAAACATTGCATCACTCTACGCTGGCTAATACACAAATACATCGATAAATCTCACAGAATTTATAACAGCATTTGGCATCCCAAGGTCTGACATAGAATAGAATCATAGAATCATTAAGGTTGGAAAAGAGCTCTTATATCATCAAGTCCAACCATCAACCCAGCACCACCATGCCTACTAAACCATATCCTGAAGTGCCACATCTACACGTTTTTTGAACACCTCCAGGGATGGGGACTCCACCACTTCCCTGGGCAGCCTGTTCCAATGCCTGACCACTCTTTCAGTAAAGAAATTTTTCCTAACGTCCAATCTGAACCTCCCCTGACACAGCTTGAGGCCATTGCC
>Ga0065711_1045822_pt1 | contig 13250 bp, 7 predicted proteins | sample Hoacrofraction12_FD_59098 | JGI IMG/M metagenome (GOLD analysis project Ga0065711, IMG submission 59098) | Hoatzin crop microbial communities from Cojedes, Venezuela - Epithelial fraction 12 v2 (version 2) | ecosystem: Host-associated > Birds > Digestive system > Esophagus > Crop | place...
CCAGCCTATCCAGGTCACGCTGAATGGCAGCACAGCCTTCTGGTGTATCTACCACACCTCCCAGTTTGGTGTCATCAGCAAACTTGCTGAGGGTACTTTCTAACTCTTCATCCAGGTCGTTGATGAAGTTAAACAAGACTGGGCCCAGTACTGACCCCTGGGGGACACCACTTGTTACTAGCCTTCAACTAGACTCAGCGCCGCTGATGACAGCCCTCTGAGTTCTGCCATTCAGCCAGTTCTCTATCCACTTCACCGACCACTCATCCAGCCCACACTTCCTCAGTCATGGAGTCATGGAGATGCTTAGGGGAGAGACGCACAGGCAGTGAAAAGAGCCTGTCACAAATGGTGGGGAAACCCCATAACTGATAAAAGAATATCATAGGAAGCCTTGGAGAGCGACAGTGGGGTGGTGATGTAAAGAGAGAATTCAAGTGTATTCTTTAATGAATCCTACAAAAGGCAAAAGTGGTTTAAAGGGGGCTTCATTAAAGACTCAATCCACTTACTGAAAATAAGACTTTTTGATAGCTTCAGATGGCATCTCTTTGCAGATAAGCTTGAACAACTTGGCTTTACCTGCACCACAGTTAGCACATTATCATTATATAGATATTTTATTAATTTCTTGATAGTTCTTTGGTGTTGAAAATCAAGCCGTTGAAAATCAAGCCTTTGAAAACCAAACTTGTCACAAAATTAAAGTTTATAAAGATGACCATAATGTCCTAAAAATGTTGGACTTAGCTAGATTCCTCAAACTATCACAGAAGTTTCAAGACAGTAGTAGAACTGTTTCTCTTTGTTATTTGGGAATTCTTTACATCCCTTTCCCACCCTACTCTTCTGTCTGTATATTTTACTCCTTTTGGTTGTGTAAAACACTGATTTATGGAAAGGAAATTTCTCAGAAAAAAAATAATCTAGGATATTTTCTCAACCCAACAATGCGATTTGAGAGGACCATCCCAAAATGTAGGAAACCAGAGTTTAAATTTCAGCTTGAAGAACCCAGTAGGATCTGAAAAATCACTAATATTGAAAAAACTTCAGAAGACGTCAGTGGAATAATGTCTTCTGCAAATTTCATAGGACATGGCTGAAAGGAGGTGCAAGGGGGAGAAATCAGGTCACATGTAGTAAGCTCAGTAACAAACTTCCCCAGATAGTACTGGCAGTGAGGAGATAGATGAGGTCCATGCAGTTTTTAGAAAGCAGCACAATGTGTCTCTTTTGTTTGTGAGCCTCCTTGAGTATTTTGTCACCACAGATATGCTTATCTAAATAGGTAAAACCTATCTTAAAAGGTACTGTAATTTCAGGTTGTTCTGTAACCGCAGCAAAGGCAAAGAGCAACATTGTCTCCTGGCATGTTTTTGGTATGTGAACAATGAAGCACCTGAAAGAAAATAGTGAGTTCATGACCATTCAGTGTTGTATGGTCTTGTCTAATAGCAAGCAAAATATTCAGCAAAATTCCTTTGATGGCGGTTTATATATTGGCAGTGAAACTTGGAGGCAGGGGATCAGCAGTAAGTGGTAGATCAGCATCTGACATCTGAGAATTTTTTGTTGATGAAGTATATGAATCTACTAATTTTCCTAAAGAAGAGGACTCACCAGTGAACCTGTTTCTGTGATAAAAGGAATTTTCCAACCATTACCAGCACCCCCTGAAAACCTCTGATTTCAAAGGGCAGCTCTGAGGATGGAGACTGGCCTTACTGAGAGACACTTGTTCTTGCCCGCTGAATTTCCAGCGACCTGCCTTGGCAGGTTCAGAAGACCACGTTCCAGTGAGGTCCTCTGAGAACCACTTAACATTGAAAACATTGCAGACCTAACTAAGTAGGGTTTTATCTTTCCAATCTCCTCTCTCAAAAATAAGCTCAGCATTGCTGACTTTTATTCTATTTATAATGAAACCTGCTGTTAGAGCCACACCATTTTCCTGTTCAAAGCTTTGAAGGTGTTTATCATCGGCAAACCCAACCTATCTTTGAGTCTCCAGCTAACTCCTGTTCAGATGCCTCTCTGTCTTGTCTACCTAACCTCTCTTAATCTTCACAGATACAACTGGTCAATCTGGAGATCAAAGATTTTACAGTTTCATTTTTACATGCTTTGTGTTTCCAGCTAATTAAACTGGCTTTTAAATTTAAATGTAACAATACCACTGATGCAGTTATAGAAATAAAAGTGTGCTACACTGGCAGTGTGAAAAATGATCCTGGCCCTTGCACAGCTAATGTTCAGGTTGGTAATATCAATGACAGCAATTGTTACAGGCAATCTACAAACAAAAAAGAACCCTAACTAAAGTGGGGCAATACAATTTTTAAAGCCAGATGCAATAACGAGAGAGCATTTCAGGTCCCTAGTGGGGTGGGGGGCGTGGGGGTGGTGGTGTTCACACAGGATTGTGGGCAAAAGAGAAAACTCAGTTCTATAACTATAGCCAAGACTGATTCTCTGATATTATTTTTAGAGGGCTGATCTAATTATCAGCAGTGGTATCTGTCTCTAAAGGGCAGCAGAAAGTGCTGTAGGGTATGTACAGCTTTACCACATACTTGACTATGTCCAAATTCTGAAAAGAGTTAAAAAATAAATGCCTTTGAAGAATCTGAGTGGTAGCCCCATAATATCCCATAAGGGAAGCTGCTTTGGTCCCACTGTCATCAGACTTTGCTGGCCATGGAGCCTGAAGCAGCTGTGGTCCACGTGGGACCACAAAGGAGGGTGTCTTTGACTCTGAGCTCAGTATTATCCGTGCATTTTTAAGAGAAAATTCAGATGTTAGGAGATGATTTCAGAAATATCAGATGAAGTTAAGCTTATTACCATGTTATATCAGATCAAATTTTCTAGTTATTTCTTCAGTCAGCATTTATTGTATGACTGCATCGTAATAAAGATTTCAGAAATATGATGTAGCTGTACATTTGCAGTAAACGAAGCACCTGCGTTTATTACAAATGTGTGCGCAGAGTTCTATCTGCATAGATACTTGTCAGTCAAACAGATGTCCCTGTATTAATTCTCCTTTTCTAATTGGGAAATGGGGGTGAGATGGCATTTATATCATGATTATTATGTGATTGACATATGTCTAGGCTGAAGCAGAAACACAACACACACCCTTTGTAAACAGAAAACAAACCAATGAAAAAGTTGAGTCACATGAGGCTCTGCTTGTTCATTTAAAGTTTAAAGAACAACAAGTGCAAAATCTGTAGGAATACTGGTCATGTTGAAGACCTAATTATGGGACAATTCTATTCCTTATTTTGGATAAAATATGTGTACTTATATATTTGCCTGATGTTGTATGTAAATACATACACAGATAAGTAATGTATAAGGTATATACTTTTGGTCATTAATTACAGCTTTTAGCTTTAGCATTTAATTTAAGCTTTCATAAAAAAAAAAGTCTCCCACAGTAAAATAATATCTGCCTATAGTTTCAGAGAAAATGGCAAGAAAAAACATATTAAATGCAAAAATTAAATCAATTAATAAAAATCACAAAAAAAGGTGTATTAATAAAATGCATCCAGCTTTTTTCTCAGCACTGAAGGTCCATCTGGAGTCTGAACCTTTATGAAATGTCCTGTTTTGTACAAATAATCAACACAAGGCCAAACAAGCTCATCTTTAAACTGGGCTTCTCTGAATAATGCTGTGATTATCAAATTAAAGTTATAATTTTATCCAGTTACCTTCTTTATTACATTGCATTTTCTCTTTTTTTTTAATGCTGCTGTTTCTTTTAAATAATGAACTAAACAAATTAACATATACAAATATTCCATGAATTTAACAAATTCTATAGATTATACAATTGCCACAGTATCAGGTCCATAATTTTCAGGCCTTTGCTTTGGCAGAAATGGAACTGGTAGCAGAAGAAACTGTAGCAGGTTGTCATTGCCTGCTAAGGATAAGAAGAGCTTTGTAATTACATGTTTTCTTCTATCCAGCTAGAGATGGCTTTGAATTACCCATTTTTTCCAGGGTGCTGTACATTTTTAAAGTGTAGGAAAGAAAACATGAAAACACACTGCCTTTTGAAGCAAATTAGCAGTAAAAATGAAGTAGAAAAACATTTCCCATTTCCTGACTAGCTTGCAACTAATGTGGGTTTCTTGAAGTTGTACATGCCCACAAAAAATGATAAATATATTGGAAAAAGAGAAAAATGAAAAAGTTTGCCATATAAAGCAGCTGATGTAAAGATGGAGAGACATAGCCATAGAAACTAGTCACATAAATAGTCATGAAATGAAAAGTTTCAGATTTGTATTGAAGTAAAAAAAAACTACTTAGAGAAAGGCCAACAGGCCAGACTAAATAATCCTCGACTTAACGTCCAATTCTGAATCACATATTAGCTGCAGAGATTTTAATGTAAATATGCCATTACACTGTCATTACAGTGATCAGGCTGCATGGCTCACAGGTCACATCTCAGCCACTGTTAATTTTGCAGGCAAAAGCTTTTTTTCTCTTGAAATGTTAATAACTTTCTATTAGTTAATGTAGCGTGACTAAAATTCAGATTAGATATAATTCATTTTAATATCTGTGACTGGCTATCCCGATCATTTAGCAATGGTTTCCAGCTGAATACAAGATGCTAAATTGGACTCATTTGCATAGCCCTGTTAAAGCAATGCCATTCTCTAAATGTAGGCATCTTCAAATTAATTTAAAAGATTTTTTTTTTCTGGTTTTGCTACCAGGATAAAACCTTTTGCTAACAACTAATTGAAGTTACTATGAGCCTAACACACATCTTTTTCCTTCTTTTCTCAGGAACAAATGACTAGTTAATATCATTAACCAGTAAGGGGAAAAAAAATCCACAGTGCTTTTGAGTGCTAAATGGCCTAATTTGGGAGCTGCAGACAGACCAACCACCACCATTTGCCAGCATTGAAATAAATACCCTTTCTTACTCTTGAGCACAGTTAGCTACATTGCTGTATGTCAGAAGTTAACATTGGCCTGACCTTGAAATGATCACTGAATCCACTGGGTTTATTTAAAGATCTGCTATAAAACATATGTTCATTTAAGGTACAGTTTATCTAAACTAGGCAGCTCTCAGGACCTTCACTGGTTCCTGAAAGAGTTCAGCATGCTGGAAAATGTGGGTTGTTACTAATCACTAATATTCTTCCCTTAATATGCACATACAACACCATTTAATGGTAATGGGAGATACATTAGCTCCAGAAGGAGAGAATGGCCCTCCAACTTATCAAACCCTATCTTTAAACCCATTTCAGTAAACACATATGTGGGGTTTTTCTGGGATGACGACTTGATGCAAATTTGAAGAGGGATGGTCAGAACTCCTTTTCTTTTAAATTAAGTGCAAACAAGTAAACAAGTCTATTACTTATATTGTATTAGTCAGTATGGATCACATATTTGGCATACAATATATATTCCTGCATCCAATTGAAAGTAGTGCCTTTTGAATACTAATTAGACACCCACACATACAAGGACATAAAGCAACTGTAGTTTTTTATTATTTGCATTATCTCAGCACCTAAAAGCTCCTGTGGCCAAGCCAGGAACTCCACCACACTGGTGTGTGTACAAACATGCACACTCACACCCTGAGGAGGATCAAAAGAACTCTGAAACTATCAGAGACAAGACAGTCCTTTCTCCTCATTTACATACATAAAAACGAGAACAAGGTCAGAAAAAAACAGAATAATGAAAGTGTCATGGACCGACAGTGCATCAGATTATGTAACTGTAAAATTCTACATGCTTCACAGTGAAGGAATTTACCAATCTTCAATTTAAAATAATAGAGAGATGTGAGAGCAATAGTCGAGGGTGAAAATAGTGGTTAATATGCTTTCATGTTTCTTTACAGCTCCGAAGTGTTTGATGCTTCTGTGATACAAAGCAAAAGACTCATTGGCTGCCAAAAAGATCCTGAGGTTGCTTAGCACTGTGGAGTTGTCATCTACTAATTTGTCAAAAATCTTTTGCAACAGTTCAAAAAATGTGCAAAAATGTGTAAAAATGATTCACCTATAGGGCAAAACATTAATGCTATTGTTTTCCTATTGTTGTTAAAAGCACAGCAGCTATTTATTTAAGAGCGTAAACACGAAGTATGAAAAAACGTGATCTCTTCATCAGTCTTGGAGCCTGATGGCTCTGGGAGAAAACAGTGCAGTCTCAGTGTGAGGCACCACCCGAGTACCAGATGTAAGACAATTGTGTATGCAGTGGGGAACTGAGGCATGATAGTGTCAAATCTGTTGATCTGTTAATATATTTATAATTTTATATATTCAATATCCCTCCACCCTTTTCTCAGCAGGGGGCTTGTTCAGACAATTTAAATGTGATTATCTCCTAAAGTAAATAAATTCACCTAAAAACGTCAGTGTGTTCTGGAATACTTTGTCTGCTCAAGTTTTAAATGACTACCAGCACATTCACTGGGAGTCTTTCTGATCCCTGTCTCAGTTTCCTTCTCTCAGCTGGTCATAAAACTACCCATCAAGCTCATGAAAACGCTTATGTGCAGGAATGTTAGACAGATGTGCTTTTGCATTTGAAGTGAATTTGCACCCATTTTTACATGGGAGTGTAACTTTCATGTGCAAGTTTCATAGACAAAAATGTATATCTTTCCTAATTAACTGACCACGTAACCAACTTTGAGTTTGGAGTTTCTTTTTTGTAGTTCTCTTGTAAAAATCAGAAGTTGGGGTTTGTTTGTTTCTTTGAGTTTTTTTCTTTTTTCTCAGGAAGAATATTTAAAATCAGAGATACAATACTAACAAATATAAATTGGCTTTTGCTGGGTTAAATATTAAGCTTTATGTAAATGCTTACTAACATTGTAATATTAGAAATAAGAAAGCTTGAATCAACAAATTTTAATATCCATTACAATGTTAAGGTGCAGTAAAACTGAGACCTGAATATCACAAACTTTGAGAATGTTTAGAACTTTGTTGGTGGCCTAGAGGGATCCAAGACATTACTGGCACAAGACAACCCTGGTCCTTTGTGAACTGTTAGTTTTGAATTGATAATTTTGTTTTCAGACATCTTCATGAATTAATTGTTCCTTATAACTCGGTTCTATTGTTAGAACTTTGGGGAAAAAAAAGTACTGTGGCGAGCAGAAATGATCAGAAAAGCTGTCAAATGTACGCGAACAGATGAACCAAAGGCAACAATATTCTTTTCTGAACCTGCTGGGCAGCCAGTCATAGCACACAGGATAGCCTACCTATCAACTGTACTTTCTCCAACTTGTACAAACTCCTGTCACTGAGGTTTTCCAGGGTTGTGCTGGTTCTGGTCTGCCTCTCTCTCCAGAAGTGTGGCAGGTAGGATTACCGCTAAGGAAGCCCAGATGAGCTTCTTGCTTGCGTGGGGAGAAGAAGGCTACTTCTAAATATTTTAATTGCTTCCACTTTCGCTGGGAGTAAAAAGGCTTACAAATGGCATTTCTTAGCAGCAACCACAGCCTCAAAGCACATCAATCTGTTTTACCTTGCCAGTGAGCGAGAGGGCTTATGCACAACCCAATTTTACATTGACTGTGTTCATTGTCTGTTCCAGTGTTGCCATTGCTATTTTTCTCTGCGGTTATACAATTTCAAAATTATTTTGTATATATTTGATCTCTTCTGTTTTTCAGAGACCAGTTGGATGACTTGTCAGCAGTTCACTAGGAAGAAGGAAGGTAACAGTAACTGCTGTCTGGAGTGGGCTGTGATAGGAAGTAAGGGTTGGATTAAAATCTGTTGCAAGTGACCGCAGAAAGCTGAGCCTCTTGTTTCAAGACCATTTATTTTCCACAGTCAAAAAAGGCCCCGCCCTTTCGGAACTGCAGAAAATGCAGAACACCTTATTGTGTTTGTGTATTCATGGAAAAGAAAACGCTACTTTCACACCTAGTATTCCCATATAGGAAATGCTGTGGGGCAGGGATGGCTTGGTTGACTGATTGGTGTTCATAATTGGGAAAGTGAAACAAAACCATGTAATTGAACGAGTCAAATATATATCTATATAACTCAAATAACTCCAAATAATCTGAGACAATTTTTATCAGTCTCTCCGTTTAAAAAATAACATGTGTGAGGCAATCATGACCAGTTTATGGATATTTTGTTAGTAGAAGAAGAAACTAAATTCAGTGGATAAATTATGCATTATAAATTATTCCCCCAGCATCCAATTCAGAATGCTATTATACTGCAAAATTCTGGACTGCATTTATACCTTTGTTTGGCCAATCATCAGATGGACACATAACACATTGTGTGTAACCACTTTTCCTAGGGCTTTTCCAGTAAAAGTTCAATGGTTAGCAGCTGCTTTTGCGTGTTGTGCTTCAGCCAACCTGCTACAACCTACTTTTCCTCAAGAAAGGTGGCTTCTTTCATAATGCATAAGGCATAAGGACTTTTGTGGCTCACTTCTGGACTCGAGGGAGATTATTCCAGCTGCCCATATATAAAGTCTGTGCTCAAGTGCATAGGTCAGAGAATTCTCCAGCCAAGAGCTAATACAGCTTGTTGTGCCTTCTGAGATTTTTGGTTTAGGAAGATAGTTCTTGCAATGTGACTCTGTGGCCAAAGAAAGAAATAGGCCCTTTATACCACATTTGAAAAATAGCATGCTTGGTCTACCTCCTAAATTGTAACAGGAATATATAGTGAAGTGCTCAGCTTGTCTTTTTTTTCTAGATCTATATCCTCTAGGGCATTGAACTGAAGTTACTTGTGTCTCAGATCAAAGTCATTTCACTTAGAAACTCTGGTTGAGCTTGAAGGCACAGTCTCTTAAGTGAAGGTCAATGGTTTATCCATTACAGCACCCAACCCCAAATTATTTTTGCAATTAGTAATATTTATATCTGTTTTTATAGTGTAAAAGAATAAAGAAAGGATAGTCAGCATTTTCAAGAAATACAAGTTAAAGGTGTCCTATCATTTAAAATGATATATCGTGTTAGAAGGGAAACTTAAAAGCTGGCATATGCAATCTAAAATTAAATACAGATTTTGAATTTCAGACTGTGAAGCTAAAAAGATCAAAGGAAACTCTTTACAGTTCTTTGGAATTTGGTATTATACTTCCCAGGAGGTCATTTACTCCCATAATTTAGTCTGACTTATTTTGGCTTCAGTTCCATTAAAAGTACGTAGCAAAAAGAGGGCCTCTTTTTACTTTAATTTTTAACTGCAACCTGTCAGTTAAAGGGAAAAAAAAAGAAAAAAGAGTGCCTGGAAGAGGATGATCTACAGAAGTACTAATAGCTTTCAAATCTTTTGACTTTTTGAGCCTGATATGGCTAGAAACTTATCTGGAAAGATTGTATTTTAACCCTTCTGACTGTTCTTGGACATAATGTGTGCGTTTATTGAAAGGGAACTTATTCACTGCCCTTGAACATATTCTGTCACTTCCACAATAACATCTCCCTTGACTGCAATACTTTGCCATGTTGGACAAAATAATAGGAGGACCCCAAGTTTAAGGTTCCTGTTGGCACACATCAAAAGCACACCTGTTATAAGTCAGAGAAGTATCCAGAAGTTTACCTACTGTCTGGAGAGACCCAAAAATGAGCGGGATACCTGCTGGGATGTGAAGGCAGTGCTGATGGGGCTGGGCAGACTAAAACATAGTCTTACTTCACTGCATTTGGAAGCAAGAAAAGCAAGAGTAATTTCAAAAGGATGAGAAAAATTTAGAAGAGCTCTTGCCTTTCAGAAAAGATGCGGTATGTCCAGAGGTCATTATTTATCTATTATCTGGTATTTTATCTATAACATTTTCCACAAACAGGACCAAAAAAATGAAAAATGAGAGATGCAAGTACTTTGTCTTCTAAGATCACATTAAGACTGCCTGGTGGGAGCTGCACAGGTGGTAACAGAATGCCCTTTGCTGAAATAGGAGGTCACCTTCCTCCATCAGCACCTCTCCTTTTTCCACTGAGGAATGAAAAGAGGTGGCACAACAGCTGAACTTTCCATCTGCAAGAGGTTGTCCTTGGCCAGGCTCAAGGCTGGGGAATGGGCCAGAGAGATCCAGTCTGTGGAAGGGTTTTCCCCCTGCTTGATGTTCAGGCTTTCAACTGATCCTGAAGAGTGTCCCAGAAAAACGACCCAAGAGCTGTATGATCTCATTCCTTTGTTATATTGTAGGATGTATTTGCAGAAGCACTCAGGGGGATAACTCAACCTTAGGAGTTGTGTCCAATGCTGCAAAATATTTATATATATTTATATATATATATATGTAGTTTTGCTTCTGGTTTTGAACCACATTATTTAATTATTTTGTCATCTTACACTGCAGCAGCTATTTTGTACCTACTTCAGTGGGATGCACACATCTGATGATGACTCTTATCTGTTCACCCCTTCTCTGGTTGTTGGCTTCCGTTTACTCTCTAAATTGTTACAACTGGAAGTTTTTGAGTGTTTTTTCCCTTCCCTGCAGTGCAATAGGGTAAATAAAACTACAAAAGCAGAAGTAGTCTTGGACCATAAAGAACGAAATCAACTGGCCTTGTCTCTAACATTTGGGAAAACTGAGGCTCTTGCTGTTCCATTAGAGTAGACTAATGATGATCTAGTGTGTACTAATAATTTCCCAGCAAGATACATGCTTGAAAATATCTTCCCATGTGATTAATGTTTCTGAAAACATAGCTGTTTCCATCTGACAGAACCAAATGGATTAGAAATGTTACAAATGGGGTTTTTTTGCAGTAAAAGGAGTAGTGGCAGCAGAGAGGTTAATTCTCCTCTTTTCATGCAAGTATCTTCTTAAAACAGAAGTGATTAAAGAGGTTTCTTTTTTGGCATAAAAGTGTTTTTCTAATCTTGTTGAAGTGCCTAAAATGTGTTTGAAGAGCCAGATAAAAGCATGGACTTCTTATTTAATGAGTTACCAGTTACATGTTTCACTGTTTATTTTGCTCTGTCTTTCAAACATATTTTCTTGAAATGTCTTTTCCTTCACCACAGTCAATAGGTAATAACGATGCAAGACATTTAGGATGAATTTCAACATTAGGTACAAAAGAATAGCTCTCTCCCAAACTTGTACAATTGCACAGGCAAAGCCAGAAACAGACTGCCCATTTTAAAAAATGTTGAGCATATCTTAATTTCTCAGGGACACGTTGCAATTTCTCAGCAAGTTCCCCACTAGACTGAGGGTATCCAGAAAAAATTAGCCTATTCCTGCCAACTGTGGCACCTAAATGCTTATGCTGATTTACTAATGCTGGGAATCTGATCCCAAATATCTTCTTATGGTTATTCTCACTTTCTTCCCTCCTTTTCTTTGCTTTTTTCTTTTTTTCTTTTTTTTTTTTTTTTTTAATGTGAGTTAAATTCTTTTGTTTATTTAGGTATCAAATATTTGAGCCTGGTAGAAAATTATTTGCATTATAAAAGAAGTATCACTTATTTAAACTACAGATGATAGAATCCCCCCCTTCCATGACAGAAGGAAGTAAAAGCCTCACTACAGACAAGGAAATGTCTAGCTAAAAAGACTAGTATTGTACCATGCTGCAAATGTTCTCTGCTGGTATTAGATCCTTCAGTGGAAAATTAGGTGCAGACCTTGGTTGTTTATTGAACTAAAGGCATACATGTGCTAAAGACAGCTCTCTGTTCTTACAAAGGTATTGGCTGCTTCTGTCATCATAGGATTCCCCACTATGCTTTACCACTGTGGAAGGAATAGATCCAAAGCAGAGAAAGAAAAGGTGTCTGAGCACATGAAGAACTTCCCTGAACAGCAGTGGCTTTTTGTGCTTCTACCATGTATTTGAAAAACTATTACAACTAAAAAAAAATCCAAAGGCAGAGCTGATATATGCAAAATGAGGCTTACCTGTTATTTCCAAGGACCCGGTTCTCCACTGAGCAGCATGCGTTCCCTGGAACTCTGTGTCTGCAATGTTCTGCCTACATCTGGACATCTAAATGGGTTGACCTTCATGGAGCACACAATAGATTAATGGGTTAAAATGGCCCTGAGGAAATTTCAGTACAGCATAGGACAGGGTTGACTTGAAAATAAATTAGACAGTGTAGCATGTTAGCAAAAGTTGCAATTGTACCTACTCCTCATAGAAAAAGTTAGGCCTTACATTAACTCTCCTCAGCAACGGAGATTCTCCATATTAAATATTTCTTTTTTTTTACTATTCCTCTGTCCTCTTCATCTAAACTCAGCTGCCCTCTCTTCCCCCAGAAATTGCAAGAGTTGGAAGGCGCAGCAGTCCAGCTTCAGTATCCATTGAGATCAAACCTAAAGAAATGGACCCATCTCTATTCAAAATGAATTTCCTTTATACAAAAAACACAAAGGAAACTGAAGCTACATTTCTAAATACTGAAAAGCAAAGAATGAAAGGTGACTTTTCCCTTAAAGTGTTCTATGCCAACGTCATTTAGTGCTTTGGCAAATCCCAGGATATTCTAGGAGGACTAGTTTAGGGTAGCAAGCCATGCATGTACCTTTTCATTAGCCCCTTATTTTCAAACAGAGGCCTGCAGAAATTCCAGTGCTCTGAACCCTCACAGGGGGATGGAGCAAACAGAAAAGATCTTATTAAAACTGTTCTTCTCCAAAGACTACTTTTTTTTTTTTTTTTTTCTTTTTTGAGTAATCTTCTCTGGGAAAAGAGGAACCAGGATTAGCTGAATATGTCCTCACCATGCCAGCTTTCAGTATTTTCCTGTTTGTCAATGGCACCAGTCAGTTGTGGCATTGCTTCCTATTTGTCTCTGGGTAGGGTGCATGAAAGGAAGCTGAAATGCTAGATGAAATCACTAATGTGCATGGATTGATTTCATGAGATCAGACTCAGTATGTGCTAAGGCTTCTGCTCTTCCTGTGTAAACCTATGATTAACTATCATTACTGTTTAGCTACACAGAAACAGTGCCTACACAAGGCTAGTGCCTTACTCCCATGTGCTGCTTTCTGTCACTCATCCTTCAACCTGGAATCTTTTACTTAGCATTAGAAGTACCTTGAATATACTTCTGTCATCCCTAGCATACCCCCTTTGCTTTGTACTATAGTCTTTCCAAGCATCTCTGATAGCTGACTTTTTTCCTCTCTTCTCCCCTTTTCCTTCTTTATTACAACAGCCTTCTTAATCCTTTCTTTTCTGCCTTAGAAACAGCTTCCTTCCCCCCCCC
>Ga0065711_1008585_pt1 | contig 13249 bp, 5 predicted proteins | sample Hoacrofraction12_FD_59098 | JGI IMG/M metagenome (GOLD analysis project Ga0065711, IMG submission 59098) | Hoatzin crop microbial communities from Cojedes, Venezuela - Epithelial fraction 12 v2 (version 2) | ecosystem: Host-associated > Birds > Digestive system > Esophagus > Crop | place...
GTAAACTCATGAAATATGGAAAGCAGCATCTGCCATTTAAAAAGAAAAGGCTTTCTATTGATCTGTTTTTCAGCTCTTTATCTAAAGAGCATTTCTGACAAGGCCAGAAGGAAGAACACATATTCACGTTCACTCCTAACATAGGTGTTAAGCTACATACCTCAATACAAACATGCCTGAGTTTTGACAAACATTCTTGTGGAACGTGAAAGCACAATGTAGAAGAAACTGAAGATAACTGTTGCCATCACCTTCCAAAAACTGGAGAGTCTGGACTACGGACAATATTCTGTTCCCCTTCAAAGAGGCATTTCTCCCTTGGGTTGTTCATTTGAACAAACCAGGCCCTTTCTTTTATTTAAAGCTGATTAATGCTGCACTTTTGTGTATATACTAGTGTGGACTAGTGCACAGTCTTGGTACGCATTTCTTCTACTTTGTTTAAAACAGTAAAACTAGAACTTGAACTAACATTTAATTTTCTTTACTGCTTTACTTGCATCACATTAATATCCAGTGGCTCAGTCACGATCAGGACCTGGCTGTGCTAGGAACTGTACAAACACTTATTAGAGAGAAAGCCCATCTTTAAAAGCCTCTACCTTAAGGCAGAAGAAAAAAAAACGCCGAATGAAACAAGACCAAGAAAAAATGAAAAAAAAGAAAAAAAAAAGGAAAGAAGATGGAAATGGCAATGTAAGAAGATGAAGCTAGCAAAGCCCCAACACAATGAGTATTTAGGCACAGATTCTCACTTTACATTTTTCATCTTGTGGGAAATATTGGCACATTAATAGATACTGAATGTCAGCACACTGCAGCGTTTGGTGGGTTGTACCCGAAGTGCTCTGGATCTCAGCCAGCCACCACACCTAGAGCGGGCCTTCGCCGCCTAACCAAGCATCTAGCGTTGATTTAGATATTCTATACATTTCACCAACCCACTCTGTAGGGACACGTCAAACACCCTGGGGTGTCTCAGATGGTACCTGACACCAACGTTCATCTCGCCTCTCGTGCCTGCAGCCTCTGCAAGGCCTGCCTGAGACAGTGTGCTGTATCTATGTTTCCTACTCTCTCATTATCACAAAGAGCAGCTGCTTTCTTAAAGATCATTATTATTTATGTAATAGCACTGCTCAGTTGTGCGCTTAGCAGGCACTCATTACCTTTTGTAAAGGTAAAAGGTAAGATCCCATCACTGTTGAAGCCAACAGAGTTCTGCTGCGTAGTTTTTGGAAATGGGATTTTGTACAGGATACCAGAGTGATTTTTATTTAATGGGACAAAATACAGGCAAGGGACAGGGTAACAGATGTAGCAGAAGGGCAAAGTGATTGAGCTATATACTCATTTTGTGCTCTGCTATTTCCAAAGTGTTTGACAGCAGTGATGATAAAGGTGACCTTTCTGCTTCTGTTCATTCTACCCTCAGGCACAGATATAGAGAATATTTCATAGATTCATAGATTTTAACGCCAGAAGGGAGCGCTGTGATCACCAATCTGACCTGCCGCATTACGTAGGTCATTTGACTTGAATTAATCTTCTGATACAACGACCGTGATGGAACCAGATCCACTTTCTCATTGTGTCGAGCCTTTGTCTACATCTTTCATGATGAAGAAGCTATCACAAGCCTGGTAAGTTCTTAACAGTTAATTAACCTCAGTGTAAAACACTGCACTTTGTATCTAGCTTGACTGTATCAATGTTCAGTTTGCAACCACCAGATCTCATTCCCTTACATCAATGCTTCATTTTCATTGGAGTCTTTCATGGACAGTTGTACTCATTCAGGTGAGGAAAGATAGCAGGTAAACAACTTCCTGGCATAGCTGTCATCAATCTGCCTATCAGGCCTGTTTCATCAGGATGCAGTCTTGCTGTCTACCCTGATGAAAATACCGGCTGAACGTAAGAATTCCCAGTGCGAGTAGTAAAAGAACAACAAGAGCACCGAGATGATGGGGTCCCACTGTTCGACTAACCTAATAAAACAAGAAGTATGCCCCAATGTAGAAGCCAAAGTAGGATTTCAAATCATGGAAATTTCATGTACCACTGAAGGACCTTTTTAAGAAAATGAGAAAGTTCTTCAGGAGTCTACATTAACACTCTTTTGGTTTAGTAACTAAGACACCATTGCTCAGACATCTGTTTTCCTGCCATGACCGGCACTAGGGCTGGTTTGAGAGCAAGCCAGAGGAAAGGTTTTCTCCACGCTGTAAAGGCTGGGGACCTCTACAAGCCATGTCACCAGGGAGCCCAACAATTTCTGGCACAGAAAGATGCTGTTATCCCCACTTTCGCTATGTCTAATATCTTAAAAGCTGTACAGCCGTAGAAGCACGCAGCATTAGTATCCAGGGACAGCGAGTCATGTAAAGGCATTACTTGAAAGGTTATGAAAACTAAGTGGAACAAGCACTCAAATTCCACAACGGAGTGTGCACCACTTCACTTTCCACTTATGGTAATAATATTTAACATACCAAACAATGAATTCAACATATGTATCTATTAGGTAATTTAATTACCCTGCAGCCCTCCAAAGACATGCATTGTAATAGATTGATTTACATTTCTGTTTTTGACCCACAGTAAAGGACATTAACAGAGGAAAGTAAATTAATTTAGATGGCAAGCCACTTAACCTAATTGGATCAATGTAATTCCGAAAAAGCAGGGATCAAAATAACATTACTATATCATAGTGCAATTCATCACCATGTCTGGAGTTTCAAATGTTGTCAGCCACAATGCTCAGCAGTACCAGATGATAATCAATTTTTTGCACTACATGAAGAGGCAGAAACAAATGCTATCAAGAACCTTATCAACTGCTGGATACGATTAAAAAATCAGTTGAAGCAGCACCACAACTTTCTCATTTATTCTCCAAAGGTGCAAAAGTGCAATTCTTGAGTTAGATTACTCATGTACTTAGCCACTGTGTTAGCACTGTGGATTTTTTCACATTTTCCAGAGCCAAATTTACAAGCAGAAGCTTCGATGGCCCAGAAGGACAAGTTTTGTCCCTCTTGATCTATGACAGAGACAGCAGAGGCTTCGTCATCCCCTGTAAATCAGCAGGAAGTTTACCTGTCAGATTTGCTGAAATGTTTTCAGGTGTCAAGCAGCTTCCACTAAGCCAAGCCTCGGGGAATATGACGAACGTTATTTAAACTTCTAACCCTCACCTTCCCAGCCCCCACAACATGAAATTTTAGGTGGTTTGTTTGGGGAGGGCAAAAAAGTCCTGTTTTAAACACACCAAGTTTTTTTACTCAATCCATTTAATGACAGGAAAGGTAATTTAACACACTGCCTCTCACTTGCAAATGAGAAAATCGGTCTCTGCTCTCCAGGCACCAATATATAATTTCAAAAGGTTATGATGATATTTCATCACCCAGGGAGACTCAGAAAGACAGAGTAGTGGAATTTAAAGAAGGAAAAAAATCTAGTGGATCATACAGACGGCCTCCCTGGAAGCCAACGATGCTGTAGATCACATTAGGTTCTGTCTCACTGAGCCTCAAACGTCAGAGGCAATGCTGATCCCACCACTTTCAAAGGGAGATTACTTCACATTCCAACAGATGCTACTGTCATGATCCATTTCCTGATATTCAGCCTTTGCTAGTTTTTCCCTAGTTACACTTCTTTCACTAGCTGAAACAATTACTTTTCCTTCTTGGTACATATATCATTCAGATAGGTGCAGATTATTATCAGCTTCGTCCCTCACCATCCACGTGCCAAGTACAACACATAAGAGGCTGTAAGAAATGACAAGAGCTATGTACTTTTCATGCTAGTGCTACTCCGGAAAAATCTCAGCATTATCAGAGCAGGAGCAGACAGCAGGGTTTCCCTTGGTGATATAGGAGAAACGGGTAGACAAAAGCCTAAGGAGTAAATCTCTTTCTCACAGCACACAAGCTTGTTTTTCCATTTGTCTTAGGATGAAGCTTCTTTGGTAGCCCTCCCTGTTCCAGGTCATCCCCCTGCAATACAGTTATAAGGGGAAAGACACTAACATCATAATCCGTCGAAAAGCATCTACAAGCCTCTGAAAGCTGCTCTGTGAGGCTGAAGAGACACCCAGCAACCGCGATTCAACAGCACTGCTTTAAAGCCAAACAATGTGATGTCTGGATGGTCTGGTACACGTTTCTTCTACATCCTGGGTGGTGCGTGGCTCACTGTTACACATCTCAGCACGACTACGCCTTGCTCTGGCATGACACGGAGCATAAAACTTGACCTTTGCTTCAGCAGAGGATCAGGGCCGGCAGAAGAGACCCAAGTGTTTACAACAATAAATCCCTGCTTCTGCTAGCACTGTCTGATTGTTAGTGCGAGCGAGCGAGCAGGGACCTGGGCTGCTTCTCTTGGGCAGGCGTACAGCCCCAACCCACCCAGCACTCCCAGGGATAAGTCGTGATCTGCCTACTGCCATCAGGCATGAACTCGGAACTTTGGGATGGGGTGAAGTGAAGCAGGAAGCGGACACTTGGCTAACATCTCATGCCTGAAACAGAAACACCATAAGCAATTTCTAAGAGCAGCTGTATGATTTCTTCTGAATCTTACAGAGGTGTAAAGCAGCCTGAAATCTGAGTTAGAGCTTTGTAGACTATTTGCTTCTGAAGTCTGACTTGCCTAGGAATGAATCTCGGGTAGTCTGCAGACACACCGCGAGACTGACAGCACTCAGATGTATGATCCGATTTTCATTTCTGCAACTCCTCATCATGCAGAAAGGTTTGGAAATGCAGCCCCTAATCTTCACCTTAAATGTTGTTGCTAATATGGTCACACATGGACACCTCTGTTCTGTGGCGAAGCATCACGGCAGGGTTGCTTTGAATGGTATAGAGGAGGTGCTGTGAACCTATTGAGCTTTGGAGAGGGACATACACTTGTAATGCTCTTCAGTTTGCTTCTCTGCTTACCTTTGGTTTTGATTAACATCTCAGTATAGTTATGCTACTTTCAGAACTGGTGTTTTAGGAAGAACATTAAATATTCCTATGACTTCTTAAATGACGACAGTCAGCTGCTCTACCTACTCTGCAGGAGCATTGATCGTAACAAGCCACTGGTAGGGCAAGGCTGGCTCCAACCTGACCGTGATGCTTCCCTTCCCCTCAGATATGCTGCCTGCAGCTCAGACAGACACCTGACCTTTACTCAGACTTGTTACTCTTTCTCCTCCTTCCGAATGCTAAAGTGCCTGTTTTCTCCCCCATCCAAGCACTGCCTCACTCCATTATACAAATCCTTATTAAAAGCCCTCTGGCTATGCGTTATAAACCTCGCCTATAAATGGGGGAGGCGAGGAGAGTGAAACAGGATGGCATAGAGGCAGTTATAAAAAATGTCATCTAAACCTTTGCCTGCTGACACCAGCGTACTCCATTAATTCTCAAGCATCTCAATTCAGGTCATTTTGACCTTTATAGTGGAATTAGTTGTTGTTTCTTCAACTGTTGTGTTTCTTCACAGGTATATTCAGCAGAATAAACAAATTTGTTAAGCCCGCTGCTTCTGCAGTGGTGGTCTCAGCACAAGCACCTCCTGATATTCACAAAGGCCATATTAACAGAGGTGTTTTTCAGTCCTTCTTTCTCATTACAATATAACGAATGAGTGAAGCACGGGTAATGAGTTTCCCATGCACAGGCACCTAACATCATCCTATTCGCAAAACCACCACATATTCTTTAAACACGCCACATTCTTTCCCCTTGTTTAATTATCTTAAGTGATTTGAAATGCTTTTGGACATTTTCCCATTGAATGTCTCCACTTCATAATAACCTATCTGCTACACTCCAGTGTGCTGCCACAGGACTGCAATGTCATAATCGAAGAACATGAGAGATTGAAATTCGCAGAGCTTAATTAGCACAACAATTCTGAGGAAAAGAGGGGAGCAAAATAAAACTATAATAGCTAGGAAATCAACCAAGCATCTGAAATTTCAATATTAACTCTACAGTAGTAGCCTCCGGCCTATTTCATATGGTCTGTAGATAGACAATTTGAGTTGATCATACACTGCATTTGAAAAACAGATCTCTCTACTTCTACCCAATTTTGTTGATGTGGAAATTCATACAATCCTGAGCCTACTGGAGTCCATGTTAAAATCCCACTTCCATCACCTTGCATGAGTGAACAGCATCTGGCACAAAGAGAACAAATTTTCATCAACACGTGCTACAATGTCAAAAGCGAGAGCCACGCTCTGAGCTGTCCCCAGACAGTGTTTAAACACAGGTACTCTCATCCGTAGCTGCTCTTTGGTGTGCTGAGGATAGTGAGACAAGAGGCAAAAGCACAGTTTTTAAAGCCTACCAGCGTCCTGTCTTCAGAACTAGCCACTACCTGAGGTTGCCGCGTACAGAAAACCAAAGAACAGTCTAAGCAAACAGATCTGAACAACTAAGGGAGAAAACCACTTCCCTAGCTGGCAATCACCGAGTGATTGAGAGCTTTCTTGTTTCCTGACAGCTTGGAAAATAAACCGTAAACCTTACCTCCCCAAGCTTCGACAGAAAAAGATTGAAATGAAATTCAGCACCTCAGCGGCCTCCCATGCTGTTCCAGGCTCTCGATGCACATCCTGCTTCCATCACTCATTGTAGTGTTGAAGGCGAAGGTTTCCTTGCCAAAACTGTAGCATTTATTTTATCATTCTAATTCCAAAACGTTAATGAAGAGACTGCTGCTGACCAGTGTTGCAGTGAAAGCATGTTCTCCCTTGGAAGAAGCTAAGCAACATGTTTTCCAACAAAGCAGATGGGTAAAAACAAGTTCTCTCCCTAAAATGGCTTAAGCTTGGCCAAAACCCTCAGGGTAGTCACAATGGGACAGCGTTCGGTACCCTGCACCTCAGGTGGTCGTGAAGGGAAGAAGAAACCCACATGGCACATGTGGGGGAAAGAAAGGAATACCAGCAAGGGTCACTATCTTCGCAACAGAGCTTGAAGACTCAGCAAAACTTCTCCAGCAGAAGAGGGAATGGCACCACTTTTGTGAGCTTTGACCAAAACTGCTCATCTCGCATAGACAGAAAGCCAAAGTCAGAACTGGTTTCCCAGCATCTTGCTCACGTTAACCTCAAAGATGCTCTGACTTTGTTTTTCACGGGCCCACTCCAATATACCAGAGCGGCATTTGACAGCTTTCAGCATCTCTCTCACAGAATTGTCCTAGCAGAGCTCCCTGTGAGCAATATTTTGTATTAGCTCCTTGAGCTTCCCTTCGTAGCGGAATAATAGAAATCATGTCAGTTCAGCTGGGCAACACGCCATGAAAAGCAAACACCTCCAGTAAAGGCTCCAGAATAACTGGCCACAAATTGTCAGCTATGGAGAGATGGCAGCGCTTATTGGCTAACTGATTTTTGAAGGAAAAATACAATTCTCTACATTTAGGTAAACTATGTAGGCTGACTACTTTAGAGATACTTCACTGTGTGAGCTACATCAAGTAGTTTAAACTTAGAGTAATGGAAGTGGCTGCGAAACCCTGAAGCAACATGCCAAAAGTAAAGCATCATGCTGGAAATAACCACTGAACTACTACACCTCTGGAGTAACTATGGCAAAGATCAAACTTCATGTGCACTGCTACGCTGCGGGCTGAACCCGGACAAATTTACGCAACTCAGTATTCCGGATTGGCTGTGGCTAAAGACTAACACGGTTCAAACTTCTAGCTGCCCTTCCACAGATCTGTTCCTCAGATGACAATACTGTGGTTTCTTACAAAATGCATACTTCCTACTAAAACTTATACAAGACAAGCTAGGTGCGTTTTTTTAACGTTTTGATCTTGGATGCGGAACACAGCATTAGAGTTACAGATGTAGGCAACACAGACAGTACCGTAAAATCGTGGCTCAAAAGATTCACTAGAAAACATTGGGATGTTTCAGAAGCTAAGAAGTACACATGTCACGAGTGGCAGACATAATATTTTAATGCATTCTCTTCTAACATCACAGTATGGCCTTTCATAAAACAAGTTCTTTATAGTCCCTGTAACACTTCTCGGATGACATATTTTCATTAAATAGTAAGTTTGGAGATGCTGGGCTGGAAAGCTGTCAAAGTCTATTTGAAATGTTTCATTCAATTCAATATGTCATTTGTAGCTGAATAAAATTATGCCGCTGAACAGATGTCATTGGGCAACTTGTCTAACTGTACTTTCATCTGAATGCTTTCAGACTAGTACAGAATTCTGTTTAAAACATCCAAGAAAACTAGGCCTAACATGGAAAATTTATAAACACAGAAATCTAAGCAGTTCCAATGAAAAATCAGAACTTATTAAAATACAACTAACAAAATGTACTGCTGGATTACAAAAGGTCATATGCAAGCATCTGCAATACTTTTAGAATGCCAGGGTCTTACAGTAATGAAAAGTCACTGAGCCTAGGTTTATTCTTAGAGTATAACCAACAACCACATCCTCTCCATACCTTATTCTTGCTTTTGAATGCGTGTCTCTAGGTTTACATTTGCATTTTCAATTTAAACGAAGGTGTCTTGCCATTTCTTGCCAATTTATTGAAACCTAAAAAAGCATTTTTGTTTTACTAAACTCATAATTTTTTCCTGGCCACAAGAATGAGCCATTTCCTCAAAGTAGGTTGTACTCCTATTTCACAGAACAGCACTGGCTTTTACAGATACGCCTTCATTCTGCCCTTGCCTCACCGTATCTCTCACCAACCTTTTAAAATTCTGCACAAAGAGGGCAGAGATGTGTCAGGATATTTTTGTGCAATATCGCCTACAGTGTGGTATAGATCCTCATTTAAAATCTAAGTAGGTGCAAAAGCCATAAGATTAGCTGCAGGCTGTCAGACCAAAGGTCCACCTAGTCCTATACTCTGTCTCCAACAGTGGTCAATACTAGGGAAACAACGCATGAAGAGGGCAAGCATGCTACATTTCCCTGAAATACTGCTCCTGCTCTGCCTCCAGATCCTTTATAAGCCAAGGACAAATGGAAAACGTTTGTGGGGTGGAGACTCTTCAATAGGAGCTCATGAGGGTGTTCTCACTCTCCCCTGACACTCTTCCTTTCCAATTAAAGCACTGACTTCCATGAGGATCAATTAATTTGGCAATGCAAGCCTGCAGCTGCAGATCTCAGGCAATGTGTTAAGGCTAACGGCAGCAGTTACAGCATGGTGTGCTCGGAAGTCTGCTCCCGTGGAATTCGATGGATAAGGCTTTGATTGCAGTGCCAAGCACAATTATACTGGGACAGAAAAGCACCCCGGAAGATACCCACTGTCTCAGTAACCTGTAGGCTTTTCTCTGGAGGCTGAGTGCTCGTGTGGTTTTCATGCGTGTAAGGGTTATTCTTACCGGAGCCAGAAAAGCTGCATGAGAACATGGACTCCTGTTAACAGCCCTCCGATCCAATAAAAATACAATCATTCTCTGGCATTGCTAGCAGCATCACTTCTTGCACAAAGGTGTAACTGCACATTTTCTAAACCACTTCTGAAATGAGTACATCTTCCATCGTTCAAGCTCGAAGACGGCGTTGGGCTGCTCCTGCCGCGTACCGACTGCCTCAGCCCCTGCAACAAGGGAGCGCATCCCAAACATGGCATCAGCTGTCAGCATATGGCACTTCAGGTGACTTGGGAAAGCCTAGGGTGATTTTTCAAGTAACACTAGGCTGTAGTCTCAGAGGATGGTGGCTTATTTCCAACTAACTCTGCTTCAACATATGACTTGAAATTGCGATGAGGTGATTCGGGTGTTTGCAGAACAGAAGCATGGGCCTGAGGTACCAAGCAATAAGCAAGTTTACAGGATGGAGGCATACGAGAGAAAGGATGGAAGCTGACAGATTTCTCCTTCCTTTCCTCGTTTTTACCCATTAATTACTTTCCTACATTCCCTGCACTTTTTTCTTAGCCATTCTTCATCATCTCTCCATTCCCTCTCCTTTTCCCCACATTATGCCTCCACAGAGCTCCTTTCATCCCCACTTACGTACCTATGTTTATCATTACACTGTTAAACAGGGGAGACATTTTTCTTAGCAAGCAAGACACAAACAAGCAACACAACCACATCAGTGCTTTTCTTAAACTTCAAATCTGGGGGTACCACCACACGGTCTACGAGGCTGGCAGTTGCCAGAGCACCAAGCAGCCAACTTGACAAAATGTGACTTCAATGGGACCTCTAATGGAGATAACACAGATCACCATCCCTGTTTCTCAGGTCAGACTCCATGTTCTTGTTTTTCAGACAGGAAAGCAATCATGGGCAGCAAAATCAGGACACTGGGGTAAGGGTAAACCAAGTTTTTACGTTTTTTCTTTGATTTTTCACCACTCTCCCTGCTGCACGCTTCCACTGCATCTAATTCCTTGACTCCGCCACGTGTCAGAACCCTTTATGAACCAATTAAACACATTAACTCAACAGCAAATGACTGCAGGAAACCCTCAGATCGGCACCTGCAGCTTTAGCTAGGTGGGCTGGCTGGCTGCAGACTATGCGGGTGGCAGAGCTGCACCAGATTGATGTGGCAAAGATGGGCAGGCAGCGGGTTAGAAACACAAGCAAAAACCCCGCAGCATCAGCTCCTTCTGCTTTTACTTATTTAGGAAGCAACTGATGTCAGGAAGGGATTCTGACGTCTTGCTACAGTAAGGTTTTTTTGTTGGCCCTGGGGTCCAAACCCTCTTCTCACCCACTTGGAGGGCATCTCACTGCACTGAAGTCACTGAAAAGAGGCTGGTAAAGAGCCTGGGCGAGAGAAGGATCAGACACTCTCTTCTAGCAGTTAAGTCACAAAATTATAATTTTCTTTTCAATTCAGTGAAGTAATTAGTTTATAATAACATTTAACATTTAGTTGCTGACAGAGATATGACACTTATCTTACATAAGTCATTTTAATTATTCCTACTAACCAAGACCTCAAAAATATTGTGTAGTTTAAGCTAACAATGCCTTTCCAGATATTTTCAGTTCTACTGTCATTTGAAAAGTTGATGCCTAGAGCATCAGCATTTATCCAGCTCATTACAGATTTCATCCAAATGACTACAGATAATTAAAAGTATGCTTCATTTTTATTGTAATGTTTTCCCTTCGAACACTGCAAAGTAATTCTGTTGTTGCTCAGGGTTTTAGGAATTAATGTAGACTCATCTGCCAGCAAATAAAGTTCCACAGGATGGCATACAAACTGTTCATATATACAGACACGAGTCACACCTGCAGAAATATGTGCACACACACACACACTTTGGAGCCCTATATACGTTTTAAAACATAAAATAGTCTTCAAAGTGAATGGTTATTTCAGATACACAGTTTGAGATACTTGGGTCACCATCCTCTAAAACCAGTCTTCTCAGAGGCATTTGGTCAATTTAGACAGAAAAAAACCCCTTAGAAAATATTTGCCATATTTACATTTATATATTACCTATATGAAATGTATACATCTGATGCCCCATAGCTTTGCACCGCACAGAATTATTCACACTTCAGTAAAGCATATGTCTGCTACTACCGCGGGTTCAGTGGAGAAATCTCAGCAGCATATGGCTTTATTTTGTGTAGCTGTTACTAACTTAGAAGACGCCCCGAATGAAGAAACAAATCTTTTGAGAAACTGTTCAACTGGATTCTGGAGATCCATTCTTCCTGAGCTGAGATTGAAGTGATGTATTGAAAGTTGTCTAGTGATGTAAAACCCGTTAGGAGACTTCTGAACTAACTCAGCTCCCTCTGCACTGGGAACTACGTCATTCGCATATAAAAAGCTGGATAGCTGTATAAATATAGGGCATGTGTTTCCACACAGCACTGAATTAACATCAGTTTAAAATTTTTTTTCTACTATTCACAGATCAGGCTATGTCTGTCCTACCTGCTACTGTTATGACATTGTTAATAATGTTCATATAAAAGACACATATGAAAATTTTTCACTGTTTATGAGTTTGCAGTAATTGGTACCGCGCTGAGATTGACTTACAAAGGTGTAATACACTGCACCTAGAAACCTTAACAGTACTTCAATTAAATAACATCACGTATGATGAATTTTCCTTGGCGCACCTCTATCATCAAATGCTTTATGTTTTTACATGACTTTCCAGGTTACTTTGAAACTAAAATTACCCATGAATAGCAATGGCATTAAAAAGCAATTACAGATACATGCCTTTTTAATGCCTCTATTATAATCCACACTCTCCTAAATCAGAGAGAGACTATTTAATGACATGGGCACAGAAAAAACTGATGATTTAGTATTAACATCCATGTGAAGAAGTGCTAGCAAGGGGTTGGTAAGGTAGTTTCAGACTGAGGTAAGAAAGAGAAAAAAATTATAATGAGTAGAAACTGACATAAATATTAGGAAATAGATCTATATTTTATAAAGGCCATTTTATACAAGACAGTTTAGGTTTCCTCCCACTCACAGAATGAATTCCTAGTGAATAAACCCTTGACTCATGAGAATATTTCACATGCAGATTTGGATTTTATGTAAATTATTTAAGTATGTTTTAGAAAGTTTGGGCAGTGATGTAGAAACACTCCCCTGCCTATGCATATCAGTCAAAGAAACAGCACTCATCACCAAGGAATTCATAAGGGTAAAAGTTTTGCCAACAGGCTTAAGACTCGACTGTGACATGGAAAAGATGAGATTATATTATTCTATCCCTTAAATTTGCCTCCTCCTGACAGCAGGAGGAGAAGGCAGTGCCTTGGACCAGGCTGTGCAAACAGTACAGAAGCCTCTGCCCAGAACAGCACACTGCAAACTGGAGAAACCCAAACCCGGAGAACGTGCAGACAGGTGCTAATGCCGGTCAACACCTGAAAGGAAAATTTTGCCACCTTCACATCTGGAACATCAGAAGAAAGGTTAATTCATTACACGAAAGTATACAAATTTTTTTGCTTTATCTCCGTGTTATTTCCAGACAACTCAGAATTACCTTGAGTTACTCTCAAGCCAGGACATACTCCTCCATGTTTCAGTGTCAGGTAGCATCAGATAAGGCAAGAAATTGTTTTTAGTGACAGAGAGGTAAAATGACAAACCCCCCAGAGTAAGCCCCTCCAAAAGCGTTCTCCAAAGGAGAGCTGTTGAGACACTACAAGAGGCTTCAGGTAATCAATGTACAATTGTCCACTGCACTGCAAACAAAAAAAAA
>Ga0065711_1013861_pt1 | contig 13249 bp, 11 predicted proteins | sample Hoacrofraction12_FD_59098 | JGI IMG/M metagenome (GOLD analysis project Ga0065711, IMG submission 59098) | Hoatzin crop microbial communities from Cojedes, Venezuela - Epithelial fraction 12 v2 (version 2) | ecosystem: Host-associated > Birds > Digestive system > Esophagus > Crop | place...
AGAGCAGAGAGGCAGAATCACCTCTCTCCACCTGCTGGCCACGCTTCTCTTGATGCAGTCCAGGACACGGTTGGCCCTCTGGGCTCATTGCCGGCTCATGTCCAGCCTTTCATTTATCAGTACCCCCAAGTCCCTCTCAGCAGGGCTACTCTCGATCCTTTCATCCCCCAGCCTGTATTGATAGCGGGGATTACCCCGACCCAGGTGTAGGACCTTGCACTTGTCCATGTTGAACCTCATGAGTTTCACAGAGGCCCACCTCTCCAGCTTGTCCAGGTCCCTCTGGATGGCATCCCGTCCTTCTGGTGTATCAACCATACCACTCATCTTGGTGTCATCTGCAAACTTGCTGAGGGTACACTCGATGTCGCTGTCCATGTCATTGATAAATATATGGAACAGCACCGGTCCCAGTACGGACCCCTGAGGGACTCCACTCATCACTGGTCTCCATCTGGACATTGAGACGTTGACCACTACCTTTTGGCTGCGACCATCCAACCAATTCCTTATCCACCGAGCAGTCCACCCATCAAATCCATGGCTCTCCAATTTAGAGAGAAGGATGTTGTGGGGGATCGTGTCAAAGGCTTTACAAAAATCCAGATAGATGACGTCCATGGGTTTTCCCTTGTTCACCCTTGTTGTTACACCATCATAGAAAGCCACTAGGTTGGTCAGGCAGGACTTGCCCTTGGTGAAGCCATGCTGGCTGTCTCAAATCACCTCCCTGGCCTCCACGTGCCTTAGCATATGTTCTAGGAGGATCCGTTCCATGATCTTCCCAGGCACAGAGGTGAGGCTGACAGGTCGGTAGTCCCCAGGGTCTTCCTTTCTATCCTTTTTGAAAAGAGGCACAATGTTTCCCTTTTTTCCAGTCACTGGGACTTGCCCTGACTGCCATGACTTTTCAAATATCATGGAGAGTGGCTTGGCAACTACATCAGACAGTTCCCTCAGGACTCTGGGATGTATCTTATCAGGTCCCATGGACTTCCACTGCCTGTGCAGTTCCCTCTTCTTCCTTCTTCCTCCTGAAAGGAGGCTGTAGTGAGGCAGGTGTTGGTGTCTTCTCCCAACTCACTAGCGATGGGACGAGAGGCAATGGCCTGAAGTTGCATCGGGGAGATTTAGATTGGGTATTAGGAAAAATTTCTTTACTGAAAGAGTGGTCAGGCATTGGAACAGGCTGCTCAGGGAGGTGGTGGAGTCCCCAACCCTGGAGGTGTTTAAAAAATGTGTAGATGTGGCACTTTGGGATATGGTTTAGTAGGCATGGTGGTATTGGGTTGATGGTTGGACTTGATGATCTTAGAGGTCTTTTGCAATCTACGATTCTATGATTCTATGATTCTATAATTCTACAATTTAGTTCAAGTCTCTGAGACATTTTTGGCTGGTTATAGACCCTCAAGTAAACACAGACATTACTGCAGCTTCTGCAGCCACTGATGTCTCCTTTTTCTAAGATCCAGAAGACTGCGATAATTACACTCTGCAAGAGGCAAAACAATTTATGAAAAAATATATGACACATTCTCTTATTAAAAATTAAATAGGACTTTCATAATCAGCTGCTTCAAATATGCTTGAATAATGACAGCTAGAAACCAGTCTCTGCAGATTGCTCATGAAGTGGGTGTGAAACTGAAGTCAGGGTAATAAAAAAAATTGCAATGACAAAAGAGCACTTTCTTGGAGCTTTTACAGGGTCATTTGGCTAAGGCCAGATAAAAGTGAATATTTCTCCAATACCCTGTAACAAGAGGGAGAAAACAGAATTAAATATTATCTTTTGCAGCAAAACCAAAATTCAAAGTGAACTTCTTTAGGATTAAGTCCACTGGAAAATAAAGGCTCCCTTTTCTTCCAACAGGTTTTAGCTTTTAATTATGCAAAGCCTTCATGAAGGGATTTCTATCTTTTTGTAAATTTAATTCACAAAATGTCCTAATTATCTGCAGACATATTAATAACTCTTTGAACAATATATTAGTGTAGTAAGCTGAAATGTGTTTTCAAAACAAGAGTAAAACAAGGCTTAAAAACGTACACTCATCCATAATAGTGTACAGTTCATATGTAAAGATATTATTGGTATTGTAGATATTGTGAAAAACTACAAAGAATCCAATGCGTTCAACCCCTTCAGCTGGCCACAATTTACAAAACTCAATAGTATTGTGAGCTGCAAAATATGGCCATTGCTTCCCCTACAGGGAACTGCCTTCAGCTACACATTGTCATTTTTTAGTGAATTTGAGTTAAAATTTAATAACAAGTTTACTTCTTGTAAAACTGAAAAAATGACTCATGGGAGTCCAACAATATTATTTAGATACTATCTTCAGAATACAGCCCTGCTGCAAAAATACTAAAATAACCATTGGAGCAGAAAATGAGGAAGAAAGACACAGAATATCTGCAGTTGTGGGAGAAGGGTTGAAAGAAAGCGGCTTTTTTAAGTTTGATATTTTTAAAATTCCTTTTTATGAAATCCAAGCTTTCAACAAAAGAATTATGTCAAAGCCATCTCCTAAGGCAACAACAATGTGTGTCAGTACATGAACTTGCTTCAAAAGTCTCCAAGCTTAGAAGTAAAAGCTCTGCACAGATCTTTATATCGGAACTGAGAATCAGGGTAAGGAACCCCTTTCAGAAAAGAAAACAGGTGTAGTGAGCCTTATGAAAAGTCATTTGGAAACACAGGGCCTGATTTCTCTAATTCAATGGAGGTGTTTTACCAACAGCCTCCACTGATACGAATAGTCCCCCTTTTTGCTCATGGGAAATAGTGGGAAGAACACAGCCCACAACAAAGTCATCTTCTTTTGCTTAAGACCACTGAAAGTCTGCAGTCACCTCCTTCATTTCCAGCCACATTCCTCAGTTGCCCAGGTTTATCCACGCACAGCCCATGATACAGACAACATGGCTCTGCTGAGGTTTTAGCACCAAATGCAGTTCTTTATGAAAATGTATTTCAGAATAGGTATGTGCCATTGCATGGCCCCAAACACAGAGCTGGAAAGCATTTATTTTAAGATTCCCTCTCATATTACTTGAGAATTAAGCCCCATAAGCTGTTATAATGAAACATCACATACGAAACTACATTAACACCAGCATTGGTATGAAAAAGAATAAACAAATACATTATTCCTACCTTTCTCCTCCTTTATTCCAGGTAGCTTGGCTCCTGGATTGAAAAAAAAAAAGGCATTACTACAGTAGAATGTACAAGGTGTACAAGGTACAGTACAATAACATATTTATGTAAGGAATTATGGTTATTCAGTTGTGTGGAACTTTCTTGATTAGTTGGTGCCCTTTCTTGTCTTTTGAAACTCCACTTAAAAAAACAAGAAAACCCTTCTGTAAGATTCCAGTTCGAGCAATAAATATTTCTTCGATCTGAACTCAATATGAATAGCAGGATGTATTGACTGAAGAGATAAACATAATCTTGTTTTTGCTGAAAAAAATCCATCTAGAAGTGTTCCAAATATCTTCAGATGCCTCATTCCTTTCTTGATCTCACACAATTTGAAAAGGAAAAGTTTCTTCTGCTCCTCCCCAGACTCCTACTATTCTCTTTTAGAATGAGATTTTCAAAGGAAAGAATGATTGAACGCAAAGTCGAGACAGGCAGAACACATCTGCATATGCTGTTTCACTGCCTCGTTAGAGGTAAGTCATTAAACTCAGCTACAGCATGCCTGAACCTACTCATCAGAGGTCCCTGCATCAATGCTGATACTTCTGCTGAGTAGTTGATTTATTTTCTGCCATCATTCTGCCAGGAAAGACAAGAACATTACTCTCAATAAAAAAAACAAAACAAAACAACCTGTTTTAAGAAAAAAATTAATAATCTTTCCAACTCAGACTGTACACAGACTAACCAGGTTAAAGCTAAGTTGGCAAACCACTTTCTTTGTTAAAATAAACATAACCTTTGTGGATTGCACTCTGGAACTTCTTACATAAAAATTTTGTTCCCAATATTCCCATGTTAAATAAAAGCATTTTCTTTGTGATGGGAAACCAGCATTTTCAGTGCAACCTTGTCCATCTAAAAGCTCCTTAAAGTCTGCCTTAAAGACTGATTATGTACAGAAAAAAAAGAGTCATGCATGCTGGTCTTATAACTTCAGGGATCTCTGAGCTATGGTTCAGCAGTAAACCTTGTGACATTCTCCCTCCCAAACTGGTAGCAAAGAGCATAAATCAAGTGCTGGTTGAGACTCCAAAGAAACATTCATGTAGATCACACTACAAAAACTAAACCGCGTGCTAACCCACAAACCATGTTTATGTTATCGTTTAATAGTTTTATCCACAAATCGTTTCCTCAGAATGAATTTATCCAGCATCCATTGAAGTCCTGTTCTGCATACAGGAAAAGAAGAGAATGTGGCTTCCTGTCACACTCCACCTGCGTATTCAGGACATAGTTGCTTCCCACAACAAATATCTAGAATTATGTGTCCACTGGAAAAGCAGAGTCAGCATGTGAGAGAGCATTTCTCACCCTTATGCATGATACCGGCTGTAATAGCGACATGAAACGGGAAGGTGTAATACGTCATGTAGCCTTCCACACTCTCCTGTAGCTCAGAGAGCTTCAACAAGACAACTAGTATTTCATTAAAGAAGAGTAGATATATAAATATCATCTATTCACCATGTGACCTCTCCCCATTAACACAATAGGCAAGAGGGTCCTTGACAGTTCTCCATTTCCACGCAAAAAATAAACAAGGGCTCTGTTACAGGCTTGCCATGCATTATTAGCACTTGGCCTCTGCAAATCCTTGCGTACTTGAACACGGGCAGATCTCATATGGGAGTGAATATAAAAATGTGCAACTGTTTTAAAGTTACTCTTCTGTAAAAATAGAAGTGTTTTAATATTTAAATAAACCTGATCATTTGTGCCATTACAGTGAACAGATACTGTCCCAGTCACAGGTCCCGGCTAAGTAAGGATTAAATTTTATTAATTAAACTTTGATATCACAATGACAACTGTTACTTTTTTATCCTCCTATTCTAAAAGGTTTGTCCTTATGTTAGAGACAATGGGAGCCCAAAGGACATCAAAACTTTATTGATAGCATACATCAAGTCTCGATGCTCTCTCAAGGGTGCAGTAGCTCATCGAGAGATGTGGAAATTCATTAATTTGTCTTCCCATTAAAAAAAGAAACCACACAACCACCCAGAGAGCGCCCTGACATTTATAATAAAAAATGGAGAAAAGATTATTTTCCTGAAGATACTTCTTGAAATAACAGCTTATAAATATTCCTAATAAAGCACAAGATGTCTGGAGGGCAGAGGAAATAATGAAAACTGGATTCCTATTGATTAGGGGACAATTGGGCAATGCAACTGTTCTCCTCCCCCCTGCCCAGACACACACAATAAATTTGCTTTCACCCCCTCCTGTCCATGTCCCCTGGGATATGTACGTCCTATTTTGCCTCTCCTAGCTCCCAGCAAAGCAGAGCAGAGCTGCAGCTGCTCTGGAGCTGTGCCTACATTGATCACCAGGTCCTTCCCACCACCCCTCAGAATGGGGCACTCTTTTGGGGTCTCTCCTCTGCCCAGCCATTGCTTTTTATGAAACTCATAGAAACTAACTTATCTTTATACTTACACTCCCTTTCAAATTTGGCTAAAATTGGCCATCAGGTTTAAAAACCTTTTTACATGTAGACAGACAGCATGATCATACAAACTTCTTTTCCTTAGGAAACCAGGCTAACAGAAATAATAATGAAAAATACAGCAGGTAGATCGATAACAGGGCACAGTGTTCAGTTTCTGTAAGCGTGAAACCATTGTGACTAGAAGGAGTTCAATCAGGACAAAAAGAAGCGGCAAAGAGAACAAATATTTCCTCTTCAGTGACACTGCACAGAGCAGGCTCAAAAATTACCTGCAGGTCTCAACTTTGGGAACCTTTTTAATATCTTTTCATCTTAGTATATAGTCTGACGTGCTTTGGTTAGCTCCCTGGTAACGCAAAACACCATGCTGCAGACTACTTGTTAGCCCCACATGGAGTTTAGTGTTTTTTTTCCGAAAATCCCAAGGGAAGGGAGAAGAATCTCAGTATAATCAAAGACACTGAGGTTGCAGCCTCCAGCCTATCTTTTGAGAGATATTTTTCTTTCTTGCTCTTGTTACCAATACTCACTTTAAATTCTTTTCCATGATGACATGTTCTTTCATAGTTTATTTTTTCCTTGCTTTGTTTAGTCTTCTAATCTCACATCACAGGATAAAAGAAAAATGCATAATCTAGCATTACCCAGCAGAAGGCAGGCTCTTTGGGAGCCATTAAGTAAACATCAGAGCAGGAAATTTATCACTTCTACACACAGGGTGTTATTGCATTTGTACTGATGCATTCTTTGAATATATATATTTAAAAAAAAGCATAGATTGGCTGCGTATATCACAGAGCCGTCTGTTGTTAGAACCGTGCCTGGGCTGAGTGCACTTGTTCGGTGGTACAAACACGAGCCCCATGAAAGAGGACATATGGCATCTGGCTAAAGGCAAAATCCCGCTCCCTCTGCAGACAACGGCAAGGTTTTCAGCAGTGATGCAAGTGCCCTGATGGAGATGCTCGAGTTTAAATATTGGGGATCTCGGCTGTGTCACACATTCTCCTTTGAGTTTATCAGGAAACAGGATACAAACTGGGATAAAGCACACAAAGTGAAATNAAAATAGTAATTTCTGCCCTTGCTGCCTTTGTTAACCAGGCCCCATCCAAAAGACATTACCTTTTGCCCTTTGATAGGTATCAGTTGGCTCTGTCTTACCTGAAGTCTCTAATTCTGCTATCTGCAGACATGCCATCCTTCAGGAGATAGTTCAGGCCTGCCATGCAGAGTGCTCTCTTATGCTGATTTTCTAACCTGGACATCTGCAGTTTGGCTTCCAACAGCTCCTGGATTTCCTGGCACATGATACAGGCCCTACAAGTAAAGCCCCTAACTAACTGGTTCTCCAAGCAGCTGCCCACAGACCTTATGGGAGGTCATGATGGCAGGTTCTGCCTCCTCTCAGCAAGACTGAGAGAAACGTTATGCACAAAGGCACCCTCAGTCCAAGGTTCCTGAGCCCTCTGTCATGGCCCAGGGCTTGCCCAAAGCTTGTAGTGATTAAGACACTCTTCCTTCCAGTTCCAGTATCTGGAAAACTCCAGCAGCAAGAATATCTGCTTCTTTATCATGCCTTGACTTCGCAGATGCTTGAACACAAATCTTCCTGGCATTCATCTGCCAAGATACACATCTGCACCAGACAGTTCAACTAATCGAAATCAAGCTTTTCTGGTTATCAACTAAACATCTTTCTCTACACTGGCACATTAACTAAATTCTCTTGGACTCTCATCCTTTTGCTGCTCATTCTTTGTAAATCTTCCATTTTTACACTATGGTCCTCTCAGCAGTGGAATTTCAACCTAATGGAAATTTCCATGATGGGAATACTACATGATTTTTATTTTTTTAACACTGAAGAATGCAGTTCTAAATAACAGTCACATTAATGCCTCATTAGGACAGCTGGAAAGATTTAATGGATGTTTAATAGGCTACAGTGAAGATAGCTTTTCTTCAAAAAATCTTTTCAAATACCATGTATTTTAAATTGGATGCAGTTGAGTCTTCTTTGTCGTAATTTCACATAGGTAAAAAATGAACAGCTGTACATTTCATGGGATTTTTCCCCTCCTCTTTTAATATCATATTAAAATATTGACAGCTTTTCCAAACATCCTTCATCTAAAGACTTTAAAAAAATCCCTTANGATTTCACTACCCTTNTTCTGAACTTAAGGAAGTACCTGANATTCGGTTCCTTGCACTACCTTGCATGCAAAGCAGCNNAGTTCTGCTGCAAGAGTAGCTGTTCCTCCCTCCTCCCATTTGAACAGCTTACATATTTAAGATAGGATTTCTTCTCAAAAGCAATTGTAGGCAGCCAGTCAGGACTGTAAGTTCTGTCAAGTAGGCTAAACGTACACAGACACAGAACAGTATCTGGGGAAAAAGTAAACTTTTAAACAACCTCATTGCTTTCACATTCTTTACCCAAAAATCTTACCCAGGCGTTATTACTGAGGTGCTCCAGACTTCCAGAATATCCAGGTTGGCAGACAGTATTAGGTTGCGTTTTGTTCTGGAGTCGGTCCAGGAAAGCATTATTTACCCTTAAAATACAACAAAAAGTGAATAATCATTGAAGGTAGCTGAGGAGTTCAGAAACTTTTGAATTTTAACATTCTGTTAGTGGCTTTCCCTGTTCTCAGTTCAATAACCATCTTCCTGTGTTTTTCAAGCCTGTGCTGAATAACCATGGACTGGCATGAGATAGGGCGGATTTTATTTTCGATTCACCAGGTGCATCCTTATCTTGTGATCAGTCCGTTGCGATTAAAATGCATATCTCAGCTGCTGTGAGAAATGCACCAAAATTCTCTGTAGAAAGACGACCTGCATACCACCACCCATCTTATCAGGGAGGTGAGCTATTTCGACCATTCACCTTTGTTAGTCTTTCAAACTTCAGTACACATGGAGAGCTTCTAGAAATACTGATTTCCTAATGCCAATGAAAAAAAACACTTAACCTTGTTACTAATAGAGATGATTTGTGTAGCTGACAGCTTTCCCTACCATCCAGCTCTGGAATCAACTCTAGCATTTTCTTGTACCACTTTATCAATCTGGAAAGCATGCACACATACAAATACACTTTTCCTCAATCTGTCTTAAATATTTTCAAACCTTCTGAAAACTGTTTCTTCTCCTCCCCTATTAATGCTTAGGACTGACACACATGCTTGGACATGACTGTTGTTTTAATGTTTTACAATGCTATTCGTAAGAATGATGTAAAAAGCAAGATACTGGATTATTTCTATCTAGGGACATGAGATAGACTGAGTAGAATATCCTTCATTAACTTCTATGGGTAATTATCTCAATATCATTGCTGGAGAAAAAAAGACATGAAAACAGTATGAAGAGTGGCTGCCTACAGAAGTAATTGTTTTTTTATATTTCCCTAATGATATAAAATAAGAAACAAATGGTAGGGCTTCAGGTTTTTTTTGAGTCTAAGAGCTGTTTCTTTTTACCAGCAGAAAAGAAAGCTGAGAATAAAGCTGTGTTTCAAGATAATGGAAAGTCAGTTTAGTGACAGAAGCGCAAGATTAGAACGGCTAAGCAGAGAGAGGGCACAGCAGTGAGGCACGGCCTAGGTCTTGCTGAACTGCAGTGTCTATCTGTATCGATACCAAATCCCAAGTTGAGTTCTGCCTGTAAACCTCAGTGACAGCCAACGACAAAATGTGGTATGGAGAAAGTAGCCTATCCTGAAATAAAGTAAAAATAAATAGGCAGGCAGGCAGGCAGGCAGGTAGGTAGGTAGGTAGGTAGGTAGGTAGATAGATAGATAGATAGATAGATAGATAGATAGATAGATAGATAGATAGATAGAACGTTTCCCAGTTGAAATGACGATGCTAGTAGTTACCCACAAAACTGCTAATAGTTTCCACCCTATGATGTATCCTACACTGATAGGACAAATAAAGTGAAAAAGGCACTCCGGGTCATACTGCATTACAGTGAGCAGTGATAATGACGGATATCAGTGGCTCCTTTAAAGGCAAACTTAAACCAGAAGCGAAGACAGGGATGCTCTTTGCAATCATCTTCTAAAGCATGAATGCCTGCAATTTTGAGACCCTTTCCAGATAGGAATTCAACTAAAGTGTTTGCTGCATTTTTGCATCATACCTCCTCTGTTCGTTTTGACGTGCTCTCGTCCTGGCTTCCTCTTCCTGCCTTTGTTTAAATTCCATTAATTCAGCCTGGAAATGATAAAAGTGAAAGAAAAAAAACAACAAACTTTCTGTTAACTAACACACCTATGTCGCAAATGAGCTCATTTTACTGTTCAGCGTTGCACTGGATAAATTTTGCTTGTGCCCTAAAAAGTGGGAAGTTACAGGATTCAGACGTTCACAGCCCTGCATTTAAAGGGGTACGCCAGACACCAGTCTACTTCCCCTTGCCCCAAACCAAGGGTTTGAATTTCCCCCTGGCTCCAAGGGAAGACAGCCAAAGTCCTCTACCAGGAGCAGACACAGTCATCGTGCCTGTATGGTACAAAGGAGACATCTTCCCTTTGCCTCCTGCCTCCGTGGAGCATTAGGAGAAGATGAGAACGGGGGTATGCGGCATGGTGTGTCACCTCCAGCTCCCTGGGGCTCCTCCAAGGGCGAGGGAAGGGCAAACGGTAGCTGCTGGTGTGGTGAAAGCATGTGCAAGCTCCCAGCGTTGCAGCAGCCTACCGTCCTTACGTTACATAATATTAAGGTTTATATTAACAGTGTCAAAGGGAATTCTTTTCAGAGAGTTTGCTTATGCAATTTTAGCCAGGACCGCAAAGGAAACACAGCTTGTACAACTCTGCTCTGCATGTGCACTTGTTTGTCTGGCTCCCTGCAATGCACCCAGGAATTGAAGACGTAGATTTTTCTGCAAAGAGAATTTGGCTTGCAGGGTGAGGGGGAAGGGATAGGAACAGACCCATCCTTCATATTTTCCATAGCAACTGAGTAGCAGTAGGAATCGAAAGTAAAATAAAATGATGCGGGTAGATAAAAGCTTCAATAACTGAATGGAACATCAAAAGTAAAAAAAAAAATCAATTTAAGTGGAACATTAAATAAAAACTATGCAATAAATGTATGAAGAAAATCAATAACTGCGAATGTGTTGTGTATCAATATTTGTCTAGCCCTAAAAGAAGAAACAGGATTAAGAAATAAAAAAGCCAACCTTAATTTTCACTGTTTTAAATAACTATTCAACCTGAAAATTAAAATCCAGTATCTGACTTTCCAATATGCTGAGTCCTCTCTTGGAGTAATGTTCTGAAATATATTGTGTGTATATGATGGCGCGTTCAAAGCCTACTGAAAATTTCTAAATCAAGCAATACATACTAAAACCTGTTCTGAAAAAAAAAAAAAGGAACTGGCAATACCTATACTTTTTATAGCTACACTGTGCTAGGAGGTACACACAAGACAGAATTCACAATTACTTTAATAAATACCAGTTGGAAGTAGAAATGAGCCAACATATATCTGAGGGACAATTATTGGAGCCTTTAAAGTACATATTATTTACAGTAGGTTTGTAAGTAGTGCATTACTCTGAGCAATAGGTAGCAGCAAGTGTGAAGGCAAGGAGCACTTGGAACCACGCACCAAGAACAAGCAGCCTCAGAAATGGCCAACACCATCTCAGCAATCTGTGGAAATCGGTAAAGAGTCTACAGCTCTACAGGAGTCCCTTCAACCAAATTCATAAGGTAAGGGCATGCTAATTCACATCTGTAATTATTTTCTCTATGGAGGAACAAACGTAAAGAATACGACAGCTTACAGGCTTTACACCTGTCAGGACTAGCTTTCAAAGATTTTTTTCTCTGTATAGTTCCTGGGAGTAAGCTAAGTAAGCTGAGTAAGCTGCCTAAGTGTATACCACGTCAATTAAGAGCCTCCTTTTGCCCCACCTTTTTGTTTCCAGCATCCTGGTTGCTAGAACACTACAAAATGAGGACACTTATCCCCAACATTTAAAAAAAGATACCCATGAGGGGGACTGAGCCACTTGTCCAGCTCTAGTAGAAACTCACTGTGTGGAATTTGTTGCACTAAGATTCTGCTGCGGGGGAAGTAGTTTAACATTAATTTGTATGTTAGTAACAGCAGAGGCATAGCAAGAGGCTCAATATTTGCTCCTATTTTTTTGAATGATTTGCAGTCAATGCTGCCCTCCCCACACTTGCACAGTTTGACCTGGAGCCAAGACAGACAACGCAGCCCAGTGCTATCGCCTTGCGTAGACGGACTTTATGTGGATATGGTACCCAAATCCACGCCCGAGGGACTATGGTGGTTGAGATGCCTTTCAGAAGATGGAGTTCAAACATGCAGTTACGGCATGCCTGCTTTTTAGACAATTCAAAACTTTTCATTTACATGGTTAGCAAGGGAACTGAGAAGCATACAGACTTCACAGCACATCTGAGTGCTTCTACATCCCTGTTTGGGGAGGCAGGGCACACAGGCCTTGATTCTCTACAAAGACACTATTCAGAGTCTGAGATCATCACAAATATCTCAGTAAGATTAATTCTGCCTGAAAGAGAGGAAATTGGTTTCCTTAGCCTACGAAATCAGGTACCATGGTCAAAAAATGCCCTACACAGCTGTTCAAACAGAGAGGTGAGCAGCAGCTAGTCATCCAGATGCAAACAGCCTTGAACTCAGAAGATAATTGTCCTGCCTGTGTCCAAATTTACAGCTTGGCTCATCCTCTCACAATATTTGAAAACAGTGGCTAAATCACTTTTGCTAAAAGGAAGCTCTGTGCGTAGGCTACAAGTAATCAACGTATTTAATTGGTTTCACAGCATGTAAAAATGATACAATATGCAAACTCTTAATGTATAATTACCTTCCTCCGTTGTTCTTGCTTCATTTCCTCTAATCTTCTGTTTTCATCCTCTCGAAGAGCTTGCTTATAAGTATGGCTCCTAGTCTATTGTTCAGCAGAGAATATAAACATATTGGTGTGGGGAGAGGGAGAAACAAAATCCCAAACCTTATTCCCAGAACTTTATACAGGTAATTAACAAAACAGAAACGCTTGAATGATTCCAGTTAGTTAAAAAACAGATTAATCTCAATACTAGAATTTAAATAAGAAGTGGTCTAAAGTCTCTCTGTGATTCGATTTGGCTGAATGTCCATCTGTACATCACAACCAGGCAGCCTCAGCACACGCTATTCCGCGTCCCAATGGCAAGCATAAAGACACCCTGAGCAGTCAGAAAACACAGTCAGAGTACATGATAGTGAGATGCGGTATTCTGGGAAGAAAGAAAAGTACTAGAAATATCACTGAGATAACAAAGCAGAAGGGAGGTGTGGTAACAGAAGGAAAGTCAGGATTATTTCCAAAGGAGTATTGGAAAGGCATTTGAGGAGGTAGAGCAACAGAAGTCACAGAATCACAGAATCACAGAATCACAGAATGGTAGGGGTTGGAAGGGACCTCTGTGGGTCATCTAGTCCAACCCTCCCGCCGAAGCAGGGTCACCTACAGCAGGCTGCACAGGACCTCGTCCAGGCGGG
>Ga0065711_1045823_pt1 | contig 13249 bp, 12 predicted proteins | sample Hoacrofraction12_FD_59098 | JGI IMG/M metagenome (GOLD analysis project Ga0065711, IMG submission 59098) | Hoatzin crop microbial communities from Cojedes, Venezuela - Epithelial fraction 12 v2 (version 2) | ecosystem: Host-associated > Birds > Digestive system > Esophagus > Crop | place...
CACCTTGTTCGCGTGCTTCCGGAGGGTTACCCGTTCGAAGCAGGAGGCTGGGAACTCGAGCTGAGCTAGTTCTGTTCTTGGCCTGAAGATGGTATTTCTGAGCCCGTAGCTAACAACGGTGCGGACAAACTCTCTTCTTCGCTTTTATTTCCAGTCCCTGGAGTCGCCGGAAAGCGAGGTTGGTGGAGGAGGTGATAGATGTCTAGAAGTCTGTCTGATCAATGGGTTGTCAAAATTGCCTTTCGCTCATCTTGCAGCTCGTCTCCAGAAGATCTGCTTTTTGGTATGTTTTTGCTAGAAATCGAATAAGGAACTTGTGGCTGTATTCATCTGCCGGTCCTTGGCCCCTCAGACTGCCCCGGGTGCTACAGCCACAGCGTCAAAAACCTGAGCGTGACGCCAGCGCCCGATGCCTGTAACCTCGTCCCTCTCATCCTGGCTGGCAGAGACCTGAACCTCGACGAGGACGTCCCAGTTAAGGGTGCAGCTGGGGCTGGGCCAGGCCGCGGGCAGCAGCGCTGGGGAGGGACGCGCTGGTGTTGGTGGCGAGGGGCAGGGCGCAGCCAGCGAGCGCTGCTGCCGAGGCCGGTGCTGGGAAGCAGCGAGCGGGGAGGGAGCAGGCGTGTCTGCCGCTCCCCAGGGGTGGGATTTCTCTCTGAGCAAACGCTGAGCGGGGAAAAAGTCTTCTCATTACAAAAATACTTTTTCCAAAGTGTCCTGCAGAAAAACGTAGGGCATTTTTGTGAACATCCTGCCCTTTAAATTACACTGAAATTGCTCTCCCGTCGTATCGTGGTCCGATCCAAGGCCAGCGGGCCCGGCAGGGCGGTGGTGCAGAGCAGAACCTGCACGCAGACCCTGTCGCGCTCTGGCTGCTCTTGGTGCCCTTTGCGCTGCCACGTGTGAGCCGGCGTCCTGCTTGGGTGCCGCTCGGCCCAGTGCGAGGGGGAGAGACACTTGTGTGTCTCTTTCCAGTGGCACCGTGCTTTCCCTCAACTTTCCAACCTTCGGGCATCCCCCTGGAAGGCCAGAGATCGGTCTCCCACAGCATTTTCCACTTGGCGTAGCGTGACCTTGAGCTAGCTGTTCCTCATGGCCCCAGCTTTGCTCTGTGGATCTCCAGAGCTGCCAGATGCCTCGCACAGGCTTTGCTGAGACTCTGGGGATGGCCTGAGCAGGTGAGCGGTTACAAGTGCTGTAATAAGCGGGAGTGAAAGAGATGGAAGTGGGACCTGATCTGCAGGCCCTGCGAAAGAGTTGTTCCTGGCAGTCAGCACTGGAGCTGTCTGTTGCCTGCTGGTCCCAGTAGGCACTGGAAGGGTCTGAGGGGAGATCCCAGCTGCCTCGCCTTCGCTGGGGAGCCCTGATCTGGACTTTGCCATGGACACGATGTTCTGAACCTCGTCTCCAAGTTCAGCCAGAGATAATATTCCCAGTTCCCGGACAGGTAGCTAATACTAGCATAGAACTCCTTGCTGTATGTCTGGACCTATTTCTTTTCTTCCTCTGATTCCAGAGCAAAAGCAGAAGGAAAAGGAGAAACAAACCCCAACAAACCCTCCAGTCCTAAATCTGTGACTCTCCTGTCCTTACTACCCTTTAGAGCCAGCGTGGCTGAGCAAAACAAGCAGCTGAGCCAGCAGTGCAGCGAGAAGAAGAGGAAAGCGTGAAACATCTCAAGCGATGACCGTCTGGCACGTGAGAGGATTGGTGCTGGCGTCCCTTCTCGAGCCGGCTCCCTGCGGTGGGGCAGCCTCCCCCACCGAGATCGGGGTGAAATGTGCAGAGGACACCTAGAAGTCGCTGAGGTGGAAGCAGAGCGACTCCTTGGCCTGGGCGACCACGTTGTTGTGCGCGAGGAGCGTTGCAGGCCCACGGCCGAGGACGTGGTGCTGCCCGGGCACACGCGTGCCCAACGGGAAGGGCCTGCCCTGGGGCTTTCGCTATTGCTCAGCTCCCCAGCCGTGAAGGAGGGGGCGGAGAGCTGATGGTGATGGGGTGGCCGGCCTCACAGTGCTGCGTTACTCGGAATGTGCTTGTGTGCTGCGAATTAATCTGGAATTATACTGTGAATGGCTTCGTTCACTGCAGCCTTAATTGACTTTTGATGGAAATTGCGTGGAACCCCACGGAAGAGGGTGTTACGGCAGGGTATATCGCTTGGGGTAAAGGGATCGCTTCCTTCGGCTCCTTTTTGGGAGAGGAGCCGTCGCTCAAATCCCTGACCTCGTGTAAGGCTGAGGCTGAAGCGGGGCTCTGTGGCCAGAAGAAGTTTTGCTGCTGGAGACGAAGAAATTTGCTTCCTGCTCTTCGTTCCCGCTGTATCCAGGGAAACATCTCCCCGTGTTGCCTTATAAAGAAACAGCATCGCACCAGAGCCGAGCCCACCTTTCACCTTTCCTCCCCCAAGCTCCTGGCACTGAGCACTCCTGGTTCGGCAGCGAGGGAAGCATCCTTCCCCCAGCCCAGGCTCTTCCCTCCCAGAACCCTTTTCTCACTCCCAGGCTGTCCCTGGGTGTTGAGAGGACCCTGGCAAAACCCCCCAGCCCTGCAGGCTGCTGGATGGATGCAGGCTGCCCCGCAGCCAGCAGGCACGTGTCGGAAGCTGCTGGTTTCATTTCCTCCTCAGCACTTCCCCAGTGGGGGCTGAGAGGGGCACAGGGGCTGTGGGCACCACGCTTCTGCTGCCAAATTCATCCCAGCTTGGCGCCGGCTCTTTCGGACCCTCCCCAAGCCTCCCCTCTCTGCGGGTGCAAGGGGCTCACCGCCCCGGGAGGGACCGGCTCCAGCCCCAGGCTCTGGGCTTGCCTACAGAGCACTCGTCGCTAGGAGCTGCAGCGGACTTTGAAGTTGAGGTATCGGCGCGGCCAAAAGAGGTTTTAACGAGGTAACAACACGCAGACCGGTTTGCTGTGCCGGCTTTTGATCCTTTCTGCTGCCGACGTAACTGCGTGGTGCGCAGCTCGCCGGCTCATCCTTCTGGGAAGCAGGAGACACCCAGCTGTCTCGCCCTGATGTGTCCTTGCGGATAAAGCTCTTGATCAGCTTTTCCTTGAAGCCTGGCTCACCATTTCCCTCTCACCTGGGAATTTTCTTGGAGGCGACTTCGAGGACACAGCTTATGCTTCAGCGAGGATCTGCGGTTAAGGAACTGCGGTGGGACCACACGTGAGGGAAAGCTGCCGCGTTCGTGCCGTCCGTGTCCACTGAGGCCCTTGCTCTGATGCTGAAGGGAGTTGGTCTGCCCTGCATCCCCTCTCCTCTGCGAAGGGCCGTGCTCACCTCTCCGCTGCAGCCAGGCAGTTTGAGTCAGAGGAGAAACGGCCAGGCCTGTCCCAGGAGAGGGCAACGTACAGCTTCTCTGCGGCGGAGGAGGAAATCCACACCATGAGTAAAACCTCACCTACCCCCCAGGTCATTCGCCTGCGCTGCTTCTCTGGGCAGAAGGTGAGAGAACCAGAGCTGTTCAGACAGGAAAGCTGATGGAGTGGTTGGGGACCAGCACCTGAATTCGCAGGGCTGAGTGGCGCCGGGCACGCGTCCCCGCTGCCACCGATGGGCAGTCAGGACGCGGATGGGACCAGTGCAGGTCCTCCGGCCACTGAGGATGCGGTGCTGCTTGCGGCGTGGGCTGCAGGGCTGGTCCCCCCCTCTCAGGGCGTAGCACGGCCCCGGCGTAGCTCTGGGGGGGACACTGAGGATGAGCGAAGCCTGGCACCACGTCCCCAGGAAGGGACCAGAGTTGTTCACTTTGGGCAGCCGATGAAGTGAGGGAGAAAATCATGGAGAGGGACTGGATTGCAGCTTCTCTGTGGCTCCTGCCTCATAACCGAGGAGCAAAGCAGCATGTCATGGAGACAGGAGGTGGGCACCTGCTGCGTGGACACAGGGCATGGCACAGGCAGAGCTGCCTCCAGGATTGTCATCCAGGATTGTCTGGAAACAGCCTTTCTCCAAAGCCAGGTTTCAAGGTCTCGGTCCCCTGGGCGGAGAGAGGAGCTGTTCCCTGCTCTGCTCTCCAGGCTCTGACAGAGCAGTCCCCCAAAACCTTCCCTCCACATCCCCCCACCACCTCTGCGAGCGGTGCTCTCCGCAGGGCTGCGGCGCCTACGGCTCGCCCAGCAGGAGATGCCTCATGACACTGCCACGAACTATTAAAAGCTGCAAGATGATTAAAATAAGCTGTCACGGGACATTCATGCCACACAAAAAGCGTGAGCTGGACTCCTTCGTCTCCTAGGAAGGATCAGGCGAGGGTGATGGTGGTGGGAGGCTGCCTGGACCCACTTCTCCATCGCATCTCCCTGTCAAACAAAGTCCTTCTGACCTCTGGGGTAGAAGAAGGAGACACCCCGCAGCAGGAAGAGCCGGGGCTGGAAAGGCCGGGGCTCTCCTCCCGGCCGCGGCCGTGCTGTGGGCAGAGAGGGGTGCCTGGGTAGGAGCCCGTGGGGCTCCTCTCGGCCGCAGTCCACCTTGCCGGGGCGCAGGGCTGAGCCCTGTGCTGGTGTCCCTGGGCCAGGTGTGTTTCGAAGGATAGGAACCCTCCCGCCCAGCTCTTGCAGGGTCAGGCGTACACACCACGCAGGGTGCGACGTGACATTGGCTGCACTTCCCGGCACTGCCCGCGTACGCCCTTTCTCTGGGCTCAAGCTGAGCTTTGAACAGCCCTGTCCCACCGAGGCAGAGCGCGCCCTGTGAATCGTAGCGGGCTGGTGGGACCTTCACCCGCCCCGCGGCCAACCAGAAGAGCCCACGGCTCCCTTCTGCGCCGAGTTTCCCCCAGCACAGGTCAGAGACCCCCTGATACCTCTCCAGCTGCTCCCAGCAGCCCCCCCGCCTGCCTGATGGGGCCTCTACTGTCTTTTCTCTTTTTTTTCCTCTTCCTCTCCTCTCCTCTCTGGCCTGCCCAGCAAATGCTCTGGTGCCAGAGCCAGTCATAGCACATTGCACAGAAAATAAGAAGCGCTTGTGGCAATTTCTGCTCTGCAGTTTGAACTTCTGTCCTCTTTATTAAAAAAAAAAAAAAAAAATATTGATGGGAGAAAGACCAGCGGTGAAAATATAAACCCTGCCTTTAGGGAATGCTCACAGCCCTGTCTGCAGCTGGGTGTAGGCTTACGCAGAAGCTGTGGGGTAAAATCTGGGGACGTGGGGATCTGGTAGGGTCCTGCTGCTAAATTACAGCCTTAGAGGATGATGTGGAAATTGTGGATGGAGAACCCTGTCTGTGACTGACGGACTGGGATGCGTTTAAAAATTAAGTATCTCGGAAAATTAACGAAGAGTGGTTCCAGCTGAAGAAATTTCTCGTGGGTCGAAAGCCGGAGGAAGGGCATGAATTATCAACGGCGCAGCAGGAGCACAGGGGTCGCCTTCTTTCTTTCCGCGGCGCAGCCAGGCGCAGTGTGTACTTACCTGTGCTGATTACGAGCCCCGCTGAGCCTGATTACAATCTGCTCTCCCGGGCGGGCGTGCTGCGCTCGGCGGCGCGGAGGAAGTGCAGAAGGAATTTGTCTGCGCCGGGATGAGGTGTGATTGCCGGCTGCACCCAGCAGCAGCGGCCTGCTTCAGAGGGTCGGGGATCCCACGCCTCGGCTAGCCTGGGAGTGCTAAAGTTTATTATTTCAGCTGGAAATTCTTTTTCTTTGGCCTGTTTCTGACTGGTTTGGTGCCGTGACACCTACGCTGGCGTTTTGTCAGGGTGCAGAGCTGACAGCGTGAGGTGGTCTTCTTCAAAACCAAGCAATGGCTTGATAACAGCGTTGTATTAAATGGAGAGATTTGCTATAAACTAATTCTAGAGCAGCCGCCCCGCAGAAGTAGAGGAGCTGAAAGCCGCTTTAAGAGAGGTTTTAGTTGGAGCTCGAGCAGTTTATGAGAGGGATTACCTGGCGTGATGTCTGTGCTGGCAGGGCTCTGGGCTCAGTGGCGCAGGATGGTCCCAGGCAGCAGGAGCAGGGGCTCTGGGTAGGTGGCAGAGACCTCGGAGGGTGCTGAGGGAGAGAGGGCTGAGCAGGGGCAGGGCAGTGAGCCCTCGGCTTGTGGGCTCACGCTCCCGGTAGCTCTGGAGCCTTCGCAGAGGTTTTGGCAGCAGAGGGGCGAGTTTGTACCTGTCCACGATCTGAACCTCTGGCTCGCATTTCTGCTCATCTCCCTTCCCCTGCTAACGGCTCCCAGGGGAAAGTCCCTGCTGCAGAGAAGAGAGGAAAAGAAAAAACCACAGAAGCGGAGGGCTGAGGGATGCAGGGGTGGAAGCAACCCCTGGAGTGGACGTAGGGGTGTTGGCAAGGGGTTTGCAGTGGGGGTGGGCACCCCCAACCCCCCCACGCTTGAGTTCCCATCGGTCCAGGCCAGTGGGGAGCTGCACGGGAGGGTGCTGGTCGAGGACGTGCCTCCAGATCCCCAGCGACCTTCCTCCAACAGCCGGAGCCCAGGGCCTCCCCTGGGACCACGCACGGTGGTGGGGAGCCAGAGCATCCCCCTCCAGGCGGGATCGATCGGCCCGGGAGAGGCACTGGTGAGGGGCGAGAGGCCTGCGCGCCCGGAGCAGCCCCCTGCCAGGGGTAGGAGAGAGCAGCGCTGAGGCTTTCTTGAGCGCTGACGTGTTTGTGTGTGCGTACGAGTACACATCAGCTTCTACATGGCTGGAAACAGGCGCACGTACGTCTGCATTCAGCAGGCTGGGATGGTATCCAGGGCAAAGTCCATCACGTGAATATTGTAATTAACCTCGAAATACACACGGCAAACTGGGAAACTCAGTGCTGAGGTCACACGCGAAGTGTATTCGGTAAGGGCGTTGGGGTAAGAGACGTGCAGCTGAGGCACCCAGACAGGCTGAGGGATGGAGAATAGGAATCAGGGGGAGAAAAAGACACCGTGTCTTTAAAAAATCAGTGCAAGCGAGTCCGGGAGGTAAAACCAAAGGGACTCCTCCAGAATGACACGGTTATAGCCTGATACCACAGTTACGTTTCTCTAGGTGCCCTACCTGTGCGTTCCCACTGCTGCAGAATACGCTCAGGTTGCTCCCAGCCTTCCCTGCCACCCTAAACTGGCTGATCTCAAAGCACGTACGTGGGAGACCATCGCAGTCTCCCCGCTCCATGTTTAACCCCTGTCACCCAAACCACCTTAGCTCCACCCGAGGGCAACCTGTGCAAAGAGAAGTGGTGTTGTTAAAGGCAAGCCTCTGGAGGGAGCGGGGCCAGCGCGGCGGTGGTGATCCGGGGTCATACAGCCCATTTCTGGGTCAGCCAGACCCTGCGGCGCAGGGCTGGTGTCCCCAGCCAGCACCGGTGTCACCCAGGCAGGGGTTTCCACCACGGTTTTATCCCCGGCTGCGTAGCGCTGCGGATATCCCCTTCCGAATTTTGCACGGGCCGGTAACGTTTTCTTTTGGTTTGAATTTGTAGCCCCGCTCGCTTTCCACGTGGCTGTTCGGGAGGCAGGAACTGGAGAAGGGGCTGGAAAACATGACTAAATATGGCTGCGTTTCTGAGTGCTGCAGACTGCGGCATTAGCGGCCCCTTCTTGCCAGCCGCCACTGCTCCAGATCCCTGGGTTTGAGGCGCACCCCGAGAAGAGCTGCAGTCCAGCCCCCCACATCTTTTTTTTTTTCCTTTCCTTTTTTTTTTCCTCGTTGTTTTCCATGGAGAAGTCTGCAGCCTATTGTCTGGGCTAGCAAACTTGGCACCCTCCAGCTGCCTATAAAATTGCATTAGGCTTTTATATTTCCTGCAGCGGATTATGCGTTGTCTGGATTTTGGATGATTCCAAGCGAGAAGGTTAGCGTTGTTTTTTTTTTTCCCCCAGTGGGGGCTACAAATTGCATTTGAAATAATTTCATTTTCTTGGAGGTAAGAGAGCACCGGCAACGGGCAGGGCAGAGGGACATGTCCCGAGCCAGAGGCGGGCAGCCCCCCCAGCCTGCGCAGCCCCTCTGACCGTGCACGCCAGGCGCAGCCCCGACTCAGCCCGGCACCGGCGCGCTCGCCGTGCCCGGCAGCGCGTCAATAACCTCATTGATTGCAGTGATAGTTCTCACGCTTGAAGTTAAGCAAGTGCTTAAATGTCACGCTGCATCACCAGAAAAGGATTTCCTCGCGCCCTCGCGGAGTCGCCTCTCTTGACCTAGCTGGCTCTGCCAGCTGGTTCGGGCATGCGGCGGGTTTTGACGCGAACTCTTCGTATTTATGCAGATGTAGCATGTATGGGGATTTTCTTTACAAATTGGGATTTGCCTAACTTTGAAAATATCCTCTTGGCTCACATGTAGAGTATTTATTGTGCTTTATCGCCATTACTAATGTGGATCTGAAGCCAAAGAGGCCGTAACTGTTTCCAGAGTGGAGAAACCACATTAAAAAAAAAAGAAAGAAGTATATTTTCAAATCTTCTTTGAAATGTGTGCTGTGTCGGCAACGAACAGCATCGTGAGAGGGTGAAGTCAGATTGCAAGCGCTTATCGGGACGATGTTGTCATGAACTCACGCAGCACTTCTCTGTGCGAAGGCAAACCGATAAACTTCTGCAGCAAACACACAACCTCAGGGCAGGATTTTGTGACCATCTTTATACGAATGAGTAGTGCGCGTCTCGTTCCGGCCCCAGCGCTGGGCCGCTGACTAACCAGCAGATGGAGTCATCTCTAACGCGTGTGCTGCGATCTGGGCAGCTGGGTGAGCACGGCTGGACACGTGGAAATCTCAGCTGAAAGCTGAGACCAAGGAAAATATGAGGAATGGAGCTGGAAAACTCTGCGAGCGCAGAGAACACAAAGGGCTAAAACTTTAGCAGCAGAGGAGGAGGGGCCTGCGAAATGTTTGGAATAGCGAAAAGCTGGAGCAATCCTGGAAACACTCGTGTGGCTTGGATCCCAAGGCGTAATCCACGCTGTTGTAATCCGCACAGACGGCGGCCGTCCCCAGGGAAGGCGCGAGCAGCTGGGAACCATCAGGGTGTGGGCCTGCTTCAGCCACACACCCTCTCTTTACCCCTGCATCAGTCGCAGAAGTGAAAGGTGATGCAGGGACCGCTGCAAGAAATATCCACAAGCTATTCTCTGCCCTGGGAGGCAGCTCCTCTTGCTAGTTAGGTCGTGTTAAGGACCAGCTTAGCTTGGCATTTTGTGTACAACAATGCGCTTTCAGATGCGCTTTAATAAACCGATGAGGGGGAAAGAATCACCCCTGACCCCAGAGATCAGTCATGTAGTAAACTGGGTTGTAGCTAAGGGGCCCTAAAACACACGGTGCCTCGCTGAAAGCGGAGTTCCGTGCTGACGCCCGTTCTGTTTGCGCCACGTGCTCAGCCACCGCAGCGTGGGTTTTGCTTTGTCCTTCGCTCCGTCCGCCTGTCACACCGGGACCGGGCGCTGCCTGCGGCAGGGCATTTGCCCGGCTGGAGCTGCGCAGCCTCCAGCCCGTTTGGCAACGAGCGGTTGCCAACACCGACCTGTACCGCCTGCCTGTGTGCCCGCGTAGGCTGAATAATACCGTCACGGCCACTCGGCTGCTACGGACTGGTGTCTGAGGGAGGAGAGGGCGGCACAGCCCGGAGCGACTTCAGAGACGCAGCCAGGGACGTGGCTCCAGCGAGGCTACCGGAGGACTGCATCGACAGCCATCGCTGCTGGCCCGCTGACGCCAGACTCCAGCCTCCAACAGCCTCCGGTTCACTCATGACAGGCAGCCAAGGGGAATAAATGCCAGGTACTTCCCCGCTCCTTGATCTCTGGCACCCGGAGGGTGGGGGGAGAGACCATGGGGTTTTTTTTGTCCTCTGGTCTGCATCCCCACGTGCTCGCTGTGGTACCTCCATGGCTCGCGCTATTTGTCTTGAGTTGGTCAGCCCCACCGCCTCAACAGCAAAGAACCTTTCGTTTCCCAGAGACGTTCTTCACACAGTTTCCTATTATTACACATTTTGGGGATATAGTGTGAGGCCCTTTCATATTAGAAGCGCTGAAGGACCTGCTTTATCCCATCCTTTCAGGCCTAAGCAGCGCAGGCAGACGGCATTTTTATGCTAACTGCATCCATGCGGGCAGCTGCATCTGCACTGCAGGCGCTGTGCCGCTCCAGCAGCGCCGGCACACCTGAAACGGCACAGCTTCCGTGCACGCCGACACCCCGCAGAGCCACAGGCAGAGCAGCAATCAGCAGCGATCGGCGCGCAGCGGCGAGGCTCGAAGCCCAACGGAAAATCAGGCAGGGGAGTTTTGCCCCGAGCTCTCCGGTTGAACCCCGGCTGTTGGCATCACCGCAAGAGGTGGCACCGGGAAAAGAGCGGGTGCGTCGCGGGTGCTGGCCCACTGACTGGCAGCTGCCAGCACCCTTGCGTCAGAGCGGCACGTCGATCTGGGCCTCCTGCCACCGCCTGGGGACTGGCACCCTTCCGGCCGACGGCTGCAGTCAGGTGACGAGGTCTTTGGGCTTCGCTGACATAGGTTACGTATTTCTGGCTGTGTGCTAAGGGGTGACAAGAAAAGGTAGCTTCAGTTCATAAAATTTTGTAGCAAAGGGCTGGCCCCAGATAAGCAGGGAGAAACATTTACCCGCGCGCGTTGCTACGGAAAGCTCCATCGCTGCTTCCTGCGAAAGCAGGACCAAAGTGCAGGCTGAAACTTTACCTCGGTGGCACTTCATTACCTGCCGGAGTACTGCTGCCGGGAGGAAGAGCGTTTGCCTCCAGGAGCTCAGCTGGTGGGACAGAAACAGCAGGAACAAGCAGGGCTGGGCAAGCCACTAAACCTCCACTGACCCGCTGAGCAGAGAGACCGAATCCGTGGGGACAGAGAGGGGCAAAGCCGTGGGAGGCTGCGAGGGTAAGGGGGAGCCGGTCAGCAGGATGAGACATCACGTTTGGATGGTGGAGGCAGCAAGAAACCGTGCTCAGCTGTGGTGGTGGGGAGGAGAGGTTTGCTTTGAACCGTCTCCGAACGATTTCTGTGCCTTCGGGTCAAAGACTAACAGCTGAGTTTCTGCCTCGCTTCGTACCAGTGCCTCAGCACCCACGTGAGTCATTGCCTCTGCTCCACCCGAGCACCTCGTGGGACCCAGCTCTCTGTCCTTCCACAGACGTTTCACACCTGGCGTCCTGATGCCAGCCCAGCGGGAGCACCAGCACACATTCCTCCAAGGAATCCCTTCAGAAGGTGTCTTTTTTGGGGGGAATCCCCCCCAACTTTACTCGAAAAGGACATGAATCTGTTCAGAAAGCTATAATCTTTGGACCAGCTCCTGGGAGCTCTCTGGAAGGAGAATGTTTCTTACAGTTGCCTCTCGCTGATCTGTCAAAGATGAAGCACTGGTGAGCGCTCTGCAAACGTGTTCACAAAACCCTGGCACGCAGGAGCCTTCGGCAAGAGCCCTGGGCAGCAGCGGAGAGGTTAACAGAGGCGGCAGCTGCCTGTTCAGTGCGTCTCCAATGTCACACACAAATACCTAAAAGGCAGCTGGGTTGTGTGAAAGGAAATCGACGGATTAAGATTGTAGTCCCAGCTCAAAAGTCTTTTTGTGACTTCAGGAATGCCTCACGTCCCGTCTGTTAAACGGGGATAACACCTATCGCACAAGCATGCCGTGAAGATTAATTCATCAGTCCTTTTTTAAGTGGAAGTGGAAAGAGGCAGAGAAACAACACCATGAAATACCGCGGCAGCAGTGACAGAGAGCAAACGACAGCGTAGAGCATGGCGGCGGCAGGCGCAGGTCGGTTGGGCAGGGAGGGCGCAGCACCCGGGCTCAGCTCCGTCCGCCCGCACCGTGCCCCGCGGCGGTCCCGGCTGCCCCGCTGGCAGGCTGCAGACCACGGCCAGGCCAAAACGCCTCGCTAAGGGACCTGCCGGCGGCATAGGTGGGACCTGGCAGCAGTTTTGGCACCCGCATGGCAGGAGATGGTGGAGATGGGGTCAGGGGGAGATGAGGAGAAAAACGGAGGCTGGGCACTGCAGAGCAAGCCCTTCTTTCGACATCCCTCAAGGGGAGTGTCAGGCAGGCGCCTGGATCACGGCGAGAGGAGCGCTCCCAAGTGCACACACAGACCTGTCTCCAGACTGTTTAGTCCTAGCTTGCCTTCAGGTTGAAGCCTTCTGCAGCCCCTCACGGGCAACACCTTAACCCGTACCCCTCACTGAGAACCCCTCATTAAAATTAGGAGGAAGACAAACACAGAAATGCTGCTTTCCTCTGCATGAGTAGCATCCCAGCCGTGAGAATCTCAGCTTCTTTTCGAGCCAAGAGTTCCTCCGGTGCTGTTTGACAGCCTGGCTCGTTTCGTCGAACCCGGTCGAGATGAATGAGACACGTGTTTACCGATGGTGGGTGAGCAGACAGAAGCTGCATGTAATTGTCCTCTGGGTGCCTGCCACTCCACGGGGATTTGCGAGCATTTTGAGCAGAGATTTTCCCCATCGCTGGAGGAGACAAGCTGGCATCTCAGCACAAAACATACCACTTAAAATAGCTTTTAACGTGGCCTTGAAAACTATTTTTGGATCAGGAAAAACGTGGTGTAAGGGAAGACTGGAGTCATGTATTGTAACTGCCACTCAAAACCAAAGAAGACCAGAATCACAGAACGTTCGGGGTTGGAAGGGACCTCTGTGGGTCATCTGGTCCAACCCTCCTGCCGAAGCAGGGTCACCTACAGCAGGCTGCACAGGACCGTGTCCAGGCGGGTCTTGAATATCTCCAGAGAAGGAGACTCCACAGCCTCCCTGGGCAACCAGCAGATGGGTAAAGACACACCAAGACAACCCAACGGGTTCACGGGCTTCGTCACACATGGTGATATTCGAGAAGTCAAGCAGGGCTCCCTCCTGTGTGCGTTGACTCACAGGGACCACCCCGTTCCTGGGTGTCTCCTTTTGCTCCAGAGCGGAGGGAGGCAGAGTGCCACTCCCACCCCGCAATAAAGCCAACCGCAGGTTTGCGTTCTGAGCTGCAGGTTAGCTCTCCATCAAGCTGCCAGGGCTTCCAGACTACTTTCGAGAGTCGTGAGGCGAGCCCCGGGGTGGGCACCTGTGAGGGGAGGGAGGCTGCGCAGGGGCACCGTCACCCCCTCGGCGGGGCCGGCCTGGCCGCACACCCCCGGGAGCGCTCCCGAAGCGCGGGGTCGGGGCGGCACCGCTCACCCCAGATACCCCCGTGCGGGCAGGGCCGCCGAAACCTCGCCCCAAAGAGGGAGCCGGGCACCTGCGGGCGCTCGGCGGACGCGGCGGGGCCCGAGGCCGCGGGGCGGGGCG
>Ga0065711_1014455_pt1 | contig 13248 bp, 8 predicted proteins | sample Hoacrofraction12_FD_59098 | JGI IMG/M metagenome (GOLD analysis project Ga0065711, IMG submission 59098) | Hoatzin crop microbial communities from Cojedes, Venezuela - Epithelial fraction 12 v2 (version 2) | ecosystem: Host-associated > Birds > Digestive system > Esophagus > Crop | place...
GTCTCCTTCTCTGGAGATATTCCAGCCCCGCCTGGACGCGGTGCTGTGCAGCCTGCTCTGGGTGACCCTGCTTGGGCAGGGGGTTGGGCTGGGTGACCCACAGAGGTCCCTTCCAACCCCGACCATTCTGTGATTCTGTGATTCTGTCACCGGAGCAGTGCCCCCAGCCCACCCCGGCACAGCAGTTGGTGAGGAGCTGGGAGCTGGGAGCTGGGAGCCGGGAGCCAGGACCCAGCCCAGCACCAGGCAGTGGTAACACCCAGCCATCTCCAGCGCTGGTTCCCAGTGCCAGGAAAGCCCAGCTCTGGCTTTCGCCCGCTGCCAGCCGGGCAGGCAGGAGCGGAGACGGAGAGGCAACTTGGAGACCCAGCTCCAAGTGACAGTCAGGCTCCTTCGCAGCACTCCTGTGCACCGTGGGCACTGCTGCCTCTCTGCAGTCATGCTGCAGCGGTAGATATTCTGGCAGGCAAAAGAGACTTCAGGATTTTCATTTTATATATTTTATTTTTCATTGCTCTCTATTCTGATTTCTCTTTCCCTGTTATATTGCTTATCCTTGTGAGAAAAATAACCGTAAGGAAGAATCTCAGAGAAAATGGAACAAGACTTTTGCTTTGTTTTTGTTCCTGGTGTTTTGGGGCGTTTTTTTGATGTTTCTGTTTTTTTTTTTTTTTGCACTGTAATTGCAGACTCTTCACTGCTGAGCGCAGGCTCTGAGCCAGGCACTGTTCCTTTTTTCCAGCTGACAGAAATTTTTCGTAGCAACGTTTTAGTCCAAGGGGAAAAGTTAAATATAGTCAGGATCAGGAAAATTACCATGCAGCACGGTGAAGAAAGTGCTGACTGGAGTCTGTTCCCGAGCAAAGGCAGCGGTGATTTCGCGGGGCGCGAGGACTGACTGCCTGGGGAAGGAGTCCTCCCAGGCAGGGGTTTGCTGCGGCCGTGTCCATCACATCCGCAGGGCCAGCGTCACTGGGGTTCCCCTCTGCACCCCGCCGGGGCGGTTGGCGATCACCAGCTCTGCAGGTCACCGCTGCTGCTGGAGAGACCAGTGCGAGTGCAACGACTCCTCCTCTCCTCGGAGCCCCTGGAAGTCGAAGGGTCCTTCAGCAGCCACGGAGATGCCCTGAGCAGGCTGCGCACACCTCCGTCGCGCGGCGAGCCGCCTGCTTTCACAGTGAATGTGGGAAATCACCCCCAGCCTGCGGCGCGCGGTTGGGGTATAACACCCGTCCCTCTGCGGGGAGGGCAGCCGAACCCGCACACGGCACGCCCCAGCAAAGCCTGCCTGGTAAAGAAGGTGTCCTCTTCCCAGCTTCCTTCTTAATTCAGAAAAACAGATGAACAGTGAAAGCACCTAAAATAGGAAACATAATAGCATATAGGAATGTATAATATAATAGGAAATCTAAACTAGCGTTTTTCCCTTCAGCAGCATCTCTTTTTCTCCTCTCCAGTTGGAGTCTTGTGAATGGTCACTGAGCAGGTCAGAGGCGGGATGCTGCAGAGGGCTGATGAGGTAAAGCACAAAGGTTAGTTTAGTGCAAAGTCCAAGGGTGATGCTTCGCCCAACCCACCCCTGCGCTGGCCCTGGTTTGGTCCAGAGCTTGGTTGGAGTCCTCTGGGGGTCTCTTCCCATACACATTTCTCTGTGGCTTGATGGCTTCCCCCCACTTCAAGAAAAATATACTGTGAAGCAACAAAATACAGCAGTTTTACACCCAATACTGCTTCAGCAGAGTGCCTGGGCACTCTCAGCTCCTTGACGTGTCTGTCTGAAGTGCCTTGAGAGTCATGAATCCATGGCTGTGGGAAAAAACCAACGGAAAATGGAAAGTGCAGCAAAGACAAGATGAAGAAGACAGCCTGAGTCCATTGGTGTGAGTCAGGAGCCACTTGAGTCGTGAGGCAAACTACATGGGATAAAAGAGGCACCATAGGAAGCAGGGGTCTTCTGGGATTGGGGTTTCAGCCTTTCCCCCGCCCTGCTGTGTGTGACCTGAGGCAGCTTCCCCGCTTTGCGGCAGGTTCTTAGGTTTGGTCTGGAATCAACTGACTTTATAGGATTATAAAAGTCTTGTACAACCTTTAAGAAAATATATACAACAGGCAATTTGCAAATCTGTTTTCAATAGTCTGCAAGCCAATAAAATATTATTATTATTCCTATAATATAACTATCATATTATTCTTCCTGAAAGAAGAACTGAAAAACAAGGGTGCCTGGAAGAAAATACAGCAAAATTCTAGAAAAGATAGATCCCGCACCTGACAGATCTCTTTGACAGAACAACTAATTTTCTAAGCAAAATTCCATGGACTGCAGGAAAGCACATTGCTAGTTATGTTAGAGAAAACTGAACCTAGACGAGTCTGGAAGAAGATAAGGAGGAGATAAGAGCAGGCTGCATTGCGTGGAAAATTCTGGGCATAAGCAGTGGAGTTTCTCCGTAGGAGGTCTTTGAAAACATCATAGTATTTTCATGAGCAATTCTGGCACTAAAAGGCAGTCATTAAGTTAAACTTGCTGATGATGTAGAGTTATGATGCTGTTGTTGGTGAAGAGTTAGAATATATTAGAATAATATTAAGGCACAATGGTAACTTGAGAACAGCAGCAACAGCTGCAGGGTGACATTCACCTGTACGATATACAGGCACCGGCGGTCAAGAGCTGTAACGCCTGCCGTGACCTGGAAGTCCTCGGGAGGGAGAGGGACACGAGGATTCCCTGGGAGAAGGACGTAAGCCAGCGGTTGGGTGCAGCCAAGAAAATGGCCACCAAATGACAGTATTCCCTGCAAGGCCGTTCACCTGCGAGCTGTGGAGTCGGAGCGGCTGCTGGTCCCAGCCTTTGGGGGAACCCTGTGTGCCTGCTGGTTTGCAATAGAGAATTTCGAGCGTTGGTAAGTGTGGCTGGGGAGGTTGCAAACTAAGTGATAATGCTGGTCTCCAGTCCTGCTCCATTCTGCTGTGTGTGCTCATGTAAACCTGTTGCCGTGTCTCCATCAGCTGCTTGCCTTTTTTGAAATGCAGAGTACTTGCAGTACCTTTCCTTCCTGGTACAGCCTTTACTGCATAATAAATAGCGCAGTCACTGATTACCATTTGAACCCGGTGACTACCAGTCTAACATGGCTTACAAATTTAATTAAAATGGAGGCTTCATGTGGGAATTAACAGAGACTTGTTGGGAATACACACAACGTCGGTTACCTTCAGCGGATGCTCTGCATGCAGGGTGGAGCGGAGGGTTCTCTGCGCTGTTTGCTGGCGGTGCCAGGTAGTCAGAGTGCTGCTGCTTTATGCATGAGCAGAACCAAGAGAGCGAATCCCCAGAGGGGCAGCGATCTAGCTGTGTGATTCCCATTTACTGAAAGTGATTGTACTCTCTCCTCTTCCCATGTTTTGAAAGCATCCATACAGAATACCTTCTGTGCTAATCAAGTAGGTCAAATCACCTTATTTTCTTCTTCCCTCCAAGTCTCATTCCTCTACCACGATATTCTCGATCACATGCTGGTGCCTCCTCCAGACTGATGACTGATCTTTCTTACCCTCTCAATAATTCAGCCCTTGTCCTTGCACGCAAACTTGCCTTCCTTCCTACCTCCAGCTAACTGTAAATGCGAGCCCTGTGTGCTGCTTGTGGCTGCTTCTGTATTGCTTAGCCTGGAAGTACATAGGAGAACCTGGCAGAACCTGAAGATAGCTCATGACTTTCAGGCAGACCCCCCAAAACAACAGCAAAAAGGGAAAACAGAAGCAAAAACAAAACATTTTTCCTGTGAGCAGAGACTGCTAAGCCATGTGGTCTGAAAAGAGGAGACAAGGAAAAGGGGAATATGATAGAAGCTGATTAAAGCATGTAGGGTTTGAAAAGCTGTGTCAGAGGCCAAAAAACAAACCATGAAATTCAAATCACATTTTATACCGTCTGCAGTTTGCTGGGGGAACTTGCTGCTACATTAATTTGTTCAGGCCAAGAGTCTAGTGTGATTGTAGGGCAAACCAGAGTTTCTATAGTTACTGATAGAGATTTCTGAAGAAAGCATTCTCATCTCTCAGAACTTAAGACAGCCACTGGCAAAAAGCATCTTGAGTGAAACCGAAAGCGTGTTGAAAATACCACAGCTGGCCTTACTTGTGAGGACACTGCACTTTTCTCTGAAGAGGCTCTGCTTTGCTTTATTTTTCCTGCCTTATTTCACGTCCAAGGACAGACATTCCCTCTCCTCTGTCTGTAAGATCTTCTCTTGTACAGTTTCCTTGTCCGCAGCGTAGGCTGTGGAGCCTGTAGGGGAAAAAACGTTGTAAAAGGAGGGGAAAATGGTGAGATCAGCGTGTGTCTCTTCTCTCACTTCTGTTGCTCTGCACATGTCATGAAGCTTTGGGTGACTTGATGTATCTGCTTATTGTTGAAGTCAGTGGGGATCAGAAAGAAGCTGGACTCTGCAGGCTGCATCGACTCTGGTGGAGAGGACATTTGCAGCACTTGATTCTCGTCGACAGCAAGGGGCTGGCAGGCGTATCGATGGCATGGATATGGCATGGATATGGCACGGATATGGCATGGATATGGCATGGATATGTCATGGATATGGCATGGTGTCCTGGCTTCAGCTGGGTTAATTTTCTTCCCAGTAGCTGCTGTGGTTTGGTTTTAGTACAAGAAGAATGTTGATAACACTAATGTTTTTTCAGTTGCTGCTGAAAAATCAAGGACTCTTCTTCCAGCTTCCCATATTCAGCTGATGAGCAGGTGTGCGGGAGCAGGGAGGGAGCACGGCTGGACAGATAGCTAAGCTGTCCTACGGAAATACTCCACACCATAGGCCTCATGCTCAGTTTGTGAAGGAGGGTTGGCCATGGGCCGGGAATCCTTTTTTTTATCCTCTTTTCCATGACCTCAAATCCTCTCCTGTCCAGGAGTTGAAACTTTTCCAGGAATTCAGTCTTTTTTGGGAGTTTCACAAAATGCATGAAATCCACAAGTTCCAGGTTCCGCGATTGCTGTTCGGGGACTGGAGGTGCACGGGATCATTGGGCGGTGAGAAAAATTGTATCATGTATAGCTTGTTTTGCATAGTCTTTATTATTATTTTTATTATTGTTGTTGTTAGTATTAGTATTTCCACTGTTGTCTTTTAAAATTTTCTTTATCTCAGCCCATGAGTATTACCTTTTGTCCATTTCTCTTCCCCATTCTGCTGGGGGAGAAGAGGAGGGGTGAGAAAGTGGCTGTCTATTGCTTAGTTGCTGAATGCCAGGTTAAATCACACCACATGGATACGGCAATGCCTGGCTACGGCTGCACAGTGCATCGGGCAGAGATACAAGGTGTCTCAGGTCACCAGCAAGGAGACTTTAGAGGGAGCCATCATAGCGACGAGAGCTTCCAAAAGGGACAAGACATCTCTATCCTTTCACCTCCTAGAGTTGTGATTACGGCCCAGTGAGTGGTGATGGTGCACTGGGATGGAGGATCTGGCATGGATTTCAGGTGAAACAGTGGCTGGTGTGGGTCAAACTCTCCCTTGCTGTCCATATACCTATGGTGAGGTCAGAATCTACACCTAGGGAGGTCTTGGGCTGGACCTCCTCTGATAAGTGTAAAGGACCATTGTGGTGGTCAGGACTCAGAACTGGTGGGGAAGGCTGGTGTCCAGGAAGGCTGGTGTCATGTCCAGAGGGTAGTGGTGATTTGCTGCCTCCAAAGAGGGTGAACCTGCAGCGTGCTAGCTGGCCATGTGATGCTGTCTGGGTTAAATACTCCTGCAGCTACACCAGGAGTCAGTGAAAGTTTCCACCTACCTTTGCAAATATGTGATTCTTATGTAGTTTTAATTTGTATGCAAAGGTTCCCCAGTCAAGATATTTATGGAAAGATCTACCTGCTCTTAACTGTCCCTGGGTGAGTTTGAACGTCATATACACACGTTTCACATATATATGCTTTACTTCACGTTGTATTGCATTTTGTGTGAATATTGTGTTTAATATTGTTGTATAATAAATGCACCTACAAATGCCAATTACCTCTGGTGCCTCTCCCTCCATATTCCTAAATGAGCCAAAGGACAAATTAAAACTCAGGTCAACGAATCGCTCATATATCTTCGCAGCAGGAGTGAAAAGCTTTTTCAGCTCTCAGGCAGTCCTGGAGACTTGTAAGCCCAGTAATGCATGTGCCTCCTTTATTATTTTCTTTTTATACTCTTACTTGAGAAAAATAAACGTGTGCAGGGGACAGCGCAGTTTAACACTAAACGAAGGTTTTCTTCCATTAGTATTTAGAGGACGTTAAAACACTTGACGTGTTGAGGAGGAATAGTCTAGGGACTTTGTTAGTTCATTTGACACGAAGTTATTTGATGAATGTTGCAGCTGTACTTCTGCGCTGCGTGGTTTTAAGACGGCATGTAAGAAAAAAAATCGAAGGATTTCCCCATTTTTCTGCTCTGTGCCACAAACTGCCTCTGCTGCGAGAGATGCTGGCGGAGCCTCTGGAAGCACACTGACACCACCCCATTTGTCTCTTTTCTGTCCAGCCTTCTGCAGGCTCCGTACACATCGAGCCTGACAGCTGATATTTCAGCCCAGCATCGATTTTTCTCTGCAGACTTGAATAACTGTGAGCACACAGCGTACTTTGTTTCAGCTGCTCCTACCTCATTAGCTGCTGCCAACACACACCTACGGCGCAGAGAGGGCTTGGGTCAAAGCTCTCTGTTTACTCAGGCAGAACAGTGTTTAAGAACTGAAGTCGCTCTCAAAGGTCTCGACCCAGTGCCTGATGCGGTGGAGTCTCTCAGAATGAACAGAACTATCGGTGTCAACTAACATAATTATAACTCAAAGTCTTCTGCTAGCAGATGCCCAGTGCTGACATCAGAGCAAGCCTGGCTGTGTTTATTTGATGGAACTCTTGCATTTGCAGCTTTCACTGCAAACAGCCAGGCCTGTAGACAGCTGCATCACGGAGTTGTCTTCCAGCTCTAGCCTGGACCTCACCAGGCTCTGTGCTTGAGTCCTCATGGGAACATGGCTCTTTGGCTTTCCTCAGTTGAATCCATGCTCTGGCTCTGTACATAAGTTTCACAGCCAGCCCTCCAGTGCCACTTCTCTTTCCCAGAGACTGGAGGTCTCACAGTCTTGCCTGTTGCCCCATCTGAGCTCAGAGCTGCAGAGGTAAGATGTTCCCATTTACACCTGACAACTTTGGCAGTAGGTGCTGTCAGAAGCTGATGGATATGTCACTGCTTCTGAAAGGATTATTCTTGACTTTAGATCGCCCAGGTAAAAAGCCATACCTTGATAAGGTCAGTAAGGAAGTGTGTTTACTATTTCATGCCTCGATTTCCTGTTCAACAGCCAAACTGCTCTTGAGGTTTTTTTAGAATTGGGTCTCAATTCTGTCCACGAGAATCCGCCATGTTGCATGTTTTGTTTCTTCTTAAAATCTTATGTTTTCTCTTTTTCTCTGACATTTTAATTAATCAGGAAGTTTGAGAGAGCTTTGAGCAGAGCTTTCAGACTTCCGTCTCCGGCAAGCCCTCATAGCACCCATAGGTGAATGCTTCTGCGGCATTTTGTCATCAACTCCTTGGCATTTCAACCAAGGTGAAGGTAAAAACCTGGAAAGGCTGACAACACAAGAAATCACATAAAGGTATTCAGAGTTCAGTACAGAGAACAGGCAGTAGAAAAACACAGAGTACAGTGTGTGTAGTCCCATTTCTTTGCTATTCAAAGCCTAGAAAATCCCATTTCCATGAACACATTGGCTGTTGCACTAGGTAATGGTGTATGTACAACATTATCGTTTAAAAGTGTTGTAGAACACTCTAAAAGGAGTTTGTTGAGGCGACAGAGCAATCTCCCTCTCCAGGTTCTTCAGTTCTGGGGGATTTTTTCTGACCTCTCTCTCTTCCGAGTTCCTAGCCCAGGACACCGATGGGAATGTCCATCGGGTGGTTAGCAGTATGGAATTTCATGCACCATTCACAACGTACCGAAGTCAGCAGGCTGAGTAAAGCCGGTGAGGCAGAAGGCAGTGCGGGTGAGCAGAGAGAGGGGGGCACAGGCAGCCACGCCAGCACGGTGAGGGTTTTTCGGTTTGGTACAGCGGGCACTGCCATGTGCCTCCTTCTTCTGGCTGCATCATATGGCTGCCAGTCATTTCACGCATGTAAAAAATGATGTGCAAAAATATGTGTGGTCTGAGCATTGGTACTTCTTAAGACTCTCCCCATTTGCATCATTCTGTCACCTTGCTTTTTATTTTGTCCCAACTTGGTAAGTGAAAAGGACAAATAGCGAGTTTCTGCAGTATTACTTCCCTGAATTTGCTGCACGCTTCTGTCCCATCCTAAAGAACAGATGATGGGACACTTCCAGATGTAAAGAAGGTTTGAATTTTGGAGTCCATGGTTGTCTTTGGCCAGAAGGAAAGAGAAATGATGCCCTTGTCACACAAATCCCACTGCTGCAGAGCTGTTATACACTCATCTGTGGTTTGTGGCCAAGAAAAAAGAAAGATGAATATGTGGCAAAAATGAAAGACTACATTTTTTTTGGCTGCCAATGTGCAAAGCCAGGTCTATGAGTAGGAAGCAACACTGGAAACTTTTGCTGAAGAAACAACAAAGAAGAAGCAATCTGAAAACCTGCTTTACTAAAACCTTGAGATATGAGGCAAACGATAGAATATAAAGGCTTCTGTTCATGAATTACGTGGAGAGCGACTGAAGAGGATATCACATACAGAAGTGGGGAGGAGTGGGTGGTGTTTTATATTAAAGACACCTTCACTGTTTTCAGTAGAATTGCTAATTATGAGATCCAAGAGATAAAGTCAGTGGATATCATCTAGGTCTTCCTTATGAGACCTTATCTCATAGACCCTGTTACGACAGATGAAGATTCATTGCTCATCAGAAATTTGTGGTTGCTTTAAAATCAGTTGTAACTGGGTCATATTACTGGATGCAATATGGGCAATATATCCTCATTATAGGACACATAGTCACCTCGTTTCATTCCGATACAGCTGTACAGAAGCAGGTAGAGTCAGGGATCAGAGATGCAAACAGTGGGTGCAGAACAGAGCTGGGAAACTCAGACACCAAAAAGGTGTGTATAGAGAGGGGATCAAAGTTGTATCTTTGTCTGCTTTTGAAGGCTGAAGAAAATATAACAAGAGGATAAAAAATACAGAAAAATCCTGTCTGGTTGATGAACTGTCCTACAGTGAGAGATTTAAATAGTTCCTTCTGTTGATTTTCTTTTCAAACACAGAAATGACAACAATAATAAGTCACCACTTTCATTAGTAAAAATATGCAGTACTAGGAAGGTTTTGTATTTACACAGAAAGACACTGTAAGAACTAGTGGCAGGGCACCAATATTCACCAAATACAGACAACATGTGGCTGGGAACAATTCGCCACAAAAACTGTTTATCTGGGAAGAAAATGTGAAGAGAACTACAGAGGAAATGCAGACTTATCCCCAAGCATATGGAAAATCTTTTGTTAGTCTCAGCTGTGTCTGTTGTGCTTGCATTTAATTACACCTGCAGTCTTATGGCCATGGCAATGGAAATCACTCCTGGGCTCATACTCGCAGCACTCACACGTGCTGTGCAAGCTGCTCTCACTTGTAAGAGTAGGTGAAACCCTGTCACCTGAGCATTTCCACTTTACGTATTTATATCCTTAACTCATTAAAATGTAATTGTATTTCATAAATGCTTTCATATTGTGAAAGCAAACAAGCATGATTATAATAGTAGGTTTTTTTTCATTTGGAATATACACAGCAGCTAATTAGCCTGGTAATGGGATCTTTGGTTTCAGCGTCAGTGCCACATTGTGTCACACTCTGTGAACACCTACAGAGGCATTTTCAGTTTTTCGGAGGCAGCCGGGGTCCTGCTCGACGCCGGCCGTGGAGCCCAGCGGGCGGGCGGGCGGCCGAGAGCCCCTCTGTCCTGCGGAACTGCGGCCGGGGGCATCTCACCGTGCACAAACCTAACTGCAGCACCAGCCCTCCCACTGCTCATTGATGGCTGGCATTAAATAAAGGTAATTGGCGTGTGCCCCTCCTCGCTGTATTAGTTTGGCAAAATGAGGCGATGTAAGCTGTTGTTTTCTCAAAACATACATGTGCATAGCGACAACCAAAAAAGGTTATATTTTCTTCCTCACAAGAAAATAACTAATTAATGTAAATTTGTTTGGCATCTGTGGTTTAGCTTGCCATAGGCAAAAGAACGGAGTCAGGTTCAATCCAAGTTTAATTGCTACAAATGCTATTCTGGGACCTCACGAAAACAAGGTGATTCATACATGCTGTTAAGCTTTCCAAGTGACTGCGAGCCGAAGTATGTGCAGCAGATTCGAAAAGGATTAACAGAAAGTTTAAAAACAGACACAGCCTTAGTGAGAACAAAATAACCCCCAAGCAATTCTGTTGATTCTGTGAGGTAAACGGGGTCAGGTTTTCCCCCCACTTCATTCCCAGTAGGGACTCCTCCGTCTCCCGGATCCAGCCAGCCCAGCTCACCGCAGCCCCCGCTCTGGGACCAGGGGGATGCGCGGTGGGGCAGGGGCACAGGGGTGGCAGCGGACAGGAACGGGCTTGCTGTGGGGAGCATGTCTGCACCTTTAAGTGTCGAAAGCAAGGAAGGAAGAACAAGGATGAAAATGGAAGGAAGTAAAAAAAAAAAAGACAGAAGGGATAGAAAAAGAATGTCAGAGATGGAAAGACAGAAAGACAAAGAAAGGAAGACAAAAACCCACCCCTAAAAGTAATACCGAAAGAGAGAAAAAGCAAAGTGAGAAATGCTTCCAACAATGCAGATGGAACTGGATATAAACCAGAAAGAAATAAAAGCTGTATAGTGATATAAATTTTTAAGTAAAACTCACCACTGACCTCAGATAACAAGAAACAGTTCAAGCCAAATAATGGAAAATCAATGGGGGTAACAGCAGCACCCAGGAGCAAGTCTGCAGAAAGCGCTCCTTGAAATACAAGCAGCAATAAAGAGCTGAAGTCACCTTTGCTTAGAAAAGTGTGCGAAAAATTGAAAGAAATTATAGCAGCTTTTTCTTGGCATGTATCGTGCAGAAAGGGAAGGTTTTCTTCCCTTATATCAGCAGAAAGAGAGAAGCTTTTCCTTTCCTGGACAAGGGAATTTCTAGAAAATGCCTCTGTCTCTTGTTATTTTTGCAGCTTGTACGTATTAGTTCAAGTGAACAATATGAAAAAATGTTCAAACCTGATAGAACAAATAACCACAGTAAAAGATATAGCTTGGGCTAGCTATAAGGGTTGTTAGAAATAAAAATACTAAAAGTTTAATACCCAAATAATCCATACATTTCAAATTTGCCTTCATTTCAACTGGTAATAAAACCTGCAGAATGAAATTGTGACAAATCCCACAAAGATGTGATTTGCCATTAAAAAAATGCTTCTTTCTCAAAAATATTTTATGAGTTATCATTTTTACTGCCTACGATATTTGTTATACATACATATATAAAATTCTACAATATTTTTAAATTAAACGAGAAGTTATTTGAAAACACAAAGATTGAAATACTTCTTTCCAAAATCTTGAAAGAGGAAGTTTCATCAGCTTCTGAACTATTTTTGCCATCGTGCTTTTGTGTTTTGTTTTTCAGAAGCCAGAATTTGGTGCAATGGATATTTATTCGCTAAGGCTTTTTGTTTCATTTTATTTCCATCTTATTTTTCAAAGGATGCCTGTGGAAGCTGGGAAAATGGCATAAAGGAATGTTTTTTTTCGAACAGAAGGCTCATAAAAGACTTTTTGCAGTCTTTACTGTAAGAAGAGTTTGTTATTCTCTCTATAAACAGAATATTCGGTCATTGGGGATTGCTTCCACAACAAAAGTTCAGCCTTGGCTTCACTTCTTGAGTCCTGTGTCTTAAATTGCAAAGCACAGCACAGATGAGAACTGTCTCAGTTGCTTCTTTCTTTTCCTGGTTCTAACAGAGACTTTCTCCAAAAGCAGTGATACGACTCGAAACAGAGTCCAGGGAGGGGAGGAAAAGGCGCCTGAAGGAGTTTTAGCTAAGGCGCCTTTCCTGGCCTCTTACCCCCCATCCCAGCAGAGTGAGCATCGCCTGCCGCCCTGCCAGGACCCCCATGCCCACCAGCACCAGCCCTGGGGCTCATCCCAGCTCGGGGGATGGTGGGTCGGTGGGGCAGGGGTCTGCTCGTTGAGGGCAGTGCTTTCCAGGGACTGCGGGCGGGGGAGGAATTTGCTCTGGGAGAAAAAGCAGTAGGAACAACACAAGTAGTAAAGAGATGAAGAAGGACCAGCGAACGTAAAAAAAGAATCAAGGTGGTTTGACAGCTGTATTTTAAGAACTAGAAGACTTGTGGAAGAATAGGAAATGCTTCACAAAAGTTTTGGAGAGAAGCTTTTCCTGGTTGTTTCTTGGGTATTTTTTGAAAGTCCTTACATGTACATTGCAAGTTTGGCAGTGTTCAGGAAATAGTAAGTACACCACGGAGTCTCATACTGTATTTGAGCAGTACAGAGTAGGGTCAGGTCAAGGAAAGCAAACGTTTGCACTGGCTGACAACTTGAACACATTTTGAAGGCATGCAGGACCATTTCCAAGAAAGGTTGTCTAATTTCCAAAACTATACTAGTTTCTGTAAAAGGCCTTGCCTGTGCCTAGACCTCTGCAAATACCATTAGTTCAACACGCTCACACCCCACTGTGAAGCGTGATGCTGAGGTATTACTACTGAAACAGCTCCAAAAGGCAGTGAAATGCTGTTAAAGCAAAGCCTGACCAATTTGAGAGATAATTTCTTACTCCATCACCTGGCAGGCAGCTATCTGCATGTATAAAATAATGAATACATTCATAGTCATTGCCCACTGTCTGCAGCATCGGTAGCTACTGCTTTTTCCAAAGAGCTCGGGTTAGCCTCAGGGCTCCTCGCTGCACAGCTCTTCTGCTGGACCAGGGCCAGCTGTGACGAATGGACGTTGCCACCAAGCAAGACAACTTCAGTCACATCCTCTGTAACCTCTGCTCTGTATTCGGACTAGACAGGGGGAGGAGTTATTTTGCGATTAGGGTGGTGAAACCCTGGCACAGATTGCCCAGAGAGGTGGGAGATGCCCCATCCCTGGGAATATTCCAGGCCAGGCTGGAAGGGGCCCTAAGCAACCTGACTGAGCTGAAGATG
>Ga0065711_1045824_pt1 | contig 13248 bp, 13 predicted proteins | sample Hoacrofraction12_FD_59098 | JGI IMG/M metagenome (GOLD analysis project Ga0065711, IMG submission 59098) | Hoatzin crop microbial communities from Cojedes, Venezuela - Epithelial fraction 12 v2 (version 2) | ecosystem: Host-associated > Birds > Digestive system > Esophagus > Crop | place...
GCTCCTCATCTTTCTTGAACTGGGGAGCCCAGAACTGGACACAGCACTCCAGATGGGGCCTCACTGGGGCAGAGCAGAGGGGGAGGAGAATCCCCCTTGACCTGCTGACCACACTCCTCCTAATGCACCCCAGGATCCCACTGGCCTTCTGGGCAACCAGGGCATGCTGCTGGCTCATGGTCACATTGTCACCCACCGCCTTGCTCACCCTCCGTGCTCTTCGCCTCTCGCCTGCCCCAGGGCTGGGCACTGTAGGCTCCCCGGACCCGTCTTGTTTCAGGAACGAGTCGCTGGCTCGGCCACAGCTGGGGTGGGATGAGGTTATGCAGGAACGGCTGCCGCTCTAGCGCAAGTTGCTACAAAACAGAGGGAAGTGTTTCGGAGGTTGTGCAATATGTACACGGTAACCCCAGCAACGGCGTGTCCACAAGGCATTAGTGGGGCTTAGCCGCGGCTGATGAGCGGCGCGGTCGCGGCGTGCCGGGTGTGCGTGCCGGGTGTGCCAGTAGAGCTGGGGGGGGCCTGGGGCCGAGCTGGGGTCCTGGCTGCGATGCACGGCGCAGGGCAGAGAGGAGGGGAAAAACGCACCCTCTTCCCCCCACCGCAATTCAAGGCAGCCCCTCGGGACGCTCTCGGGACGTGCTGAAAGCAGAGCCCAGGAACAGACTCACCAAAAATCCTTTCCCAAAGCAAGGTCCCCTTGACTTCAAAGGGAAAACAGAGAAACATGAGTCACGGCCGAAGATGAAAGCAAGCAGGGCGACGTCCCACGCCAAGGCTGAGGCTTACAGCAGGCACTGCAAGGCCTGGCACAGCGGCTGGCGAGTGGCCATGGGCTGTGATTCATGATTTTAGAGGGCTCTGGAAAGCTGTCGCCGTCCTGCAAACGCGTTGCTTGCTCCTGCTGAAAAGCCGCAGCGGCTCATGGTGGGAACGGCCAGTCCAGGGCGCTGCCTTCTGCTGATGGGAGAGTTCACGCGCTGGCAAAAAAAACTTGTATGTAGTGATGGAGAAGGTGTTCAGGGACACCAGAGGTCAATATTTCTGCAGCGATGGGGAGCTGAAGGCATCAGGAGTTCTGCTGTCGCCTTAACCCAGCTCTCCGGCGGCCTCGGGCTGTAGCAAGGGCTGAACTCGCGGTCCCTGCAACCATCCGGCGTGGTGACCAGGACCGCTCTGCCCACACGCTGGGCACTGCAGTGGTACCCCAACACGACTCCCCCCTCTTGGTTGCTGCCACGGGTCTGCTGTGGGCCTTCCTCACCCAGAGCAGCAGAAACGCCCTCGGCACCTCAACCTGGAGGGGATCGGCAGCAGGGTCCCAAAAGGGTGGAAACAGGGTGGGGAAGGAGCGAGCCCGGGCTGCGCCCGCCCCTGCTGAGACCATCCTGGAAGGCTACCAGGCACCTGCGTGGAAGGGTGCCACGACTTTGTGGGGTCCCACACGCAGCACCCCAAGCCGGGGTCCTCAGGGAAGGTGTGTGTTGCAAAGCAGCACCTGCAGAAGGCCCTCCTGGCATGAAGCAGCTCGGCTGAGCTGCCGAACCACTCTCGCAAAGGTTCATCCTTGCTGGGAGCTGATCCACGGCAGAGGGCAGCTCTCCCAGGAGCTAAAACCATCTCAGCCTCACCATTTCCACTCTTGGGTGCCCAACACACACCGCCAACAGTCCTCCTTTAACTCGGCTGTGGACAAAACCAAGCACCACGCGGCACACGCGACCCTGCCTGCCGCCAGCGAGGCTCCCGAGAGGCTCCCGTCCTGCTGGCGCCTGGCTCTTCGCTCAGCACCTGGCTGCCCCACTGCACCGACAAGGCACCGCACATTTCGCAGCCTTGATTTATTCTGCCTCCTCCAGCACTCGGTGCAGTGGAGAACATGCTCCATGTCTCAGCTGGAGGCGGCAGAAGGAAGTCTTCCCTACCTCCCAGGTCAGGGTCCCAAGGCATCCTGCCGGCCTCCGACAAAAAGTGTGGGCTCCCATTCCTTGTGGAGAAGCCTGCGGGGCACAACCAGTACAGCCCAGCAGCGTATGGGGCTCTGCACTGGTTGTCAGGGCCTCTGGGGGCAGAGACCCTTCTCAGGTGGGTCCCCGAAGGGCGCAGCAGCCTTTCTGCAACCTGGGGCGCAGCTGGGCCGGCCTCCTCGCTGCGGTGCTCGCCCTGACGCAGCACAGGACCCAGGCTGGAGTTAGGTGCCTCCTGGAGAGAGTGGTCTACCCCCTGCCCCAGGGAAGGCAGTCCCACCTGACACCCACTGGGTGCTACGGAGAGGGGACCGCTGTCAGCCCCACACAGGTTAAGGGGCTAAGCCCAGCTGGGACATCAAGGGCACGGGGAAAAGTTGGGGGACCATCAGCTGGGCAGATAATTAACGACTGCAAAAAAGGAGGAAACTATTTAGCAAAGGGCATAGAAAATTTTATTGTGGACAGAGCTGCGAAAGAGCTCCATACAGGACTCTGGGACAGGTTCTGTGTGGACAAAGGAGAAGAAAACAACATGGGAGCTGCGCAGGGGAACCTGCCGGAGAGAAATTACCAGTGCCTTCCAGGTGGAAGGAAACCCCCGAGCCCAGCATCACTGCAGGGTGTCGTTCTCTTGGAGGACAGCAGACACGAGGAGAAAGAACTGGACTGGGATCCGTCAGTGATCAGGCCCCCTGGCCTCTGCAGACAAGCAGTGCCAGGTCTGCTGGTCCACAAGGGTTGGTCCCACAGGGGCCTGCTTTTCCACAGGGCCACGCTGCCAGCGGGTACCAAGGCAAGCTGCAAGGAGCGTGACCACAGGCCAAGCCTTCCTGTGAACTGAAGCACAATGACTTCAATGGCTACATGAGACTTCACTTCTGCTGATCAGCGGCTCACATAATTTGATGAAGAGTCAAGGCTCCTCATTCCTGGAGTCAGAAATCAGACAACAGAGAAGGATGGTGAGACAGCCCTTTAAAGCAGCCTGAAGTCAGTGATCATCTCTCTGCTGCCTTGCTAGAATTTCCTGAGGACCGTCTCAGGCAGTGCTCAGCCTGCACAGTCCTGTCCCCGAGCCACACTCACCCCATCAACCCGTCAGCAAAGGGAGGACTCTCCTACCCCAGCTTCAGCTCTGCAAGGACCATGGGTTTCCAGGAGCAGCTGCGGCACTTTGCCTTCTCCCTGAAGGCAAGCCCTACTCGAAATGCTGGCTGCAGGAGCACCATGCAGCGTGGTGTCGGCCAGGTGATAGTGCTGGGGTGCTTCCTGAGGGAGCTGGGCCAGCTACCGGTGTTCGGGCATGCTCCTGGAGCGGGCTGAGGCTTTTGACAGACAGCAGGCACCTTCCGCCTCTCTCTGCTGAAGGGAGCTCTCCAGAAGGAAAACTGCCTGGTCCCAAAGCTCCAGGAGAAGTGGCTTTGAGTGGACCTCAGAGCAGCACAGGAGCCAGCGTGAACACTGAGATGATGGGCAATAAGAGGGCTGCGAAGTGCGTACATCAAAGCTGGGAGCCCAGCCTGCCTGCCCCACGTTGGCCGTGCCCAAAGAGTGTTTGTCCCCAGATTACCCTGTCCTGTTCTGAAGCGCTTCTGATGAACGCTCGCAGACGGAGCTAGGCGAGGGGAGCAACAGCTTAGCTTGACCCACACAGCACCCTGCTTTCTCTTGTCCTTCCCTAACCTGCACCCACCATAGTCTGGAGAAAGGGCTGGCTGTGGTTTCCACGCGTCAAAACATTTGGTGATGAAGACTTCCCAGGCTTCCTCCTCTCTGCTGGGGCACCTCCATGTTCACAGACGCCAGCAGCGTGCAGCTCTGGGGGCCTGGCCAGAAACGGAGCAAGCGGCCATGCCAGCCACTGCCGCACCGGGGATGCAGGGGCTGCGCAAGCACTGCGGTCGCCGAGTGACAGATCGTGTCAGGCACATCCCTGCCGGTGGCAAGGCAATCAGGATGCGTGCGGAGCTGCTACCCCAGGCTCTGAGGTTAGTCGGCTGCTGGGCAGATCCCCGCTTGCTGGCAGCTCCAGTCAGGAACTGGGAATGGGGCATGATGCCGGAGGAAGGCAGGAGGGCAGGGAAAGCCGAGGTGCTGCAGCGCAGCGTACAGACAGCTCTCTGCTTCTCACCACCAGCACAGGGTGCTGTGACTCGAGGCACTGGCTACGTACTGCGGGATTTCTCCGCGCTACAGAGACTCCAGGCCTGGCTGTGGACTAACGTGTATCTGGCAGCCCAGGGAATGGAAGGGTTTCAGGTCCTGCTGCGTCCCAGAGTTTCTGATGTGAAAGCTGCCCTGCAGGGCACCCCAGGCTGCTGGGAAGGTGAAGCAGGTCGAACTACACTGCCTTACAGAGCACATACTGGTGAACCCGGCTTGAGGGCACAGAGTGGAAAGTGGCATAGGCACAGGGCAATCCTAAGGGCAATCCCTGACCACCTGCCGAAGTCCCTGCGCATGAGCCAACGACTGACAGGGTGTAGGCAGATGGGGAATTCAGTTTTCCGGGTGCGGGGAACAGCAGAGATGTAGCCTTGTTCTTCCCCGCACACTCTCCCAGAGAGCCACTGCAGCAGCAGCGTGCGGAGGGCCAGGAGGGTACGGCCCTCGCCTACCGAATGCACTCGAGTTCTCTCTAGCAACGCGCCTGCCTCAGGGTTGCCACCTATCCAAGACCAGAAACGTCTTGCTGCGGTCTGATGGCAAGCACACAGCGTGTGGACAAGCCCCTCAGCACTCTACGGAGTACTAACGCTGCAGTCCCTCACCAGCAGCAGCCCTGGGCACATCCCTATCAGGGGAGACCATTTCCCCTTGCCAAGGAGAGCGGAACGGGGCTCAGGGGCACTCCTGGCTTAGGAAGAGGCAGCAGCCAGCAACAGCGATGCAGCGGGGTTTTTACTGCCGCTCAGCTAGTTCTGCTGGGAGATGGACAGCATCAGGCAAAGGGACACCGCTACCTCCAGGCAAAAGATGAGCCACTGGAGTCATGATCTTTGAACAGCAACACTCAGATAGAACCTCTCACCTTGTCCCCAAAGGCTATGGCTTTGGAAAGCTGACACTAGGCCGCTGTGGTGTCTGTCCTTACGTCCTTAAAGCACGGATCATGTCTGCCCTCGTGCTGCTTGCTGGTGCATTTTCTGTGGTGTGGCTCAGATGTGCTCGCACTGGGCTGGGGCTGAGAGACATGAGGTTCTCCACTGGTCTTACTGACAAACACAGCAGGAACCTTAGAAAAAAGTTCCAGGTTTCGTTCCACGGCTCTGTCTTGCTGGCAGCTTTTCCTTTTTACCTTGTGCCCACAATACAGACTCTTCTGCCTGTCGCCTCTGGGATTGTCTCTGGACAAGGGATAGTGTTGATTGTTGTTTGAGTTATTCTTAGGAGGCCTATGAAGGGCTGTGCTCCCAAGGTGAGTCTGAGCCACAGGAATTTCGTCCGTGGACTCGGCGGACTCAGAGCGACAGTCAGCTGGGGGTCCCGCCGCCTGGACGAGGCCGATGCTGCTGAGGGGCACAGCAGCTCTCAGAGGAAACGCTGGCACCAAGAAACGAAGGCTGTGGGGAGATGAGGTGGCAGCAGCCATGGCTGGCAACTCTGCAGATGGAGAGAAAGGGAGAAGAAAGCTTAAGGAGAGAGAGAGAGCGAGAGAGAGGGATCCCTCACGCCCATAAAGACATCAACAAGCCCAGGAATGATACGGCTGATCCACTAGTGTTAAAGAAAACCATACCTACATTTATGCAAAATTAGATATGAAAATGTACAACATCCTACACTCAGCAGCGCACCCAAGTCTGATAATTCTAGAGTATCTCCAAGCACTCAGAAACACTCACTTTCCCTTCTTAAGCAAGTTAACCTTCTGCCAGCACTGGGTTTTCACAGCACACTTCATTTCTGCATGCCAGCAACCAGAAATCCAGTCCAGAAGCAGAGAAGCTGACTGGTGTGCTCTCACCTGACTGGAGATCTGGGAAAGAGGGCCAAGGTCTAGCATGTGTTTTAGATCTGCTGTCCATTGCTGAGGAAGAGGTTTTATGCATCTTCTTTCTTCTTTTTTTCTGTTGCTGTGAAAGCAAGTGGCGCAAGAGAAGGGAAGTCACTTCATCAGCCCAAAGTAATGAGACAGACAGGTTTTTAAATTGCTACCTCTTTTTAATTCCTCCTGTTTTTAATATTGAGCATTAGATATGACCAAAGTCCAAGAATATTTTATAGTTGGAGTTACTAAAAAGCAATGCTAGAGAGTAGGTATTCAACGAACACAGACATTATCTGCATACGGTAATTCTCTGTGTGTAGGTGCCTTTAAGCTGTTATCTCATACAGCTGGAGGATGTATGAGACACCAGTGGGCAAATGCATCCGTAGGACCAAACTAGACGAGGGGACCAAAAGTCACACAGCACAGGACATGGCAAGAAGGAGATAGCTCTCCTCCGAAATACAAGTGCGGTTGAAAAGGAATTTTTCTTATCATCTAGACGACCAGACTTCGATTAATAAGCTTGGAGAAAAGGGGGAGAGCACCACCACCTGTCATTTCAGCAAGCAGGGAGGGCATCTGGATGTAGATATGCGAATATGAAGAATGCAGAAAACTTGACTTTGGACAGCTGTTTCATACACCCCACCTTCATATCCACACACACCACCTTTCCCTGGGCACATCCTTTAACATCCATATCTGAATGTACAAGCTGTCAGATTTTGCTCCACAGAAACATGCAGAGCATCAACAAAGTAGTACAGATAGTCACCGAACTGCACCGGAGCAGCAAGACACGGCATTACAGCTGTGTTACAGCTGAGCTGCAAGTCTGCGAGGGAACTGCAGAATATATCCGATCACCTGTGTGAGCTGAGACAGGGGAGTATCGCTTGGACGCAGAGACCGCAGGGCACAGCCAACCTGCAGACACAGGCTGAGGATGGGAAGAGCATGTGCACGAAGGAAGTAACTCCGGCCCGCGCCAGAGCAAGCCTGTACCCACGCAAGTGGGTGAATCGCCAGCCCTGCGGGTTACGGCATGCAGCAAGCCTCCTGCTTACCTGAGGAGGGACCGCAAAGTGAAGAGATGGGAGGTCAGGGGAGGAGCTCTGCTCAGGGTCAGCTTCGCCACTGCGGACATAGAGCTTCGAAAAGCTGAAACACACGGCAGATACAGCTTTGAAAAGCTAAACCACACGGCAGATACACAAGATGATTCCCTCAGACACGACTCAACTCTGATGCCTGCTTTGCTTGCACACACACATCAGCCTGAGCGCAGCATCCCTCGCCTTGCACAGCATTCCCAGCAAAATGGCAGGGTAACTTCTCCCGTGCAACTGTGCAGAACGCAAAGGGCTTCCTCTCCCTCCCCCCAGAGACATGAGTTAACAGGCAAGGATTAATTAAGAGACAAGGGTGGTGTTTTCCCATGAGTGCTTGCCTGTGTTATAAACTTTGTTGTTGTGATTCATCCTTCCACAACATGAAATCATATAACTATATTGAGCTCAATACAGGAATTACAGGAGAAGTCAGGCAGCTTTAAAATAAAACAGCCTAAACAGAGTATTCTAGGAAAGATATTTTCTGAGGGGAGGGGAGTCAAGTACTCCTGCAGGTATTTACTCTCCTGAAACTCAAAGGTTTCACCATGCCTTGGTCAAAACGTTGGTGCTCCCTACGCTCCTAAATACTTTTGTCTTAAGGTTCATCAGTGACTCTGGTGACAATTTCCCATTCACCACACACGCTGCTGAGAGACTCCTATCTGTGACTTTACTCACCCCTTTCCTGAAGTTACAGTTGAGAATTCCTCTACTTGAATAGCAGGGTCTGTATAGCCAGGGTTACTTGGAAAAAAGTCTGCTTCCTGAAAAACAATAATAATTAAAAAAAAGAATTAACTTTTTCAGACCAATATGAACATAGAGTGGAGAAGAGGCATTTTCACTACCAGAGACATCTTTTTCCTCCTTCCTCAGCCACATGCCAGACATTTTCTGTCTTTACAGCTAGCACAGCTGAAACTCAGCAGGATTCTGCTGCTTAAGAAGATGGAAAACCAAGAGAGAGACAATTAGTAGCCCCTGATTCATTTAGTCCAGCCATATTTCATGCGAGTCAAAATTAAATCAGAGCATACTTACAAAGACTGGCTTAATGATTTCTTGGGACCACATTCAAAAGCAGTGAATGTAAAAAACTTCTTTTAAATTCAAAACGAAGGTAAGGAAAATGAAAGCATTCAACATACAGCAAAAACATCAAAATATTTTCTGTTTCTTGTGTGAATCCTCTCTGGCTAATAACAGTGCTCTTTTTTAAACAGAACGCGATAGACTGCTCATTTGCCTCAGGTGTAGAGGAACCCAAAATAATGCCATCCTGAACTTTAAAATTGCGTGCTTTCATAAACATACAAGAAGATTCAACGAATAAACCTCCTAAATCCAAGTGTCTGCATTACAGCAAAGGGCTCCCAGTTCTCCCTCCAAAGGACACAGGTAAGATGGTCAGAGTACCAAGTGATGCAGGGTATGAAGCTCGTTGTCAAAAAGGACACACTGTGCTCAGTAGAACCTTGACACTACTTTTCAGGTGCTCTTAAACTCGTAGAATTAGCAAGACAACTTCCTCTTAAACATTTCAGTGTGCAGTGGTTACAAAGACATGCACACATTTTGAGGCAACTTCTAGGCGGCAAACACGGGGGGATTTCAAATGCGATAGGCATCAGCTTTCACAAAAGCTTGAACAAGCTCATGAAGACCTCTTTGTCTGAACAGCCTGATCAGCAAATTTGAGAAAATGAAGTCAAAGTTGGATGTCCCACAAACGGGTTCCTGAGAGACCCAGGGCCTCTGCGCTTCCGCAGGCTGATAAACAATCGACAGAAGAGCAGAACAGCGAGGTGAAGTCTGGGGATGATACTCCCTTATGTAAGGCAATCAAAATGAAAGCCAACCGCAAAGCGCTGCAGAAGATTCTTCCCATATTGAATTATGGGGTGATAAAATGGCACACAAAAATCAATATTGCTAGATGTAAAGATGCCAAGTGATGCATGTGGGAAAAGCAATGTGAACTTCACACATGAAGTCTCTGAACTAGACAAGAATTCATGGGGCTGCACATTCAGTGGCAGCCAAGAAACCATTTCAGCTGATAGGAATGCAAAGCAAAGGCATAAAAAAAGAAAGCTGAAAATAGTTTCATCTTATGGAATGAATTCATCGGCACCCTGGACACTGGATCCTCTGTAGTGTTCCAGCATCTTCCCTCCACAGAAGAACTGGAAGAAGGTACAGAGCAGAGCGACAGGCCCAAGGAAAGGTACGGAGCAGTTTCTGTGCAAGAAACAGCTAACGGGCCATGGCTCTTCAGCCAGCAGAGGCAACACTCAGGGCAGATACAAATGGAGAAAGCAGATGGGGAATAATTGTGTACCATCTCTCCAACACAACATTTAGGGAGCATCAAACGAAAAAAATCAGCTGGTCGTTTTAAAGAAAACAGAAGAAAGGCTAAATTTTTGACACAGCATGGAACTGAGCTGTAGCACTCACTGCCAGAGGATGCTGCAGGGGCTAAATGTTACACGGATTCAAGAAGAAATGAGCAAAGCTTGTGTGAGGAACCAGTAAATACAAAGTCGTTTGAAGGTCTGTGCTCCAGCAGCCCCGAACACATATTGCCAAGTGCTGGGAGAGGGTACTGGGGACTACAGCTCCTGCCCTCTTTCTCGGCATCCACAACCAGCCAGTGCCAGAGCCAGCGCGCTCACTGGTCTGATCAGCTTTGGCCAGCCTTCTTTACACACCAAAAGAGATACTTCCAAAACTACTAGCTGCTTTTCAACATCTTGGCATCAACATCTAGAGTCTCAGTACTCATGTAACTGCTAGATAAGAGAGCTGCCAAACTGGAAAGACTTCAGCCTTTTGTAACATGCTCTGAGTTTAATTGGTCTTGTAAATTAAAAAAATAGGTGGGAAGGAATTTGCAGCTGTTTTATAGGTGGTAACATGAAATTTGAAGGGATTTGGTTTAGCAATCCCAAACATTAGAACTTTCTGACTCGAGAATTATGCTGTTTGGGGCCATTATAGGCAGGGCTTATCCCAGTGCAGGATTAATAATCTGCAGAGATTGACCACATGTGTTTCAGAGCTTGTAACTCAAGTCAGATCATTGCTCAGTATCGACTGAACACCAAGCGTACATTAAAGTTTCCTCAGATCTCCTTGGGAACCAAATTCTGAACGTTTACGTTCAAGACGCATGCGCCTGAGTCACAAACGAAGGAGCTCAGACACCATCTCGTGTCACGGTAAGCATACGGGCAGGGAGAAGTAGGTCTTTCCAGAGGAAAACACACCATGGCTGAAACGAGCTGCAGAAGGAGACAGCCTTGTAGGACTATGCACAGTAACTGAAAACCATCAGGACTCACTGTCCACAGCGTACAAGCAGGGCTGCAGGACTGGTATTTCAAAGGAGATTAATAAATGATACATCTTGAGAGTATCACAAACAACTCTTTCCAAGCAGGGAATGAAAGAGCTTCTTAAAATCCATTTTGTTCGTGTCAGCCTTCTATAAATTATGTATAACCAAAGCAGCCACATAAAAGAAAGCAAACCATTAGAGCTGACTAAATGGAAGAAGACTTGATCAGTAGTAGATACAATGTTCTCCCAGAGTGACAAAAAGCTATAATCACAGCGCAGAGTCCCAGCCTCCCTCTGCTCCCACAGCTGCTGGCAGGACAGCCAGTGTCCTTCAGCTGTGACAGCGAGACAAATCGACCCTTTCCAGTGGGGTTGTCAGGATTCAGCTCTAACTCTTGCTGAACACAGACTGCTAAACCGACAGACCGCCCAAGTTCACTGCAAACCCTGGTCATGCTCAGACCTTCTCTAGAGGCTGAATGCCAACTGTGTCCGCCCCAAGATTCACGGTTACAACTCCAGGATGAAACCAGCTCCCTTGCCTAATGGGGCTGCTCTTCATACACCTCAGTGACAGCCAGCGCACGAAATGTTGTCTGGCTGGAGGGGAGGCAGAACTGGACAGGAAAAAGTAGTCCTTGTCCTAGGGAAAGTGGGTCTGTTGCAGGTGTTGAGGTTGAGAGTGAAGACTAGGTGCATCTTAACCAGACATTGGAAGGGAGAAGCAATGCTGAAAATGTGAGGGAAGCTGAGTAAAATCCATGTTGATTATTTAAAATCAACCTCATGAACCTGAATCAGTGTCCAAAGCAAGTTCAAAGCTTTAGGAACGTGAAAAAAATCACATCCCAGCTGGCCTGACAATGAAAGCCTGCTCCCTGCTATGGACGCAGTTACGCATTAAAGCATCGGGTTTGGTTTAGTTTATATTTCTTTGGACTGCTATGCAACTGCCTACAGAAAAACCTGTTACTTGCACACTCTGCTCTGGGTGCAGTAACGGAGGCAAAGGCTGTACACATCCAACTGTTCTGCATTTTTTGTGACATCTGAACCACTCAAGTGTGCAAAACTAGGGCCTTTACTTTGTGCATGTGCTGAGAAGGATTTTACAAGCACAGAAGAATCCTTTAACCTGAACAAGAATCCTTTAACCTGGGCATAGCCGAAGACTCAGCCACAGACAAACACGGGAAACTGAAGCCAAAACCAACACGCAAGCCTGAATAAGGCTCAAAAACAAGGATTAAAGGGGACATGCATATTGCTTCTTACTTCCTCAAGTGAATGAACAGTTAAGACAAAAGTGGGAAGAGGATGATTTCCATTTTATGCTTGCAACATCCTGGATCAATTACAAAGGGTTTCTGTGTTCAAGCTAAAGAAGGCTGTAGTCAACAGAGCTTACAAAAGGCAAGTTACTCCTACTCCAGTCTATTTGTTTGTGTTTATCTCTGGTTGCTATGTAAGAAACAAGGAAAATCTGGTGGGTTAACATTTTTCTTAACAATGTTACTGGGCATCATCCAGTCTTTCTTGTTCCCCAAGGTACTAACTGTAGTCCTGAAACACAGAACTCCTTTTCACCCTGCTTCTTCCAGGCTGCTTCAAATTAACCATATTCATATGTATCTAGATAAGCACCACCACAGACAGAACTTCACTGAATGGCTGCATCCCAAATGCACACACACACAGAGGCCACCCTCGTTCAGATATATTTTCAGTATCAACCAGAATTCAGTAACTAGGAAATGATCAGAAATAATGCTTTATTATTGTTTTAATTTTCATGGTAAGCAAACCTCTAACGAGACAAAGTGCCAAATATTTTTGTTGTTATGGAAACCTCTGCTTAAACTGAAAGTTCAGCTTTTCCAAGGCAGTAAAAAAAGGTATATGAAAAGCTGGAGCTTCCATATCCTACAGAAAGGGAATTGGCTCGCTTACCCCTTTGCTTTGACAGGGAAAAACGACAAATGAGTCCAGAAAGACCCCAGTATCTCTACACAGAATACCTGGATGAAGTTTGGATTTAATTAATTTCTTATGAAATATAACACTGGTTGTACAGTAGGTAACTTACTTGCATAAGGCTAAACTGAGTTACATGGCCTTGCAGAATCACAGAATAATTTAGACTAGGAAGAATTTCTGGAAGTTTCTAGTCTGACCTCCTGTCAAAGCCAGTACAAAATTTGTCCGGTCAAATTTTGAGCAACTCCAGGGACAGAGCTGCCTTGCAGGAAAACAAATTACACTGAACCTCTCAAATCGTAGCGGAATATATATGCCACTGCAGAGTGTAACAGCATTAAAGAGCTTGTAAGAACTCTTTCTACAGATCAACACCATGGTAATCACAAGGACCCTTATTGCTACGTAGACTAAATTAAAAGAAAAGCAGATATCTGGGTCATTTCTGAACATGACTGGTGTCCTCTTCCCTTTCAAGATGGTTAAACTCTTTGGTATTATTGGCTGCTCGATGATTAGCCCCAGTTTCTCCAGCCTTATAGCCTGTCTCGCTTTCATTCATGACCTGCTGTATCATTCACGTAAGCCAGCAAGATGTGCGTTGCCACCGAAACAGACAGTCCTGTCCTTTCCAGCGACAGCACCCTTTCCACTCTTCAGTCACCCTCGTTCGTGCTGACACAGGCATTCATGTGACTGCTGGGTGAAGCAAGCAGGAGGGAGCTGGGCCAGCTAAACACAAGCTTAACTATTATTTTAATAAAGTTTATTCTTACCCAGATGAGTTCCCCCATCCTGTTCAGCGGAGGCTACAAGGATGGTGAGGGGACTGGAGCATCTCCACTAC
>Ga0065711_1045825_pt1 | contig 13248 bp, 7 predicted proteins | sample Hoacrofraction12_FD_59098 | JGI IMG/M metagenome (GOLD analysis project Ga0065711, IMG submission 59098) | Hoatzin crop microbial communities from Cojedes, Venezuela - Epithelial fraction 12 v2 (version 2) | ecosystem: Host-associated > Birds > Digestive system > Esophagus > Crop | place...
TCCACCCCAAGCCTGTACTGGTGCATGAGGTTGTTCCTCCCCAGGTGCAGGACCCTGCACTTGCCCTTGTTGAACCTCATCAGGTTCCTCTCTGCCCAGCTTTCGAGCCTGTCCAGGTCACGCTGAATGGCAGCACAGCCTTCTGGTGTATCTACCACACCTCCCAGTTTGGTGTCATCAGCAAACTTGCTGAGGGTACATTTTGATGGTTTATCGATTGTATTCAAACACCACTTACTCAAAAATTTAAAATTTTCAATAGTTTCTTTCCCTTTGAAATTTAATTGTTTTTTATATTAAGTGTTATTATTTATTCAGTTGTCAGTGTTAATTATTAAGCTGGTAACATATAGATGCAACTTCTGAAAGTGGGAGTTTGGAAGTACTGTATATAATTTTAATTTATATATTACGTGTGTCTAATCTTTTAATGTATTGAGAGATTTCACACTTTTTTCTTCCTCATGTCATGTCAAAATAGGTAAAACACAATCTTAACCACACTCAGAACTATACAGAATGTTAGTGCAAGAAATCTTAAAACCCATTCTCTGTGGTTGTAACCCGTACAGAATTTTAGGGGGAAAAGGTGGTTGTCAGCTATTTACAGTGATTCCTTTTTGATGTATTTATAAAATAACTCTGCTCCAAAGTGCATTCATAAAATACAATGATTGTATAATTCATTTTCATGACATTTTAAGGATTCAGAGCCATCAAAAAAAACCACAGTATGTGTGGAATCAGGGTTTTAAAAATTAATCACCAAGCAGGATACTTTAGTCTAGAAAACCAAACGTGTGATAAAGGTTTTTGTTGACCCAGTGTTTTTGTTTACTTGCAGATCATAAGAGTAAAACCAAATTATGTTGACCAGATATACATTTTTACTTTTTCATGAGCTGAAAGTTGAAGTTTGTTTTCATTTTTGAGCTCTTCAAATATTTCTTTTCTATTTTTTTCCAAAATTAAATTTTCTCTGAAAGAAGAGTTTAAATTAAAAAAAGTAAATGTCTTTTAAATTTTGTAAATAAATATTTTATTACTAGAAATAAATTATCAAATACTTTGGGAGAGAGGGACTAAATGAATTAGATTAGCAATATTAACGCAATTTCATAAAATAAAATATTTCTTGATCCTTCTGTAACACTAATCTTGATGACCCAGTGGGCTGCAACATATTGTGTTTTCTAACCTGTCAGGATTAAACCATGGAGTCTACTTTTTGGAAATAATTAGAATCATATCATCATTAAATGGTACCGGTTGGAAGGGACTTTTAGATGTCACCTGGTCCAACCCCCCTGCAACGAGCAGGGACATTAGAAGCGTCTCAAGAATTACGTAGGGGAAAAAAATTGAATGCTTAGTATAGACCAAGAAGTTTGTCTTTTTCAAGTACTTCCCTGGCAAGCACCTACATTGAAAACTTTGGATTTTCATATTTTTGCAACCAACATGGATTAAAATGTTTAGGATATTAGTCATTGCAGTGATGATGCAAGTCAGTTTTGTAGAACAAGTAGTAGTTGGGAGAGGGAGCAGTTAAAATCAGTCTCTCTTGCCCTTTCATTACAAATAATCCACACATTTCTAATTTCAAAATTAAAATCATCATGATAGTTTTGGATTTGTTTGATGATGATACTGAAGTTGGCATTACCTACCACCTGCAGGAAAAGGTTTTAGCAGCAATAGTATTTATAGACTTTCCTGTAACTGATATTTGATTTCCTGTAGCATGGTATGTATGACTCAAGTTCTGAGGCCTGTCCATGATGGCTCCCAATACAGCAAAAGAGAGGCAACAAAATGAAGTACATTACCCTCCCTGAGAACTTCAACAGACCTCTGTAAACCCTGCTGATCTTCTAAGGGGAGCTCCTGTTGCCTGATTGCTCAGACCGCGTCACATATCTCCATGTATCTGTATAAGATTAGGTCTCTTTAGGTAGCTTCTTCCAGCTCAACGGAGTCTTGTGGTCATCTCAAAGCTTGCCTGAGGAGGAAACGCAGATTTAATGACAAGCAATTGAATGTTCAGGCTGTTCTTCACTATCTGTCACTTCCTCATCACTTCATATTAAATGATGACAGTTTAAGTACAGTGCTGCTTTTCTGTTTTTGAATGAGTTTCTTGGGGAGCAAGTACGATATTTGAATAATCAAAGAAATATACTGCAGCACCTTTTTTCTAAGAAATTGTGTGATTTTCTTGTGAGATGACCCAGTCTTCAATACTATGGTAGATCAAAATACGTCATTCTTTTGATCTTTAAGATGAAAAAGGGAATCTTGTATTGAACTTACTATATATTTATCTAATATCTTAAGTAAACATTGGTAATGTTTATTTACAAGCTTATAGTCCTGAGAAGAGAAATAAAATCTGGGATGTTTATAACCATTTTTGTTTATACAGTTGGGGTTAATTAAATGAGAGGCAAAAGTGCAGAACCTTAACACCTTAAAACTGGTCCTACTATTGTGTGTATGCCATTTTAATCATGGAAAGCACATTATAATTTCATGTGATTTGTATGTGCATATGCAGTTTGTATAATTATTTATTATCACATTATAATTTCATGTGATTTGTATGTACATATGCAGTTTGTATAATTGGATGTGCCAGGCAGGATTAGAAATATAGTTTTAAAGTCTAGACACTGCTTCTTAAAAAGCAGAACTGTAGTTGACCTGACTGTATATAACTAATTAGGAGATTAGCTGGTGAAAGATCTTTCAGATATGGTGGCTGGCTTACATTCATCTTCGCTTTACCGCTCTTGCTTGGTCAGAGAGGTCTAGCTCTCATCTTGTCTCTAAAGAAGTTGTGTACATGTTTCTTCTTTTTCTTACAATTGTAAGTTTTAGTGTGAATACAGTTTTCCATGTGTATTTTGCTGGGATAATGCAGCTTTGTATCTTCCACGACTATGATTTTGTGATTTAAATTAAAATATAACTAAATACAATCTAATGTAACCTAATGTATCGTCATGCATTGAATAAGTGGCACATGTGCCTAAGGTAGAACCAGATGTTACTCCAAATGGAATCTAATTGAAATAATAATTATTGTAATGTGGAGGCTTAAGGACTGAGAAGTGTAATTCCTGTTGTGGACCAGAAGCCTTTACATGAGAGGAACAAGATCATATTAACTAGAGAAAATGTCTGGCTCTTCTCAGTGCTTCTAGGGTTATTTCTGCATCCCGCTTGTACAACGTTCATACACACTGATGTGTTAAATGTAAACTTCATTTTTCTTCTTTTGGTAACTATCAGTACTTCAAATATGGAAGTATTTAAAAAAGAATAAATACATACAAATATAATACTAATACTGGTATCTTGAAGAAAAACACCCTGCTGATCACACCTAGCATGCTTAACTGATAAAGGAATGGGAATCTGCTTCCAAGAGAAATTGGAATTCAAAACCGTAATAAGTTCTTGGCTGTGCAGCTAGCATGTATGTGTTTGATATACTTCAGCATATTGTCATATTTAATTTTTTTCTTATATCTTTATTTTGTCATATTTCATCATGACTTGTAGTTTTCAGTGAAATTATGTCACTGTAGAAAACAGCAGTTCTGTTGCAGGATTGACTCAACAGTTAGTGACTATCAAATAAAATATTTTTTTTCTTTAACTGAACTGTCTTACAAATGAACACAATAATTTAACAGTAGAGTGATATCAGAATAATTATGGAAGTTTCTTTTATCCTAGTACGTTTTCTTGGTAGCTGAAAAATTTTCTTCTGCTTGAGGGGCCCACTTGTGCAGAATAGTTAAGGTGCAAGTGAGTGAAAGAACTATGGATAGAATTTGAATCCTTTGATTTTAAGCAGGTGAAAATTGCAAGTGGTTTTCCTCAGTGTCATCTATACTACAACTTATATACTGATATATAGATACATTGATCTATATATTCAAATACGATTAGATATATTAACTTTTATTTGTATTTCCAATTTTAAAAGTTTTCCAACATTTTCTTGTATTAGTACTCCAAAAAGCCCCACTTCTGTCTCTGTGCCTCACAGCTATTGTAGGGAATACCTTCCCTTTGTACTTAAACAACTTCAATAATATTGATGCACTTCTGATTTAAAAAATAAAAAGGAAAAAGAATAGGAGGAGGATTAGTGTCCTTTGTATGTTAATGCTTAGCTCTTTTTTTTGCTGATGAGTTTCTTCACATGCTCCAGTATCTGTACTCAGTGTCATGATTTGGGGCTCATATGCCATAAAAATTTCAGTGCATCTTCTGTAGACAGAGAGAAGTTTGCTGGCAGTGTTCAGGTTCTGGTTATACATCTGCTGCCAGCAGCATTTACCTCTGAACGTGACAGTTTGCAATGTTGGTTATAGTACGACCAAGAGTTACGAGGTCTGAATAGTGGCCACCCCTCCAACCATGTAGCTGTAGAGCTTTCCTGTTCATTTTCAGGAAGAATGTATGCTCTCCGTGATGTTTAGAGGCAGGGTAGCATTTTGTATTTCATGGTTCAGCACATAGCAGTTACTCTTTGACTGTTTAGGCAACATCACCCCCCTTGAGATTCAGACTGCAATTCAATCTCTATTTTTGTTGATCAGAGAATGTGTTTTTAATGTACCCTTAGTTAGCCCAGTGGGCTATATCCAGACGATATCTGGAAGAAACTCAAGAAATACAGAGGCCAGTGAAAATATCCACCACTTCAGTGCTGTTTTAAGAGAGTTTCTGTAGTTGGGCTTGAATTATAGTGTCAGGAGAGTAAATTACCCTAGGGTTTATTTTGTGCGACAACTAAACTACTCACTGTATTCAAGTTTAAGGTAGCTGAGATGTCTCCATACTACATATGGAGTATACATGCGTACACATGCTAGTTACCTCAAATAATTATAAGATAGAAGGGTTCACAATGCAATTCCACTGTAGTGCCATGAAAGTTGTTTGGAGATAGTACTGTGTAAAATTTTGATGAACTGCAGTTTGGAGCAGAAAATATTATGGCTATACTAAATCTGTGTACTCTGGTAGGATAACAATGCTGCATGATGAACATTGCAGGATATTGAACCAACTGCTACTTAGACAATATAGAAATAAAAAGGTTCTTTTAACGGTTCCACAAAAAGAAGAGTTTTCTATTACATTTGAAGGTCTTAATAGTAATCGAGAAACATCCAGGAGACAATTATAAATGCCAGGGAAAAAAAAAACAAAACAAAAACAAAACCAAAGGAGCTAGAGAGGTCCTGAGACAATTCACAGATTACAATATGTGTAAGTTATGTACCTGTAGAGCTTTACAATCCTCTACTGTTACAAATACATATTATACTTTTTTAAAAAAAGATTTATGTACAAAGAAAATCTGAGATTTGGTTAATCATTCAGATTTTTGCCTGTAGTAATTCCAATTCAGTCAAGACTTTCTTTTACCTTTATTTTTTACCAGAACTACACTGTATTTTGTGATGACTAATGAGGTTCCGATTTAAAAGTAATTTTAAAGAATAGAGAAATCCTCTAGCTCCAAGGATATACAGCAAGTAATACTACTACTACTACTAGTAATAATAATGAGGTAATTCAAAGCCCAGATGGATAATAACCTGTTGCCAGAAACTTTTAAAATGTGTATCCATCATCCTCAAGTATTAATGTGAACTAATCTATTTGAAATGCCAGTGGATATTTATATTTAGTCTTAGTTTTCTGAAGTTTGGTATATCTCACAATATTTTAGTAGTATTCTAGGGTATTTTTACTTGGGCTGAGTGAAGTAATTAAACTAACATACGTCGTTATGTCATTCATCATTTTTTCTAAATACCAAGTTCTAGCCAAATACTTACTTTAGTCACATAGAATTATGATACGTTTAGGTATTACGTTTCTCAATTAGAAGTACTTCCCTTGCTGAGTCACAGAATCACAGGATGGCTGAAGTTGGCAGGGACCTCTGGAGGTCTTCTGGTCCAACCACTCTGCTCAAGCAGAGCCCCATGGAGCTCGTTGCCCAGGGCTTTGTCCAGATGGCTTTTGAATATCTCTGAGGATGGAGACTCCATAACCTCTAGAGCAGCCTGTGCCAGTGCTTGATCACCGTCAGAGTGTAGAAGTGTTTCCTGATGTTCAGAGGGAGCCTCCCGTGTTTCAGTTTGTTCCTGTTGCCTCTTGTCCTTTCACTGGAGCCTGGCTCTGTCCTCTTTGTACCTTCCCTTCAGACATCTATAGATGTTGAGTCTTCTGATCTTTCATTTGCATTGTACAGTGCTATGTATTCTAGAATATACTGCCAAATTTCATAAAGAATTTTCTGATCACAAAGAACATGGGAAAGCTGTGTCTGTCTTTAATATTGAATAGTTCTCAATTTTGTTACACATGCTTTCTTGGCTTTTTCACATTTCAGATGTTTTTGCTCATGATATTAAAATGGTGGGGTTTATGCTCCAATAATTAAAGACAAGTATTAATTTTGGAAGTATAATTAGTCATATCAGGCTTCTAAGTCACTCATATACTGTTGAAAAACTGACTATGGCTCTCTTGGTTTCACGTACTCGCTAAAATAAATAGGAAATGCATTTTAATTTAAAAAAAGTTTGGCTAATAATTCTTTTCCAAATCTAATTTAAAGCTATCAAGGCAATTTAATTTTCTAATACCAATTCATTTAATTTTAGTCAATGAATCAGGTGTTATTTATGTTACTTTTATTTAGGCTTTTCATTATCTCTTTATCATGGTGGCTCAAGTATTCAGATGCTTCAGAGGCTTCTTAACATTATAATCTTGCTTTAGTCCTTTCAGGCATATGTTAAGGTCAAAATTCCATCCAAGCCAAGATCAGGCTTGTATGCTTACTGAATACCTTACGACAGTGAAGTAACTATCGTCATAAACAGTTGCACTTCATTACCCAGTCTTGATGACCATCCTCAGTTTACAGCTGGGCAGAACAACAGCCATGAACAGGAGGGAAAGGTATAGCCTGAGCTTGTGAGCTTTGAGTTACATCAAAAAGGCCAAACTTACCTGTTGTTATAACACTTCAAATAATTTCTAATCCTAGAATTTTTATCCTGGCTTGTAAGGAAGCAGGGTTTAACAAACACTTTTCCTATTCCGTCTAGCAATTTTTGAACGTGTTCAACCACATGTCACAGTGAAACAGAAGTCTTAAAGTTGTTATATTCCTTCCTATATTTCCATTAACAAAGTTAATGGCTGCATAGAAAGATTGGCCAGATGTTTGTATCTGACATCCATACCACCTACAGTCTGGTTTTATTTCAGACCAGCTTGGGCTGAATACATGGTAGCACTTGGAATGCATTTAGTGCTCTTCTCAAGCACACTTTCTGGTTTAATTTCATCCTAAAGGATTTACACGCACCAAGACCTTTCTGTAAAGGAAACTAAAGTGTAAGAAGTAGCTGTGACCAGGAGACTCGCTTCAAAAATGCATTCCTGAACAAAATTAAAATGCTGGTGTGGACGTAATTTAAATATACTAGATGCCTGCGAGGCAATTTATTTGTGTGCGTGAGAAACTGAAGGCTCGGAGGACAGGGAGATATGAGTCATGAGCAATAACTGACAGATTCTGGGGTTAACAAGGAGATATGGAGGACCTCGTGAGTATTTTGTGCACAATCTGAAGGAAAGAACGGAGTATTAAGATGCAAGAGAAGCATGCGCAAGAATTCATAGACCAAGCTATACATAGGACAGTCTCTTTCTTAAAGAGTTTGTGGTGACGTTTTCCTTTATACTTTTTCAGTTTTGGATAACTTTCCTTAACTAATCTCTTCTCACTCAGTTTTTCCAAGCTGGTCTTTGCCCAGTTTCAGTGTCTTGGTTTCGGCTGGGATACAGTTAATTTTCTTCCCAGTGGCTGCTGTGTTTTGGATTTAGTAGAAGAATGTTGATAATACACTGATGGTTTTAGCTGATGCTATGAAATCAAGCCCTTTTTCCAGTTTCCCATGTTCAGCTAAAGAGCAGGGCTGCAGGAGCTGGTAGGGAGCACAGCCATGCAGCTAGCCCAAGCTGGCCAATGGAAATATTCCATACCATACACCTCATGCTCAGTGTATAAATGGGAGTTGGCCGGGGGGGTCAGCAACTCTTTTCTGTGAGTTTCAACTTCTTCCATGTGTTCAACTTTTCTGTGTGTTTGGCAGGTTCTGTGAATTCAGTGAGTGCCGCAAAATCCACAGGCTTTGCGAAGTCGATGAGTGCCATGAAATCTTCAATTGCTGCTCAGGCATTATTGATATTATTATTATTATTATTATTATTATTATTATTATTATTATTATTATTATTATTATTATTACTATTTCCTTTGTTGTCTATATCTCAACCTGTGAGTTTTACTTTTATTCTATTCTCCTCCCCCTTCCGCTGGGGGCAGGGAGAGGATGGAGTGAGCATCTGTGTGCTCCTAGTTGCTGGATGCTGGATTAAACCATGACATTCAGTCATGCTCACTTCCTGCTGTCCTGAATGTCCCTAGTTTTATTCTTTATACATGTTCATTATGTCTGTCAGTGTTTCATCTATACTTATATATATATATGTATAAACTGTATATATTAATAGTTGGACAGATTCCTCGATCTCCTTACCATTATGAATAAGATAAAATTTGGATATCGACTTTCTTTCTTGTCAGAGTGAACACTCTGTGGCAACTGCACAGTATAGAAAAAGCGGCAACTGTGAAAGTTCTTTCCTGGCTTTAGTTATAGTTATGTTAAAAAACTTGCATATTTTATTTTGGAAAATACTGATGAGACTGAACCATAGGAATCATTATTAATTCTTCCTGTAACGTATGATAAATCCAAGTTGTCTATGTTTAGACTATGTAAGAAAGAAAGGAAAAACTGATTTTTAAAGATAAATAGAATGTTCCTGATGCTAATTTCTTGTGTATGTTCAAATTCTACTCATATATAGATTAATTGTATATTGCTTCGGTTGTCAGGCATTCCAAGGCAATATCAAACAGTAGCATTAAGAAAGTAGCAAATTCATTATGTTTTCCTTTGAGTCTGAAAATTGTAATTCAGTGATTTCTAAATCTTTTGATTTGTCTGTCGTGCTTTTGTTGATTCTAAATATGCAAACGCGTCGTGGCTTAAGAACTTTATGACCTTTTTATGTAGATTCCTATGTGTGTTTGTTTAGAAATAGAGGTATAAATGAGTACATATATTGTCAATTTTTGTGCAAGAAATAATTTCTAATAATGCACCTTTTAAGTTCTTCAGACAAAGCCTGTGACTTTCTGAACATATAACTTTGTTGTCGTTGTGGATTTACTGGTTGCAAAATCCAGGTATAACTTGGTTGATTTGTTGGTGAATATTCCCACTTAGTTAAAGAAGGTGAATGCTTTTTTCCTCCCCAGTACTGAATTATTGTCAAAATCCAGTAATACAGTCATGTTCTTTTGCAGGCATGGCGACTTGTATAACTTACTGTATCATATCATATCACATCACAAGATTTTTTTAAACTGATATAATTCTCTTTCTCTTCTCTTTCCCATAAGGGTTGTGATTAGTTTTTCAAACTCATTCAACACAGATTTTCCTGTTTATTTTATTCATGCAAGTATGTTTCCATGGAGACAATGCTGGGGTTCATTTCCGCTGCAATTCTAGACAGTCATTTATCTGTAGATCGACAACACAAATCAACTTTTCTGCATGTTGTTACAGTCCTGAGGCGATTAGTTCATGGGCTATGTCAAAAGTTCGTTTCCATGTTTGCATTTACACACACAGGCATAGTATGCTTCTCTTTGAAGAATAGCACAAAAAGGCCATTGATTTCTTACGGATTTAGACATGCGATTTGGCTACAGTTACAGGTATATCAACATTAAGGTGTGTTGGAATAGTTCTGGTGAATAATCCCAATCCCATGTTGGCACAAAGACCCCAGGGCATATCATTTTCTTTCAATTCCTTGCTCCTCCCCTGATATCACACTGAAAATAAAACTGCAATACTCTTAGCAGGTGCCATGCCGTGGACCAATATTGTGAATTTCGCTGCAGAGAGAGCTTGGCCTCTGGCTGTACGTACATTGCTTAAGATTTTCAGGACAGATAGTAACTCGTGGCCCTCAGGCAAAATGGTGGAAAAGTAGCCCTCTGTTTAGTCTTCTCAAGAACATACTGACCATATCCAGTTGCACTGTAGCTTATCAATACTATGTTTTATAGCATGCTGCTGAGAATATGTATTACTTGACATAAGCCATGTGGACAGTGTTTGGGGATATAAAGCTTGCTGAAGTAATATTGTTGTAGCATACAGGACGTTAGAAATAAATAGGTGCTTGCTGACCTGTTCAGTAAAATGATCTGACAGGCACCCTCATACAACTTAGGTTAGGAACCTAAGATTCTTATGTGTTCAGTATAGTTCTGTAAACTTCATGGAGGGATTTAAGTTCCCTGTTTTATCAGTATATTTGAATATATTTACAATATTTTGACAAAGTTATTTTTTATAACTATTGACTATTCACAGTGAAGTAAAATTAATGGAACTATGGCTGTAGTTTTGATTGGACAAGAGAAAAAAGGACATTTCAATCAAATTAAAGGTAAATATCAAAAGACCAAACACAGAACAGTAAAAGCTCAAGGAGCTTTATCTGTTTGCAATTTCTTTCTTTCAAATCAGTTGAAATCCATCAGAGATTAAAAAGTGATTGCTAGTGAAAGCAAGAGCAATCATATGCTCAAACTTCCTTAAGAAATATCAAGTCAAGAAAAATATAACATTTTTGCTAGACTTATTAACAAATATTTTGCAAAATTAAGGTATTTACCAAAGAAAGTATAATAGAAATCTAGATAGTAAATGAAACATCACAAAAAGAAAATCAAAGAATTAGTAAGGTGAATGCTGGCTGTGTGATTGTTTTTTTACCAGTGTTGTTGAATCTAAGTATATTTTAGTTCATGTTCTAGAATAACTCTTTGATGGTCAGATTTTAATGAAATTCCTGTATAAGACTCAGGAACAATTAACGGGTTGGGTTTCTTTCACTTACGGGTTCTCTAACCCACTGCTCCATGATTATTTTCAAGAATGTCATCTCCAAGCACTCTGGAGGAATGTGTTATACATTGTGGAAAGTAACCATCAAGTTCTAAGACAAATAGTTTTATTAGCTTGCACTGTATGAAAACAAAGTTTGCACATGTGTAGAAAAAGTTAAGCTGCAAAGCTGAAGCGATATCTTTATTCTTGCATTTTGTTTTCCTGATTTTCTGAATGTATTAATTACATAATTGAAAGTTATGCTGATGCTATCTTGTACCATGAATAAAATACTGTATTTTGATTTTCTTAAGCTGTCTCCAGTAAGCTTAGTTTCCAGATTTTGTCGGCTTCAACTACTAGTTTTTAGGTGTTTTATAACTAAAATGTCTCAAGTTGTCTTTCTCTACCATTTAAATGGTGAAAAGGAAGGAGAAGGGTTTTGTAATACATCTGTCTGTATAATTATACTATGATTTAAATTGCTTGGTAATAGCAGTATTAGTAGTCTGCATTCCTTGAGGCACGGATGTAAAGCATAACCTGTCTTACTCATGTAAAATTGACCATATGTCATCATGATATATGTCACATTTTCCTTATAGTCTTTGGGAAATTGTTTTGAAGAAAGTAGAGATATTTGTGTTGCTTATTTTGCAAGGTTTAAATGAATATTCAGTATAGAATATAAAGTATTCTAATCCAGTTTCAGATATTTGCTGTTTCCTTTAAAGTGCAATAATTAAATTCCATGCTTGATGGTTACAAATTTTCCCTTTCTTTTCTTGTTAATTCTCTTCAGACTGACAATAATCTTTACGCTTGTTAAAATGCAACATGAAATATATTTTGACACAAAATTAGAGGAACAAAACCTTTTATTCATTAATTTGAGTTTTGCAGTATATTACTAGAATTACTTTTTTAAAAGTAACTGGACAGTCCTGAGCTATTCATAAAGGTGATTTTTGCCTTACTTTAACTCTATGATGAAGATGAAAGAATCTTGATGAAAAGTATGGTCCTTGTTCTATCATTAAAGCCTGAATATGGAAAATTATTAGGTTATTCTAGACCAGACTAGACGGGCCAAAACCAGGCTGCAGTTTGCTAAACACCATGTCCTGGGAGCCCTAACTAGGAACAGTGGTTGGGTAATGCTGAGTTGAAAATAGTATGAATCAGAACTGTAAGCTTACATGGTATCATCATAGTTTTTTCCAACTCGTGTGACTAATGTTAACAGAACTACAAAGAATTTAACATCTTTATAAGACTTCTAAATAATTATACAGCTTACACTAGGAGGCACAAGCTTTGAGATTTTTTAATTGATTAGTATAATTTACAGAGGAAATGACTGTAACATTAGTATCAGTTTTGCTATATAACTCCTTTTTTTTGGAATTAGTATACAAACTTCAATTCCTCCTCAAGAAGTCTTTTTTAGGGTTTATTGTAAGGAATACATATGATGGCATAAGGGAAGAGTATTGCATATTTTTAAAAATGTATTTTTAAAATAAAAAGGAATTTGGGAGGTGAAATATGACACTGAAACGCTATAAATCCAATGAATTCTTTCTAACTTGTCAGATTCTAAACATTTAGATTCCTACATTCAGTTTTGTTGAAGAAGACAAGGATTCATCAAATATATTGTATATTGGGATATATCAAATCAGTCAAAATAATGAGGCCAAGTTGACCTAAATTATAAATGGTTAATACTCTTTAAGAATTTCCTTTCTTGGTGGTGTTCTTCATGAGGATTGTAATGAAACTAAATAATTAAGCCTTTTTTCATATACATGGACATTCATTAGATTAGTGAAGTGTCTTAAAGGTAAATGCTGTAGTATAAAACCATAGATGAGTATACAAGATTAAGGGAGTGTTGTAAATGCTGTAGCAGATAACTAAGAGAAGGGTCCAACAGCAGCCACCGTATTGCCCTCTCTTCATTTTCTCTGCCTGCTTCACAGGAGCCAAAACAGAAGGGTAAGTTTGAAGTGTATAGAGAACTGGCTGAATGGCAGAACTCAGAGGGTTGTCATCAGCGGCACTGAGTCTAGTTGGAGGCTGGTAACAAGTGGTGTCCCCCAGGGGTCAGTACTGGGCCCAGTCTTGTTCAACTTCTTCATCAACGACCTGGATG
>Ga0065711_1009900_pt1 | contig 13247 bp, 10 predicted proteins | sample Hoacrofraction12_FD_59098 | JGI IMG/M metagenome (GOLD analysis project Ga0065711, IMG submission 59098) | Hoatzin crop microbial communities from Cojedes, Venezuela - Epithelial fraction 12 v2 (version 2) | ecosystem: Host-associated > Birds > Digestive system > Esophagus > Crop | place...
CCCAGGGAGGTGGTGGAGTCTCCTTCTCTGGAGATATTCAAGACCCGCCTGGACAAGGTCCTCTACAGCCTGCTGTAGGTGACCCTGCTTCGGCAGGGGGGCTGGACTAGATGACCCACAGAGGTCCCTTCCAACCCCTACCATTCTGTGATTCCTGTTTTAATGGGCTAGCCAAGATAAAACAAAAGAAGGCAGAATGTTAAAACCGGAACAAACAATCTGCCAAATCCATTTCAACACTTCACATTGAGAGTATCACGAACACCAAAACCAGTGGTATCACACGGTCAACACCCGTGTCAATGGCTTTCAGCAAGTTCTAGCTGGAGGCATCTTCTCCAGCGCACCACCTAAGGAATCCAATTCACAAATGCCATAGTATGCAACGCTCATAACTGATTGCACTGATGCAAAATAAAAGAATAAACAAGAAAAGACTCCTTAGACTTTCTGAGCTTGTCCACCTTAACGACCCCTAAAGTGACTGTAAGATTCATGATCTCAGCCAATTTCACAAAACCATCTTTGCCTTTGTCTGAAGAAGTCTACAAAATGGGAAGGTGTAATTTTTGTTTCCCTCCATTTTTTCCACCTAATAATTTCACTTCTGAGATTGAAATAGTCATTATGTTTAGAACTACAAAGCCTTGCAAAGTTTTACAGAACTATTGTACTTTTCTAATTAGGTCATTCACACCAGTGAAGATTTTTCCTTACTGCACCTACCTTCCAGAGCAGGTCTGTTTTTCCTATTTTCAAACAAAAGGCAGATTTAATACTTTACCTAAACAGACTAATTAGTTGGTTATATGCTTGTAGGCTGATGGCTGAAGGAATAAGTAGATTGCATTTCATTAATCGAAATCAGCTTTAAAACCCTATTACTCATGAAACATTTACATTTTACAAATCAGCTGATATATTCACAGACTATCCATTAGAGGTTTGCTTGTGCTTATCGAGGATTCAACTTCTTACCGAGGCTGCTGTGTATCTAATGAGTACAATGTGTTCTAGTGACCTCCACAACGTAAAAATGCTGCCCTTGTTTAGACACAAATTGCTTTTCTCCATTTTACTTGGCGAACACGAAAGTGGTTAACACACTACTGTGCCATGCATAATTTAACGTTGTATTTATTATTCTCCTGTTCTGCTTATATGGACTTGGGGTGGAAAACTTCAAAATTTATGTACTGAACTCCAAGATAACACTAGAACAAAAGCCATAATAAAGGCACATTAAGTAGGAGAAGGTTGTCTTTGAAGAGTGGTTAAGGGCTAATATATATGGAATTTTGCAACTATGAGAAAAAAATTGTCGAAGTACTTCAGCAGAAGTTTATTTCCAACACCAAATATTTCCAAAAAGCAAATGCAGAAAAGGCACAGCTTAAAAAAGCGCAATGGTTAAATTGCAGCCAACAAAGTGTCAACCAGATTTCTTCTTTGCTTACTAACAGCAGTGCAATGCTCTGCCTTAGACTTCCCGGGAGCCATTTCCCAAATTGCTCGATCTCTCTAAATCTCTAAAATGAGAATAATAACAATTCTTATCTCCTGCTCCAAAACGCTGTGAAGGTCTCTTGTCGGGTGTTTGTGCAAAGACTTCCACGGGGTCTCTGAGCTCAATTGAAGTCTCTGGACACTGTTGAAATTTAAATAAAATTATTACTAGTGACTATTACCAGTGATCACCATCTCGCAAAACTTAACCATCAGCTGCCATTTGAATAGTTGGTTTGAACATAGAAATTGTAATTCACCCTATTCCAGAAGTGATTTCTATCTATAATTTATATGGCTATAAAATCTAAATGGCACAGCCTTTCCTCCTCCAAGTTTGCGATTCACCTGAACAAAATGACATGGTATGTCTGACATCGAAAGGATGTTGTTCCACCTACGCAATGGACTCCTTTCCTTCTTTCCTTCCTTCCTTGGCACAGATTTACAAGGATTTGATCCTGCCCCCGAGAAGCCGTGCTGCTGCTTTCGAAGGGTGAAGGAGGAAGCCGCATGGGTTTCATCCACAGTAGCAGAGGCCAGACTAACTGGTTGAACGCGACATCCCACCGCTACCCAATACAAGCACATCCCTCCCTCAAAACCAGGAAAACCCTGAATTCATAACGATATCATGAGCTTTAAATAAATTAACACCCAGCTTGTGTCAGGACTGCCTTCACGCTGAGCAATTTGCATTCCGTACTTCCATGGATGTTTCCCCTCCTTTGCAACTCTCCTGTTGGCAGAAATCAAACCAGGACCCGAAGGATTTCACCTAATTCTAATTCTTTACATCTTTTACCTGAACTTTGCTTAAAAATGATATGAAAATTGTCAGTTGAAGTTTTACTAAAAGTTGATACTAATAAAGGGGGAAATTAAATAAATCAAGTGTGACAGAACACCCGTCCGAGTGGACTGAACCCGGCTGTCCTAACGGCGCGGGTAATTATCGGTCCCCCTTTCCACGCGCTGGGAATCGCAAAGACACCGCAGCGCCCAAACACCACGGAAATCGGGAATCACACAAACTGAACGCAGCGCTGGATGCTGGAGCACCAACGTGACTGCGGACTCCGGCACCCTGTCTGTGGCACACTGTGGTGCAGTCGCAGTGTGTGAAGCGTGTTATCCTCTTTCAACCAGATGTATTTTCTCACAAAGCAGCCCCGGCATACCCCAGATGTAATTTAGAACTGAACATGTCTGACATTACTTGCTGCAGAGTTTTTGTATTTATTACACTCACATTTTCCTCACTTCAAACGCTTTTTGCTTGCCACGCTGCTGGCTGCATTAACTTGGTGCAGTCTTGCAGAGAGGAAGGAAACATGCATGCAGGGTTTTTTCCTGCAGGGACCCCATGTGTAGCCCCCCACGCTGCACAGACGCACAAGCACACAATCCTGTCTGCCCTCTGTGCTGCTTAAACAGAGAACTTTACAGTTCCTATGAACGTCTTGAATTAGGTTATTGAAGAAAATTATTTTCTATTTATGAAGAAAGAAAAATGACAAGGAAATAATATAAATAAAATAAATTCATGGTTATTCTTTCTGTTAATTTAGGGCCTAGCCTGCATTTCAGTAACAAAATCTCAAAATAAGCAAAATAATTCCTTCTTAACTTTAAAAATAAAAAACAATTCTTCTAGTATACAGCCAAATGACCAAAGTAAAAAAATCCTGCAGGTGAGAGTCTCTGTGTTCTTCTGATGACTCATCCAGGACACTGTGCCCAGCACTTTACTGAGGAAAGCACCACAACTTTCCAAAAAGAAAGAGATGTCCTCAATTATTACTAATTTTAGGGATAAAAACTGCGCAAATCTTCCTTGCACATTAAAATAACAAAGGTGTTTAGTGTGATGACTCGTTTCACAGTCAGCCCTAAGTTTCTAAGTCTTGAGGTTTTAGGGGAGTATCTTCTGATTTATCTTGGTTTGAATTTAATTGAATTCGGTTATTTATAAACTCCGTTAGCCTCCACCCTACTCACACTACTGTACCACGGGTCTGTTGATTAAAGATCCATCTATTCCATAGCAAGGTCATCTCACCCATGAAAGCTATTTATGTATGGGATGCAAGCTCAGGACATATTGATCCATAGGATGAAGAGAGATCATAGGGCAAAATGCCCTGACTATTTTTAGTTGGGTTAATTTTTCTCCCCCCCCCATCAGATAAAAGGAAACGACTGCTTTAATGCATTGTGCTGGCTCCCTTACTTTTCAAAGGGAAAGCCATATACATCTGTACCTGCTGCAGTTTCACCATCAGTTTTATTAACCCACAGGCTTTACATTCACGACATCAGGACAGGATCTGAACGCTGGCCGCTAGGTCAGATTGATGGTCCTCGCTCGGCGTGCTCAGAGAGGCTCTGAAATCACCAGGGGGCCAACGTGACCTCAGGACAGCGAACACCAACGTGCAAAATACCCGATCCGGCCGGCACCGCTCTTCCTGTGAGCCACCGCTACGGGTTTTCGTGGCTGCAAATCCAGCGCCGTGGTAAAACGGAGGCGAGCACTTCTAGCCCCTCAGACTTGCAGTCCTGGATGTTCAGAGATGGCTTAGCTCGTGATGTTTAAATGGTATCGAAAAGCTATTTGCAAAAGCTACCCAACCATAGGGTGAAGTTGTCTAATAGAAAAAATATATTTAGAAAAAAGCTTCAGTTCTCTCATTTACCTTCTGTTTGCAAATAAAAAAGAATTCAATTTATTTGCTGAAGCATTTCCATAAAATATTAAAACAACCACCGGCATCAATTTTTCTCCTATTGCATAAAAAAATTTGCAACTCTATACAGCTCCAGTTAGAAAGCTTTTATTGCATTTATTTCCATAAGATAAAATCAGAATCTGCTCTCTTTTACAAATCTGATTGCTTTTGCCTTCTGGTCTGCTTTATCTCTTTAATGTTTATTCTTCCAGTCAGCACTTTGCAGCACTGATTGCTTCAGCTTTTTTCTCATTAGACAAAACTTTTTCACAAGTCACAAGCTCCAAGCTGGGCTCGGCGCTAGTACCGGTTCTTATCTGCGTCACGCAGGGCTGCGCCGCCTTCTACTCACTAGTAATATATTTCTTAAATATGTTGTCATATTTGGCGTTCATATTTATAACAGCAGCCCTGCTTTTTCTGTCTGTTGTGCTCAAATATCACTTAGTTTGGACGGGCGAGGCTGGAAGCATCAGGGAGGTCGGTACCACAGCCGCCCCGCAGCAGGGGCAGGAGCACAGGGCTCCACGGGCCCCACGTGCCGGGACACGAGGCACCGGCCTTGGGACAGGGCAGTTTCGGGCAAGGACTGCCAGACGTAGCGTGACCGAATGCTTTGGGTGAGGAATATCATCTTGTGCTGTCTCCTCCTGGTTTTCTCTGCCTGGTTACCTGCCTGTTTGGGGTTAAGTCTTCGTTCTCTGCACGTCTGTGCTGTTCCTTAGGAAGCCGCCAGCTGACATGAGCCAAAAATTAACCTGAAAAAGCAATCCTTGAGAGCAGCTCTGCCACAGACCAGTCAGAAGGAAGAGATACCGAGAAATTTTTGGGCAGCAAGAGATTGTATTGTTAGCCCCAGGACCGACTTGTTTCCAGGCTTTCAGGCAGGCAACGCTGAAGAAGTTTGCTGCGGATATTGTTTTATGCTCTGCAGAAAACATAGCAGAGGTTTAGATTTCCTACAAGCACCTTGTTTTAGAGAAGCAGTAAATACTGTTTGAACCTGCACAAAGAAAGCAGTAAAAGAGAAACGACTATCAACAACGCTGCGCTTCAGTACTTCAGTCTGGGGATGGGTGATACCTACTGAAGATGGTATCACCTTCTTGCTAGAGGCTGCATGTGGATGCTCCGTACCTTGGAATAATAAAAACACCACCACTTTCCCACAGCTTATGTCCATCTAGAGGCCTGGGGACATGAAAAAATACTGCAATTGCGTTCAGCACAAGCATGCACACTTTTTGGCCTGAAAGAGGTGAAGCAGATTTCCTCTTCCTACTTGTCCTGAACTTTATCTTTACTGCTGCTATTTAGGGAAACTCTTTTCATGATGAAAGGTTAATTGTCTTTTCTATCATTAGCTCAAATGAAATTAAAAGTTCTTGAGATTTGAAGAACAAAAACCATCTGTGCTCTTGATGCTCACGGCAATCCATTGCTCTCTCTGCTCCGAGGGAGGATACGGGAGCTGCTGCCTGATCTCCGCAGAGCTCGCAGGGAAAAGGATGGAGATGGATGGGGTGGCTGGTGCCTGCTCAGCAGAAGCAGCGGGGACTGATGGTGCTCGATGCAAATCAGAGGGGTCCCCAAAATGTGATAACCACGGTTCGCCTAGGAAAGGGCTAAGACAAAAGTGAGAAATACAAAACCTTCTGTCACACTGCATGTCTCTCAAGCACCAGGGCAATCGGCACTACAGCAGAGCTCACTTTGTTTTGTCAGTATAAAAATGCCCGACATTCAGCAGCTGAGCATCCACAAAAGGAAAGCCAATGAGCATTTGAAATGCTCTGTGAAGTTATGGATAACAAAGCCTTCTGCTCTCATTACAGGACACCTTTTCCCATGCATCTGTTTCACTTATTAGTACAATGAATCCTTAATTAAAAAAAAAAAATCACAGAAAAAGCCAATTACGTGGCTTCCTTCACACTTGCAGTGTTAAAATCACCATAGCCCGTGTACGTTCAGTATCAAACTCTCGCTGTTCTCTGTGAATATATCTCAGAAATCACCCCTTGCATCACACAGCCAGCGATTTTGATGCAGAAGAAACATCGTCTTTGAAGGATGTTTTAATTTGTTTTCATTTTCTCCTTTGCGTCTGAAAGAGCTACTGCTTATAGATGGCACACACCAAGTCACGTTTGACTTTCTGTACTGCTGACTTTGAAGGTCCCATGCACACGACAGCCTTACAGGGGGAAAAAATCACTTCGACAAGATTATGCATAAGCAAATCGAAACAAATAACTGAACGTGGTGAACTGTACCGCACAGCCCATGGCTCTTTGCCAGCATCAAACTTACATATATTCTGTTGTTCAGAACAGCTCCATTAGCATTATTCTCTTTATTTATGCCTTCCAGCCCAATTTTGAACCCGAAGGGATGCAATGGCTGCAGGAGTCTGACTGCGCGGTATCTCGGCCTGCGGCTGGCTCAGGCTGCAGCACGTGTGGGAGGCAGGTGAGTTAGACAGCAGAGGAGAGCAGTCCAGGACTTGTGAAGGAACTTGGGGAGAGCCATGGAGATGCTCTGAGCTGCACTTTGCTGGTCCTTCTTGGTTGGGAAGGTCGTCTTAGCACTGAGAATCCAGACAAGGCTGCTTGCTGAGCAAAGGCCTACCACGACTAGGTGCACGTATCTGCACGCAGTTTATAAAAACACTTAGCAATTAGCTTCTGAACAACCGAGCCAAATTGCCCCAGCAAAATCCACAAAAATAGGAACCACTGATCTTCCTGATAATTGCAAAATGAAAAATAGATATGTTTTCTGCTACAGATTGTGCCAGAACTTGCAATCTGCTCAGAGGAAGCATGAAGTCATAGGATGGAAAGTTCTTCTGTTATTGTATCTGCATTGCCCTCTTTCTGTCATAACATTTCCGAGCCACTATGAATTTACTAAACTCTAAATTCTTGCTCCTCTATTACCAGCCATAAAGAGCTTAGCTTCATTATGTAACTGTAATTTCGCTTGATTTTGTGAGACTTCAACATAATTTTCTTTATGCAGAACAAGAAAAGTTATTGAAAATGACAACATTTCAGTTGGGTTGAATGACCTTATCTCCATCGCTCTGCTAGAGCTATAATTTTTCCTGCCTAATGTGGAAACCTACCTGGTTTCTATCTAAACACAAAAAGAAGGAATATTTACTCTAGGTTTTGTGTACATATTTTAGGTAAAATAACATGAAACATTCTAGGAATGCTCAGATCTTTTCAAAGTTAATTTGAGGATGAGCTGATTTACCAGTAGTATAAGTAAAAATAACTTTAGATACATTTTCTAGCCACTTTTAAGAAAGTCTTTAAGTGTTTGTGGAGAAAAAAAATTCTCCAATGTTTAAAAAAATAATATTGTAATAGGCTTCTGTGATTTATGGGGATGTTTAAATTTGAGGTTAGTCTGGGGGCCTGCCCAGCTTGTTAAAGGGCGGTGGCCTGGATACACAGGGCATGGTGAAAAGCACAAGACTGTCTCGATCCATCTTTTGGCTAGTTCTGCAGGAGCCACAATTCAGTCTGCCTTGGTCTGCAGGATGCTTTTAAGGTCTTTTATGAATGCTCCATGTCACAGGTAGAGACAGCTCCTCTGTCACAGCACGGGGCGCAGATCTGGCCACAGAAATGACCGTGGTCTGTATTTTGCTCGAAATCGTGCCTTGAACCTTCAGCTTGTAGCTATGTCAAGCTTGTTCATAAAGATGAGCATGAGCTGATTAACACAGACACTCTTCCGATGTCAGCAGGGCGATTTTTATGGGTGAAAGCCTGCCACGAGCAATGCTGCACGAGCACCCTCCAAGCCTGTACATCTTCCCAAAATCTTGGTGCAGTGTTATTAAACGCTCGCACTGCGCAAGAGCAATTTGGCAGCAGAGGACGTTTGTCAAAGGGAGATCGGCTTCAGCCAAAAGAGTCGCCTGTCGAACTGGAAAACTTTCACTGAGCTGTGCAGGGGATACAGCAACCAGTCTGCCAGCACCTTCCAGTTGGGTCCACGGTGACCACCTCAATCCCCCGCCGCCGGCACCCCAAAAACACAGCGAGTCATTTCAGTACCTAACCCACCCTGTTATAGGGACCTGGCACCTAAGGGAGAAGCAAGGTTTTAATACAATGTATTGTAATTATTTCATTTCTCCTTTGTTTTCCATTGCTAACACCATGTGCAGGAAAATGGAGTTTTGTTTCTTAAAACCTCACTGTTCCTGATACTCTTCCCCATGCCTTTTCATTAGAAGCTAGGATTGCTCATTCTTTATTTCCACAGCACAAGCTACAAGCAAGTATCAGCTTTTTGCCACACATACATGCGCAATGTCCTAATGCTTCCCAGTGAATGAAGGGAAATGCTGGAAACATGTTTCACAAACACAATACTCCCCAAAGTCTTATTGTTGTTGTTTTATTTTTAATTTGTCCGTTAGCAGCTCTTAAAAACTCCTGAGGCTTCATATGCAAAAAACCTGCAAACCTGCCTCTACAGACAAAACGTTCAAACATTTTGAGCCGGGAAAAAGTCACAAAAGCCGGAGAGACACGTTCTAGCGTGCCATGCTATCCTTTCCATTTCTGCATATCCACTTTGTGGAGGGAGGAAAACATCCAGTTCAGGGTAGAAAGGAAAAAAGCAAGAAAGAATACAAGCGGGTCTTGATGAAGAAAGCAAGATAAAACACCTCACTTTAACGAAGACTGTTGAAAATTTGAAAACTATCTTACAAAAATGAGGCAAATGGAGCCAAACTGCCACGCTCTCAGACTCTGTGTGCTAGGCAACCCTTTCCCCATGCGTCTCCCAATGTTCTTTAATCTATCAGACTAGATAAGCAATGCTTCCCTGTCTTTAATAGATCTTTTACTTTTTCATCTGAAAAAGACACACAACATATATTGAGTAGGTAAAGTCTAGAATTTTAACTCCATTCATCTGCTCTGGTTTTCAAATGAATATATTTTGTGTGAGTATTGTCTATGACTACGCTGGCAAGCTGAGACAAATTAACAGCCAACAGCAGGGCTGGGATATTGGGCCTTCTCTTTCCATATCCTGCATCTCTGCAGAGTTCATCTGAAAATGTGGCGAGAGCTAACTTCAGTGTCCATAACACGCTAGCTAAGTTGTATTTACATTTTACACAATTATTTTATTATTATGTATTACTACAATTACTTTATTATTACTATTAAATCAAAAGCATTTGTTGTTTACTGTTTTTTAGATTTGATAATGTATCATTTGTATGCTCTCGTGTTTGTATAAATGTAACATAGGCTTTAATTTTAATGGAATAAAAATGTTCTTAATACAAACCTTCTTGCCCCCAAAAAATGTAAACTGCAGACTGCATTTGTTTCGACCATTGGAACTATTTTAAGTCACTGTATGAAAATAAACACGAATGCTCAGTTTTCCATCTTGAATAGCAAGCCAGCACTGTAACAGCTGGACCTGGGTCCCCATAGTCTATCCATCTGGCAAAAACCATCAGTCTGTTGTCTTCTTCCTCACCTGAACTCCGGCAGCTGGGGATTTCATACACTACAACCTTCCCAGGAATTTAACGCTTTTTCACCCGACCATGTGCTGACGTGGGAACTGACGCTCTCAAAACCCGCACGCGTCGGTGTCAGCAACTGCCAGGTACCAGATGAGCGAGACACCCGGTGCAGTGTCGTTATCCCCATGCACCCGCGGCCAGGTGAGGACTAGGAGCAAGCAAAGCCTTTGACCTGGCGCAGAACCAGTCATTTCTCCAGCAGCAAGCAGCCCATTACTGGTTTTCAAGCCCACCGAAGGACACCTGCAGAGCAACTGCTGCGCCTGCCCTGCTCCTCGTCTCCTGCCCTCTCCCCGCAGGCCTCCCAAACCCCACGGGGCGGGCAGAGACACTTAGATGTCCTCTGCAATTAGTTTGACTGCATTATAAAAAATTGCTACATTGCAGGAATGCAAGTTTGGCCTCTCAAGTCCATTATGCTTCGACTGTGGAACAGTTGCCAGCAGTCAGCATTTGCGAGCAATTAATATAAAGCACTGTGAGATTCGAGATACCATTACTCTTCCTTCATTAGCCTTATATACTTGCCTTTGACAAGTCTGTGGTTGGCAAAATCTGACTTTTAAGAGCTTCTACGGTACGCAATTTTACCTTCTAGTATGTTGAAATTTCCAAAGTGCCTATTGAAAAAACAATACATCAATAACAAGGAGCACCCTGGCTACACTGAAAGGATTACTTAGTGAGCACGGAGGGGCTCGCAGGCTGCGTGGCAAAACTTCCTGCACACAATTAGGACAGTCCTGGAGTACTACGCCAGTAGGAAATACAGAAATGCCATCTCTCACAGAGATGGATGGCTCTGAAGAGAGCAGAAGAAACCTTTAAAGGTAAAAACTCAGATAAAGATGCTTCTGCTGGTATTTCTCATATATACAGATAGGTATATACCATATATATATTCTTATATATATATTGCTACATATAAACAAGAGATTCGCAGGCAAACACGTATATGAGTCCATCATTACTGACATGGAAAGATGTCTTTGGTAAAGAAGTGACCCACAGCAGGCAAGGACAGAGAACAAGCACTTGCCCATTATTCATCCCCGTTCCCATCCCAAGTAGTGGCCATAACTGATAAAAGCAGCAAAGGGTGCCAACACATCCTGCCATGTTCACCCAAGGCTTGTAATTCAGGGAGTCATATACTTGTTATGTTCTTTGTTAACGTCCTAGAACCAGTATGTCATGAATAATTATTAGTGAAAATTGGTTGAAATATGTCCTTCGGGGAGTACAAATACTCTAAAAACTCTGTTCCAATCAGCACGCTCATTCTTTGAAGTACACGACTATTTAAGATAAGAATTTACGGTACATTTCATAGGTCACCTTGCAAATGGACAGAATAGATTTTATTAGTTTATTTTTATTAAGTAATGAAGGCATTGGCTCCAACAGATAATGCAAGTGGCACTGTAGCAATGGACAGTCATTACTGCCGTGTCAATATTCATCAAGTGTGATGTCTCACAGAAAGGTGCTGCAGATCCACGAGGAAAACAAATGAGTAACAGCTAGTTTGCGGATCTGCGTTTATTCCCCAGTCTTCTACTTCAAGGAAATCCCTTCTAAAAAGGAAAGCATAGTACTCAAAGATTTGCAAATCAGAAGAATTTGGCGTCTTATTTATTTTTTGAATGACTGTATCCTTTAAGTAAAAGGCATCCTCTAAGTAAGGGGCATTCAGGCTGCCAAGGCTGACCCTGTGCACGGGGATGCAGAATGGAGCGTGAGGCAGAAAGAGTGGGGAGGAATGAGCGAGATGCTGCTTCTTTGATTGACAACAGGGCCGACAGTGATGTGCGACCTTGAAGTAATGTCCAGAAAGCTCAAATTGCTGAAAGAGCAAAGCATAGCCTCAGAATATTAGAGCGTGTCTCTGGGTTGCTTCATAAACAAAGTTATTGACAGATAACTGCATTTTTACGTGCAAAATTACTCCCTCCTGTTCTTCCTCAAAGACTTGATGAGAATGTGTGCTACTGCTTAAAACTTCTCTGCATCCATCCTGCTGCCATCCGCCCCCATAGCCGCTTCTCTCCTGTCTCTTTCTTTGCAACAAGCTTTGTCCTGAAAACACGACTTTATTTATTTTTTTTTAATTAACCCAGAGACAGTGTAGTGGGTATTTATCACTAGAGAGTGACACTTTATCATAATTCTTCATCTCCTTTTTGAAAGACGCTTCAGCGCTTTACAAATGCCGCGAAGAGGGATCACATCACCAGAACACGGCCCTGCGAGCGAGCTGCTTGGCAGCCGCTTACCTGGCACGGCACCGCCGCGCAGTGCTGACAACGACAACAACGGTCTGCGCACATTCCTGCCGGCTTCGTGCAGGCAGAACAACAGTCGGAGTTATTTTTGGCTTTCTCCTGCAAATATGTTTGCATTATTACGTTCTCCTTTGAGGCACAGATAGATTATGATCAAAGACGGTGTCGGGCGGCCTCTCCCTTTGCACAGCTTTCCATTTCATCACTTCTAACAGAGATGTCCATTCGGCCGCAGCTGAACGGGGTTTTGTTGAATCACACTAAGGCTGATCAAACTTCGTCTGTAGAGAAGGATTATGGATAATAGATCGCTGCCTCCTTCCCCATCCCTGAAGAACTTGATGTCTGAGATTAGAGATTCTCCTCATCTCATCCTAATAACACTTAGCACTTTACAAGCTCTGCTTCAAAGCGTTATACAGACATGAATTGTCACGAAGCCCCAGTGAGACAGCAAGGTATTATCTCCATGTAAAAAATTAAAAAAAAAAAAGTAGACTGAACCCGGAGAGCTTTAGTGACATCTCATGATGGACACACGCTCTTGGTCGGAGCTGGAATTATATCACAGAGGTTCTTTGCTGACAGTTTAATCTCTAAATATAATTTTACCTCATCTACCTCCTCTGGATATTAGCTATTTATAGCAGCATTGTCTCCTCCTCCCTCTACTCAGATTCTTCATTTTAAATGTTACTAGCATGATAATTACACAAAATTGAACTATTAGCACCAATTTCTATACAAATCTATAAACTGTGAAGCATAGCCTCGGTGTCACATTGTGTAGAAGAGAACAAGGGCATGATTTAATTGAATATGACTTTTCTTCTTTATCTAATTCATTTCATAACAACCTCGTGGCACTGGTAATATTTCTCCTCTGTAACGGGCAGATAAAGTGGTGGTTCACAGAATCACAGAATCACACAGAATGGTAGGGGTTGGCAGGGACCTCTGTGGGTCACCCAGCCCAACCCCCTGCTGAAGCAGGGTCACCCAGAGCAGGCTGCACAGGACCGCGTCCAGGCAGGTTTTGAATATCTCCAGAGAAGGAGACTCCACCACCTCCCTGGGCAGCCTGGGCCAGGGCTCTGTCACCCTCAGAGGGAAGAAGTTCTTCCTCATGTTCAGATGGAACTTCCT
>Ga0065711_1045826_pt1 | contig 13247 bp, 7 predicted proteins | sample Hoacrofraction12_FD_59098 | JGI IMG/M metagenome (GOLD analysis project Ga0065711, IMG submission 59098) | Hoatzin crop microbial communities from Cojedes, Venezuela - Epithelial fraction 12 v2 (version 2) | ecosystem: Host-associated > Birds > Digestive system > Esophagus > Crop | place...
GGCTGCTCAGGGAGGTTGTGGAGTCTCCTTCTCTGGAGATATTCAAGACCCGCCTGGACAAGGTCCTGTGCAGCCTGCTGTAGGTGCCCCTGCTTCGGCAGGAGGTTGGACCAGATGACCCACAGAGGTCCCTTCCAACCTCTAACACTCTGTGATTCTGTGAAATGAATAAGATCCGTAACGGGAGGGAACCTGAGAAACAATGGTATTCAACTAAACCAACAAGCACAGCGAACTCAACAACCAGGAGTCCGTGTTCAGAAACACAACTGAACTGTGAATGATGGTGAGGAGACAATGCTTCAGCTCTTAGTTTAAGGAGCATAATCTTCAGAAGCATAGGTGTTCTTCAGCCATGAAGTCATTAGAAAACAACAGCTTGTACCTGGAGAGGTGCAGCCCTGGCTGACAACTGGCTCTTTGCTGCTGCAGAAGTCATATGGAGATACTGACTGGTAATTGTTTTTTGTAATTTCCTTTGGGCAGTGGGATTAGGAAGATAGAGAATGAACATATTAGAGGAAGGGGGCAGTGAAGATGACAGAGACTTTGGTTTTTCAGCTTATTATTTTTTCATTACTTGCCCTTCTAAAATGTTGGTGGTTCCATTGCCAGATGGAAACAGAAGGAGGGAAACACGAGCAAGGAGGTTAAAGGGTGAATCTTGCGAGGAATTATGCATCCCTGTGGACCATCATGAAGCATGTGGGTGTTCAGCATATAGCAAATCAGACCCTAGGGTGTCCCAAACAAACATGTAGTCTTATACAGCCTGTTTGTGTTCCAACAGGGGTATAAAGTGCAGAAATGACACTGCAGATATTAACCAAATGATCTGATTATATCACTCTATTATAAATAATGTTCAGTGTTATTGGGACGATGTTGTTATAGAACCATGAAGTCATTACAGCTGTTTATCTGTGATTATTATGGTGTACAAAACATTAAAGATAAATGTATTTCAACGATTTTTAAAGTTTCTGCAGTGTAAAATATTCAAATTGTGTATAAAAGTTCATGTCTAGGACATCTTTTTATGTATCGGATTTACTTTAAGAATCTACTTAAGTCTTAGTGATTTCTCTTGTTGATTTTATTTCTGAACTCCTGACAGCCTGCATTATATAATAGATCAGAATGCCCTTAAATCATCTGTGTAAAGCCATACTCAGTGCTGTGGGAACTTGATTACTAGTTATTAGTTTAGATTACTAGATTATTAGTTTTTGAGATTTACTTGGACAATAAACAAGCTCCAAATCCTGCATCAAATAGTTGAGGACTGGTAAGTGTGATTTAAAAGTTGAAATAGGTAGATTACCCTGATAGTTGAAATAAAGTAAAAAAAATAGTACTATTGAATATTGGCTGATATTTAAAATAGCTCCACCCCCAAAACTGTAATTCTACCAGCTATATTCTGTGAATAGAGCAATTAATTACAAAATAAAAGCTGGTGTCATCAGGGATACGACTTTATGCGACTCAAACTTGAATGAGGGAGCTAGAGGTATACATAGTTGACGACAGCATGGAATCCCCAAGGATGGAAAATGCAATATGATGCACTTTCCATGAAAGCATGTTAAGTGAAGGATTTGGGAATCCATTGCACAACAACTATAAAGTCAAACTCTTGAAGCTGGTGTTAGAAACATTTTTTGTTGAGCAAGGCCATTTCCTCCCCTCCAGAATCTGGAGCGATATTTTGGAGAGCTGCTTTCTATGTCAAGGTACTTCTCCCACTCTGGATGCTTTCTAATACTGCTTTGTAATGGCTTTGCTTGTGCTGGTTTTGTTAACGGCCATCCATATTTCCATTCCGAAGGTTATAATAACCTAGCTGTGAAATATCACCACAAGCTGAAACTGCTGCAGGTGTCAACTTAAAAATACATTCCAAATATGCAGGAGAATTCTGCCTGTATGAGTTATGAATGCATACATAAACTGAAGGGCAAACTGTCTGTCTTGTTTTATTTGGATCACAGGTCGCTGGGCTTTGACGCGAGTTAGTCCCTTGAGTGAATATCAATGGAGTTGACTCTGAACTTCCACATGGCTGGCGCTGCACCAGGCATGTAATTTATTGGACTTGTGCTATCTTCTTCAATGCAAGGCAAACTCCTGGCATAAGCAAAGGCTAATCCCTTCCCTTCCCAAGTACAGAAGTGCATGGCTGGCTCAAATATGTAGATTACAATTGATTTTGGAAAGAGTTATTTACGTCTTGGTGTTCTGAGGATACAGTCTGTAGTGAGCTGTCAGATGATGCAAGAAGCTAGGCTTAGTTCAGGCAAACCTGAAGTTGATAAACTCTAACCTCAAGGAGGATTATTTTACAGATTTATGGCATAAACTTGGCAGCCTTGATCGTTCAGATTGACTGAGCAACCTGATCCACTCACACAGTTTTAACATTTCTGGCAACAGACATAGAGGTTAACAGTCTCAGCATGTAGTATCTGTTTCAAGATGTGCTGGTGAGACAACTCAAAAAACCCAGGTGTTTCTTGTACATAATGTCAAATTTTGCAACCTTTTGGTTTACTGCTTGTTAAGGTGCCTCAAAGTTTAATCAATCCAAGAGGCATAATCAATTGCAATTCCTACTCTCCTGGGTAGCTCTGTTATACCACTGAGTTGGGCTTTGGTGTATGTTGTAACAAAGCTACAAGTAAGATTAGTACTGAGGAAAGTTCTTATCAAGAAGCTTGATGCAATGATATAACTGCTGAATTCTCCCCGCTCAGCCGTGGCCAGTCTTTTATAGTTTTAAAGTTGTAAGAATTTCAGCAGCACCTCTCTGGTCTCTCAATCTCCTTGCAGGTCTAAGTTCTCTCACCTCTCCAAGGAAGTGGGATCTTCTGGTCCAGCTATCTCTCACCTTCCAAACTAAAACTAACTCTGCTCTGTGGAGAGACACTTGTGACAGGCACCTGGTCACAGTGCTTGAACCCTCTCTTTTCACCATGAGTCTGTGACAGTAGGAGAAACAGACCTCTGAGCTTTTTGCAAAGTGTTCCAAATCTGACCATTCCTTGCTTCGTCAAAATGATAAAATGATTTTTTTTTTTCCTTGCCTAAGTTCTCTTCCTGTTCTGAAGGATTTTTGGCCACAAATCACAGTGTTTCAGGAAGTCAAAGATCACCCATCGTCTACATGACTTCTTCTCAGACTCCAGGAGTCCTTTCTGCCATCAGCTTCTTTTTTCCTCTGCTGTTGATACAGCAAAACCAGCTTCTTCCTTCTTGGAATTGTTTTTCCTCTGGGAATCTCTCCCAAGTGCCAATGATTGTGCACTTTTAAATAACTCTTTTTACTTTACTGCAGGGCAGAGTTTACTCCCGTGGAAGAGAAGTTAGAGAAAACAGATTTTTACATGAGCTACACACAGTTGTTCTCCCAGGCAGGATTCATTGAGCTACTAGCATTCCTTCATGCTGATCTAGACACGGGTAGACAGATTCATGAGTTGTGTGTAGGTTCCTGAGTCACACAGCAGCACATGCTAATTATATAATATCATATAGGGATCCTGCAGTTTGAACTAGTTTGCTCAGACTTCTGGCTATCTGTTAATGTAATCCAAGTTCCATATTTAGTATCAACACTTCAGTTAAAAGTGAATTAGCATGTCTCTTACACAAGTTTGCTCATTTAAATTAACATTTGGCCGTTCTTGAAAGTATACACCAATTGCTTTCCAAACCAGGGTATCTTGCAGTATATCTGCACAAGAGAGAAAGCCCTAAGGTTCTTGCCTCACTTGTATGATGAAAAGCTGGTGGAAGGGGGAATATAGGAGAAGAGGCAGCTCCTGGTGCGTGTTCTGCTGTCGCTCACAGCAGGCTAATCTCCAGAGACACAAGTCACCTTCAGTTACTAGGACTGTTGGCTTTAGTTGTTTCAGCTCAAAAGTGACTTCTTTCATGCTTTTTAGCTTCAAATTTTTAAATGAGAAGTGATAACAGAGGTGAGCTATTTTTGCTGGGATTCCTTTACTCTCATAGGTTTTCCTGGTTCTCCAGGTCTGGTTACAGGACAGGGATCACTCTACTTTGGCTGGGGATTGTTTTGCATCTAGCTGCTGCTTTTTCTGATAGGAGACTGGAAGTGTAAAGAAGCCAAGGTTCAATTCCTAATAAGCACCTAAGTAACATTTTTAATTGAACTATTTCAGTTATCTCACAAAATCATTGTTCAAAAGAAGCCTACCATCTGCAGAACATTTTGATGAGACATTCTTTTCCTTCAGGTTTCAGGGAAAAGAGGGACAAGAGAAGACATTTCCAGTTCTACAGTTCCAGTTGGCTTTGAAAGGCAGCCAAGCACAGCAAAGCTAATGCAAAATCCTCCAGCTGTTCAGAGGTCCAGAGATCATTTTTGCCTGTCTTTTCTCTCTTTGTGGTAATCACTTATTTTTAGGTCACTAGATACTTAGGAGTGGCTCTTAAAAAAAAAAAATTGCATGAACAGGTGAAGGCAAGGGAAATAAAGTGCTTTGATCGATGGAGCACCTCTGCTATGAGGAAAGGCTGAGAGAATTGGGGCTGTTCAGCCTGGAGAGAAGGCTCTGAGGTGACCTTATAGCAGCCTTCCATTACCTGAAGGGGCCTACAAGAAAGATGGGGAAAATCTTTTCAGCAGGGCCTGTTGCAATAGGACAAGGAGTAATGGCTTTAAACTCAGAGAGGGTAGATTTAGACTGGATATAAGGAAGAAATTTTTTACCATAAGGGTGGTGAAATACTGACACAGATTGCCCAAAGAGATGGTCAATGCCCATGCCTAGAAACATTCAGGTCAGGCTGGACTGGGCTCTGAGCAACCTGCTGTAGCTGAAGATGTCCCTGCTCACTGCAGGAAGGTTGGGCTAGATGACCTCTAAAGGTCCCTTCCAACCCAAAGCATTCTATGACTCGGTGTTGGGAATTTTATGCAACGTAGGATTAGGTCTGGGGGGGGACAAAACACACAGCACATGTTGTTTGCCTCTAAATTTCAGAATCTGTTCAATATTTGACACTATATCCTCTAAGACTTACAGTTTGCTATCTGTCATTCATGCCAGGTCTTTACTCATTTTTAATATGATTATTAGTTGTTACAAAACTAAAAGACAGTAGCTGCAGATTTGAGAAGTACAGATTAGAATGTAAATCAATACTATGCAGAGTGGTAGAAATTTTCAGGAGTCACTGATTTTCAGCTCTGAAAATAATCTTGGCAGAAAATGGTAATACTGATTTTCTTTAAAAGTACTTCGGACTTTTCCACTTTATTAATGTATCTTTCCTGTTTAATCTTTCAGTTTTTGAATGGGAATTGTATTTGTGATTCCTCTTATGATTTTTTTTTTAGCCTAAAAAGCTTAGTTTTCCTGTTTCTCTCCAACTGATAACATGAAAATGTACATCTCCTTTGGTGAATTAGCAAGTTGTTGGGTAAAACCCGGTAAGTGCTGACATTCTGGCAAGTGAACAGTTATCAGAATGACAAGAAAGTGAACAGCATGTGTATTTGTGGAGCTGCTGAATGTGAAACAGCTGAGAATCATTTGGGTCAGCAGTAGTTGAATAATCACACCTAGTTTAGCAACCTAGAAGATAAGTATATGATCTTAGCTGGTGGCCCAACATCCCATTATGGAAAGTGAAATGGAGAGAGAAAACACCGCCCTAAAGGGAGTCTACACTTATTGTAGCTGGAAATGAATCACCAGCTCTCTTCCATTGATTACAGGACACCTTGATAGCTTACTGAGATTAGATAGCTACAGCTAAAGAGGGCAAATCCCATTTTCTCTCTGTTGAGACATATTTGACTCAGCCATCCTAGAATTTATGTGAACTCCTATAAATGGAAGGTGATAACACATGGCTTCCCCTTGGAGTCCAATGATGCAGAATTTAAAGCCAGAAGGGACCATTTGATCTTACTGTATGCCATGGGCTGTTAAATTTCTGGAGCATTTTCTATTCTGGACCCAATACCCTGGTCACAACTAACGTACGATTTGTGTTTTGGGCTGAGATGTGTGTTTCAGGAAGGCACAACAAGGCTTGCTAAGATGATTGGAAGAAATGGAGACTGAAGAGCAATTTGGAAGGAGTAGAAGCGGTCTTGAGCATTTTGCATTAATTAACTCTTTTTGTTTTTCTTTCATGTGAATTTGTTTGGCATGAGTTTACTCTGTAGGCCCTTTCACTGCTTGGAAAAGGAACTTTCAGCATACATTTCATACCCATGAAAAAATTAGTTGCTCTTTTTTTGTTTGTTTGTTTTAAATTTCAGTTAGCTCTGTTTGCAATGTAGTTCTGATTGCTTTGTGTTACTGGCCTTATGCGATCAATGGCTGATACTCATTTCTGCTATTTTATACTTCCAAGTAGTCATGGAAATGCTGACTCTAAATACCACTTTTTAATGATTTACCTGTAGATAACATTGTTTTTTGGGTCTCTCATAGGGCAGATTCTTCTAGTTGTTATGTCAGTTAGGCCTAGATTCAGTTGTCTAAATGCAGCGATCAAAAACCTTTTTGTGTAACTGTCTTGGCCACCAGCTGTGGCTCCAAGAGGGTGTTGGTCTTCCCTAGGTCCTGCATCCTATCTGCTAGCCCCGTGTGAATGTTTTAAATACTATGAAGTGTCTCAAACATGTTAATTGCCTATGTTTAGAAAGCTGAATTTTTCCCTTACTATCATATAGCACTAGCTTTTTAATCATTATATCATACAGCCCCTTAGGTACGAACACAGTGATTGCATTTGCCCATTTTGGGATATTACCGTCTGCCGTCCGGTAAGGCAGGAAATGATTATGTGCAAAGAAAAGGAAATTAGCTTAAATCACCTCATTCTGGCCTTCTGTTAGGAAGTTATCTGCAGTCTTTAGCAACAAATGATTTTCTTCTAGAACCTGAGACTTCCGATGTAAAAGTAGAAAATTCTCATTTAGCAGACAGGCAATTTCCCTTCGCACTGTGTGGGAAATATGCTGAGGGAATAACACTTCCTGCTCCCCGAATGAATTCAGTGGGCAGTAACAGCACCCCACGAGGGCTGTCCTGGCTCTCCCACATGGCCTAGTAAATGAAAAAAATTAAAAAAAAATTGTGCAGATGGGGGCAGGAAGGACTTTTGGCCACAGATATAGCAGGCTACTAACCACAGATGGGAGGAGAACATGCTCTGCATCAGCTTCCTTCCCTTTGGCCAGCTGGGGCCATCTGCTCTGAATCCCCACACTGGATTAGTCAAAGTTGAGGATATAGGAGAAAAGAATCTAGCTCTTGGCCATTAGGTGTTTGCTTTTTCAGAGGAGCAAAGGCAATGTACATCACTTGCTTGCAGCACCCCCAGACTCAGTGTTTTGGGTAGTAGGAGCTGGGAAGGTTCAAGGTCTCCTTCTGTCTTATGCCCTGATACACTCATGCTCACCAAGCCATAATTTATGGTTAAAACTCATTCCTTTTAGAGGATTTGCAATGCAGAGCGTGTTTGCTGTTTTAGCTATGGCCCCATGTGATTGGCAAAAAGGTGTATTTGTTGCTAGTGACATTTATGTGCCTGGAGCACCATTTGCTGACTGGTTTACATTTTCTGACATGTAGGCAAATATCAAGCAAGGAGATTTTTATTTCTTTTTCTCGGGCTGGTCTGATGCTTCTGTTAGTGCCAGTGAAGACTGCACAAAATTCAGTTGGTGTGGCTTGTCATATCTTGGAGTGAGTGTGAGTGTGCAGTGCATCTGAAGCAGATCTGGCATATCCAGTCAAAATAATTTTCAGTGCAAACTGCTATTTCAGAGTAAACTCTAATGACCACTGAAAAAAGCTGCTATATGGATAAAACTGGATTAATCATTTATGTCTAAATCTAGGAGTATGTCAAGTGAAACTAATACAAGCCCTGAATTAACTACTCTGCCTTTAGGTCTTGGCCCCAACACAGCTTTTCAGCATTTCCTGCTTCAGGAAGGCATTTGCTAAGAGGTCATGTAGCAGTTCATGTTTGTCTTGGATTAATACAGCTTTACAGAAATTTCTGTGGAATCTACACACAGAAGTTTCTGTGGGAGAAATACACTTGTCAAGTGCTATGTAAATCTTGGTTAGAAAATTTGTAAGATACTCATTATGATGTTCATTAAAGGCGTATTATAAGAAAGGTGGGATGGATGCCCATGGAAATATGCTGTGAATAGCATGTATGACAGGCAAAAATCCTGTCAATGAGTGTGGGCTATATTTCTCAGTTTTTCAGATGCTTCAATGCATTGATACACGATCACAAAAGTATGAATGTATGGAGCTCTGCCTCTTTGTTCCTGTACTGTAGCCTTACCCTTAGCAGTTATGTATCTGGCCAGTCTTCAGCTGTTTTTAGAAGTATTTTCTACTTGAGCGTATTGACAGAAAAATAATTCTCCTCCCTAAGGACAATTGAATGTTCTGTGTAATCTTTAAAATTCTAGAATTATTTCTGTGCTTGTAATAACTCACTAATTGGACATTAATGTCTAAGGGACATGAATTTCTTGTCCTTAACTTTTTCAATATGTGCAAAATTGGGGCTTGGATATTGATGTTTTAACAGATGCTGTACTCCAGAAATCTTATTTCTATTCTTCTGTGAATAAGACTAGAATCTTGGTCCATTTTTTTTTTTTTTCAGTAATATCCACAACATTGAGAATCTGACTTAAGACCACTCAAAGTCTTTGGAGAGACTGTGATCCATTTCAAGGGCTTTGATGCAGAGCCACAAAGACTAGCTGAAACAAATGCTAGCATTTCAGGAAAACCACAGGTTATACAGCTGAATTTGGCAGCATGTAATTAATTATTGAAATTCAATATCATGTTACACAATGGCTCTTCACGTTAAGAAAGCAGGGTCTCTCTTAATGTTTCTATGCTGCATTGCAAGATGTATTTTAAAAGTCATTGACATGAACTTGGAGAATGTCTTTCATTATGTTCAGAATTGACTGTATTTGGTTTTTTATCCCCATCAGAGGATAATGAAAACAGCTGGAGTTAAATTATAACAACTCAAAAATATTCACTGGCACATTTGTCTCTGACTGTGCTCTGCCTTGTGGTAATGAGTTGTATGGTGTTGTGAAGACCGAGAGCAATTGTGTAGCAACACTCCTGAAGTTTGAGACAGAAAATCCCTAACCTCCTCCGGTTGCACAGTTCATCTCCAAACCAGTAGATGGTACCCTATTGGGAAAGGTATTTAGACTCACCAAGTCACAAATATTTCCATGAAAAATGCCCCACTCACTGTTAGACCAGAAATCTAAGCAGTCAGTAGATTGACAGGATATCTATCTGATGATCAGTCTAACAAGCATGCAAAAGCCACAATAACTTCAATTCCTTGAGAAATTGTTGTCTAGTGGATTTAACAATAGGAATCACCGAAGGGTAACACGTGAGAAGAACAGCAAATCTAGTTTATGGTTTGCAGTTGCTCCAAAATACAAAGTCATAAAATACTTTGGAGATGGACCTCCTGATCTGCTAAATCTCAGCTTAGTGACTCAGGCAGCAATAGTTTGAGGCTTAAGTAGTGTATAACAATCAATCTTCTCCCAAAAGTTTTCTTTGCTTCCACTTTAAAGTCATACATTTGTATTCTTACAGTTGTCTGAATTTCATTCAAAAAATGCTTTTACTCTTCCCTGTCATGGTGCTTGTCTGCTGAAGACAGGATAACAAAAACATTTGTAATTTCTGTTTTAATGAGACTGAAAAGGAGGAAAAGTAGGAAAACTATTGTGATTTTATATCTCCTGAGACATCTACTTTTATCTTTTAATTTTGTCCTTTAGGACAGACTCAGAACAATGCCTTTTATCTAATCTGCAGTCAAGTATTGAATGAACCATAGTTGCCCCTCATTGATCAGTTGTTTAATCATACAAAACGAATAGTAGTCCTTTCTCCTTGGAGAAAAATATTAATAAATATCAGAGAAGAAAGCAGTATAAAGCCTGAAACATTATTCCAGCAGCAGCATACTGCCAGTTTTGTGGACTTGCACTTACACGTCTCAGTCCCGTCTCTTGAGATCCAGCTCTAACGCTTATATTTTCACCTTTGGGCTTGTTTGCTCTGTGGCAAACTGCAGTGATCTCAAGAGATATGCTTTGGCGTGAGCTACTACCCAAAACAAAGGGAAAAAGCTTTTTGTCTCCAAACGACAGGTGACCTTTGCCTGTACAGAGTCTGGCTGTGCCCGTTATGGGGAAAGGCACTGACAGAGTTCTGAACTCTCTGCAGTAAGTTACGTGTTCGTATTTCTGCACCAGATCACCTCTGCATCAGATCAAGTCTCACACCTCTTCATTTTCTATGGGAAAAAAAGACAATGCAATAAAATAAAAGTGGATGCGAAGAATGGATGGGGACAGTAGATGTAAGAGAAGACAGGAAGACTTTTAGACACAATTCACCATAAATTTTAACTTTCAAAAGTCATTTCTTTCCCTAGCTGGAAGGAAACATTTGTCCTTTTTACATACAAAATCCTATGATTTAAAGGTTTTGAAATACAGGTTTTGATCCATCTCAGATAGGTACAAGACTAAGCACTTATTCCTGCTGAGGCTGTGGATGTTGGCGCTTCGGCAGAGTGCGTTCATCCCCCAGGGATTTCCTCAAGCCCTGTCAATCTGTGCTTCACTCTGTTGCCACAGGGACAGCTCTCTGATGTCCTTGATATATTTGGTTTTCTTCCCTGCTTTGAAATATCCTTGAGCACTAGCTTGTACATTTAGGTATTGACTTTCCAAAGTAAAGTTTTCTTTTCTATTTCCTATATCGTCAGTTAATATTTCCACTCTCCTGGTTCCTCAGACCAGTAATTTCCTTTCAGGAGCTACCTAAGACCTTTGTGGTCAGCAAAGCTGCTCTTCAGCTGCACATTGCCTGCCTCTCCACTGTGGGCGAGGGTGGACCATGGGGTACGCACCATCTCCAGCGTATGCAGGACGCAGCGCTGCCCACCACTGGCTCTATGCTGGAGCATGGCTGAGATGTGGAGAGCATCATGGAGTCTGGAGGTGACTAGCTATCTCACCTCCCATGCAGAGTTTGAGCACATGGGTGGAACCAAGTCATATGCTATCTCCACCTTGCTTTTCTCAGTGCATGGAATATATTAGAGAATCTACACAAAATCCTTAACTCCACACACAGTACTCTAAAATGAGCTATATTTGCACTTGGTAAGGAAGTAACAGTGTGAATAAGTCTTAGATTACAGGACAAATTGTTGAGGAGGTGGCAAGGAGTGGAGGCTGTGGAAGAGAAGGGATGGCTGAGGAATGAAAAGATTTACTAAGTCTGATCCATGATAATGAATGCATGCTTTCAACCTCCAAATGTACAGCAAAAAATGGCACGCTGGAATAACAGACTACAAAGTGAAAATGGATCAGATGATCGTAAGACACATAAAGGGAAACATAATTCATTTCGACCTGAATTGTTGCCTGAAATGTGTTCTTCACACGATTTTTGGTTCCTCTGGCTGAATCTGTAGTCCACATAATCTGCTGATTTTACATGCACTTCCAGGTGCTTTCTACAGCATGAGGTCACTGCAGCCAAGGCCAGCATGTCCAAGGAGGATCTCCTTTAGGGACTCTCTCAATCAAAATTCTGTGGCTTGACATTGACAGGAAGGGCTCCAGAAGGCAGCGGGATCCATGGAAAGCAAGGACTGAGTTATCTGGAGGCTGTCTATTCCCTAGGTGGTTTTTTTCCCTCTATTGGATGTTGGAGGTGACTGTCTCCATGGCCTATGCAGTTCTACACTCCGTGTCCATGCAGCTGACTCTTCCTGCCCAAACATGGTGCTTCATACTCATGGTTTTTCAATCACACACTATTTTTCTCAGACCATTTGTTCATTTTGACAAGATCCTTTTGCATTCTGATCTTGTCCTCAAACTTGCCTGAAGCCAGTTCCAGCTGGCTCTTGAATGCATTTTTATAGGGATCCTTTCTGATCTATCATCCAGGTCCATGCTATACGTACTGAATGGGGCAAGATCCTCCTACTCCAAATCCTACTGTGTAGGAAAGGTATGTTTGCCCATGAATATTGCTGATTGTGCCTGAGAGGCATTTTGCACCTGCCCCATAACATTTTCATCTAGAGAGATTGTGTTTGTTAGTTTGTTCAAATGCAAGCCAGAAGTCCTACAGTGTAAGCGATGTTTATTTCTCCTCCCTATCTTTAAAGCTTGTTATGCAGTCCAAAAAGGATTTTACATTGGTTTACTGTGATTGATTCTCAGTAAATCATTTAGCTTTACTTAGCTCCTGGTTTACTCTAGGTCTTCACAAATAGTTTGAAGTTACACTAACAGGTATAAATATTTTGCTTCTTTTTTCAGTCCCCAAGCATGGCTGTAGCCATTCTCCAATATGACAAAAATTTTCTTGTTAGTGTGTGTCTGATAAAGCACAATAAACAAGACACCTAATTAAAATCCTGTTTGAACTTTGATCTCCTGTTCTCGCTCTCTCACCACCAACGAATGTTTTAAAGGATGTTTTTACCAGTAGTCTGCAGTATAATTAATGTTTTCCTGGCCTGATTTTCATGTGTACCAGTATCACCTCTCACCTTCAGTTGAGCAGAGAATTGTCTGCTCTGAGAATTCAGAAATCTGGAGTGGTTCATTGTGTACTGAATAAATCACAAAGGATGTCTTCATGTTTGTCCTTAATGCAGAGCGATCTTAATTCTGTCTGACATTTTCCCTGTTATCTTACACCTTCCTCAACTTGTTTACCAACTTTTCAACCTCTTTATTAAATGTGAAGAATTGTGCAACTCCTGAGAAAAGGCTATGAAGATTGACAAATGCTTGTAACAACAGAACTCTTTCAAAAAGGAACGGGACCTGGTTTACAGGCTCTGAGACGAGCGTGGGTTGGCAGTGTACATCCTATTCTCACTTTAGGCTATCATGTCAAATTCCCAGGTAGTGAAACCTCATCACAAGCTGGTGGCTTGGAAAACATCATACAAGCTTTTCTCTCATCAAAGAGCAGGTGTTTTTTACTTTTGTTTGCTTTATGTTCTTTCCCCTGAAGAGATATAAAAGAACGTATTGTGAGACTATACATGAAATGTGCATCTGTGACCCAGCTTAAAAGGAATCATGGAAGAAAACAGCAAAAAAAAAAAAAAAAAAAAAAAAAAAAAAA
>Ga0065711_1045827_pt1 | contig 13247 bp, 6 predicted proteins | sample Hoacrofraction12_FD_59098 | JGI IMG/M metagenome (GOLD analysis project Ga0065711, IMG submission 59098) | Hoatzin crop microbial communities from Cojedes, Venezuela - Epithelial fraction 12 v2 (version 2) | ecosystem: Host-associated > Birds > Digestive system > Esophagus > Crop | place...
CTTCAGCAAGGCTTTTGACACAGTGTCCCATAACATCCTCCTAGGGAAGCTCAGGAAGTGTGGGCTGGATGAGTGGTCAGTGAGGTGGATTGAGAACTGGCTGAATGGCAGAGCTCAGAGGGTTATCATCAGTGGCGCAGAGTTTAGTTGAACGCCGGTAACTAGTGGTGTCCCTCAGGGGTCAGTACTGGGCCCAGTCTTGTTTAACTTCTTCATCAATGACTTGGATGAAGAGTTAGAGCGCACTCTCAGAAATTTTGCTGATGACACAAAACTGGGAGGTGTGGTAGATACACCAGAAGGCTGTGCTGCCGTTCAACGAAACCTGTACAGTGTGGAGAGTTGGGCAGAGAGGAACCTGATGAGGTTCAGCAAGGGTCCTGCACCTGGGGAGGAACAACCCCATGCACCAGTACAGGCTTGGGGTGGACCTGCTGGAGAGAAGTTCTTTAGAAAGGGACGTGGGTGTCCTGATGGATGACAAGTTGACCGTAAGCCAGCGGCATTTCCTTGCTGCCAAGAAAGCCAATGGTATCCTGGGATGCATTAGGAAGAGTGTGGCCAGCAGGTCGAGGGAGGTTCTCCTCCCCCTCTACTCTGCCCTAGTGAGGCTCCATCTGTAGTACTGCGTCCAGTTCTGGGCTCCCCAGTTCAAGAAAGATGACGAGCTACTGGAGAGAGTCCAGTGGAGGGCTACGAGGATGATGAGGGAACGGGAGCATCTGTCCTGCGAAGAAAGGCTGAGGGAGCTGGACTTGTTTAGGCTGAAGAAGAAAAGGCTGAGAGGGGACCTAATAAATGCTTATAAATATCTGAAGTGTGGGTATCAAGAGGATGGAATCAGATTCTTTTCAGTGGTGCCCAGCAACAGGACAAGGGGCAATGGGCACAAACTGAAGCATAGGAAGTTCCATCTGAACATGCGGAAGAACTTCTTCCCTCTGAGGGTGACAGAGCATTGGAACAGGTTGCCCAGAGAGGTTGTGGATTCCCCTCAGGAGATATTCAAGACCCATCCGGACACGGTCCTGTGCAGCCTGCTGTAGTTGATCCTGGTTTGACAGGGGAGTTGGACTAGATGACCCACAGAGGTGCCTTCGAACCCCTACCATTCTGTGATTCTGTGATACTCTGATTCTTTTTTTTTGTTGTTCAAAAACAGTTCTGAGATTTCACTAATTCAAAAATTATTGCATTGTAGCTCTGGAAAACGAAAACCTCATGGGTTTGAACTGTTTATTTAAGGGAAAGGTACAGGCAGATCCACTCAAAACGCTTGACAATTTTGGGTCTGTCACACGCCACTTGAGAGAGAGTGTATTCGCTGAATGACCTTGTGGCTGTCCTCAGCCAGCTGGAACCATGCTTTCCCATCCATGGCGTGTATTAGTGTGTGCCCCACAGCTGTTCTCCATCAGAATCTAAGTGCAATCCTTTCAAAAATCTGTCCGCAATTAATTGTCTCCTTTTCAGAAATTTTCTCTATTTATTGGTTTTACAGAGAAGAAATGAAAGAAGCAGAGAGTTAGAAGTAGAGAATCTGGGGACTTGTGTTGATGTTCATAGGCTGCAGATGGATAAACACTGCAGAAAGGAGAAATAAAAAGGATATACAAGACAGAGGTCAAGGCATACTCTAATATTTAATAGAATATCTAGGCCTGGAGAGCATATATTCTGTTACAGAAAGTTGCTTAGGTCTTATTCATTGTTAAAGCTGGTCCTCAGTAAAGAATAGCCAGGTATTGAAGTACAGGTTGGAGTTTCTCTTACTCTTCTGCACACTTGAAAAATGCTTGTGGGAATCAGAAGACTTGCCCTCTGCTTCTAAATGTCGACAGTATTCAGCTGCTTGCACCCGTTCATAATTAAAGTTAAGCCAGTACCACAGCTTTGGAGTTCCTCTGCCTATTTTCTTTGTGGGACTCCATGTAGGAAAATACATTTAATTTTCCTTACAATGTAATGAAGAGGTAGCAGTGTTTGCCCAGTGACTGGGTCATTCATCTAATCTGTGGGAAACCTGCCTTCAAATTCTTTCTCAGCTGGACTGGACTTGGACTCATGTACTCCATCGCCCAGGAACATAATCTAACTGCTCTCTGTGATAGGCTGTGTCTGTTTAATCTCCCCTGCTCAAGCTGTTTTATGTTGTGCTGAGTAATGAGATATGCACAAAATAGAGGTTGAGAACTTACTTTTCCCATATTGTTCACGAATGCTTTAAAAACTAAGCTGTGGAATTTTTTGCAGTTTATTTCTCTCTTGTCCTTTCAGCAATTGTCTAATTATTCAGTGCAGAGTAGGACAGGTTCATTAGAACAGGTATTGAGCCAACGTATAAAGCAGCCTATGGCTAATTTATGTGAAAGGTGTTAAAGTTGGAGTTAAAACCTCTGAGATAAGAGGATGAACGGGAGTCTGAACTCAACTTGCACAGCCCAGCAGAAGTGGTCTACAAGGTCTAAGGCTTGTGTGTCCTTCATCTCTGTTACTTCTCAGAGAAAGGATGATTAGTTTAGGTGCCAGGAGAAGATTAATAGCTGTAAATACAAGTGGAGATAGGTGCCTTAAACTCTCCACTCACTACAAGGGAATTTAGACACTTAATTTGGGACTATGTATTCTCGTAATGAGAGTGCTTAAATACAATATATTACAATTCTGATCCTGGGCCCTCTTGCACATCAAGCCCTAAGACTCTTGCTGAAGGTAATTTAGTGTAACTCTTATTTGTATGGTCAGGAGAGGACATCTTTTGGGCTCACTCTCTCATACTCTGCAAGCCAGAACAAAAGCTCTTGCAGACTCCAAATACAAGCAGTTCAGCCTTTGGATAGGACTCTGTTGATAAGATTGACCAACTGCAACATTTACTCAGGAAGATACAGCTTCTTTTAAACGTGAAATAGTGTTTTAAATAATTTTGATTAATAAACTAAAGAAGATATTTAAAGAAAAGACAGTAGTGACAACATTAAAATCATTCTATAAATCAAGGTTAGTCTTCACTTGTTATTCTAGTTCTGGACACATTAGCTTAAAACTGTATGCTCTAACTGGAAAAATTGAGTCAAGATAATTAACAAAAATAGTTTGTCTTGGATGGGGTCCTTATCTGAAAAAGAATAATGAAATGACTGGTGCTGTTTTCATTTGAGCAAGAGCTGAATAAGGGATACATTAAGACCTTACAGTGCCATAAAAGATACAGAGAGGTTGAATTCAGTACATCTGTTTACTCTGTCCTTGTTTTCCAAGACCACAGGGACATATAATGACACTGAATGATAAAAAATTTTAAGAAGCGTTTTCACATAACACTTATGATAATCCATAACTGTACAATATTGGTAGGTATTGCAAAACCGGCAATCAATAAAGGATTAAGAAAATGCATGGGTAGTATATCAAAGTTATGACAATAGCATGCAAAATTATAAAGTAAAGCAAATGAACATTGCTTGTGTTTTGTTTAAATCTAATGATGACTAAAAGGAATGAAGGATTGATGCTCATTACACACAAACTCCTCCATAACTGATCTCTGCAGAATAAAATACTAGTCATTTCTAACCACAGAGTGGAAATTTTTGTGCTTTTACAAGGACTGTCTGGCTGTGGTAGTCTATCTGAAAAAATCAGCTATGTTAATGTAAACTACCTTGCTGAGCCTATAACTGGTACCTGCTTAGGAAAGATACAGGAAACAGAGAAAGTGTAAAATTACAGAATCACAGAATCACAGAATCACAGAATCACAGAATCACAGAATGTTCGGGGTTGGAAGGGACCTCCATGGGTCATCTAGTTCAACCCTGCCTGCTTACCCTTTTTCATATTTCCTACTATGTTCTTATAATATTCTGCAATGGTAGATATTGTATACAATAGTGGACAAATATGGATTGAGACGTTGCAGAGCTGCACTACAGGACCTTCATGTCATTTCAGCTTGTGAAATCAAGGAGGAAGGAAGGTCTTCTCGAAAGCCCTAAAGCTTTCTTTCCAAATCCTCCTTAGGTGAATTCACTCTATGTAATGTTCCACAGCTACCGATGAACAAAGGTTTCTTTTCTATTGAAATGCAGAGCTGGAAAGAGTCTAAACAGATGTCTAGTCTTTTCATCCTGTTCTTCCAACTCTGGCAATGAGACAATGTCCTCTGTGTGTGCACCATGCTTATCTGTTCTTAAAAACCTCCAGTGGCAGATTCAAAAGGATCACTGGCTTACCAGTTCCAGTATTTAACTGTCTTTATAGTAAAAAGGATTTTCTTAATATTTGATCTGTATCTTAGTTACAAATTAAGCTGATTACTCCATGGATACCAAGAGCAATCGACTACTGTCCCATTTTATAGTAGTCTTTTACATAAGGTCTAACCTGAGCAAGAACTGATTGCTAGAAGTCCTTTGGTCTGGCTTATATAGAATATAGACCAAATGATCACAAGAGGCTCTTCTGGATTTTTAATCCGTAACTGTGTGAATCATATGTCTCTCCTGAGCAAAAATATCAAGTCATTCTGCTTTTTTTTTTTTTGGAGATGGATGCTGCAGTGTTTCATTTGACAGAAATGTCCCATTCTCCTCTGCACTTACACATTCTGGGAACATTCCCATTATATTTGCAGAAAATTGCAAATTTGTTTTCAGTATGAATGACAAGTAATAAAATTAAACTGTATTGTACTGTACTAGGTCACACATGGGAGCCGGAGTTTGTTTATTGCCAGTTATTCTGTTTTTTCCTTTCTTAGCAGATAGCTCATTATTTCCTACAAGATCAGTTATTTGAAATCTATAAAGTTGGCTATAAGTGTATGCTGTTTACCATTCTACACATCATTCTCTTTCCTCCCTTCCAAAATTTATATTTTCTATAGATGTTCTACTGCTTTTTTAAAAGGCGTGAGCATTTCTTTAGAACAGGAGACACTTAGAAGCAAAGTGGGACACTTTGATGTTCATTTGCACACTCATACCCAGAATCACTGAAGTTTAGTTGTTGGATTTTTTGCTTTATTTCTCCTGCTTTTGTTTTCTTAGCTCTGGAAACAAACGGAAAGCTTGGAGACTGAGTGCTGCTGCAATTAATTCTTGTCTCTGGGTCCTCTGAAATTTGACAAATTCAGACTAGCGTGGAGGGGCCGTACTCTCTTGCTTTTTGTGTTCTCTGGATAATCTATAATGTGAGATTGTCTTAACTTAGAAATAATGCAGGCACTAGGACAGTCTGAAGTATCAGCATGAGACTAACAAGCAGCTTCCTCTCTGAGACGCACGGATTTATCATGGTCCCATCAGGACTATGATGCAGAGGTTTGTACTCTACATGATCTGCTGCTTTTTCTTGGTTGTCCATGATGCCAGTGAAATACTTTCATTTTCCAGAGGAGGAGCATAAACAGTCCTGATCAGAACTCATATCATTCACCAGTCCTAACATTAGCCTCATTTGCAACAGGTCAGATGACACAAACTGGGAGTTATCTTAATATAGCACTCTCAGCTTAACCTTTTTATCCTTTACAATCTGTCCAAACAGAAAAATTATCTTAGATGATACATGCCTAACGAAAATAGGCAGCAACTATTAAATTTGTAATTTTTTTTCTATATAATTCCACCCACACTCTTTTTTTAATGTTCTCAAACTATTGCCAAACATTACTTCTGTAATTGTAAAAATATGTGCCTTCATTTATATGTCAAAATAGAAAACACTTTCTTTTAAATCTTTAGTTCTTTTTGCTTCTTTGTGGTTTGGTTCCTTTTGTTGCCTTTTTATTTCTTTCCAAATGCTGCTTTTCTATATGCCTAAGAAAGTAACTGTGGTATGGGTAGTTTCAGTGAGCAGCTGAAAAAAAAGTAGAATAAAACTGCCTTGGGTCCTTTCTGGTATTTTGGATTGTCTTTAGAGACAACAAGATATATATTTCACTTTCTAGTGCTAACACAGCAGTGGGGATAAACTCTAACGAAGTTCAAGTGAATTATGCTCTTGATGGTCTACAAGGGCAAACTGAAATACCATATCTGTATCAAAAAAAATCGCAGGAAAATGGACCAACAAAATATCTTTTGCATCTTTAGTGTTTTTTTATGACAAGTTTCATAAAGCACAGCTATGCAGAAAATTTAAAGAAAAACAAATAAAAGAGTAATTTGCAGAAAATGATGAACTACTGTCCCTTTCTCTTTTCAAAATATCAATTTAAACTCCTTGCTTAAAGAAATAAAAATATGGCAAGGATTACAAATATTCTTGTGGGTAGAGCTGAGTGTTTGATTATTCTTGTCTTCCTGGAATATTTCCTGATGTTGCTGAATGTTTGAAATGGTAAGGAGGTAAAAATTAGATTACTGCAAGACCTGCAAGTGCTTCCAATTTGATTGAAAGCTCATGTACTTCAAACCAGGCAGGGTAGGCCGCTCCTCCATAATTATTGTCGAAACCAAAACATTTTCCCCTTCAAGGAAAAACAATTATGAGCTGCAATAAAATGGTTAATTATATTTTAACATAACTTTACCTTGAGGTGAATTTTAAAGCTGCTACAGCAATACAACTTTCAATAAATAAATTTGGCTGGCAGCCACAGAAATGAGGTTATTAGGGCTTGCAGTAAACAGTATTGTTCCTGAGCTCAAGAAGTTTCCCATCACTTGTTAAGAGGCACTGACACAAACTCCTTGGGGGGCAAAAGTTATACTACAGTATATGTTAAAGATAAAGCCTTTCATAATGTAACAGAGACTTAAGCTATTTTTTGTCTATATTCCAGATAATGTTTATTGACCCACACAATTAAAAAGCCATACAGAAAGAACTTGCTAAAGAATTCACTTTTGTGTGTAAGCCTAAAAGAGTAGTGCTGGCTTTGTCTAACAAAAATTAAATCAGATATATTCCTTTGGTTTATGCTGTATTTAAGACTCCTTTCAAGCTTTTCCTGATATTTGCTTTTTCTTTTATTTCTAATTTTTATAGAGTGGTCCCCTAATAACAATGTCACGTGGTGGTTCACCTCCAATGGACAGTCTACCTCATTGCTTGTTAAATATTGTTCTCCAAGATTTGACAGAATGCTATTATCTTGGAAGATGTCCATTCTTCATTTCAGTATCTCAGTTCTTTATTTTGAATATAGCTTTCCAGATATTCCTACATATCTGCTGCAGAATCTGAGAAATGTTTTCTGTTTTGAACTCTCAAAATATTAAGAAAAAATTTTTGTTGCTACAAATAATTTGCATAAAGCAGTATGTGTATTATTTATTATGTACCACATAAAAATGTGACATGTTAATGTCCTGCAAACTGTTGGAAAAAATAATTCTAATTAGGTATTATTCTCTAATTATTGGTGAATATTTCAGTGTCAGCTCCCTGAAAAGCAACCTAGTGGGATCCTTATGAACAGAAATTCTATAAAATAAACTTATTTTTCTTTTTTTAAGAGAAAATGTTGTGGTGTTTAGGTCTACATATTACTGACCTTCTTGTGTATGGATAATATTTCAGTATAGCATCTAATTTCTCATGAGATTCAGTGCTTTAGAATCTTAAAAGTGTTGAAGGACTTTAATGATACGTTAGCAAAAAGTGAAAAGCCTACAACTCTATTCTAACAGTCCTTACTTTTCAAGTAAAAGAAAATCTGGTCACCTTCCAGTTTGGAGCAGCTGAGACCCATCAAACAACTGAAAAAAATTTGTTCAGAGCTAGAGCTGTCATACTCTATTAAAGTAAAAAACAAATGAAGTGCTGCTTCTGACTTCAGCCCACTACTTCATACGAGCACTCTCCCATTTCACTTGACAGTTGTGGACATTGAAATAATACAAAACATAACCCAGTCAACAGACTGTGAAGAATATGAAAGCTAAAGACAGATGTTCAAAAGCTATCATCACCTTTCAGCTTTAATTATATTGACATGGAACAAACAAGTGATAAATCAACTATTTTATAGTGTAATAAGCCCTATTCTACCTGTTAACCTAGTGTCTCTTTGGGTGGCATATTCCAGGTACATGGAAGACTATGGAGTGTTCTGTATGCAAATAATCGCAGAAACTAATCTTGTACTAAAAGGTACTGAAATGTCGCTGTTTTCAAGATGAACATTACATTCAAGAGGCTTTTCTTGGGTTTTCTTCCTGCACTCCCTCCATCTGCTATAACTCTGAAGCCCCTCATGTCATTCACACTACATCCTACAGTAATTAGTAACAGCCTAAAGAGAAACAAAATCTTTGAAGATTTGTGTATTATTTTCTTTACATTTTATTGACAATGATTGGCAATTATCAAACATGATTTATGACAATCCATTCTGCTCTGGGCCAGCTCATAAAGATGAACAAAAAAGGAGTAGCATTAGTGCATTATGTGGGACTTGGAAGCCAGCATTGTTTAAATGAAATTTCTTGACGTATCTTGAGTTTATGGTGAAAAAGACTCTTTGGTACTTTGCCAACCACATGAATACTGGTTCCTTAAGTTCACTGTGATTTACAATGGCAAAACTCTTGCATGAGATCCAGTACACAGCTGAGGGATTCACAGCAGAAATTCAGAAGTCTTTTTGTTTCAGAATTGTTTCTCAGCTACCTCCATACTCTCATCACCGGATTTACAGTCCAGGGAAAATGAAGGAGGGGGATTTCAAGGGCATTGCTAATCTCCAAGCTCCTGCAAGACAAAGGACCATGATAAATAAAACTTTCAGGGAATCCTAGGAAGAGGATCATGGTAAGTGTTGCAAAAGAGGGCTTTTTAAAAAGATCCTCATTAAACGAACTGAAGGAAGAAAATTCTCCGCTGATCCAACCTGCCAGTTGGATTAAGTTTCATTGTGAATTTAGAACACAAAACAGGCTCCAAAATCAAGGTCTTGTCACTGTGATCACTGTTGTCCATTCTGTACACTGTAGTTCTAGGCACCATACTCTACTGCCTCATGGAGTGAAGGTGATTAATAAGTAACCCTTCTTTCCTCCATCCCTAAATAGAAACCCAGAAAACCCCAGCAAAAACATGAATGAGCCAAAAGTGATCCAGACTGATTGGTTGCTTTGATTTCACAGAATATCTGTTTGATGTTCTGATGAGTCCAGTTTTTCTACTCCCAGTGTCCCATGACCCAACAAGTGGGGATGTCCTGGTGGTAAAGGTAAAGGACTGAACAGAATCATACTTTCCATATTTACTCAGCTTGCTCATATCCTCTGGGCAGCACACTGTGGTGAGACCAAGACACAGCAATTTCAGAGTTTTATGTTTGCTTTATTAGCAGCTTACTATGAAATGTAAGCAATTGAAAGACGTACGTAGACAGCAGATTTACACTAACTTTTAATGTTATGTTTGCAGACTTTTATGACTTTTTTGATAATGCTGCTCTGTTTGGTTTGGGGGGGTTTGTGTAGTGAATATTTAATGATGTTTTAATTGTTGTTGGTTGTTCTGATTAGAGCTAATCCATGTGGCACCTACAGTGTGCTGGCAGGGGGCGTTTTATAAATGAAAATGGTCATTATGTCTTACTGTAAAATGCCAAAACACTTACATTTAAGGAAATGGACTGAAATTTTACAGATGGGTGGTTTTATGAGTTCAGAAGAAAAAATAATACATTTAGCTTGTTAGTCAAAGCTGCAAAGTGAGTCTCTTTCTTAACATGGCTTTTTCCAAATTGAATAGACTTCACGTGGAAAACTTTCATCTTGATAAGACATGAGACAGGTCTAGAGGTAGCATTTGTCCTCCTCTAAATGAAGTCAGAGGTAAATCTCTGCCAGATACATATAATTCTATGATCATGTGGACAGCATTAGTGTTATTTCTTTGTGAGTTTCAGTTGCTACACAAATACCCTAGGAATTGCTGCAGAATGACCTTTCACACTACATTCAGCATCTTCAAAGCTGTGTATGACATGCATGTTGTATGGATGTATTGAATTTACTGCGCCATGCCCAGGACTCTATAACTTTGCAAATTTTCCCATCTGCCCCATTAAAGCAGGTTTTTGAATGTAATGTTTTACGAAGATTTAGTCTCCTATACAAATAATTGTATTTCAGGGTGGTTATATCACAGTACATGTATCTAAGAATCAGAAAATAATTTGAGTTGGAAGGGGTCTTCAGATGTCTTCTAGTCCAATCCCCCTGCTATAAGCAGGGACATCTTTACTAGTTCAGGTGACTCAGAGCCACGTCCACCCTGGCCTTGAATGTTTCCAGGGAGGGGGCATCTACCACCTCTCTGGGCAATCTGTTCCAGTGCTTAATCACCAATATTGTAAAAAATTCCTTCCTTATATCCAGTCTAAATCTCCCCTCTTTGGGTTTAAGCCATTAACCCTCATCCTATCATAATGGGCCCTGCTCAAATGCCTGTTCCCATTTTTCTTATGAGCCCCCTTTACGTACTGAAAGGCCGCAATAGATCTCCCCAGGGCCTTCTCTTCTCCAGGCTGAACAGCCCCAACTCTCTCAGCCTTTATTCATAGAAGAAGTGCTCCAGTGTTCTGATCATTTCGGTGGCCTCCTCTGAGCCTGCTCCAACAGATCCATGCCTGTCCTGTGATGAGGGCTCCAGAGGTGGGTGCAGGACTCCAGGTGGGGTCACACCAGAGCGAAACAGAGGGGCAGAATCACCTCCCTTGACCTGCTGGCCACCCTGCTGGGGATGCAGCCCAGGATACAGTTGGCCTTCTGGACTGTGAGCGGACATTGGTGGCTCGTGTCCAGCTTTTCATCTACCAGTATCCCCAAGTCCTTCTCAGCAGGGCTGCTCTCAATCACTTCATTCCCCAGCCTATATTGCTACTGGGGGTTGCCCTGATGCAGATGCAGGACCCTGCATTTGGCCTTGTTGAACCTCATGAGGTTCACATGGGCCAGCTTCTCAAGCTTGTCAAAGTCCCTCTGGATGGCATCCCATCCCTCAGGCATGTCGATGGCAACATTCAGCTTGGTGTCATCTGCCAACTTGCTGAGGGTGCACTTGATCCTGCTGTCTATGTCATTGATGGAGATATTAAACTGCACTCGTTCTGATATGAACCCCTTATGAACATCACTTGTCAGCAATCTCCGTTTGGACACTGAACCCTCTGGACATGACCGTCCTATCAGTTCCTCATCGACCAAACAGTTCACCCATTAAATCCATATCTCTCCAATTTAGAGAAAAAGATGTTATGGAGGACCATGTCAAAGGCCTTATGGAAGTCCAGATAGATCACATCCATAGCTCTTCCTTTGTCCACTGACATAGTCACTCCACCACAGAAGGCCACCAGGTTGGTCAGGCAGGACTTGCCCTTGGTGAAGCCATGCTGGCTGTCTCAAATCACCTCCCTGTCCTCCATATGCCTTAGCAGAGCTTCTAGGAGGATCTGTTCCATGACATTTCCAGGCACAGAGGTGAGGCTGATAGGTTGGTAGTCTCTAGGGTCCTCCTTTCTGCCCTTTTTAAAAATGGATACAATGTTTTCCAATCACTGGGGACTTTGCCTGACTGACTTGACCTTTTAGATATCATGGAGAGTGGCTTGGCAACTCCATCAGCCAATTTCCTCTGGACTCTGGGATGCATCTCATCAGGTCCCACAGACTTCTCTACATTCAGGTTCGTCAGGTGGTCACAAATCAGATCTTCTGTTGCAGTGGGAGGGGCTTTGCTCCCCCAGTCCCCATCTTGTAGTCCACCCACTTGAGAGGTGTGGAAAGAGAGGTTGCTAGTGAAGACTGAGGCAAAAATGTTGCTGAGTACCTCAGCCTTCTCCTTGTCTGTTGTTACCAGTTTGCCAGTCTTGCTCACCAGGGCACTACGCTTTCTTTGACCTTCTTCTGGCTGACATACCTGGGAAGCCATTCTTATTATTCTTAGCATCCCTTGCCAAGTTCAACTCCAGCTGTGCCTTGACATTCCTGACCCCCTTCCTGACACCCTCCCTGCAGTATAGGCAGCGTCCCTGTACTCTTCCCAGGAAACCTGTCCCTGCTTTCACTGTCTGTGCATTTCCTTCTTACCCTTTAGTTTGACCAGCAGGTCTCAACTCAACCATGCCCGTCTCTTGTCTTCCTTTCCTGATTTCGTACACCCTTTACGTGTATCTCCATATGTGGTTTCATTGTGTAGTAACATGACAACTAGACCACTCAAGTTCTCGGCAAACAGCATTTCCCTGACTTCTGTCAAACATTGTTGATGTTGAGACAATTCTGAATTTCCAAGCCAATGTTAAATTTCATGTTCCTAATACGAATTTTCTTCTACAACAAGAAAAACTCCTGCAGAAAACTCTCTTCTCAGAGTACACTTGTGCCACTCTGACATGCTAGACAGATAAAGTTACACATCAGCAAGCTGTCCTTATCCTCAGACCAGAAATTAAAGGAATTAGAACACACTTGCTTAATTTGTCCTACTCATGTGCCTTGAGACTGACCTACAGCAAGTGCAATCTAGGAAGAGCAGGCTTTCGTGACTTCCTAGTGGTCTGAAATGCTTCTCCTGAGGACTAAATTGTCTGAGAATTCCTCTATTTGGCCAGTATACAGCCATCTCTGGTGTGAAAGGGAGCCATAGAGGTGAAAGGCTCAGTGTTGAAGAGGTTGGAAATTTTTAGATAAAATGAGATGTAGCTGAAGCTGAACATTTCTGGTGTGCCTCATCAGATGACAGTTTCATCTAGAAGAGGGAGGAAAAATTTAGTACACTACTCAATGGTCTCATGCCTGGGTCACTTTTCTGGGATGTTTAGAGTTTCATACTGAAGTCCTTGCTGCGCCTAAACCACAACGATGATATTCTTCATTCAGCTAAGCATGAGCTTGCATTAAATATCTTACTTTTTAGGTTAACTAACTACCCAAAAAGCCTCCTGTTGCCAGAAGTTATTTGCAAAGATATTTTTCCTTTCCACTGTGAAACAAAAAACACAATCTGAAATCTTAAAAATTTTTCTAAAAATGAGATAGCTCATCCACCATTTGGAAGACCAAAATCCATATTTAGAGACATTGAATTCTACTACAGCCCCAAATGCTTGATGTCATCATTTTAAAATCCTAATGCTATGATACAGCAATATCTTTCTTTCTTTCTTTCTTTCTTTCTTTCTTTCTTTCTTTCTTTCTTTCTTTCTTTCTTTCTTTCTTTCTTTCTTTCTTTCTTTCTTTCTTTCTTTCTTTCTTTCTTTCTTTCTTTCTTTCTTTCTT
>Ga0065711_1045828_pt1 | contig 13247 bp, 6 predicted proteins | sample Hoacrofraction12_FD_59098 | JGI IMG/M metagenome (GOLD analysis project Ga0065711, IMG submission 59098) | Hoatzin crop microbial communities from Cojedes, Venezuela - Epithelial fraction 12 v2 (version 2) | ecosystem: Host-associated > Birds > Digestive system > Esophagus > Crop | place...
TCCATTCTCCTCCGCACGCCGGCGGGGGGAGGGGCGGCTGCGTGGCGCTTTTGTTGCCGGCGGCAGCCGAAACCAAGACATTGTGAGACACTTTAATTTGAAGAAATACTCAAGTAGAAGAATATGCTCCAGACCTTTGTATGCACTCAAAAAGTCTCTCTAAGAAATATTGCATATAGTCCAGGACAGGTGGAGCTTGAGCAGTAGTGAGCTTGGAGTAGCAGTTCTGGAAGAAAGCTAAGAAATTAGAACTAAGAGGCAAAAGTAGTTTATGTATATTTCTACAGAAATATGCAAAAAAGAAATCATCACTTGAAGCAGAAATAAGGACATCCTAGCTATCTTACAAAGAAATCAGTACCCTTGCCATCCTCTAGTAAGTCTGAGACATGGCCATTGAAACATTGGCTTCCTCAGCCTGTCCCAGGAAATGAGTTTGTTACAAAACAGATGTTACAATAACTTGGTATTAAGCTGTTTTGCTCATCAAACCTGTCAGGGGAAGTTTTGAAAGTTAAGAGTAAATAAAATTCTCAGTTTTTACTTGTTACAATGAATTCATTCATTTATCAAAGCCAATATTTTAGGTTTCTTTCATTTTTGTAAAATGTAATGGTCTGTATGTTAAAGAAGTAAAAGCTATGAAGCTGCAGTAGGTGCTTTGTAATTAGCTTATGGGTAAACGTAGTTTTTTGTTACATGGAGGACATGAAGGCATATGTTTTAACTTTACTGTCAAACATTTTCTTACCATCCCCAGAGGACAGAGTAATTATCTGATTATTTGCTGCAACATTGCAAAATATGAATGTATGTTCCAAACCTTCAGAGAGTGTTGATTATTTCTGCATTTTCATATATGGAATATTAATCACTCAACTTCTTCCTGCTGTTCCTTGAAGTATGACCCACTGTGCATAGTCTGAATAAGGTATATGTCACTTTTAATTAAAACAACCTCTTGGATAAAACTAAGGGTATAGTGATCAGACACGACTTCTTTTCTCTAGTTATCTTCCAGGTACTATTAAGACTTTGTGAGGGAAGAATAAAGTAGAAAGTAGGGTTTAGCTTTATTATAGATGTAAATCACATCACTAGGAGATAATACTCTATTATTTTTCTGGAATGACAATGAACACGATCACCTTAAGAGGCTCCCTCTGATGCAGTATTTAAAATGATAAGTGAAGGATGTGTTAAGAATAAAATAGAACCACAGGTGGTGTTTTGCTTTCTCTGTCCCACATTTCAAATACTGAGAATAAATTAAAAGGTAAATGAAAAAATTCATCTGAACTTTGAAAAAGACTATACAAATTGATAAAATATTTAGTTTCCCAGTTTGACTCTGAATTAAAAACTTCAAATAGTAAATCAAATATCCCAAAACAGCAAGGTTTTAAGTTAAATGTTAACAAATGTTTAATATGTGTCATCATGAGTTTGCTTCTAAATAATGGTAATACCAAGACAGCTTGAGAAGTGTTTAAAATTCTAGAATAAATTAATACATTTAATGAACTCTTTGCACAGGTTTATCAAGCACACTTGCTCATTTTCAGGTTCAGCATTCCCTTTAATGTTAATATTTGCATGATCGTATCACTTAGCACGCGTGGGTGGGCTCCCGTGCACTTGCCAAGACAGCTGTAACTTGTGCAGCCGGAGCCTTGTGGCTGTGGGGAAGGTCTCAACACCAGTGGGGTTCTGCTTGTATGACAATGCTCCTCCGTGTGTTTCTCCATGAAAGACTGAAACTAATTTTAGAAGTCAGAAAAATGACAAGCAGGAGAGTCTACTGTCCTCCCCACCGTGACAGTGTGGCACTGACAGGCGAGGAGAACAGATGACTTAGCTGAGACTGGAAAGAAAATATGTGGCAAAGTTGATTACTGGCATAAGTGAAGTGCAATACATCAACTGCAAGAGCATCAGTGCTATAATGTTCAGTGGCCTTCGCCTTTAACTGGAAACTATCTACCACTCTTTTGTCAAGGCAGAAAGATTGGGATTCTTGCCTGCCACAGAACGTAGAGTCAGCTGGACTCAGAGCAGCGGCTGGCATTGTCTTTCACCCGAAATGTCAGTGCATTTGCTGGAGACCTAACTGATCACCTCCTTGAAAAAACATGGTCATCAAAAACCTGTGTAACTGAAGTCCTGATTCAGAGTTTCTTGTCTGGTAACTAAAGAGCTGACACTATGTCACTAGCTTGAACATACGAGGACTCCTTAAAGTGATTATTGTCATGTAATGATTAAGAAGAATTATTTTTGCAGGCACTGTGAGATGGCTAGCTGCAGCTTGGATATAGAAAAATACGTATAAAAGAAAGCCTTTCTTGATGAAAAAATAGAATTCCAAGTATTGTATAAAGGAGTAAAAAGGGCATTTATGCAAAAGACAATAAATTAAAAGTGTGTAGAGAGGAAAGATATAGAAAGATGAATAAAAATAAGTAATTGAATTGCTTCTGAGAAAATGTCAAGGTACGGTAGCATCTATATCAGTTGTAACAACACAATTTATCTTTTGAGAGTTCCATTTGTACTTATTTTCATCTAGTTGCATGTTCTTTTTAGTATGAAATATTCCATGTTTTTTCTCCACTGTTTCCTGTAACAAAGCATTTGTGATGGTATTACAAGATAATAATAACTTTCTCTGACAATACATCTCTCACTCCTCTCCATGTTTTCTGGGTGTTTTATTTCACCTTTAATATTTTTGACAGGTGGGTTGAGATCAGAATAGCAAATTTGCATAATTCAAATTATAAGGTCATGTAGAGAGGGATTCTCTTGTTTGAGCCACATACAGATTTGAGAGCTATTTTTGTACCTCTTGAAACCATTTCCCTCTCTTAAAGGTGAATCCTGATTGAGCTCTTCAAATTTGAAAAATAGTCCTATCAAGTTAGAGACTAAATGATTCGAACAACAGCCACTTCTTTTTCACCTGTCCTGTAAGGAAAGCTTTAAAACATACCATAATGTAACACCATGTTACGCTCTCTATTATGCATTTCTGTAGAGGTGGCAAATCAGCAGAAGAGGGAGAAAGTTAAAGCTTTGATCCTAAAGAAATAGGAGGAATTGTGAAGCAAAATTTTCCTTGATATTTATGTGCTATTGCCAGGGGAAAAAGTCAAAACCTTAATTTTATGAAGAAGGAGGAGATTATGACAGGCTGAGGAGTCATTGCAGCTAAACAGGCCAACTACAACAGCAGTATCTGGCAGACAATATGTCTACACCTAATGTTGAGCTCAGGTTAGTTCCCTAGCTTCGTTAAAGTTTATACTATTCATCTCCTACATCTAGGTTAAGCTAGCTTTTCCTAGGTTCTTGATTTCCACCATACATGCTGATGGGCGGGAAAAGCAAATGGATAATGTGGATGGATTAAAAGAGGAGGTGCTACTGTTTCCTTAAACCCAGCAGATGTTAATATCAGGCGTATGTATGCTTTCTTTTGGGTTCAAAGTCAAGCATGGCCTTCCACAATTATTTAAGTAATTTGTGATCATTCCAAGGTTTTTCAAATCAGTGTTTGAAAGCACTGGTTGGTGTGCTGATTCAATGTTCCATTATTTTAATAGGTATGTTCATCTGCTACTGTCTTGAAGCAGAGGAAGTAAGAGTTGTGTTGTGCCAGTGATGGTAAAACATTGGTGACTTCTGACTTCAGGCAAAAAATATGTTTAGAAGCTGGCTTTTTTAAAAGTCTATTCTTTGCTTTTTCTAGGGCAATGCATGCTTTTTCACTTCCTTGAGAGTTTTTGGAATCTGAATATCATTGGTTAATAAATTAGCAGGGCTTGACAAAAAAGGAAGTGTAAATGATGGATTTTTATGTCACCCATAAGGTAAAATCCTGGATCTATTGAAATCATAGGCAGAAGTCTAATAATCTTCAGTGGAAACAGTTTCATTAAAATATTTCATTATCTTAAATAAACATTAAACTAACATTGCCTTAAATCTTCCTTCACTGAATTGAATTGGAACTAACGTAAGTAGGAACAGGAACAAACTACTGTTAAGAACAAAGATTCCTTCAGTGGGAAATTACTGATGTGGTTTTATGCATTTTATGGATTATGCTTACAAGTTTTTACTGGTAGAAATAGAGGTGGTGGAATGGCCACCAAAATTATTAGAGTATTGCTTGTTTTATTATTGTAAGTAGTTTAGTTGATTCTAGAATAACCAAAGTTAATGGGGCTTTTAGTGTAAGTAGAGTGAGAACGATTTAGTCCTTTATGCATACATATTTATGTATTGTTGTTTTGTGGAGCACTAGTTCACACCATGATTATTCTATTAATCCCTCGCATTCATTCAAATTTATCATGTGTTGCTTCTATTTATAAAATGTTATCCAGGCCTTGCAAGACCTAATGAAATGCTAATTGTGAGCCAAAGATACAGGGTTCTGTGAGCACTCTGAAGTCATTCATCATTAAATACTTTCTAGACATGAATTCCCTTCTGCTTACCTGAATCTTACCTCCCTCTTCCTCATCTTATCACTTGACTTCATTGAAATATAAATTACTCAGCTTTTGAATATTATCAAAGTTTTGAGAGTGAATGCTCACTTACATATAGTAAAAGCTTAATTTGATAGTTATCTTATTATTGGATGGGGAAAACCTTAGTACATATAAATTTTATTATTTTGGGCTCACTTGTTTTGATACTATTTGCTTGGAGAATACACATAGATGTTCTGTGAATAAGAAATGGACTTGTTTCTTTACTTTGCCTAATTTATGATGATAATCCCATCATCGATACTGGCTTCACCACCCTAGCAAAAAAATATTGCATTATTTTCTCTATCTGAAATCTCTTTGCATGAAAAATTATTTTTTGTGAATGTAGTGATGTTAGAGAAATTACACTTGCAGTTTTCTCTGTTCGTGGCCTTCTTTTTCTGTCACTCAAGTAGGATAAATTTGTACTGTGTTTTATGTCTCAGATACTGGGTAACTGATGTAAACGCCAGAAGGTCCTTCTTCTACTTTGAAAGAAAAATTGAACTAACCAAATCTGGACTTCAAGGCCAGTATGTGCTTTCATGGTTGGGATTATAAAAGTAATCTATGAGAAACGCGGTATTACTTCTGAAATTTTGGCAAAATGTAACCACAGTTTCTTGGGTAGAGTTTTGACCTGAATAACTCAGTAAACCTTCTATTTTCAAGAGACTTAAGATTTTTCCAGCTAAAGCAATAAAATCAACAACGTATGTCCATATGCAGTGCTGGGATCCCTAGGGTAATCAAGAAATAATTATGCTATAACTCTGAAGAAGCATTGTATATTTAAACTTAAAACTAGTAGAATTTGTGACAAACTTCTCTTCACAACACTGAATTTAGTAGACTACTATCTGAAATAGATTTTTAATCGTGGTTTGTAGTCAATACAAAATTATACTTATGTTATGTAATTCTAAACATGTGTTAACAATTTGCATCAAAAGGTATCATTTTTCCAAAAGAAACAGTAGGGATGATGCTGGTCTTTGTCCCCAGAAACTTTTGGCTGAAATTTATGTTGTGGGGTTCATATGTAGCTACATTTAAGTGGCAGTTATACTTTACAGAGAAAAACACTGGGTAAATTAAGTAAAAGAAAAAAAAGTTAGATGTTTTTGACCACCATACACAGTGAGGTGAAAACTGATACTGTCACCATGTAAGATGTAAGATAGATTTAACGTGGAAAATTATAGCCTTTCCATAAATTTAGTTGATTTTGAAATTTATCTATAGAACCCCTACTGAAATGCCTGTTATATTCCTTAAGCCTTTTTCAAATAGGCAAGTTTTAGAATAAGATTTAACTATGTTAATCAGCTTTTCCAGATGAAAATGTAAGCCTGTGAGCTCTTGGCATTTACAGAAAACAAAACATAGTAATTTTGTTCTTTCAAGATTATCGGAAACTCTAATAACTAAAGAAGTGATAGAATTAGAAACAGTATTTTTTTGAAAAACTGCATAATGTTGAAGAGCTAAATTGGTATATACCAACCATTATTTAATAAAGCTTATAAGTCATAGTTTCTCAGAACGATAAAGTAAGGGTAAAGGAATTAAATCAGTTATTTCAGCTACATTTTTATACGAGTCATGATGTTAATGTTTCTAATCCATTGGAATGATGGTACAAAATTCTCTTTACAAGCTAAAGTGCATGACCTAATGCTCTTAATATTGACTAACATTTCATAGGTCAAGAGTCCTATAAAACACAGCAGTAGTTTTGCTTTCCTTAATATTTATAACTGTGTGCAATAAAAAATTAATTGATATTTCAGGGGCTAAGTTTTAGGATAACAAGATGTAGTTTAGAAGCTTTTGGGTAAATGATTTTTTGTAGCCTATAGGGTCCTTTCAGATATGTCTGATGCCTGAGTGCAGCAAGCAGATGTAATCCTATGACAAAACAGTGGGGATATAAAATAAAAAAAAAAAAAATCCTGCTTTGGGATACGTTATAGAAAAGAGTAAAATAGTTCAAAAGAGGACCACAATGCCTGCAGAGACCTCTTCTCTGGGTACCCAGCCAGAAGGATAACTGTACTCCAAGGCTTTGCCTTTGTCTCTTATGTCAGTCTTTCAAGGGAGGAAACTCACAGATATTCTCAGCTGGATAGTGCCATTGGCAGAAAAGGAGGGGATAATATGAAGTTAGACATAAAAAATGCTTGTTTCTGAGATACAAGGGAAATATTTGAGAGATAAATTATAACTGCTGATTTAGACATCTTCCTTTTTTACTTAAACTAACTGGAAGTTCTTCCTTAATTCGATCTGAAAAGGATTGAGTTTTCAAGCTCCAAAGGTTTGCAGAGTTTTATCTCCTCTTTGCTAGCAGTTGTTATATTCTTTGCACTCTAAAGATCTTGCCATATACCATGAGACAGATTCAGCTAAGTTAAATAGCTTGCTTTCTTTTGTGTTCATGAGGTTGTACCTCCAAAACAGACTTTTTCATGTGCTATTCAAAACAGTCCAAATGGAAGACCTGTCCAATTTTGCAACACTGGCTGAGTCCATGTTTTCTATTCCTACTGCCTTTTAAATCTGAGTGATGAACTACAGAAGATGAGGGCCAGGGATTTAAAAGTGGAAATTTCTAGCCTTTTCCTGGATTGCCATGAAGTACAAGGGTTGCACTCATGTGTCTGTTTAAGACAGTGAGCACACTTCTAGACATACAGAGGGAAATTGCATTCTGTTGAGCAATGTTTTCTGGTAGAACTGTTAATTTTAGTAGGATTAGACTGTTATTAAAAAGAACGTTGAAGAGGAGATTGTGGTAACCCACTGAATTTGGCAAGAAAACATAAATGTGATGATTATGTTCTTCTTTCACTCACCTGTCCTTCCATCTCCTGCACCACACTCCAGAGATATTAGGAACTGTATTTGTTAAGTATGATTTCAAATGAGAGTTCCAGAGCCTTTGAAGACAGCAGCCCTTAAATAGGAAGATAATTCTTTGTTTTCATAAAATGGGTAACTGTTATGGATTTGCATGACAAGGTTTCGGTAGTGGGGGGGCTATAGGGGTGACTTATGTGAGAAGCTTCCCCCATGTCAGATAAAGCCAGTGCCAGCCGGCTCTAAGACGGACCCGCTGCTGGCCAAGGCCAAGCCAAACAGAAATGGTGGTAGTGCCTCTGGGATAACATATTTAAGAAGGGGAAGAAAAAAATCTGCAGTGAAATGTCAGTGAAGAGAGACGATTGAGACAATGTGAGAGAAACAAGTCTGCAGACACCAATGTCAGTGAAGAAGGAGAGGGGAGGATGTGCTCCAGGAGCCAGAGCAGAGAGTCTTCCCTTGCAGGTTGTGATGAAGACCATGGTGAGGCAGGCTGTACCCCTGCAGTCCATGCAGGTCCATGGTGGAGCAGATGTCCACCTGTAGCCCATGGAAGGGACCCCACGCTAGAGCAGGTGGATGCCCGGAGGAGGCTGTCACCCCGTGGGGAGTCCTACACTGGAGCAGGCTCCTGGCAGCTCCTGCGGACCTGTGGGTAGAGGAGCCCACGCCGGAGCAGGTTTGCTGACAGGGCTTGGGACTCGCTGGGGGACCAAGGCTGGAGCAGGCTGTTCCTGAAGGACTGCACCCTGTAGGAAGGACCCACGCTGGGGCAGTTCGTGAAGAGCTGCACCCTGTGGGAAGGACTCACATTGGAGAAGTTTGTGGAGAACTGTTTCCAGTGAGAGGGACCTCACACTGGAGCAGGGGCAGAGTTTGAGGAGTCCTCCCCCTGAGGGACAAGGATTAGCAGAGACAAGGTGTGATGAACTGACTGTAACCCCCATTCCCCATTCACCTGCACCACTCAGGGGGAGGAGGTAGAGAAACGGGAGTCAAGTTGAGCCCCAGAAGAAGGGAGGGGTGGGGGGGAAGGTGTTTTAAGATCTGGTTTTATTTCTCACTATCCTACTCTGATTTGATTGGTGATGAATTAAACTCCCTTTTCTCCACAAGTTCAGTCTGTTTTGTCCATGACAGCAACTGGTGAGTGATCTCTCCCTGTCCTTGTCTCGACCCTCGAGCCTTTCATCATATTTCCTCTCCCGTGTCCAGCTGAGGAGGGGGAGTGATAGAGCGGCTTTTTGTGCGCACCTGGCATAGGTGATAGAGTGGTTTTGGTGGGCTCCTGTCATTTATCCATGCCAGACCAAAACAACAACCCACAAAAACCAACCAACCAACAAAAATCCTAAATGACTTAAAATTCTATGTGAGAAAAGAGAATTGTCGATGAAATAGTAGTAATGGTTTCATTACCTTTGTCTCTCACTAGAAGTATCATTTTGCAGCATGTGCCAAAAGATATTTTCATGGAAATCTAAAGAAGCATATATTTTTTTAAGATACAAATCACTGTTAGAAATTTCCATTGCACACCAAGAAACTTCACTACGGAAATGGCCAGTGAGCTCCTGTTTCATGTAGCCAACTGGACGAGATGCATAGAGGCAGCAACAGGGTTAATTTATAAAATTTATTAACAATCATTTTCCTCTTGAGCAAATAGATTGGATTGGACAGTGCCCTGGCAAATGTAAGGCAGGGAGTAATAAAACATTACATTGGGAAGATCCACTATTACATCCTGTAATTTTTAAAGCCAGTTTTAATAGATATAAAGATGTAGCTGGGATTCAGTTAAGGTTGAAATGTCTCTTCAACATTTTTGACTAGCTGCAGCACTCTAGATTACTTTTTTTTTTAAGAATATAAATGGATGGTATTTTTCAACTGTCTAAAATGTAGGCAAATAAATCAAAAAGGTTGCCTTTTCAGAAAACTTTCATCAACTTTTTCTGTTAGATAGCCTTTTAGAAAGGGTAGGGTTATGCAAATTCAAGATACAAATACCAAAGAAAAATTGAATTATCTTCCAGAAAATAAGAAGGGAAATATACTCTGTTTCACATTGTTTTGTTTTGTGGTTGTTTTTTTGTTTGTTTGTTTGTTTTACTTAATGAAGATATTATTTGTGTTTCACTAAACAGGAAAATCTATTTTTGAGAAAAAAAACTAGTTTTTAATATATTAACTAGAAATTTGTCTGACATTCTATAAAATGGTAGGAACAATGACTAAAACCCATAAATAATGTCTTTTTGCTCTGGACAGGTTTTAATACTAGACTACTATAAAATTCAGTGTTTAAATCGGAGTTTTTAAAATTTTTATATAGATGATTTGGGTGAAGATTCTGAAAAAAAAAGTAAGTACTGAAGAAAGCAGTTGATTGCATAACGACTTCTTCTAGGAAGTATCTCAACTAATGTACAAATAGAGTTTGCTGTAGAATACAGAACAATGATTCTAGTGTTACAATTGATGAAGACAACTGTATTTTGTCAGGAATCCGACTTCAAACCTTGTCCCTTAGGGTTTACCTTGTATGTAATAGTGACAAGGAAACTTCACCAGCAGGTAAATGTTCTGGCATGAAGTGACTCTGTCAAGGGCTAATGCCTGCCAACACACATCCATGTCAGTGATTCTGTCAATTAATAAGACTACTTTGGTAATTTAATAACATGGATAAGTGTATATCTGTAGAGAGCTCATGAAATTCATGACAACATGAGTAAAATGTCATGAACAAGAAGTGTAGCATAAATAACTTGTGATAGGATCCACTGTGAAACCAGGAGCAGAACCATTTTAGTGTAAAATGTCTGTGTTGCAGATTCTAATAACCAGAAAAATAAAACTACTGTGGACACGTGGAAATTTAGCAGATGCAGATTATAATATGATAAGGGGTATTTCTCTTGTTTTCAGAACTCTCACACTCCTGGTACCTGATATTAATGTGACATTCCTGAATGTAGAAAAAAATGTCTTCAGAAGGAATTCTCTAAAAATTTATGTAACATTTCTGTCTTTCCTGATAATACTTATGTGTTACTTTTCTAAAATAAATAGACTTCGTGACAGAATCTGAATTTTTCAATATACTAGTAATATGTCATAATGAAAGTAATTGTTTGATATTTCCATATTATTAAATTTCGATTTAGTTCTTCAGAACTACAAAATACAAAAATTCTCCAGGTATTTAAAAGCTTCAACACTTAAAAAAGACATTATTGCTGAACAGCATTGGTGTATTAGATCCTTTAATCTAATTCAATAAGATGTGGAGAACTTGGAGTAATTAATTTTCTTGCATTTTAAATTAATCATATAATTTGTTATTTTTAACGTTTTGTTGATTCAGAAATTAATTTTTATAACATGACAGTATTGATAAATTTCTTAACCTAGACTAAATGAATATTTTTCCTTGATAGTCTGTACCATTCAGAAAGACTCTGTTAAACTTCAGTACCTTTCTTTTTTTATAATCTTCAATACTTGTGTAATTTATTTTAGCTTGTTTTTCTATAGTTTAATGAAGACCCACTTCTCTCAACAGTTTTGCAGCTTTTTAAGATTGCACTCCTGCCATGCAGTTCACCTTGAGCTTCAATTTGTGCCATGTAGAAAGAACTATAGAGATACTGTTTCAGTATAGTTTTCCAGATATATCTTTTCCTTTGCTATTCTACTTACATAAAGCCAGTCTTATGAAAATACTGTGTGTGTCTTAATATCAGTAGGAATTCAGAGTGCATTGCAGAGTGCTAGCAAATGCATAAGTAGCTCTTAAGACTTTGGATGGGGGAAGAAAACATCACATTATTCCAGAGTTCCTGTGACTTCTGTGTATGAGTCAGGTATGTCAAAAGTAAAAAAAAAAAATAGACAACCTCAGAGATAACACTAGGTTTTTCCCAGTTGCCTAAGTTGTCAAAGCTTCTTTTATCAAATTGTATTGTTTCTGCTTACCTTAGTATGTCAGTAGATATAAACTACGCTTTTCCTTGCTTATAGCAGTGATTCTCAGTATTCCCTTAAAATGTTTATCATAGAATCATATAATGGTAAGGGTTGGAAGGGACCTTAAAGATCATCTGGTTCCAAACCCCCTGCCATGAACGGTGTGTTAGACTTATAGTGTACTAGGTCTTTCCAACATACAAAGACAGTCATTGTGGATGCTTAATTTTATATTACTTTTTATATGTAGTGAATTGAAATAAAGTAGACATCTGAAAAATCCCAGCAATGTCTTACAAGGTTAAAAAAATTATTTTAGCAAGCACTGGAAAGCCGCAAGGACCTTCATGAATCTCCTTAGCTTTCCAAGAGAAAATTACCTTGTCGTTTTCCTATGCGTGTTTCATCTGACAGGTGCATGCTGTGTGCCAGAAGTGGAGAAAAGCTGTATTTCTTATGGTAAATTTTAAAACCCTGAGAGGTTTTTTTGTTGTTATTGTTTATTCATTTTCCAAATGCCTGAAAAACTTCCTATAGCCTGTATGGGTTCAAGTCTGGGTACAATCATGGGACTGAAAATAAGTTTTGATTACATACTCTAAGTACTGACATGTTACAGGGATGGTGGTTGTTTGTTGTTTGTTATAGGGTGGGAAAGGATCAGCCTCCACAGTGAACTGAAGAACAGGATAATTCAAAGAAGAATTGACATTGCTTGAGGCCAAAATGCTGAAATATTCTCAACAGATTTATAAGAACATGAGAGAATTTTGGAGAATGAATAAAGGTCATTTGGTCCATCAAGACATAGTCTTTTTAGTAGTGTATTTCCCCAAGGACGGTATCTAATTGTTTCTTGAATGACACTGGAACTTGTTGCCTCAACAACTTTGCCTGTAGGCGATTCTAAGTATTTATTATTCTCTACATGAAAAGGTGCTTTTTGATATATATGCTGAATTTATTTTTTTAATTTTCAGTTATGTTCTCTTGTCCTATAAACTATGTTGGAAAGGAAATAATAATTTGAGCTGACATTCTCTGTGGCAGTTAAGACTTTATATGCTTCAAAAAAGACAGTTCTACTCTGTCCTTATAATTAGATGCCCAGATTTGTAATGTAAGTAACCATGACTGCATATCAAATGTTGGCAGGGGTCTCCCTTAGATGATTCACATCAAAATCAGTCTTAGTTCCCTAAATATGTTTTGCTGATGTTGCTGTTTCTCTGTCCCCCACTGACAACCTGCCCAATATAGAACATCTGATGGCACTTGATGTCTTTTTTAACTTCAGATGAAGAGAAAATAAAAGCAAGATGTACTTTAAACTTTTTGCAGCAAGCAGAAAAGTGAGAGGCAATAACTAGGGACATATAAGTAAAAGTTCACTAACTCTTCCTTTGTAGCTTTTGCAAAACACTTTGGTCTTTCTTCAGTTCTAGATGATTTGAATAATAAATCAGCTTGTCTACACCACCTAACTTGTAACAGCATCAGACCACAATTACTGCCCTTCAAGGAGGGGTGCCTGTCCTTCCTGAGTCTTTTAGATTTTTGCCCAAGACTGGCCAGGCAGCCCAAGTAGCAGAACAGGCAAGTCAATCACAACCCTATTCCTGTTTTGTCTGTGTCAGGCTCTAGAAAACCAGCTAAGATAGCGTTTAGTTGTGTGTACCAAAAACTACTGCTGAAGCAGCAGCATATTCTCCATGCCACATTTCCTGTTGGCCTGGAGACAGGAAATCACAGGCTCTTCCTCTCTCACTATTCCCCATCCAACCACAGCCCAAGCCTCCCATCCCTTGACACACACACAAAAAAAAAAAAAAAAAAAAAAAAAAAAAAAAAAAAAAAAAAAAA
>Ga0065711_1045829_pt1 | contig 13247 bp, 11 predicted proteins | sample Hoacrofraction12_FD_59098 | JGI IMG/M metagenome (GOLD analysis project Ga0065711, IMG submission 59098) | Hoatzin crop microbial communities from Cojedes, Venezuela - Epithelial fraction 12 v2 (version 2) | ecosystem: Host-associated > Birds > Digestive system > Esophagus > Crop | place...
CCCCGCTCCATTCCCAGTTTACTCTGATCATTTTCTCCCTTGCTTGCTGTATGTTGTGCTGGTCCTGATGTGTAGGACCACAGCTCTCAGCAGAGCAGGGTGTGCAGAGACCCTGGGATATCCTGCTCCAGCTCTGGAGGTAGGACCTTGGTCTTCTGTCCATCTAGAAGCCTTGCGCTGCCATTGCTCTGGCTGGTTCCCTCCCAGCACTGCATGCCCAGGCATCAGTCCGTATATGGAGGCATGCCAAAAGCCATTCTTGACTTTTAGTCACTGATGTTTGGGCAGTAAGTGGCAGAGGGAACAACATTGCTTTGCTGAGCATGTGAGGAGCATTTAACATGCAGGCAATGCGGAGCAAATCTGTGCTGCAGGGACATCATCTGACCCCACGCTGGTGCATCCGTCCCAAAGAGACCAGGAGCTGCCCTTGCAGGCTGTGCCAGTGCATGCAGCTTTGTGGGAGAAGGTGCAAGGACGTGCTGTGTCCCCGAGAGATCCAAGTCCAACGGGGGCTGGCAGCTCTGGGAGCTAAGGCAGCCAGGCAGGCTGCTGATAATAACATTGCCTTGCTGATTTCTTCGTCTGTCATAGAGCAGCACCTCTACCATCTGCTGTCACTTAACACTTGGAGATGGGCTTCCCAGTGCCTTTCCCCCACTTCTGTTCATCTCTCTTTTTGCGTTTTGGTCTTTGCAGAGAGTAGAAATGTGTGAAGAGCTGGAGGCTTATGGACAGGTAATAGGAAGGGAGTGCAATCCTTCACCATATGGCAGCCAGCACCTCACAGCAACATCAGGGGTACTCCTATCTGCAGCCTATGCCCTGCCCTGCACCAAGGAGCTGTGCTGATATGCCCATGGGCTCGTAACTGACAGGGTGTAGGGGCAGAGCTCTGAGAGGAGCTTACTCCGTGTACTGAGAAAATAGGTCTTTCTTCAGCTGCTCTTTTAGATGCTTGGAGGGCTGTGGCTTCTTGCAAGTGTGGGCAGACATCCTTGCCACATGGTGATCTGTGCTTGTTTGACTCTGTGCTTGCTGGACCCTGATGTTTTCTGTCCATAAACACCTTTGTGAAATAGGCTTTGTGAAATTCCCTCGAGGTGAAAGCACAGAATTTGCCTATTAACTATATCTTTGGTTTATTCCAACAATTTCTTCGTCAGATTCAGTGGCAAAGATGTACAGGAGATCTGAAGCAGCCGCAGTTCAGCAGGGAGGGAAGAAGAGTGCCCAGCACAGAGAAGCATGGAGCAGGCAGGCAGTCCCATTGCAGTGGGGATGCTCTGTAACGCCTGGTTGCCAGGCAAGAGGGAATGGCTTTAAAGAACATCTTTATTAGGGTACACTACTTAGCATCAAAGAAATGTCAGGGCTGCTCTATGCTGAGTCTCTGCCTAAGGCACTAAACTAACCTGTCATTCAGCAGTCTGAGTACAAACCAGAAGAACCACTGGCAGAGTCCTGGAAAGATTTATTTTTCCACGTTTAATTGCCCTTTTTGCTTTGTAAACATAAAGGTTGAAGCTTAAACTCTGACAGCTCCAGTAGCCTTTTTCTTATCTCCTTAAAAAAATGACATTCAGCTTGTTAGATTTTCCTTTTACTGCAGTCCAAAATCTCACAAAATCTGCACAACTTTTTTTTAAAGATCATTGAAGCATTTCAGTACTCGCTTTGGGAAAAACCCTTCAGCTCACAAAAAGACAAAAGCTGGTGCCTGAAGAGCCAAGACCTTTCCCCATAGCAAGGCAGGATAAAAATGCCTGGCCAAAAGAGGCAGAGCAAGCAATCAGCATTCCACCTTTTCACTGAGAGCAGATTAAAGCATGCTTATCTGCTCCTTTTATTGTTCCAGAAAGAAATGAAAGACCACAGACAGGAGAAAAAGAAAAGCAAACATTTAAAAGCAAGACTGGATGTATCATAGCAGCCTGAAAACTTCCTGAGTTTAGTTGCTTCTCTGAAATGGGCTCCCTGACCTGGAAGAAGGTCTTCCCTGGGGTGGTGGAGCTGCAGGCTGTGCTGCCCTGCGGACTGTGACGATGGGAGCACTTGTCCAGGTTCAGGGCTTTGAGCTGCTCCCTGTCTGCAGTTATCCACGTTAAAGAGATGCGCGTCCTGGATTGTTTCAACCGCAAAGAAGTGTTTTTGGAACTACAGCTCTTGAAGGAAGTGCCTCAGTTTTTGGGGAGGAACTGCCCGTTCCCTCCATCTAACATGAAAACGGGGCTGTCACCTCGCCACTGCCTTCTCCGCAGAGCACCCTCCTGGCCTGGGCTCCGCTTCCATCCGCCTGCAGGAGGTGGGGAGCGGGGACCGGCCCTGTCTCTGGCCCCTGGACCGGACCCGCTGCTCGTTGCACTGTGCTGCACAGACGCTGTGCATGTCATCTTCCACATACCCAGCCTCAACTGCCCTCAGCTACCTTTGGCTTTCTGAGTTGTTTCAGTTAACAAGTGACAGGGCAATCAGTATTGTCCTGTGTTTCAGACCATAAGCACATGAGTAGTCTCCCAGAGCGGCAGCTCTAACAGGCTGTGCATCTGGACCGGATGAAGAGGGATTTTTCTTGCCTGGCCTCCCTGGTACTCTTTCCCATTTGCTGTGTGTTCATGTGGGATGTTCTGCGATCCTGGAGTTAGCCCTTAATCAAATATGACATGCTTTCTGTTTCTGTAAGGGCAGGTTGTGTCAGACTGTGCCTAAAAGTAGGTCTTAATCAATACCAGTGCAGGAAATCTGTAAGTTTGCTGGTAGGATGCTGTAGGTGTGATCCAGCACCAACTACTTTATGGTATCTGCGTTGCTGCACTTTGCTATGTGCTGACGATGATTGAAACAAGGCCGTTTCAGAAACAGTTCAAGCTTTTTACATACAGAACAAGAATGTAGAAAAAACCTTGAAACTCGTTTTGAGCAAATCCTTTGAGTCAAACTGCAAGTTTGAAAAGACAAATGGGAGAGAGAAGCCTCAGGAGAATCTATGTCTATCAAAGATCCTTCATCTCTCCATTGTCATCAATAAGGAAGCAACAATGATTGGCAAACTCTAACTACCATTTACTCTGCAGAGCTGAGCATAGGCAGGGCTGTGCTTTTTGGTGCTTGAGCAATAGCTGTCACAGCTGTTGCAGTGAATATGTCTCTGTTAAGTTTTTCACCTTATTTATCTTCCAGTTTGCCCAAAATTAAATATTGGTGTTATTCAGGTGGGGCTTTCAACAAGGTGTTGAAAGAGGACAGCTTTGTAGCAGGTCAATTTATCGTTCTTCTTTCCACAACATCCCTATCCATGGGTACTATAGTCATGAGGCCCCATGTTTTTTGTAATAATCGCGTATTTCTTCCTCTTCCTTATACATCCATGTTGATGGGATGGACATATTGCATAAGTCCTGCCTGGTTCCTCCTCTCACGGCTGATAGTGATGGCTCACTGCAGCTCACAGAGAAGGCAGGTGTAGTGTTGCTGTTTCTGAGGATTTACTGTCTGCCCCGGGTGTGCTTTGTTGAAGGATGAGTCTGGTGTTCTTCACTTGCATTTTTTTCAGGCTGTGGAGTGGTTTGTCCATGTGAAATCCTTTGATGTTTCTTCATACAGACAATTATGGACTGCTGATTTGGATCCACAGACTGTGAATGGGTGTGTGCTCTCTGGTGACTGTCAGTTGGCTGGAAATTCAGACAGGTTGGTGAGGATAAGACTATCTCTCATTGCTGACTGATTTAAAAGTTGGTATGTCCTTGGGTTCAAAAGCATTTTATCTCCTTCCAGAGCCTCGTTATCCCAGGAGCATCTGTTCACCCACCAGCCATTAGTGATGTAGATGCTCCAGACATACTGGGGAACTGACCCCAGAACAGTTCTCTGAGCAAAGATTTGACTCCATAATGAATTTGTAACTTCCTTATTGGGCTAAAGAGTGAATACCAAGCAACAACGCATTACTGCTAATCACTGTGACATCCCTCTTGGGGTCAAGCGGACCAGCAACCCAAGATCACTGATCATGAGCTGTCAGTGTCCTTTCTTACGTACTTTTCCATAGAATAAGCTTTTCTATCCAGTGCGTATTTTAGTTGCTGTGCTTCATGGTTCACATGTAGCACTCAGTTCCTGTCTCTGTTGTAGGCTTTAGTTTTGTCCATGCAGTCGTACTTGACTGCTTCCAGGCCTACATATTTTCCCTGCTGTTTAATTGTGGGTATGAATTTAACCAGAGTTGTATAGGTGCAAGTAGAGGAACCTTGTGTAGATGCTCCCTAGTTTTCACTGGACCACATGACTCCCCTCTTTAATTAGCCTTGTTTTAGCTGTCTGCTCCTGCTGTATTTCTTCCTCAGCCCATCAGATACTTCATTTCTCTCTTGCAAGATGCTCAGCTGATAAGCATCTTCGCTCTTTGCCAGACAGAGTGTGTGCTTGTTAGCTGCCAGCCAGCTGATTATGATTAGACTGTAGTTTTGATAGTTGCTTCCTGTCTTTCAAGCATGAACAGATGGCATGCTACTCCCAGAGCAAGCTTTGAATTTCATAGTACTTCATGGCTTGGCCAAATGGCAGTGGTGTAATCTGCACATGTAAAGCTTCTCAAGCGGATCCTTGCAAAGAGAGAGGAGCAACAATGTCCTCTAAGGACCGTGCAAAGTTAGTATCCACTTTAGAGGAGTGCTGGGATTGTTTTGTTTGTTGGATGCAGTCCTCCAAACTACAGTTTTGTTCCCTAGCTTGTATGTCTGTTGCTGCCGTGCTGTCAGTATCATATTTAGTCTCTGTATTTTAGAGAAGGCATAGTGTTATGTCTGATAAGAGATGCTACTTTGGGATTTTATGTTTTAGGATTAACACACTATATGTTTGCAGAACAGATGACCACAAGACCTTTGTAAGAACCAGCCAAGGCGATCTTTTTCTGTCATGAAGAGAAGAATCATTCTATGTTTGCCAACAAATGCTAGATTATGTTGGTGTCTGTCTGCATGGATTTAACAAGGGAATAGAGTTGCTTAGAGTTTGTGAGCAGAAGGGCAAAGGAATGGGCAGCCTACAGAGGCCTGATAATGGATTTTCTCCCTGGATTTCCAGATCTCCTTTTTCCTGGGACAATTTTCAGCTCTACCGTATCAGATTTTCATATCTATCTGTGTTGGACCCGCAGCCCTAAGTGGACCTCTAGCCACTGTGCAGGGTAACTTGACTGGGCTCCTTCTGTGCCTGCCGTTTGTGGGTCTTGCATCATCGACAAGAGCCCTCCGTGCCCTCCTGGCTGGGGATGCTGAGGAGGCAGGGAGGGTCTGGTGGTGACAGAGCTGTCAGGCAGGGGCTCCCCCTCGACAGTTCAGCGGACTTAGGAAGCATCCTGACTGCCTTGCGAAGATCCTTGAAATGAATGATCATCAAACATGGCCACTGCCTGCCAGAAAATAACATCTCTTCAGCACCTAGTCCTGTAAGAAAACAGCTCCTTCTTATGAAATAATAAGCTTTCATCTCTTCATTTGTTGCATTGCATGAGAACAATAGGCAGCCTGCTCACATGAGCCAATTTATTAACTAAATTTCATTTACTAACTGGGAATAAATTCTTTTTACTTGCAGCTGCAGAATACAAATGAGTTTGGGCTTCAGAGCTGCCCAGATGCCAGGCAGCTTCCTTGGCCCATTTGTCCTTGTGTCAATGGCAGTGTCACTCTGCCAGTAATAAACCTCCATCTGATGGGCCATGCTAGACATGAGTGGGTTGCTGAGCCCAACCCAATGAATGCTTACACAAGAGGACAACCACACTCACTGGGAGACTTCTCTCTGTGTGCTGAGTTGGAAGTAGTCTGTCCTAGCTCGGAGGAACACATTACCAGCACTGGCAATAATTTCTTCCAAACTGTGTGCCCTGCCCAAATAGCAGAGAGAGAAGGGACAGCCTTGGAGTGGGCAACTTCCTAAGGGCAGCCATCAGCCACGCCCTGTGCCCAATCCTGGCAGGCATATCTGTAACGGCATAGCAATGGCAAAAGCGATGCTCTTTGAGCTGTGTGCTGGGCACAGCAAGGATTGCCCCAATTGCACACGCTTCTGATGAGGGCCACGCGCTTTACTGCTCGTCATCCAAGCAACAGTACTTCCATGCCTTTCTCGGGAGAGGTTTTCACAGTTTGTAGCCACTTACTCCTCCTCCTGGAGCACTCACAGCCATGTCTTTCCCTGTGTTCTCTCACCACCTTTGGGAGCCCTTCCCTGGCACAGGGGTATCAGGAGGAAGCAGGATTCTTGCTGCGGTGCTGGGGTTGTGCCAGGCGTCCATCCTAGCATCCACGTCTGCCAGTGCCTGGGCTGGTGAAGTGCCAGAGGAGGGCTGCTCAGGTCATCTGTAGCTGGGAGCAGGGCGGTGAGCCCTGCAGCTGTGCTGGGTGGATGCCTCGGGCAGCACCATTCTGTGGCACTGCTGCTGCAGCAGTGGGGACCCGGTCCTCAGGACAGACCATGGCCAGCCAGGACAGGTGGACACCAGGTGGAGGCTGAGGGGGACGGGGTGTCTGTTGGCAGGTCTCCATCCTTGGCAGGTCTAGACAGGGTGCCCAGACTGCTCACTTCCTTGCAGCCCTTCCGCTAGCTCTCCTGTTGGTAATTTTCCCTGGGTAGCACCCTCTTACCTCAGTATTTCCAGCTGCTCCCCGGGGCAGCAGTTGGACACCCGCTCCTCTATTACGTCCTACATACAATTCTCTGATGGTGGGTAAAGCAACCTTTCTAAAACGGACTGGCGCTCGCTCCGCAAGAGAAAGTCACTATGCCGGCACTCGTGCTCTGCCAAGAGACAGTCACTGGGCAGAACACAGTGCTGCCTCTCTGCAAAAGCTTTGTCAGGAGGCAAAAAGGCATGTTTGGTTTTGAAATCTCCAGACAGGGCCAGTCTGCTGACGGTGTTTGCTTCCTCTTCATACCTGCTTCCAGGTTTAATGGTTTCTCCCAAGCAGAAAAAATAACAATAAAGATAATTCTTTTAAAACTGATTATCTGAGAGTACAGATTGTCAAGCTTTATGCTGTTGGATAAATCAAACTAACTGCTGAGAGTTAATTTGTCTGACCATAAAGTGGATTCAATAATTGTAAAACAAAACTAATTGGTTCTCTTCCATACAAATTTAATCATACTATAAAATGTGATCAATGCAAATAAAAAGCATTGAGTAGGTTAAGTGTCAAGAATCTATAAAGGAAAAAATGGCTTACATGCTTTCTTGCAGGAATTGAAAACTGGATGGGTTTCCATCTCTGTACTTATCATCTCATGATGTGGTCCCAGTCCAAACGTACCGAGTACTGGCGTCTGTGCTGCATGTTGTGTGTGTCAGGGCGAACTTGTCCCTCGTTCTGTGTGGTTTCTGTTTTTTCATGGGTTGAAGCTGTCGATGGGAGGATAGGTGATTCTTGTGGATGCTGTGCTTAGACACACAACTCAGATGAAACACACCGAGCAGAATGCAGGCCAGCAGCCCTTGCCTGTGCAGGCTCTCCTGCAGCAAAGGGACAGCTAGCAGCTCTAAGAGGCCTGAACGTGGACCCTGTCCCAGGGCTGATGCCAGGCTGGGGGGGTGCCTGCAAAGCACTAGGACTTCTGTTGCTTGGGCTCTGCTGCATCCCCACACCCTTCCCTTCCCACCAGGGAGCGGTGGCACTCCTGGGACCTGGTATCCTCGCCCACATGAGCCCCCTCCTCTGGGCTCTCCATACCTCTCTGATCCCAGAACAGCCAACTGCTGATAATTTCACCAGAAAAGCTGATTTCATGGCCCTGCCTGGCCTTGTCAGGGGGCTGAGGCAGTGCCCAGAGCTCCCAAATTCCTTCCATACAGACCAAAGCTTCAGCTGAGGATAGGAAGGAGCACTGTGCCATCTCCTGGGGCTTGCCTGGTGTGCACCCTATGCGTTGAGCCTCTTCAGTCGATGTGCAATTGCCAAGGCAGCCATCTGGTGAAGTGCAAGGAGCCTGGCAAGACGAGAGCTACTGCTCTGCCACGGCGTCCGGACAGTGGTTCAAGGCAAATTAGATACAATCAATCATCCAGATTGAAACTTTTTAAATTAATCTGTCGAAAGATCTGCTGTGAGAGGCTGACACAGGCTGTAGTTATGGTGATGGCTGGAGTGTGGCTGGAGTTGCTGCAGTTGCTGCTCATGTGGAGAGCTGCTGAATCCCTCAAATATGCAGGTTGCCAAGAACTGATATTTTTTCTAAATGGCATCTCCTCAGTTTCCCCGTGTGTATGTCCAGCTTGGACAAGACATGGAGGAAGGTACCTACAGCTCAGCAGAGGGAAGAGATGGGGAGGGAGAGAAAGGAAAGGAGCAGCCCGAGACATCTGGGAAATTAAAGGATGCATCTTCCAGCACGCAGGGTTCCTGCGGTGTTGCGTCCAGTGCCCTTAACCCAGGGTGGCAGTGGCTCTGGTTTCTCTGCCGCTGCCCCACCATCAGCTGCTGGCCCTCAGTTTCCAGGAGATGCACAGCTGGGAGCCTCTTGCTGTGCCAGGCAACCTGGTGAGCCTGCTTCCTCTCACCTCCTTTCTCCCTCCTCCCAAAATTCTGAGGTTAAGTTCTAGTATCTCATAAAACATCATGTTCATATCATAATTTCAGCTGGCAGAAAGCCCTTTCCATGCAAGGCCCAGGATGCATACAGATTGCTGCTCTAAATCTCCAGCTACAATAAGGAAACTTCAGATGCTGACAGTTTACTTGATAAATACCTAATATAGCTTAAATAATTATTTAATGCAGACAAATGGAAAAAGAGAGCATCCATATGCTGCATTGTAATAAATTACAGCTTGCAACTTGCTGGGCAGTAGCAGCAGCAGCTCTAATGAAGGGCTTGACCATGGCCTGGGAAGGAGGGCTCAGGCTGAGGATTTACTGTGGGAAGGCCCTACTAGGAGCTAGCGGGTGTTGAGTGGCAAACTAACCAGAGATGAGAACCCTCTGCAGGCCCAGTTAATACAGTGCTGATGACCTTGGTGGAGTAAATGAGCGCTTCGTCCTGCTGCCTGCCCCATGTGGGCCGTGGGGCTGAGTGCCGGTGCAGCAGGGCCGTCGCAGCCCCAGGGCAGGCTGATGCCACCGGGAGCTGGCTGGGGGCTGCGGGCAGCAGGGCGTCCCAGCAGCATCGCCCAGGTGACAGTGGTGGGCAGCAGCACGGGCGGCCTCCGCGCTGGCTCTCTGTGCAGCACCTTTCCTCTCACCGGCCAGCAGCCACGTCCCAGAGCTCCTGCGCTATGTGCAAGTGCTGCTCGCTGCTGCTGCCTCCTGCGCCAAGCTTGGGTAACTCCAGGACTCGCAGTGTGCGCTGTGGGACCTTGGGTAACCACGGGGCTCATGGTGTGCGCGGCGGGACCTTGGGTAACCGCAGGGCTCATGGTGTGCGCTGCGGGAGCTCGGATAACCATGGGGCTCACAGTGTGTGCTGCAGAAGCTCGGGTACCCTGGAGCGGGCAGTGACAGCTGTCCCCGCAGATGGGCACCCAGGTCAGGTTGTTGCTGTAGCTTGGAGGGAAGCATAAAAGAGCGTTAGGAGACAAATAGCTCCTTGTAAGCTGAATAAGCTCCCAATGCCAAGGGCATTGCTCTGACAGCAGCAAAGCATGCTCTCTTCTGGAGCTGCTCATGCCCAGCATTCCCAGGCTAATTTTGTCATTTTCATGAGCGTAGCTCTCAGTCTTTACCTCCTTTGAGCTCCATGGTCAGTGACTGCTTATGGGTTTTTGCTTTGCTTTATATGCTCAGTGGTATTTTGGAAAGCATGCGGATCTCCTCCGTGAGCTCTCTGACAGATTACAAGGGCTGCACTTGACTGAGCTCTGGGTGTTCTGCCATGTCAGCCTTACAGCAACAGAGGGCTGTGGATGTGTGCTTTTGCATAGCAGAGGGTAAACACAGCGGCAGAGGTGGAAGATAAATGGCAATAAAAAGTAAAATGTGGAGTGCCTGCCCTTTAAAATATATTAGGTGGTTTATAAATAAAGCTTTGTGTTTTTAGGATGTATGTGGAATTGTTCAGCCTGTAGCTCTTAAGGAATCTGACCTTGAAGAGAATACAGCTGTGAGCAGCTTTTGAAATGTCCTGGGAACAGACGGACAGGACAAGTGCTCTTGCTTGTTATTTTGGCAGTAGGTGAGCCTTGTTAGGCTGGTGTGGTTTGGGGAAGCAACTCAAGCTCCAGCACTCCTCTTGCTATCAGATAACCTCCATGTGCAGTCAGAGGCAGAGAACTTGGGGGCAAGAATACTAAGTGTCTGGTGAGATTTCCGGGGATCCTTAACTCCTGGCAGCCAGGACAGTCTCGGCTGGGTTGCTTCGTGTGCTGGTCACGCACAGACAAGCTCTGATGGTGTGAAACTGAACCAGACAGAAGCACGCAGCCTGGTTCCCAGCACCTCACCTGGCCCTCATGAGCTGCAGAGCTCTTGCAGGGCAGGCTCGGCTGTGCGGGCACGCAGTGCCAGCAAGGCTTCTTCCTTCGCCCCTCGTGCTGGCAGAGCACCTTGTCGGATGTGGGGGCCCAGACTGTGCTGTACCTCCCCTCCAAGGGCGGCTGGAGCTGTATCTCCTGCCTCCTGTCAGTGCCCTGCCTGCAGCAGCAGTCTGGTTTGGGTGAGATGGGGCTTCTTCTGTTACTGGAGCTGTTCCACTTTGTGTGGTGTAGTCAGGGGAGTCAGTTTTTGGCGGGGAGAAGGAAAGAGCAGGGCACTTGATCGGGAGTGGGGAGAGGTGGGTTTCAGGTTTTGTTTCGATGAATGCTGAGGAGTCAGATGCCTTCTCTGGACAGGCAGAAGTTATGGCCTAAACTGGCAAAAGCAGCTGTTCATTTGGGATGGTTCTGTTTTCAGGCAGTCTGGGGTGAGATCCGTGTCTTGTCTTCTGCTGGAATAGCTCAGTCTTTCTGAAGGATGAATGGCATCCTCCCAGCCTCTGTTTTCTGGACAATATGGAACATAGTTGCCCTGTAGATTCCTTTAAGGGTACTGAGCAAGCGGAGACAGCCGTGGGTGAGCCTAGGGATGCGAGCCATAGCCTTCTTATTTTAAATTTGTTCTTAGAGGAAACACAGATGATTCCCTGTGTGGAGGAATAACTGGTAAATCGATCCCTGCACGTGCTGATGCTGACAAGCCATGTTGTTGATGCAGGGAGCCAGAATCTCCGTGTGCTCTGGGCTCTGGCAGAGAAAATGTAAACAAACTCCAGTTTTATGTCTGACCAAGGAGATGTAAATCAAACACGTGTGTTGAAGCCTTTTAAATGTTTTGACATTTTCCAATCCATCAAGGCCTTTAATTGTATTTTGAGTGAGTTGTTCTATATGTAAATACCAGTTAATGTTGAAATTGTTTATAGCCAAATTGTCTGTTTATGCAAATTGTGTTTCAAGATCACAGAGCTTCTATTGCAGAATAAAAATGTCTCTTTTATTTAATGCTAGAAATGTTTCCTTTGGCTGTTGCGGCTTTCACAGACAGTGTGGCTCTTCTGGGCTGTCGGAGCACAGTGGAGAGTGCCAGCCCACACGGAAGGGCAGTTACGACAGTGGGCAGTGGAACAGCCGGGCTTGGGGCGTGATGGCTGCTCCAGCAGCTCGTGCTGCAGTTAACTCCCTGAAGCCGGTCCCCTGGGATCGTGTCTGTGCGGTCTTTCTGCCTGCCTTGCCCGTGGGCTCTGGTGCCCTCGAAGAACCTTGGGAAGCCTGATGTCTCACTCGGCTAGGCTCCAGCAGGCGTATTAGGGGTGCCCAGCACGCTGCAAATGCCAGCCAGGCTTCCCCCTGCCTCCCTGCCCAGCTCGGGCTCCAGCAGAGCCTCTCGCTGGCTCGGAGCACTGTTGTGCTCCGGTGTGGACCCGTCAGCTGGTCGATGGTGTTCTCTGGGATTCCTCTGTCTGGCTCAGGCATTGAGATTCTGGTGCAGAAGGCAGCAGGTATTAAAAACCGCTCCTGCTGGGTGAGAAATGAAGAGAAATCAACATGCTGCTCCCGCTTGTGCTGTGCCTAAGCAGTAATCACGATCATCACCTGGAGATAAATCTCTTCCTGCCGTCACACAGAAGAGCGGCAGTTACTATGGACTTTGCCTCCAGGTTTTTAATCATGGGGGAACACATGCAAATTAATGGATCACCCACGATAAGAATCAATAGTGCTGGAGTGTTTGCAGGCTGCAACTCAGATACGCGATGTATCTGATACATAGGCAAGGGAGCAGAGTTCGCACTGAACGCAAGCGTGCCTGTACGGCTGCATGCAGAGGCTCTCATTGAATCTACCTCTGGAGCTGGCTTCTGTGCCCCAGGACCACGCTCCCTTTCTCCTGGATTTTTCAGTCAAACAGCGCTGTTGATCTGGCCTTTGTGTTTGCTTAATGTCAGCATTCCTCGGGGAATACTGCAGAGTAATAGCAAGCTCCACAGCCTGAAGTTGGGCTCCTGTATTATTTCTTCATTAATATTTGTTGTTCATAAATATATATTCACTCCTATTTATCACAGGAACACCTATTACCAACCATAAATCCTAACTGTGGGGAATATTTCAGTCCAGTTTTATTAAGAAGTGATTTTTAAAAATGTTGCTGAGGCTTTTAGCCAGTTATGTGCTACTAAATATTTAAATCTGTATCTCTTGCTGCATGCTGAATTACAGCAAGGGGATATTTAACGCTCCCATTTCTCCAGCATAAATCTGTGAAAGACGGACTGGAAGCAGAACGTCGCCATGAGCAGCCCACCTCTGTGCTGCGTGCGTGCCCATGCCCTGCGCCCACTCCGGTCCCCCGGGGGTCGCCCCGCTGCCCCGCCCCGGGGGGAGCAGGGCCGGGAGGCGGCTGTGCAGCCCGGGCCCGCGGGCGGGGGGCCGTTACTCGGCGATTAGACGGCGCGGTTTATTGTTCGGCCGTGGGCCCGCTTTACGATATGAAAAGCTTTCGGCAGTTAAATAGCACTAATATTAACCACTCCCGCATGGGCTCTAACAGTCTCCCCCATTAAAAGCGTGATTAAGAAATTAATTCATCTGGAAGGGACTGGCATGCGGTGCTGAACAATGGAGTAATGATTTTTTATTATTAAGGCTGAACCCCTGGCTGCGCAGAGAGAGGCAGCCCCGCGGCTCTCGCGTGATGGCTGCCGCGGCCCCGCGGGGCGGCGGGAGCAGCGAGCCCCGTACGGCGCTGGCCGCAGGGCGGGGAGGGGGCAGG